>ERZ889217.324-NODE-324-length-30685-cov-11.614626_pt1 | contig 30685 bp, 23 predicted proteins | sample MGYA00521098_ERZ889217 | MGnify/ENA primary metagenome ERZ889217 (study PRJEB32303, sample SAMEA104408613) | aquatic metagenome | biome: Brackish water; feature: Pelagic; material: water | place: Baltic Sea | collected 2014-06-10T22:04:00 | depth 2,362 m ... | reverse complement strand
TGATTTCATGCCACATGCGAAACGGCATCGCGATAGAGAGAGGCATACGCACCACCTTTTGCCAAGAGCTCCCGCCCACTGCCATCCTCGACAATCCTGCCCCCTTGCAACACAAGAATACGGTCCATGCCATGAATCGTGGCGAGCCTGTGCGTGATGATCAATGTCGTCCTCCCGCGCATCAATTCACGGACTGTCTCCATAATCGCGTGCTCGGTGTTAGGATCAAGAGCACTAGTGGGTTCGTCGAGAAGGAGGATGGGCGCATTTTTCAAGAAAGCACGGGCGATTCCGATGCGTTGGCGTTGGCCGACACTTAGTTGTCCACCCCGCTCGCCCACGGGTGTATCGAAGCCTTGGGGCAAGGCATTGATGAAATCCAACGCATGCGCTTTGCGGGCAGCTTCACGAATTTCTCCGTCCGTGGCTCCGAGTTTTCCATATGCTATATTTTCTCGCACGGTGGTGGAAAAAAGGAGCGTTTCCTGAAGAACTACACCGATCTGCAAGCGCAGGCTCGACTTGGTCAGTGCACGCAAATCGTGCCCATCCAGCAAAACAGCGCCACCCGTGGGATCATAAAATCGTGGCACAAGACTGAGCAGCGTGCTTTTTCCGGCTCCTGTCCCTCCCACGAATGCAACTTGCTGGCCTGGCTCGATCGTGAAATCAATGCCGTCCAATACCGGACGCTCGGCACTGTAAGCAAATACCACCTTCTCAAAGGAAATCCTCCCGCGCACATCACGAAGCTCAATCGCTCCGGGGGCCTCGGGCACGTCGTTGTTCTTGTCCAGAACTTCGAAACACCGCTGGGCTCCAGCCACAGCCCCCTCCATCGCCCAAGCAGTATAGCTCAATTGCTCGAGCGGTTGGTAAAGCATCAGCAGATACGCGGAAAACACCAGAAGATCGCCAAGGGTCAATCCTGAGTTTGAGTCAAGGACTTGAAGAGATCCGCTGTAATACATCAATGCGGTGCCAGCCGCCATCAATGTCCCGACCACCAATGCACTCGTAACCGTGGTCATGTTGAGCCTCATATTCGCCTCTAGGCTTCTTGAGGCCTTTTCTTGAAATTGATCTACCTCATAGGCCTCCCTGCCGAATGCATGCACCATGCGAATCTGACTCAAGCCCTCCTGCGCAAGTGTCAGCAAATCGCTTTCCCTCTCATGAATCGTGGTCGACTGCGTGCGCACCTTCTCGGCGTAATACCGAATAGCCCACACAACAACCGGCAGAACAGCCAATGAAACCAAAGTCAGCTGGACGCTCATTTGCCACATCACCAAAAATGTCGCCAAAAGCATCACTACAGACGAAAGAACCGTGGCGAACCCCTTGTTGTATATAGTTTGAATGCTCTGCGAATCGTAAGCCACGCGGAAACTTGAATCGGCACTCCGGCGGACGTCATGAAATTTCAGTGGAAGCGCCTGCAAAGCTCCATAAAGTTCAGAGCGAAATTTCAGCAACGCTTGCAGCCCGACATTTAGAAACAAATAGTTCGAGGCCAAGTTCACCAGACCGCCGAGCAGACTGATCAAAACAAGCGCCACACAGAGCCAAAGGATAATGATTGATGGCTGGGCGCCTCCGAACCAATGCTCCACTACAGCCCGGGATGCCGTACCCCCTCCGGCCGGGTCGAGAATGCCGTCGACGATAAATTTGAAAGGCCATGGCTTGAGCAGGCTCAAGAGAATAGACAGCAATGTGAGAAGCACGCCGCCGAGCGTGGGCCAAAAAAACGGCCTGAAGTAGCGGAGTGACCTCGCGTAGATATTCACGTGGGTTCTTGCTATTCCAGCTTGCGGCGCTTCGCAAGTGGATAGGCTCCCCGACCGGAGGCCAAGCGGTCAGCTTCCAATGATTTCCCGTAGGTTGCCGGTGATTCGAGCGTCGTAGAGTGCTTTACCAATGATTGCCCCGTGCAAGCGCGGCATCGCCGACAAGCGCCGTAGATCCTCAGCGGAGGATACCCCGCCGCTAGCGATTAAATTGCATTCAAGAATCTCCAGCATGTGCTCGAGTTCAGTATAGTTGGGACCCTCAAGCATCCCATCCGTAGCGATATCGGTGTAAATAATTGTCCCCACACCGGCCTTCTGAGCAGTTAAAGCAAGATCTGCAGCGGATGTTTCCGTTGTTTCCGTCCACCCTTTCACTGCGACCTTGCCGCCATTTGCATCGATCCCCACCGCTAGACGCCCACCACCGAATTGGGCACAGAATTCGGCGAGTAATTCAGGGGACTGCCATGCTTTCGTGCCGAGAATCACACGACTCACCCCGGCCTGAAATGCGGCCTCAATGGTTTCGTTGGTCCGCATCCCGCCGCCAAGCTCGCAAGGAACATCGACCGCCTTACAAATAGCAGCAACCGCCTCTAGATTACTTGGCACTCCGGTGAATGCCGCATCCAGATCAACCAAATGCAACCAATCCGCTCCAGCGGCCTGCCACTTTTTTGCAAAGGCGACGGGATCGGATGAATAAACGACTTTCTCGGTGGCAAGCCCGCGCCGAAGACGCACGACTTCGCCGCCCATGAGATCAATGGCAGGCAGAAGGATCATAAAGTTGATAAAAAATTGCGCAGCAGGGCCAGCCCGGCTCCTTGGCTTTTTTCGGGGTGAAACTGCACGGCATGTATCGCGCCGGAAGATACTCCCGCCGCGAAGCGCACACCGTAATCGCTTGTGGCACAGACCAACGAAGAATCTTCGGGAACTGGATAAAAGGAATGCACGAAATACATGGAAGGCGACTCCTCGAATCCGGCAAAAAGCGGTCCTCGACGCTCCTCCAATGAATTCCAACCCATGTGCGGCACCTTCAACGCTCCGGCTGGAAAGCGCTTTACGGTTCCCTTAAGCACCCCCAACCCCTCAACTCCCGGGGATTCATCACTGGACTCAAATAGCAATTGGTAACCCAGACAAATTCCAAGATAAGGCCTGCCCTCGAGAACCCAAGCACGCACTGGCTCCCAGAGGCCGGATGCCCGAAGATTGGAGGCACAATGCTCGAACGCCCCGACTCCCGGAACCACCAAGGCATCGAGAGCCTCCATTTCCATAGCCGATATAATCAAGCGCGGAGCGGCGCCAGCTGCCTCCAGCGCCTTAATGACGCTGCGCAGGTTGCCACTGCCATAATCGATAACCCCGATTTGCTTGCCGCTCATTCCTTCTGCGGACACCTCAAAGAACACCCTTCGTGCTAGGAACACCCTTCACGCGGGGATCAAGTCGCGTTGCTTGGTCAAGTGCGCGTGCCAATGCCTTGAAGACTCCCTCAGCCATGTGATGGGCGTCTTTTCCTGCAAGCACATCGACGTGCAAATTCATTCCAGCATGGGTGGAAAAAGCTCGGAGAAATTCTTCAACCAACTGGAAAGGGAATGCAGCCCCGACATCCGCCACGCCCTCAGGCGCATTGTAGGCAAGAAACGGTCGGCCGCTCAGATCCACCACCGCCCGCACCAGGGCTTCATCCATCGGAACGTAGAAAAATCCGTAGCGGCAAATGCCACATTTTTCCCCAAGAGCCTTGGCGACGGCCTGCCCAAGAAGAATCCCAGTGTCCTCGACGGTATGGTGCGAATCGACCTGCAAGTCCCCCTTCGCCTCCAACTGGAGATCGAACAAGCCATGACGGCTGAACAACGTGAGCATGTGATCGAAAAAACCGATGCCGGTTTCGATTCGTGATGTTCCAGATCCATCGACCTCCAAGCTCAGCCGGATTGCGGTTTCAGATGTGGTGCGTTCAAGTGCCGCTGCGCGTGACATGAAAAGACCTAATCAGATCCACCCCTTTTTGAAAAGCACCACCTCCCGGAACCGCTACCACCCCATTGATCAATTTCCGTTCGCCTGTTAACGGATTTGAAGAATCACATCCTATGATCAATAAAAATGCTCTCGCCACAGCTCGCTCTTCCTACAAGCCAAAGCTCCCAGGGGTCCTTTGCGGAAACTCGCCCATCCGCACCTCATCTCTCAAGCAGGATGGAGACACAGAAATCCGTGCATTGTTTCCAATGACCTATGACATGGCCCCTGTCACATTCGAGGGAGACGCACAGACTCCAGGGACTTCATCTCCCCTTCGTATTGGTGTGATTCTCTCTGGGGGACCAGCCCCTGGGGGACACAACGTCATCGCCGGCCTCTTTGATGCGATAAAACAAATCCACTCTGGCAGCACCGTATTCGGCTTTCTTAATGGTCCTGATGGTCTCCTTAAAAACAAGGGTATCGAACTCGATGCAACGACAATTGATCGTTTCCGAAACACGGGAGGCTTTGATATCATCGGCTCCGGACGCACCAAACTCGAGTCGGAAGAGGATTTCCAAAAATCCCTTGCGACGGCTTCAGCTCAAAACCTCACCGGCCTCGTGGTGATCGGAGGTGATGACTCGAATTCAAACGCCTCGAAACTCGCCGAATACGCGAAAGCCCAAGGCGCCTCCATTTGTATCGTGGGCGTGCCGAAGACGATCGATGGTGACCTCAAAGGCGGCGGAATCGAAACAAGCTTCGGCTTCGATACCGCCTGCAAAGTCTACTCGAGCCTCATCGGAAACATCCAAAGAGATGCAATATCGGCGCGCAAATACTGGCATTTCATTAAACTCATGGGGCGATCAGCCTCACACATCGCCTTGGAATGCGCGCTCCAGACTCAGCCTAACATAACGATCATCTCGGAGGAGGTCTCCAGCCGCAAACTCACCTTGAGGGAAATCGTTGACGGGATTGCTGACACTATTGCGTACCGCGCGGCGAACGGCGAACAGTTCGGAAGCGTTCTCATTCCCGAGGGACTCATCGAGTTCGTTCCTGAAATGGGCAACCTGATTTCCGAACTTAATGAACTCCTTGCCGCCCATGGCGAGGCTTTCAACGGCTTGTCTTCCCTTCCACAGAAACGCGAGTTTGTATCGGCAAAGCTCTCCTCTCCTGCTGCTGCACTTTATCGCAATCTGCCGGATGACATCGCCAACCAACTCATCCTCGACCGCGATCCCCATGGAAATGTCCAAGTGGCACGCATCGATACCCAACGCCTCCTCATCGACTTAGTGGAGGCCCAACTCAAAGAAATGAAGGCTGCCGGCACATTCAAGGGCTCGTTTTCTCCATTGCCTCACTACTTCGGCTACGAGGGACGGTGTGCCGCCCCTTCAAATTTCGATGCCGATTACACCTACACCCTTGGATTCACTGCCGCCCTTTTACTTCGTGAACGCCTCACAGGCTACATTGCTGCCGTTGGGGGGCTTACTCGACCGGCATCCGAGTGGGTCGCAGGCGGGATCCCGCTCGCTCGCATGATGAATCTTGAGCGCCGCCACGGGAAGATGGTGCCGGTCATCAAAAAAGCACTCGTCGAACTGGATAGCCCCACATTCCTTGAATTTGCCAATAATCGCGACACCTGGGCAAAGTCGAGTTGCTACATCTTCGCCGGCCCAATTCAGTATTTCGGACCGAGCGAAGTATGCGACCAGACGGCTTACACCCTTCAACTTGAACACGCCGCACAAGCCGCGCATTCACTTACTTGAAGGCAGCTACCGCTTGAACGACATCCTCCATCGGAATGTCCTCCATACATCGAAAGTCAATCGGGCACTCCCGCAGAAAACACGGACTACACTCGACCTTCTGACGGATCACCACGCTCCGAGGACCCCGTGGGCCCGTGAGTTGGGGCTCAGTTGACCCGAATACAGCGACAAGCGGCGTGCCCAGAAAATCAGCTAAATGCATCGTGCCGGTATCGTTCGTCACTAATCCGGACAATGCCGCGAGCAGATCCATCAATTCGGAGAGCGATGTCTTGCCGGCAAGATTGGTGGCGTTTGGAACCCCCGACACAATCTCCTGTGCCACCGCCAAATCCGCCGCCGTTCCTAGGAGCACCCATTGGCAATCGATCCGTTTGTTCACCTCTTTCATCATCATCTGAAACTTATAAGCGGGCCACCGCTTGGCTGGACCGTATTCGGCTCCAGGGCATACTCCGATAACACACTCGCCACGCTGGTGTTTCCAAACGGGAGGAGTTTCGGGCACATCCTCCGCCCCGCACCGGCGGGCAATCCCCCAGTAGATATCGGCATCGTGCAATGGCGCCTGAGTGCTCTCCTTTGGTTTGGAAATAATCTGGTTAAGCAACCACTTGCGTGAATGTCCCGCAAAACCCACTCGCCGAGGGATTCCTGCAAGCCACACTTCCAGAGCGGAACGCAATGAATTTGGCAGAATAATTGCCACCTCGAACCTCCGACGAATTTTTGAGGCTACAGAAAAAACAGACTCGCCAGACTCGATCGCAACCACTTCATCCACTCCAGGCACGCGCCTCCAGAAGCCGGCCAGCTTTTCAGGGCACAAGACCGCAACATGAGCGTCCGGCCTACCGATCTTGAACGCACGCACTGTGGGCACACTCATCACTGCGTCTCCAAGCCAATTCGGCGACCGCACTACCATGCCAAAACGCGAGAGATCGGGTTCAGCGGGCGGGAGATACACGCCACGTTTGGCTTTATTGAGGAGAAAATTCGGCAATGGAGTTTTCCAGCGGTTGTGCACCCAGAACCAGTCAGCAGGGGAGGTGCGGATTTGTTGTTGAAGGGCTTTATTGATGTTTAACGTGAGCTGTTCTGGTTGTGAAGCATCCCATGGGATTTCTTGGCTCAAAACAACCCTCCACTTGGCAAACCCACTCGTATAAATCGCCGCAGGCACGACAGCAGCACCTGTGCGCAAAGCCAACGTTGATGCCAACGGGGAAGTGGAGCACAACCTCCCGAACAAGGGAGTCCACACCCCGCTGTTGCCGGCGTGCTGATCCACAAGAACCCCTAGAATCCCAGGTTCACGGAGCAGCGCCAATGCACTTTGGTAGCCTTTCTTGCGGTCGAACGTAAGGACGCCCAAGCGCCGCCGGTCTCGATTTAAAAGATCGTCGACCAGGGGATTGTGGAGCGCTTGATAAACAGTACCAAAACGTGCTCCCGTAACCAAGAATACCAACTGGGCGTACAATTCCCAGTTTCCAATGTGATTGATGGCGAGAAGCACCGGGCGGCCGGCAGTGATATTTTTTTGGATCAAATCGAGATTCTCGATCTCCGCGATACGAGCAATCTCCTCTTGCGACAACGCGGGGATTTTGATCGCGCTTACCACATTCGCTCCTAGGGTTGTGAAATGCCGGAATGTCAATTGCCGGATCTCGCAGGGTGACAACTCACGTCCGAACGCAATCGTTAGATTTTCCCTTGCGAGCCGCCTGTAGCCGGGCAGGATGATCCATAGAAGCGCCCCGACCATCTGCCCGAAACAAAAGCAGACAGAAAGTGGCAGGCGGCGAATCGCACCAAGCGCCGTAATGGATAAAATGTAAACCAACCGATCCGACATGATAGAAGAGAGACTTCAAACTAACGGGAAAACCCCGTCCAAGGAATTCAAATCCATTCCCCCTGGCAGCGTCGTTGGAATTCTTGGGGGGGGACAACTGGGCCGCATGCTAGCCATTGCCGCCCGTCGCATGGGATACCGAGTCCATGCCTACGAACCCTCACCGGACTGCCCGGCCGGCCAGATTTGCGACCAGGAGGCCAATGCCCCCTATACCGACACCACCGCCCTGGAGGAATTCGCGAAGGGAGTGGATGTCCTGTCGTTCGAGTTTGAAAATATCCCGAAGGAGGCAATCGATACCGTCTCAACCATTCGCCCGGTGCGCCCGCGTGGAGAGGTCCTCCACATTTGCCAGAACAGGGAACGCGAAAAACTCTTCCTTCGGGCTCATGGATTTCCCTGCGCCCCTTTTCGTGTGGTTCATTCGGTCGAATCCCTGACCTTGGCCGTTAATGAACTCGGCACTCCCTCGGTGCTGAAAACTGCTGATTTTGGCTACGATGGAAAAGGCCAGATCAAAATCGAATCCGGCGCGAACTTGGCGGAAGTCTGGCAGTCTTTTTGTTCTCCCCGTGGCGTTCTTGAAGCGTGGATCCCCTTTCAAGCGGAACTCTCAGTGGTCTGTGCTCGGGGCTCGGATGGACAGACTAAGCCATTTCCTCCTTCAGAAAACATCCACCGCAATCACATTCTCGACCTCTCGATTGTTCCAGCAAGACTCGCGCCAGAGGCTCTTACCGAAGCCACCAGACTGGCCTCCGCAATCACCACTGCCCTTGATGTCGTCGGACTCCTCGCCGTCGAATTTTTTCTCGATCCCGATGGCCGCCTTCTGGTCAACGAACTCGCGCCGCGCCCCCATAATTCTGGCCACTTTACCTTCGACGCCTGCGCCACCAGCCAATTTGAACAACAACTCCGCGCCGTTTGCGGACTCCCTCTTGGCTCCCCGGAACTCCTTAAGCCTGTGGTCATGCTGAACCTCCTCGGTGACCTTTGGAAAAATGGCGATCCAGACTGGACTAGCGTGCTCTCTGATCCGATGGCAAAACTTCACCTCTACGGCAAAAGCGAGGCTCGCCCGGGCAGGAAAATGGGGCATATCTGCCTCATGGCCGATTCCACAGCCGACGCGCTCAAGCGTATCGAAGCGATTCGTTCAAGCCTCTCCTGAAGTATCCCTCGGACTTTCACTCTTCCATCTCTCGAGGGATTCCTCATGCATGTGACGGCGGTGAAAGAAGCGCCGAAGCACCCCGTATCGTGGACTGAAAAGATAGGCGAGAAGGAAGACGGATCCGAGTATCAGAACGATCGCCGGACCTGAGGGAATATTCACCCAAAACGATAGCAGCAGCCCCGCAACTGCTCCCGCAGTTCCGAGTCCCGCCCCACCCCATAGCATCACCTCAAACCTGTCACTCATCAGATAAATTGTGGCTGCGGGCAAAATCAGCAACCCAAGCGATAACAATACACCGACAGCCTGAAGGGAGGACACCATCGCAAGGACAATGAGCAGAATTAACAATCCCATCAGCCAGCCAACCGGAATCCCTAGGGTTTTAGCCACCGATGCCTCGAAAATCGCGAGGAAAAGCGGCCTCTGGAATGCAACAAGCAACAACAGGGCCACGCAGGTGATGCAATAACTGGTCCACAAGTCGCTGTTCCCTACCCCAAGGATGTTTCCGAAGAGAAAATGGTCGAGACTTACATTCACCCCTCCGTACTTGATGATCGCGATCCCAAACGCGAAGGCGACAATGTAGAGCGCAGCGATGGCTGTCTCCTCTTTGACCCTCGAACTTCTCGAGATGAGATGCCCGCCGAGAACCACAAAAACTGCCGCCAGCAAGCCACCGAACAACAACCCGGCCGGGGATAGCCCAACCACAATTGCAGCCAGTGCCAGTCCGGGCAAAAGCGAGTGAGAGAGGGCGTCAGCCATGAGTGCAAGTCGCCGCACCACAACATACGCACCGAGAAATCCATTGGTGAAACCTACCAGTATGCATGCCAACAACGCTCGCTGCATGAAGTCATAAGAAAATGGTTCAGTGATCCAGTTCATGCGTGGGTGTGTGGATGAGCGTGTCCGCTAAAGACATGAACGTCATACGCAGAGTCCAGGTTTTTTCGGGTGAATGCCTCGGCGGTTGGGCCACTGGCAACAAGCTCGCCATTCAGAAGAAGGATATGGTCAAAAAGAGACTCCACGCTTTTGAGGTCGTGGTGCGAGGCAATCACCAGTTTCCCGGCATCACGCAACCTGCGCATCGCTTGAGCGAAAGCCTCGGTGGCATTTCTATCAAGGCCGGTAAATGGCTCATCAAGGAGATAAATCTCCGCCTGCTGGGCCCATGCTCTCGCTAAAAACGCTCTTTGTTGCTGCCCTCCGGAAAGAGCAGATATCTGCCGTCCAGCAAGATCCTCCAGATCACATATGTGGAGTGCCTCAATGACCGCAGCGTCATCCAATGCACTGAAGCGCCCCCAATTTCCCAAAGAAGAAAATCGGCCCATCTCAACCAAGCCGCGAACGGTCACTGGAAAATCCCAGTCTACCACCTCTCGCTGCGGGACATAAGCAACAACGCGCCGTCCAGAGTTTTTCAACTGTTGGCCGTCGAAATCAATGCGCCCTGTCTCAAGCGGCAACAATCCAGCGATTGCCTTTAAGAGAGTTGTCTTTCCAGCCCCGTTGGGGCCGAGCAACGCCACGCAGGAGGGGCTTAGGAGTGTGGCTGTGAGATGATGCACCGCAGGGATGCGGTTGTAACTCACCGTGACATTATTGAGAACAAGCTGCTGGCTCATGGCATTGGAATTTCAACAACATCTTGGATTTCCCCTTCGCCCCAAAATGTCTTTTCCGCCAGCAACCGCCCATCGGTTCTGACTTCTGCACGCAGCGCCTCAGGGCCTGCTTCGGGTCCAAATCTCGCAATGATTGCGAGGTCTTCCGGTTGTGTGCTTGGCATCTCAAAGCGGGCCTCGAACTGCTGGACTGGTTCCACTGATTCACAGGTGGGGTGATTCGCCGCCATCACCGAGAGAAGCGCTGGACTTGTTGTCGTTAGCTGCACGCTGAAAACGGCTATTCCAGGCGGGGATGCGAGTCGAATTGCTCCTGCATCAGAAACCACCGGCCGATGACTTGTCAGCATCCATACCGGCACCCCGAGCAAGAGCAACCCGGCCCCAACACTCAAAATCTGCAACAAAGGAAATCCTCTCATGCGGTTATTTCAAGGCCTCCACAATTGTGCCGATATTGTGCTTCATCATGCCCTCATAGGTGGATGCAACCCCAACCCCAACTCCGTCAGCATACAAGGATCCGGCGGAACACGCCCCTGTTTCGGCAGTAATTTGCTCTAGCACCTTGGGGTTCTCCAAGCTTTCGGCAAAGATGGCTTTCACTCTCTTCTCTTTGATCTCTCTGATTAGCTGGGCGATCTGCTGTGATGATGGTTGGCTGGATTTTGTCAAACCCTGGACCGGCAACACCTCGAAGCCATATTCCGAGGCGAGATATCCCAAGGCATCGTGAGATGTCACCAGCACCCGGCTGGCCTTGGGAATCAAAACCACCTGAAGGCGCACCCATTTATCCAAGGCCACCAGGCGCCGGTCAAAGGCTTCGGCATTCACCTCATAAAAAGCTTTTCCCTCTGGATCTTCAGCGATCAAGGCATCGCGTATTTGGAAGACCACCGCGCGCGTGTTGGAAATGCTGTGCCACCAGTGCGGATCAATGACCCCATGGTGGTGATGCCCCTCTTTCGAGTGATTCTCGCAGACTCCACTAATAGGTCTGATCACATCCCCTCCCACCACCACGCGTACTCCTGCATTTTCCAAGCTTGGCCGCATCCGGTCCAGATACGCCTCGAACCCTAGTCCCCCAGCCAAAAGCATGTCCGCAGTCTCGATCCTCTTCCAGTCGCCGGGAGCTGGCTCATATAAATGTGGATCGACACCCGCATGGACGATATCCGCTACCTCAACACGCTCCCCACCCACCTCGGAAGCGAGATCCGCCATCACGGTGTTCAGTGAGGCGATCTTCAACGGCTGAGCAAGAAGTGCCGTCGCTGAGGACAGGACCACCGCTATTATCAAAACAAATCGCAACATTTGGTGCAAACTTGCCTAGCCTATATTGCAAGTCAATTGCAAAAACTTAAGCCATTGGGTTTGCATCCAGCGGGGATTACTCCCACACTAGTGCCCTCAATTTATAAACTATGGCTGATTACGATTTGATAGTGGTTGGTGGCGGGCCTGCGGGCTACGTGGGAGCAATCCGCGCCGGACAACTTGGAAAAAAAGTTGCGGTGGTTGAAATGGACCGCGCTGGAGGCACCTGCCTGAACTGGGGCTGCATTCCAACAAAATCCCTGCTGAAAAATGCTGAGGTTTACCAAACTATTAAAAGCCACGCGGGCGACTTTGGCCTGAAAATTGAGGGTCTTTCCTACGAGTGGGACAAAGTCATCGGCCGTAGTCGCAAAGTCGCTGACCGCCTCGCCGGCGGCATCGAGATGCTCTTTAAGAAAAACAAGATCGACTATCTCCGCGGCGAAGCTGCAATTCCGAAAGCCGGTGTCGTTGAAGTTACCGATAAGGATGGCAAAAAAAACAGCCACAACGCAGCGAACATCCTTATCGCCACAGGCGTCGTCAGCCGCGAGATGCCTGGCTTTCCGTTCAATGGCAAAAGCGTCATCGGCAGCCGCCAGGCGATGGTTCTGCCCACCCAACCCAAAGACATTATCATCATCGGAGCAGGGGCGATCGGCATCGAGTTTGCGTATTTCTTTAATGCCTTTGGAACCAAGGTGACGGTTGTAGAGATGATGCCGAACATCCTGCCAGTGGAAGACACGGAGGTCAGCCAAGCCTTGGAGAAATCACTAGCCAAGCAAGGCATCAAGCTTCTCACCGAAACCAAAGTGGACAAAGCGGAGACAACCAACAAGGGAGTCCGCCTCAATGTTTCTGGCAAGACTACCGAAACTCTCGAAGCTGAAATCGCTCTCGTTGCGATCGGCGTTTCTCCACTCATGCCAAAAGGGGTCGCTCTTGAGACCGATGCCAAAGGCTACATCAAGATAAACGACCGCTACGAAACCAGCGTGAAGGGCATCTATGGGGCCGGCGATATCATTGGCCCACCTTGGTTGGCTCACGTTGCAAGCTACGAAGCCGTGCAATGCGTCGAAGGCATCTTCAGTGGAAAGGCACCCAAGAAAGTGACCGTCTTCCCAGGGTGCACTTACTGCCAACCCCAAGTCGCTAGCGTCGGACTCACGGAGCGCGCAGCTAAGGAGAAAGGCCTCAAATTCAAAGTGGGCAAATTTCCGTTCATGGCCAGCGGCAAGGCGCTTGCCGTGGGCGAAAGCGAGGGCTTTGTGAAGTTACTGGTTGGTGAGAAGCATGGCGAGATTCTTGGTGCGCACATTATCGGAGCGGATGCCACCGAAATGATCGCTGAACTCGGCCTGGCAATCACTATGGAGGCAACCTATGAGGAGATTGCTTCCACCATCCATGCGCACCCGACACTTAGCGAAGCGGTCCATGAAGCCGCTCATGCATCACAAGGTCACGCGATCCACTTCTAAATCAGGATCAATCCCAAACCCGATTCAAGGCGTCCAGCCCGCGTGGCCGGACGCCTTTTTTCTCCCCTAACTAGTGGGTTCCCACTTTTCATTTGCCCGCCAGTGGCTTAATTTTTTCCCAGCATGAACGGCCCAAATCGAAACGCCCCAATCGCACCTCCACCCGCAGGCCCTGCGTTCAAGATTGCGATAACCTTGCTTGGCGGCTTTCTGTTGATCCAACTCGCAGGCATCGGCATTCACTACCTTCCTGGATTGCGCGATGCCATTGTGGAACGCGTCACTACACGCCCTAAGGATTTGCCAGTTCAGTCTCCCGCACCGGCTGCACCCACTCCCACTCAAGCGGCTCAACCTGTCGAAGAGGGCCCAGACCCGGCACTCATGGAAAAAATCACCCGCCTTGTTGATGAAAGCGACAAGGCATTCCGGGTCGGCGAACATGAGCCCGCCATGCAAAACATCCGAGAGGCCGACACTCTCCTCCCAAACGATCCGGGGATTCTACTAAGAATGGCGCGCATTTTGGAGCGGACCGACGACTTGCAAAGAGCGTCGGATATTTACAATCGCGTTCTAACAATTCCTGGACTTCCTCGCGAACTTCGCGCCCAGACAGAGCGGAAACTATCTATGATCCGCCTGCCAGAAACTTCCACGACTCCAAAAGTGGAAGCCGCTGCGCAGGGTGCGGACATGCGCGATGAGACGGGTCTCCAACCAGGAGCTACACTGGGCATCGTGGACACCAGAGTGACAGACACTCCTGGTGGACAAAAAATCCTGCGCGTCTCTATCAAATCGCGTCCAGATATCAAAATCGATCCCTCCCTAGTCACCGTCCACGTGTTTTTCTATGACAGGGAGGCTTCAGGTGTGACGATGGTTACAGATTCAAAGGTGATTTCAGAATGGATCAGCCCGCCCGTGGATTGGCTGGATCAGGAACCAGAACTGCTCAATGCGACATACAGTCCTTCCGACCTTCCGGCCTTTTCCTTCGCAGGGTTCGTTGTTGGGATCTACTACAAGGGAGAATTGCAGGACACCCGCGCCGACCCAGGCAGTCTTGCCCGCGAACACCCGCTTCCTCTCTACCTACAGACCGCCACCCCATGAGGATTCTAGTGGCTTTGGGCGATCCAAGCGCCGCCGAATCCCTTGCCAGGTTACTCGTGGAGATCGGGTGGCCTGAACCCTCAATTTGCACGACTTCAAATACTGCGCTGGAGTTGATCGACTCCACTGGTGGTTGCGACATTTTGTTCGTGGACACGCACCTTTCCCCGGTTGATGGCTTTACCCTGCGCGATGAGATCCGCTTACGGTTTCCAGGACTTCGTGCCATCTTGACATCCCCAATGGGGGTTGCCATGCCGCTGGATCGCCTCGGCGATGACCCTTTTCTCCCCACCCCCTTTACTCCGACAGATCTTGCGGATTGCCTCCATTATCTCCTCTTCGAAAACTCGATACCTCCACCAACTTCCGCTGAAGAGTCTCCATCTCCTGAACTTTTTTCACCAGAACCTTATTCCCCTGAGCCACCCGATCAACTCATAGCAGGGTCAAGACTCGGAAACTATAGCATCGAATCGATTTTAGGAGAGCAAGCGTGGGAAATCCTCTACCGAGCAAACCAAACCAATGTCGGTCGCAATGTGATCCTTCACGTACTGAAGCCCGAATTCGCCTACGACCCCGCCGCACTGACAGCCTTTCAAAACCGCGCCAGCATCAAAGCCTCTTTAGACCACCCAAAGGTAGCCACTGTTTATGAGGGGGGCGAATTCCAGGGAATCCATTTCTTTTCGATGGAGGACATTCCCCTCCCCTCGCTTGCCTCTCGCATTCGCTCCGAAAAAAGCCTCCCGGCTATTGGGGCCATGGAAATTCTGGCCCTTGTGGCAGATGTCCAATCCCAACTCTCACAAGCAGGCATGGGAAGCGATCCGATCGATGCCACTCACATCCACTTTCAACGAGGGAAACCCCCGCGCCTCTCGAATATCGCCGCCCCTCTGATCGATTCACCCGTCACGTCAACCGTCGAGATCTCACATCTTGGCTCGATGTTGCTTGCTTGCCTGGACGACTCTCCCGCATCGACTCCAGCACGACTGACATTGGAACGGATTACCAACGCCACCGCAGACCCTCTCAGTTGGGAGGAAGTGGCTGAACTTGCGCGGAATAGTTTTCCAAGGCCATCCAACCCCGACGCACCCATCGCGGAATTGCCTGTGGCCCCAGTATCAGCAGCTCTAAACCTCAACCCTGCTATTCGTCCACTTCTTTGGGTTGTTGCTGCAACCGCGCTGATTCTTCCAGTTGCGGGATATTTCATCCTCAGCACTCTTACTAGCGGCAGTCGCATTACCATTCCCGATCTCGATGCCATGGTAACAATCCCGGCAGGTGTATCCCCCTACCAAGGAAAACCACTCGATTTGCCTGAATTTCTCATCTCTAAATATGAGGTCACCATCGGTCAATACGCTGAGTTTCTCGCATTCTTTGAGAGCAACCCCTCCATGACAACATCGTTCGACCATCCAGACCAACCTGCCGGAAAATCCCACATCCCCCAAAACTGGGCGGACATGACTGAAGTAACCCCGCCTCACCCGGGCTACTTCAGCCGCGTGAAACGCTGGGGCCAATACCAAGGCGCCCCACTCACCCTTGAATCGCCGGTCTTTGGGGTCGATTGGTTCGATGCCTATGCCTATGCAAAATGGAGGGGGCATCGCCTACCGACAGAGCAGGAATGGGAAAAAGCGGCTCTCGGTCCCGATCATGCCAACTTCCCGTGGGGCAAATCCGCCAATCCAAAATTTGCAAATACAGGCGCAGATTTCACCCCAAGCCCGGATCCAAAGGTTGGTGGCGGCATTGATGGCTTCAAGCGCTGGAGCCCGGTGAATAAACCGGACACTGACACCAGCGCTGCCGGTGTCGCTGGAACCTCCGGAAATGTATCAGAGTGGACGTCATCTTGGCAGGATGGCCCAAATGGGACAAAAACACCTGTCATCCGCGGCGGGAACTGGAAGAATTCGTTCCCCGCTTCTGCCAAGATGCGCATTACCCGCCTTCAACCAACCCATGCCGACGATGCGCTTGGATTTCGTACAGCCATGGATCCCCCGAAGAAACCATGATATTCCACCGCGCCCTCGTCCTCTTTGCCTTGTTCCTCCTCTGCCCGACCCTCACCACCGGCTTGGCTCAGCTTCAGGTCAACGTCTCGCTCAAGCGCTCTCTCTACATTTCCTACGAGCCGCTTATCATCAATGTTACAGCCCAAAATCTTTCCGGAAATTCCCTCCACCTCCGAGATTCAGACTCCGCGCCTTGGTTTGGATTTCAGATCGAAACTCTCGACGGCCGCCCGGTCGCGGCCCGATCATCACGCTACTCGAACTCCCCGATCATGATCCCGGCGGGTGGGAAAATATCGCGCGCGATCAACCTTACTCCACTTTATCCAATCGCCGAATTTGGAGGTTACCGCGTGCGCGCCAATATTTACGATGCCTCTCGGCAGAAATACCATACCTCCCCACCGCTCACCTTCACGATCACTGAGGGCCGCCCACTCTATAAGAAAACCGTTGGCGTGCCCACGAATCAGTCTGGCGGTGGCGGCGTGCGCCACATCACTCTCATGACCCATCGTCTCCCGGACAGCACGCAACTTTACCTCCGTATTGAAGATGGCAACACCGGCTCGATCTACTGTGCTCACCGCCTCGGTCGCATCGTCTCCTACGACACGCCGAAGATTGAACTCGATGCAAACAACCGCATCCACATCCTTCAAAACATCGCACCGAAAGCGTTTCTCTATTCCCACATCGGACTGAATGGGGAGGTGCTGGACCGCAAGACTTACAACCAGATTCGCAATCGGCCAGGGTTGCAACAAACCGCCGATGGCGGATACCAGGTCGTTGGAGCTGCACTGATCGATCCTGAGGCTGCCGCAGCAATCGCCGAGCAGCCACTCCCCTCACTCTCTGATCGCCCGGTCTCCCTGCCAGAGGGAAACGATATCAGCCAGCCGGCGGATGCCCGCCCCAAAAACCTGCTATCACGCTAACCTCGGGCAAGCGGCCCGCTCGTCTTTGCCTCCAAAGCCCGTGCAAGCAAATCGAGATATGTCGCCCGCGGGATCTCTACCCCGCCAAATCCGGCAAGGTGCGGCGTAACCCACTGCGTGTCGTGCAATAAAAACCCGCCGTCCGCCAACATCGCGGTCAATCGACACAAGGCCACCTTGGAGGCACCTGAAACGATATGGAACATCGACTCTCCGAAAAATGCCCCCCCAATGGCGATCCCATAGAGTCCACCGGCCAGCGCACCGTTCCGCCATACTTCTACAGAATGAGCGAACCCCATGGAGTGAAGTTCCAGACAACTCTGCAAAATCCTCTCATCGATCCACGTCTCTTGACGGCACGCACACGCTCGTACCACCTCTTCAAAACAGTTGTCGATCCGCACCTCCCACGCTGGATCATTAAGAGCGGCACGCGCTCCATGAGGCACACGAAGCGCCTTGATCGGAAGTATCCCCCTTGGATCGGGCGAGAACACCCGCAACTCGCCATCCACCGCCATCGGGAACATTCCCCGGCAGTAGAGATCCAATAAGAGATCGGGTGGAATCGTGTTTGCCATGCCAAGTCGAACGATTATGCTTTGAAGATATGAAGGGAATGATCTTTTTTTTCACAGGATGCTTGGCGCTTCTACTTGGGGCCTGCGCAAACACTGAGCCTCCAATTCAACAAGTCGGGTCGAAACTTGAGCGCGGACTTCGCGGCCAAGGTCAAATTGTCCCCAACGACCCGCTTCAGGACTCGTTTGGACAGGAATTTCGCTAAGCTTCCGCAGATTTCCATATGCCAGCCGCTCCTGCGTCCGAAAAAATTCTTATCCTTGATTTCGGTTCACAATACACCCAGGTCATTGCGCGTCGCATTCGCGAGTGCAGGGTTTATTCCGAGATTGTCCCCTTCAACACCACAGCCTCAGCCATTGCGAAGCTAAGACCTTCGGGCATCATCCTATCGGGGGGGCCTGCCAGCGTCTACGCGAAGAATGCCCCGAAAGTAGATAAGAAGATCTATGCTCTTGGCGTTCCTGTCTTGGGCATTTGCTATGGCATGCAACTCATCGCCCACGGCCTCGAGGGCAAGGTGGAACGCTCCACTGAGCGTGAGTACGGGCCCGGAAAACTGCAAACCAACCGCTCTTGCGCCCTCTTTGACAAACTTCCGGCGACACTTGAGGTGTGGAACAGCCACGGCGACAAAATCACCAAACTTCCGAAGGGCTTCAAACCTCTCGGCAAAACAGAAAACTCACCACACGCGGTGATCGGCGATACAAAACGCCACATTTATGGCCTCCAATTCCACCCCGAGGTCGTCCACACGCCACGTGGCGGCGAGATTTTAGCGAATTTTGTGCACCGCATCTGCGGCTGCAAATCCGCATGGACGATGGGTTCGTTCATTGACCGCACCTGCGAAGAAATCCGTAATCAAGTGGGGGATGCTAAAGTCATCCTCGGCCTAAGCGGCGGAGTCGACTCCTCGGTTGCGGCAGTCTTACTGCATAAAGCAATCGGCGATAATCTTACCTGTATCTTTGTGGATAACGGCCTTCTTCGGGCTGGTGAGGCGGATGCTGTCAAGAAGCTCTTTGCAGGCGAATTCAGGATTCGCATGAAGACCATTCACGCCGCTGATCGGTTTTTAAAAAAACTCAAGGGAGTCACCGACCCGGAGCGCAAACGTAAGATCATCGGCAACGAATTCATCAAAGTCTTCGAAGCTGCAGCTCGCGATCTCAAAAAATCCGATCCGGGCCACTACCGATTCCTTGCTCAAGGCACGCTTTATCCGGACGTCATCGAGAGCGTTTCCATCTCGGGCAATCCCGCGTCGCTCATCAAGAGCCACCACAATGTGGGCGGATTGCCGGAGCGTATGAAATTTGAACTGGTAGAACCTCTCCGCCAACTTTTCAAAGACGAGGTCCGTAATGTAGGCGCCGAGCTCGGCCTCTCGAAGGAAATTGTCCTTCGCCAACCCTTCCCGGGCCCAGGTCTCGCTGTCCGCATTCTTGGCGAAATCACAGCTGAGAGGCTTCGCATAGTGCGTGAGGCAGATTCGATTGTTCTCGAAGAAATGAAGACCTCTGGCTGGTATTACAAAGTTTGGCAATCGTTTGCAGTCCTGCTTCCAGTCCGATCCGTGGGCGTCATGGGAGACGAGCGCACCTACGATTACACCATCGCCCTCCGTATCGTCACCAGCCACGACGGCATGACCGCCGACTGGGTCCGCGTGCCCTATGACCTGCTGGCGCGTATTTCTTCACGTATTATCAATGAAGTGAATGGCGCCAACCGGGTTTGCTACGACATTTCCACCAAACCCCCCTCTACCATTGAGTGGGAATAACCCATGCAGTCCCTTTTTGATTTGACCTCAGAGGATCCGAATCTCGACGGATTTTTTGCATTGGCCAAATCGGGCGCCCTCTCTGAAACGCATTCCACCGTTTGCGCGGCCCTCCTTGAGGAAAAGCAACACCATCTCTTCGCCAATTGGGATCCGGTAGGCACGCGCGATGCAGACAAGTTTACGTTCCTCGATTCTCTTCTTCAGGCGCATCAATCCTACCCCGGCGGGCTGCCAGGCTATATCCGCAATGCTCGCAAACTTCTCGCCGAGGCCTCCGCAGGATCGAATCCCTTCGACGGATGCACCCCCGCCCAGCCGGATATCATCGACCTTTCGGATTTTGGCCCGGGGTACGACAAAGCCGAAGCCACCGGCCTGAAGTGCCTCTCCGAGACAGCCATCGTGCTCGTCGCCGGCGGTCTTGGCGAACGCCTCGGGTACAACGGCATCAAACTCGACATTCCCGTCGAGACCACCGAGTCCACCACCTACCTCGCCCATTACGCGTTGTTCATCCGCGCCGCCTCGGAGCGCATCGGCCGAAAAATCCCGCTGATCATCATGACCAGCCGCGATACGAATCCCGGCACCATCGCCACGCTCAAGGCGCACGCCAATTTCGGACTCGCCAAGGATCAGATCACCATCCTCCGCCAGGAACTCGTCCCTGCACTCTCGGATCTCGCGGCCCATCTCGCCCTTGAGGAAAAATACCGCCTCATCCTCAAGCCCCACGGGCACGGCGATATCCACATGCTCCTGCACACCAGCGGCACTGCGGCGAAGTTGACGAAGGAGGGCTTTCGCTACCTCATGTTCATCCAGGATACGAACGGCCAGGTCTTCAATGCCGCTCTTGCAGCCATCGGCGTCTCGGAGGAACGTGGCTACGATTTCAATTCGATCGCTGTGAACCGCGTCCCCGGCGAAGCGGTGGGAGGCATCGCGCGCCTCGTGAAAGCAGGCCACCCCGACCTCACGCTGAATGTCGAATACAACCAACTCGACCCCCTTCTCCGCGCCACTGTCTCGCCCGAAGGCGATGTGCCGGACGCCCGCGGATATTCGCTCTTTCCGGGAAATATCAACCTCCTCGTCATCCGCCTCGCCCCCTACCTCAAGGTCCTCGAAGCCTCGGGCGGCGTTGTCGCCGAGTTCGTGAATCCCAAATTCGCCGACGCCTCGCGCACGACCTTCAAAAAACCCGCCCGCCTCGAGACGCTCATGCAGGATTTTCCGAAATCCTTCACCTCGGGCGAAAAAACCGGCGTCACCATCTTCGATCGTGTCTGGTGCTTCAGCGCCTGCAAAAACAACCTCGCCGATGCCGCTGCAAAGGCCGCCGCGAATTCACCGGCGGAAAGCGCCTCGAGCGCCGAAAACGATTTCTACCTCGCCGGACGCCAAAAACTCCGTATGGCGGGCATGACTGTTACCGACGGCCCAGTGCAAACGATCCGCGGAATTCCATTCACCACCGGCCCGCGCGTCATTCTCCGCCCGTCCTTTGCCCTCACCCTGCAAGACGTCCGTGACCGCATCTCCGGCGGCTCGATCTCAGGGGATGCAACCCTCATCCTTGATGGAGATATTCACCTTAAGAATGTGGTCATCGAACCCGGCGCGACCTTCATCGCCAAGTCTTCCTTAGGCACCTCCGCCACCCACACCGACACTACCATCCCTGCCGGCAAGACCTACACCCTCCACGAACTTACCGACGCCGAGATGTCCTCCCCAGACACCCCCGAATTCCTCAAAATCCGCGGCTATCGGATTGATCCGCCTGCTGGGTAATGCTGCCGACATTGCCGGCGATGCCGCTCATGTAGCTGCAAGCAGCCTGGGAAGAACTGGAATGGCGTAGAGTGGAATATTTAAAATTGCGCCGTCACGCCGCAGGTTTTGCATGGTGCCCCGGACTGCAAGCGGGGGCTGAAATTTATTCGTATAGAATGCCAGGCTATGACTACGCACATTGCTTCCGGCTTTGATTTCCAGAGGCAGAATCGAGCGGTTCGAGGGGTGCAAAAAATCCACCTCCGCATTTCCCGTGGGATTTTTCCAATAGTGCAAGGATTGGGCTCCCAATGCGACGAGGGTTTGAGCGGCGAAATTTTCCGCAAAAGCCCCATGGTGGCTCCCAAGAATCGAAAAGTCTCCGCCAAGTGGAACCGGAGGGATCTCCGCCAACGCTCCAAGCAAACCGACATCCAAGGCGTATACTTTGAACGAAGCCGCGTCAGCGGTCGCTGACAATGGAAATTCAGGCTTCAAGGCCTGCGTGCACCGGTGAACAAGGCCAGCATTCTCCAGCCAAGTAAGGGCGTTTTCATACTCGCGGGCTCTGGCACCATGTTTCACAAGAGAGAACATGAACTTTTTGTTTTCCCGGGAAAGATGCGCCGGAAGGGATTTCCAGAGAAGCGATAGTTTTGGGATATCGGAGGAAGGCGCATGCTTAGCGAAGTCGAGCATGTAGGAATCCAAAATCGCCCGCTGGATTGTACGGCAGGACTCGCCATCGACACCCTTGGCATGACGCGACACAACCTCCGGCATCCCTCCAGTGATGTGGTAGTCCCGCAGCATGCGCACCAACTCCCAATGGAGAGCTTCGGGAAGCGGGTCAGGATGCTCTAGACTCTCCAACTTCTCGCGGTACCCCGACGCGCCGGTGGCATCAAGAAACTCGAAAAAACTCATCGGATGAAGGTCCAGAAAATCAACTTTTCCAACAGGAAATGAAGGCGCTTGCGACATTCGCACACCGAGCAACGACCCTGCAGCGGCTAGATGGCACTCAGGAATCTCTTCTTGAAAATATTTCAATGCTGTCAGCGCTGGCGGACACGATTGAATCTCGTCCAAGAACAATAAATCCTCACCAACCCTGATGGAACAACGCGCATAAGTTTCCAGGTCACGGAGAATTCTCCGGGGGTGCAGATCGTTCTCAAACAAACTGGCCAACCGCGAGTCTTGCTCGAAGTTGAAATAGTGGCATTGCCGATAATCACTGACTCCAAACTCACGGAGAATGTGCGTTTTACCCGTTTGTCTGGCTCCACGGAGGATCAATGGTTTGCGATATGGGCTATCCTTCCATTGCTTAAGCTTTGCGGTGCAATCTCGTTTCATTTTCTAAGAATATGGATGAATTTCACATATTTGCCACTTATTTATGTGGAATAAATCACATAAATCTACTTTTTTAGCATAAAGCACGACAATCCAACCTACCCGGATCGATACCGCCACCACCTGTCGATTAGGGCCCGGAACTTGCTTCGCATGGGCATCTCCACCCCATCTTCGGGAAAGTTGAAAGTTTTTCCTAATAATTCTTCCGCTTGCCCGTTGACCCAATGAAGCACCATGACCCCGGAAGAAATCATCACGTTTGCCATCGAGCGGTTTGAAAAGCCTCTCGTCAGCTACGCCAGGCAAATCACCGGCGATCTGGAGAGCGCGCGGGATGCTGTGCAGGAGACATTCCTGCGCCTGAGCCGACAGGATTTGGAAAAACTGGAACCCCGCCTTGCTCCCTGGCTGTACTTTGTTTGCCGGAATTGCGCGTTGGATTATCGCCGCAAAAGCGGGCGCACCCTCGAACTCCTCGAGGAAGAAGACCTGCCGGTCGATCTGTGCCCGCGCCAGACGCTCATCGCCGAGGAGGACAAACAAAAGCTCGCCGCCCTCGTCGCTCGCTTGCCCGAGCGCCAACGCGAACTGCTCAAGCTTAAGTTCGAAGGCGATCTTTCCTACAAGGAAATGGCCGGCATCATGAAAATGAGCATCTCGCACATCGGCGTACAGCTCCACGAGACCATCCAAACCCTCAAAAAACTCTGGCTTACCGACCAACCCCTCCCCGGACGGCTAATACCATGAACCACACCGACTGCATCGATTACGCCCTTGGCGAACTCCACGGCGAGCGTCGCGAGGCATTTGAACGCGCACTGGCTACCTCGCCGGAGCTACAGCAAGAACTCCAAGAAACAATCCGCTTCATGGGAAGTCTCCGCTCGGTGACGAAATCCACCGACAGCCTCGACCCCGCTCAACGCGAACGCCTCATTGCCGCATGCCGGAGGAATATCACCTCACGGAAGCGATCATCCAAAATCATCTTTTTTGCGATCCCCCTGAGCCTCGCCGCCCTGGCGGTTATCGCATTGATTCTCGGCACCATTTCGTCTCCCCCGCCCACCACGCCTGCGCCCGTCGCAGCCACAAGCCCAGACGAAGAGCCAGCTCATGACGAGCCCCTCATTGCGGCAACCCTGCCCCCGGAACAAGGAACCTTACCCCAAGCGACGCCATCCCTTGCCAGCCACGCCTCCCAACCCGCCCCCACTCACAATACAAATTCAATCACCCCGCTGTCACAGTTCTCCACAAGCATCGCCAGCGACTGCAAACCATTCGATCCCGAGAACCACACCACCTCCCTTCGCCTCGGCACAACCGCCCCGAAGCACACCCGTAGGACATCGGAGAACCCGTTCATCAAAACCAGTCAAACTCCAAACACCTTTGTTCCGATGAGCGTGACCACCGATTCCTATGCCCATGTGCGGCGCGAGATTCTTTCAGGTAGGCTACCGGACCCCGCGAGCGTCAGGATCGATGAATTGGTCAATGCCTTCAGCTATCCGATGGAAAATGCCCAAGCCTGCGGTCCATATGCAGTCGATCTAGAGGCAGGCAGAGCCCCTTGGAATCGCGAACGCCTCTTGGTTAAAGTCGGGATCGCCCTTCGCAACCCGTCCGAGGACACCAGCCTCCTCTTCAAAAACGTTTCGATCTCGCTGAAATTCAACCCCGAACTCGTGTCCGAATACCGCTTGCTCGGCTACGAAAACCAAGGCGGCAGCGAACGGATCGTCAACACCCTCACCAACCCGCCCCTGCCATTTTCCGTCACAGCCATTTATGAGATTGTTCCTACACAACAACTAAAAGGAGATAGCTCAACGGGGGAACTTTGCGTGCTCACGACGCACCACAAGTTTGCGAGCGACACCGACTGCCGCCACGCCTCACTGCCGTTTTATGCAAATGCCCTCAAGCTCGATGCGGCAAATTCGCCTGATTTCCAGTTCGCCGCCGCCGTGGTGGGATTTGGAATGAAACTCGCCCGCAATCCCGAGGCGACCTCCCTCGACTGGTCGTCCATTGAATCCCTTGCCGCAAACAACCTTGGAACCGACGCAACCCGCCAACGCGCTGATTTTGTGGATCTCGTCCAACGCGCCGCCCAACTCTCCGCCGCCTGATTTCTCAACCCACCAAAACAATGAAAAAACTAATCATCCTCAGCCTTCTCAGCGGAAGCCTCTTGAGCACACAAGCCCAAGAGTTTTCATACGAATTCACCCATGTCGAGCAACCAATTGCCGACAAACATATTGTTTCACAAAAAAACATCCGCAAATACACCGAGTGGCAGAAACCGCCGGTGACTTACTGGGGCCCCGCCGAGAATGGGGTTGATGCCGAAATGACCTTCAAGTTTCCGATAAATAAAACGGATACCCCAAACCACCTCGTCGCCAACCTTGCGTCATTCAATTTCAATAATCGCGGTGGCGGAAGCGGGACCGGCTACTCCTCCCTATGGGGTTCGAGTGATGGAAAGTCTTGGACACTGCTCTTGGATAATCCAACCCCCGATAGAATCGACTCTTATAAAACCTATGATCAGTCACTTCCGAAAGAAGTCGTCTCAGGGAAAGACATTTGGATTCAAGTCAGACTCCGTAGCGAAGGCGCTCCCCTAAAGGGTTACTCTACCGCGCAGTTTTCCAGAAGCACCTCGACGGCTACGACCCCTATTTTTTCGCTTAAAGAGGCAATTCCTAGGGCTCCAACCGCGAACACCACCAGACCTACTGCCACACAACCCAACAAGCAATGGAGCCCTGAACAAGCTACCGGAGCTCCTGACACCGCTACTGCAGGCGACTTGCCAACCGCTTGGGCATCCATGCACCCAGATGCCGGCCCGGAATGGCTACTGGTAGAGTTCGCCAAGCCGGTTGAAGTTAGCGAAGTTAGAATCAGAGAAACCTTCAATCCGGGCGCGATCTCCAAAGTCGAAGCGATATCTTCCGACAACAAGAAGAACCTTATCTGGGAAGGCACAGCACAGCCCTCCCCAGCACCATCGGAAATGGGTGTGAAGCCAAAGGAGGCTGTCGTATCGAACAAAATCAAAATCCACTTGGACACTACACGCGTTCAGGGGTGGAACGAAATCGATGCCGTGGAATTAATTGGAAAAGACGGCTCCCGCCAATGGGCGCAAGCAGCAAGCGCAAGCTCCACTTATGCGGACATCCCCAACAAACAGCCGCAGCCCAGTATTCCGCAAGCCACAAACCCCACAATGTTCAACCTGCAGGAACTCCTCGGGGACAGCCTCATCAACTCGGACGGCTCCCCCGTGGATCCTGCGACGCTTAAAGACAAGTTTGTCGGCATTTACTTCTCGGCCCACTGGTGCGGTCCCTGCCGCAATTTCACCCCAAAATTGGTCGAATTCCGAAATAAAATCCCCGACCAGTTTGAAGTCGTCTTCGCCAGTGCGGATAGGGACGAACCCTCCATGCTCGCCTACATGAAAGAGGCAGGCATGCCCTGGCCCGCTCTCCCCTTTGGATCGGCCCACAAACCGATCTTGGACAGGAGATTCAATGTCAGAAGCATCCCTACGCTCGTAATGCTCGATTCCAGCGGCCGCCTCATCACCACCAATGCACGAAATGATGTGGCCTCGCTCTCCCCAAAAGATGCGCTCGCGAAATGGAAAAATGAACCCGAAACCCAAAAACCCGAGAAAGTCACCTACTCTGCCCCCCCGATCATGACTCCCTCAAAGTCAACCCCTCCACAGAATACAAAGATCGCCCCTGGCAAAAGTCTTTTGGGCTGCCCGATTGGCTCCACCGAAGAAGAGGTCATCAAGAAGCTAGGTAAGCCGATGGCCAATTTAAATTTGGGAGAAAACGAATCTGCTCTGCTGTATTATGATGGAACAGCTCTTTTGAGCTTTATCGATGGAAAGCTCCAAGAAGGAAAATTTTCAAGCAGCTCTTTATTAATTATAAATGCTTTTAATATAAATGCTTATTATAACATAGATAAAACTCCATATACTTTACCCAACGGTATTTCGATTGGGAATTCGTTACAAAAGGCCAAAGATATCCTTGGAGACCGACTTGATTTAAATAAGGATTTTCATCGCTCCTCTTACTTAGATGGGGATTTTCTAATTACTCTGAATTGTAGCCATCATTCCGGCAAAGAAAAGAACGATCTTAGTTCTTATACAATTTATAATATTGATGTTAAAAAACATGCATCGGCAATTATAAGCAAAAGTGTTGATCCCGGGAAAAGCATCTTTGGCTGCCCTCACGGATCCACGGAAGCTGAAATCATAAAAATTCTTGGCGAGCCCGAGGGCAAAGTGGATCTCGGCTCGAATAAAATAGGCCTGTTTTACAACAACAGTAGGGCCCTTCTCATTCTATGGGATGGAGCTTTAGGCGGCGGACTCTTTAAAAACAGACCCATGCTGCAATATCAATCCTCCTATACAGCAGCAGATATTACAATCTCGATGACAAATGGCATCGCGTTGGACGGTCCTTTAGCAAAAGCAAAAGAAGTCTTGGGAGAGAGATTTCAAGCCGGCGAATCATTCTATCAAATGACGTACCAGGAAGGAGAATCTCTCGTTACCATTCAATCCACCTGTCATATTCCAAACGGCATTTCCCACGAAGTTGCAAATAAAGACATCAAGAACTATTCGATTAACAGCATTCAAATTGACCCATTTTCAAAAGCGCAAGTAAGATCCCCCTCAGCCGGTTGCGGGATCCCCCAGAAGAAAATTTTTCCGGCACGGCAAAATCCTGACAAGTTCAACCCCACAGAAATGATTACTGTCGAGGGCGGGACACTTTCTGAAAAGGCGAACCTGGCTGGGACGAAGGTTGAGTCATTCCAGATCGCCAAATACGAAGTGACCAATGCCGAGTGGATGAAAATCCAGTCCTACGCCCAAAAGCATGGCTACACTCTATCCCGCCCGACACGCACGGACGACCCGGAGTTGCCAATGGAAAGCGTGTCCCGCCGCGAAGCCATGCTCTGGTGCAATGCAAAAAGTGAAAAAGAAGGACTCCAACCCGTTTACTGGGTCGGGGGGAAAATTTATAAAACCGATGCCGAAGAGCCAGAAATGAACCTCGACGCCAATGGGTACCGTCTCCCCACCGAAGCCGAGTGGGAGTTTGCGGCCAGAGGCGGCATCCATACGAAAGGCTACAAGTTTAGCGGAGGCAATGATATGAATGAAGTCGCGTGGCATGGAGATCATGGCGAAAAATGGGCCCGCCCAGTAGGAACGAAAAAACCCAATGAATTGAGCATCCATGACATGAGCGGCAATGTCTATGAATGGGTTTGGGATATTGATATTCCAAACTTCGGGATTCTGGGCGGGAGCTATATGGGGGGAGCAGATGATCTTGATTTAAATTACCGTAGCGCTGGCCCCCTCAGAAAATTTGCCAGAGAAACCGGCCGCGCGCGCTCCATCGGATTTAGGTTGGTTAGAAACACCCCCAGCGAAAACAAGCCTCCCCACCCCAATCTTCCAGCGCCAAAAATAGAGCCGCCCAAATCCGACAGCGAAAATTCTAAAAAGCAACAACCTGCGCCAATAATCCCACAAGAAACAACTTCTCATCAACTTAATCTAAAAGACCTCATTGGAAATAAGCTCATCGATGCGGATGGGAGCCCTGTGGATCCTGCGATACTCAAAGACAAGTTTATCGGCATTTACTTTTCGGCCAAGTGGTGCGCTCCCTGCCGCAAATTCACCCCGAAATTGGTTGAATTCCGCAACCAAGTCCCCGATCAGTTCGAAGTCGTTTTCGCTAGTTCTGATCGTGATGAACCCTCCATGCTTGCCTACATGAAGGAAGCAGCCATGCCCTGGCCCGCCATTCCCTTTGGTTCAGAAAACAATGCGATAATGAACAACACATTTAAGACCAGAGGCATTCCTGCATTGATTGTGCTCCAGCCCAGCGGGTTGATCGTCTCCACAAATGCACGGGATGATGTGAGTTCGCTATCACCGGAGGACGCAATCAACAAGTGGAAAGCTGAGACGCCCTCGGCGCCACAGCAAGCCGAACTTCTTAGATTGCCCTTATGGTTTAAAACACCCTCAGCTCCAGAAAATATATTGATCGATCCAGGTAAAAGCATCTTTGGCTGCGCCTATGGAGCTTCCGTTCAGGAGGTGATGGCGATATTAGGGTCTCCAACTTGTGAAACCAAATATCATTCCACCAAGGAGGCGCTATTCTATGGAAATGATTGTATTCTGTATTTCGACGAGGGAAAACTATGCGGCGTTTCAATCAACGATCATGAGTATCAGATAAGGAATATTATTTTAGGGGAAAAAGCCGAAGCATTCGCAAGCCCAGAACATTGGTCTTTTACAAATACCTATTCAGGGGGTTGGAAACTTTCAAATGGAATCCACCCAATGATGGAACACGAAAAAGCCAAAAATATAACTAAAGAGAATGACAACAAAAACGACAACTCATTCTATTTAAATAATCAGTCTATTTCATATAATACTATAAATAGGAAAGGTCATGCATACATCGACTCAATCAAAGTGCTCCCACCGTCTTTTACTGAATACAGAATGTCCTACAGTAAATCCACTACTGACTCGACATTCTTTTGGGCGAATCCATCAAAAAGCATCGCCGGCTGTCCACTAGGAGCAACAAAAAGCAAAATCATAAACGACATTGGCCCCCCAATCGGAACAATTACTTTTGGAGAAAATAATGAAGGGTTACTTTATGATAATGGGCATGCAATGCTATTACTTGTCGATGGGAAACTATCTGGAGGGGAATTTTATAGACAGTCTGTATCACATAATTTTGAACCCGCAAAAACAAAACATTCTTTTGAACTATCGAACGGAATTTACCTCGGGATGCCCCTCAATAAAACAAAAACTATCCTGGGCGACCAACTAGTATCGCAGTGGAAAACGTCTTACAATCAATTTAGAAAGATGAAATATATTGATGGTCAGTCATTGGTTACTATATCAAGCGAGCGGAATTGGGGGCGTAGTCGCAATAACAATAATCCAGATATAGATGCCTACGATATTGAAAGCATTCAAATTTCACCGATTTCAAACGCATTCAATTAATTTCTAAAATGGAAACAAATACCCTTGAAACACAGCACGGAAATAAAAGATCTAAAGAACCAATATTTAGCTCGTTAACTGCCTACTATTTTTATTTAATATTAGGGATTTGCGTCCCTTTTTTGTTTTTATTTTTGGGCATTTTTCTTATAACATTCTACAATGATTTTTTTAACTGGTATAACGCGCCTAAATACTATGATTCAGATTATCCAATTCAATATTTCTATTCGATTATTCCAGATATGGTAATAACAATGTCGGTGTTTTTCGTTTTAACATTTAGCATTGGGCACCTAACTACATGTTTTTTTAGTAAAAAAACCTCATGTATCAATTGGAAAAAACTTACGACTAACGGATATTCCCATGGGCTTTTATTTGTAATATTCATTTCCTTAAGCTTTACATTATCTGTTGGAATGAATGGAAATGCATCAGCTATCGGCATAGTCAAAAGCTTCGAATTTATTCTTTTTGCGCTATTAGCCTCTTTGTCGCCTCTGCTGCTTCTGTATTTAAACAGATCAATTGGTAAGAAAACATATGGTTCACAACGCGTCAATCGGGCCGTGCTTTATACAGTTTTTACTCTTGTAACGATCCTTTCGGTTTTTTGCTTTTATTTTGTGATTGATTTTCCAATTAGCGTGAGGTTCATCGATCCTTTTGGAGTTCAATCGTTAAATGTTATATGGATAATATATAGCTCGATAATTCTACCTTTTACAGTATATCTTACAACAAGACTCGCAACAACTATTGCTTATAGTTTATCCTCATCCGCGGATGGCATGAAAAAAAGAAATTTACCTATCATTTTTTTAT
>ERZ889217.323-NODE-323-length-30770-cov-12.503239_pt1 | contig 30770 bp, 28 predicted proteins | sample MGYA00521098_ERZ889217 | MGnify/ENA primary metagenome ERZ889217 (study PRJEB32303, sample SAMEA104408613) | aquatic metagenome | biome: Brackish water; feature: Pelagic; material: water | place: Baltic Sea | collected 2014-06-10T22:04:00 | depth 2,362 m ... | reverse complement strand
CAGGGTATCTAATCCTGTTTGCTCCCCACGCTTTCGCACCTCAGCGTCAGTATCGAGCCAGTGAGCCGCCTTCGCCACTGGTGTTCCTCCGAATATCTACGAATTTCACCTCTACACTCGGAATTCCACTCACCTCTCTCGAACTCAAGACTAGAAGTTTCAAAGGCAGTTCCAAGGTTGAGCCCTGGGATTTCACCTCTGACTTTCTAATCCGCCTACGTGCGCTTTACGCCCAGTAATTCCGAATAACGCTAGCCCCCTCCGTATTACCGCGGCTGCTGGCACGGAGTTAGCCGGGGCTTCTTCTGTTGGTACCGTCATTATCTTCCCAACTGAAAGATCTTTACAACCCTAAGGCCTTCATCGATCACGCGGCATGGCTAGATCAGGCTTGCGCCCATTGTCTAAGATTCCCCACTGCTGCCTCCCGTAGGAGTCTGGGCCGTGTCTCAGTCCCAGTGTGGCTGATCATCCTCTCAAACCAGCTATGGATCGTCGGCTTGGTAGGCCATTACCCCACCAACTACCTAATCCAACGCGGGCCAATCCTTTGGCGATAAATCTTTCCCCCGAAGGGCACATACGGTATTACTCCCAGTTTCCCGAGGCTATTCCGTACCAAAGGGTATGTTCCCACGCGTTACTCACCCGTCCGCCGCTAAGTCCGAAGACTTCGCTCGACTTGCATGTGTTAGGCCTGCCGCCAGCGTTCATTCTGAGCCAGGATCAAACTCTCAAGTTGAAATGCATCTCTGCATATCCTTGACGTCGAACCTTCGCACATCTGTTTCGTTATATTTCAAACGAAAACAATCTTCTGTTTTGTGCTTTGTCATCGAAACAACAAAGACCGCAAAACAGTGAAGCTTGTCACCCTTATAATCGGAGTAAACTCCTAAAAGGCCGATATGCTAGCGTTAGACGTCGATACGTCCAAACCGCCCACATATCTCTTCAGATATATATCAATGTCAAAGAGCAAAGACAAAAAACAAACATCACGCTAACTTAATCAGCGTAACATCCGATCTTAATCCAATTCCGTGTCCCTCTCGAAACCCCTCAACAACCTGCGTCGTCTCGGTGAAGCGGTGTCTAGGGCCTCACGCAAATACACGCAAGTACAAAATGTCACAAATTCGTGCTTTTTTCGAAAATAAACGAATTATTGATTTAAAACAGTGGCTAACGCAACAATCTAAGCTTTGGGGTGGGGGTTAGTGTAATTTAGTTTTCCTAAATTTTGTGAAATACCTTGTTGTGGAGGAATCAATGCGAAGCATGAGATAGGCCTCCAATTTACGAAGAATGTAAATTGGAGGCCTATCAGGGTTAATGCACGATCAACGGTTGCGCGATCTGGCGTTCGGATACGGATAGGCGACTGCCTACTGTTAATCCTTCCGGGCCAGCCGAGACGCCGACGTGAGTTCCGTCGGGGGCTTCGCCCGAAAGAATCATATGCGCCAAGACATCTTGCAAATGCCGCTGAAAAACCCGTTTTAGCGGCCTTGCACCAAAGACAGGATCATAGCCTTCACGCGCCAACCAGTCTTTTGCCTCATCCGTCAGGGTAAGCGTTATGTTGCGTCCGACAAGACGAGTTTCTAGCTTACCGAGTTGAAGCTCAACAATAACGCCCATATCTTCTCGCCCTAGACGATCAAAAATGATCATCTCATCCAAACGATTTAGGAACTCGGGTTTAAAGTGCAGGCGCACCGCTTCCATGACTTGGGCACGGGCCTCGGTTAGGTCTGCCCCTTCAGGGAGCTGACTCAGACCTGCGGCCCCTAGGTTTGAGGTCAGCACGATCAATGTTTGTTTGAAATCAACCAAGCGGCCGTGACCATCAGTTAAAATCCCATCGTCCAGCACCTGAAGTAAAATGTTAAAAACGTCAGGATGGGCCTTTTCAACTTCATCGAACAAAATCACCTGATAGGGTCTGCGCCGCACCGCCTCGGTCAAAACGCCCCCCTCATCATAACCAACATATCCGGGAGGCGCGCCGATCAGGCGAGACACGGCGTGTTTCTCCATAAATTCAGACATATCAATCCGCAAAAGCGCTGAATCATCGTCAAACAGATATTCTGCCACAGCTTTAGTAAGCTCAGTTTTGCCAACTCCTGTGGGGCCCAAGAATAGGAACGAGCCCAGAGGGCGGTTTTCATCATTAAGCCCAGCGCGCGCGCGGCGCACCGCATTGGCAACCGCCTTAAGGGCTGTGCCTTGGCCGACCACCCGCTTGCCCAACACATCTTCCATACGCAAAAGTTTGTCTTTTTCGCCTTCTAACATTCGGCTAGTAGGAATGCCCGTCCAACGCTCTACCACTTCAGCAATTTGTTCAGGCAATACGGCTTCCGAGACCAAGGCATTACCTTCACGCGATTCTGATGCTGCCAATTTACGTTCAAGCTCCGGCACGATTCCATACGAAAGCTCTCCCGCGCGACTAAGGTTGCCTTCGCGTTTGACCTGTTCAAGTTCGGCGCGCGCTTTTTCAAGCTGTTCTTTTAGATCTCGCGCTTTTTCAAGCTGGTCACGTTCAGCCTGCCATTTGGCAGACATAGCCGAGGAGCGTTCAGTCAAAACCGTCAATTCTTTTTCCAAAAGCGCTAATCGGTCTTGGCTAGGCCGATCGCTTTCACGGCGCAACGCTTCCACTTCGATTTGCTTTTGCAAAATTTCGCGGTCAAGCGCATCTAGTTCTTCGGGTTTGCTGTCAACCTCCATGCGCAAGCGGCTGGCGGCCTCATCCATCAGGTCAATCGCCTTATCGGGCAAGAAGCGGTCGGTAATATAGCGGTGAGATAAAGTCGCAGCCGCCACCAAGGCCGAATCGCTGATGCGCACGCCGTGATGCAGCTCATATTTCTCTTTAATGCCGCGCAAGATCGAGATTGTGTCCGACACTGTCGGTTCGAGTACCATCACAGGTTGAAAACGGCGCGCAAGCGCTGCGTCTTTTTCAACATATTTGCGATATTCATCTAAGGTAGTGGCCCCAATACAGTGCAGCTCTCCTCGCGCAAGAGCGGGTTTAATAAGATTTGCAGCATCCATCGCGCCCTCGGACTTGCCAGCACCAACGAGCGTGTGCATCTCATCAATGAACAGCACAACTTCACCTGCAGCATCTGTCACCTCGGCCAAAACAGCCTTTAACCGCTCCTCAAACTCACCGCGATACTTGGCACCCGCGATCAAAGCGCCCATATCCAGCGCCATCAATCTTTTATTACGCAGGGATTCAGGCACATCACCACTGATAATGCGCAAGGCCAAACCTTCTGCAATAGCGGTCTTACCAACCCCAGGCTCCCCAATTAAAACAGGATTATTTTTTGTACGGCGTGATAAAACTTGCATGGCGCGCCTGATTTCCTCATCACGGCCAATGATAGGATCAATTTTGCCCTGTTCGGCCGCAAGCGTCAGATCGCGGGCATATTTTTTTAAGGCGTCATAGCCCGCTTCGGCAGAAGCGCTGTCAGCGGTGCGGCCTTTTCGCAAGGAATTAATTGCAGTATTCAGCTTTTGGGCAGAAATGCCCCCCGCATCCAGCGCATCTTTGGCTTTTGTTTTCACCATGCAAAGCGCCATCAGCAGGCGCTCGACGGGGACAAACTGATCACCTGCCTTCTTAGCTAATGCTTCAGCCTCAGCCAAGACTTTGACCAATGCGGTGTCCATAAAGGGCTGCGCATCGCCTGTTACTTTAGGTAATTTCTCAATTGCTAAGGCCAGTGTCTCGCTGACTTGGCCAACAGCGCCGCCTGCATGAGAAATCAGATTACTGGCAAGCCCTTGATCATCGTCAAGCAGAGCTTTCAATAAATGTTCAGGACTTAGTTTTTGGTGCGAATCTCTAGTCGCGATGGTCTGAGCGGCTTGCAAAAATCCGCGTGACCGCTCCGTGAACTTTTCTAAGTTCATGGGCCTTCTCCTTGATTTAGCGCTGCGACCTGGCGCCCAATATGGCGCGCCCATGCAGCCTACAGTTTATAGATGGGGTTAAATTTTTTCGGTTCAAGATTCGGGCCGAACAATATCAAGGGCAGGTTATTTTTGTTTTTGAGTCAGACACTGGGTTAGGCCGCGATAAATAAAAATGTTGATCTGGCTGATATCGACAAGTTCCTAGGTTAGAAAAAAATAACGCAACACCGTCTGCACGGTTAGTCTATCAGGAAAACGCTACTGCACCTCGTATGTCAGGTTTAGAGTGTGACCAATCTCATTGCCGCGCACCGCACTTACGACCCCCGCCCGATTGATCAACACAGGCGCGACAGGTTAAAATTTTGCGTAAATATCTGTCGTAGCCACCGCAAAAACTGTTGCAGACAAGCCCTTTTGCATGACAAAACCCCCCAAGAAAAAAGCATGTAATAGCGCATAAGGGTAGAAGATGGCTCAAACACAAAAGACGCAAAGCGCCGATGACCGCCTGATCTTGGCGCTTGATGTACCAAATATCGTTCAAGGATTAGAACTTGCTGCGCGTTTGGGCGATGCGGTCAGCTTTTACAAAATCGGCCTTGGTATGCTGACAGGCGGCGGCTTCGCCCTTGCAAATGAGTTAAAGGCCGAACATGGCAAGCGCATCTTCATGGATCTTAAGCTTTTTGACATTGGCGCCACAATCGAGACCGCGGTGCGCGGTCTGGCGCAGTACGATCTTGATTTTCTGACCGTTCAGGGTGATCCGCAAGTGGTACGTGCCGCAGCGGAGGGCAAAGGTGGATCCGATCTTAAAATTTTGGCCGTAACCATTTTGACATCGCTTGATCGCACTGACCTTGACGAAAATTTGATCCGCGCAGGCGATATTTCCGAAATTACGCTAGAACGCGCCGCCCGGGCTCTTGAGGCTGGGGCCGACGGCATAATCGCCAGCCCGCATGAGGCCAAAGCCATCCGCGCCCTGCCCCAAGCAAAAGGCAAATTGATAGTGACCCCCGGCGTGCGCCCCCTTGGTGCGGATGAGGGAGATCAAAAGCGCATCGCGACACCGCGTGCAGCCCTTGAGAATGGTGCAGATCATATTGTGGTGGGCCGCCCCATTTGGCGCGCCACAGACCCGCGCCAAGCCGCGCGCGACCTGATCGCAACCTTGCCATAAAGCTAAAGGGTCGCCTTGGCGCCTTGGTAGCCCTTACGGTTCGTTTATATCTGCATCCCAGACTTTGACTGTGCTGTGACGCTTGCCAAAAAACTGCCGCAAGCCAAGCCATGCTACCAATGCGAACACGGCATAAAGGGCAACCATCAAAGCAAAGTTTGTTCCCAAAAGGCCCAGCGCCACCAATAGCCCTATCAAAAAGGCGGCGATAGAGAAGCCTAAGAAAATAAAGCTGGGCACCAACAGTTCAACAATTGCAAGGCCAAAGCCGCCCACGATCCAAGCCCACCAGCTGGCCCAAATCATGATCTGCCCCTTAGCATTTTAAACGCATCACCAAAGGCCTCGAGTGCAGCGGCAGGCACGATGATCGTTTGCTTGCCTGTGCCTTGGCCAACGGCGGTCAAAGCCTCAATCTGTTTAAGGGCCACTTGATATTGCGCGGCCTCAATCCCATTATCGCCGATTGCGGCCGCAATTGTGACCGTGGCATAGGCCTCGGCCTCGGCCAAGATGCGCCGCGCTTTGGCACCTTGCTCGGCGGCATAAAGTTGTGCGTCGGCGTTCAGTTCAACGGCGCGTTTATTGCCTTCGGCCTCAGTCACTTGAGCGCGGCGGGCGCGTTCGGCATTTAACTGCTGCAACATGGCGGCGCGCGTCGCCTCATCTAGGTTTACATCCAGAATTTCAGCGCGCGTGACCTCAATGCCCCAATCATCCACCATCGCGCGAACCTGCTCGCGAATTTTTTGGGTCAATTCCGTGCGGTTAGACTGCACTTGGTCAAGTTCCATCTTCCCTATTTCCGAGCGAACAATACCCGCAACCGTGGTAGCAATGGCAGCATCGACATCACGAATTCGGTAAACGGTTTTTTCAGGTTCAGTGATGCGGTAGAAAACAGAGGTTTCAACCTTAACCAATACATTGTCGGTTGTGATCGCATCTTGATTGGCGGTCGGCAGTTGCCGTTCGAGAATCGAGATTTTATGCGCAACCCGATCCAAAAATGGAACAATGAAGTTAATGCCAGGCCCCAAAACCGACAAAAGCCGCCCAAACCGTTCTACAACAAATTTCTGGCTTTGAGGCACGATTCGGACGCCCAAAAAGATACAAAGAAATACGAAGGCCGCAAAAGCCAATAAAACCAAGTTTCCGCCTGAAATACTATTTTGCATGTAAGCCCCCATTTCTTCAAAATGGGTATAGAAATTGATAAATCAAGAGGCGATCGCTTTCTAGACAGCTGCCCCAAGTCGACGCATAAAGGGGCATGGAACCAAATCACCAAACCCTCTGCCGCGATTGCTTTCATCTGGTTTCGCAGGCTTCTGAGCGGTGCAGCCTTTGTGGATCGCGCCGTATCGTGCACCATCGTGAGCTGGCAAACCTGTCTATCGCCCATATGGACTGCGACGCTTTCTATGCGTCAGTTGAAAAACGCGACAATCCAGAACTACGCGACCAAGCGGTGATCGTGGGCGGCGGGCGGCGCGGCATCGTGTCAACCTGTTGCTATATAGCGCGCATTCGCGGCGTGCGCTCGGCCATGCCGATGTTTCAGGCCCTAAAAATATGCCCCGACGCGGTGGTCGTGTCACCACGGATGCAGGTCTATAGCGGTGTCTCGCGTCAAATCCGCGCGCTTATGATGGCGCTGACCCCCGCGATTGAACCCCTATCCTTGGATGAGGCCTTTTTAGACCTAAGCGGCACCACCCGCCTTCATGGCGCGCCCCCGGCAGTGCTTTTGGCCAAAATGATGCGAACAATCGAGCAAGAGATCGGAATATCAGGCTCAGTCGGGCTATCACATAATAAATTCCTAGCTAAAATCGCCTCAGACCTTGATAAGCCGCGCGGTTTTTCGGTGATTGGGCGCGCCGACACCCAAGCGTTTCTGGAAGTCCAACATATTAAGATTTTATGGGGCGTTGGCACGGCAACACAAGCCGCACTGGAAAAAAGCGGTATTCGCTCCATCAAAGATCTGTTGCGTTGGGATGAGAGCGATTTGACTACCCGTTTTGGTCAAATGGGCAGACGGCTTTTCAGTTTGGCACGCGGTCAAGACAATCGCCCTGTGGCTGCCGATGAAAAGACCAAAAGCGTCTCAAAAGAAACAACCTTTGAGATAAACACCTGCGACACTGCTTTTCTAGACGGCCATCTATGGCGCTTAAGCGAAGCAGTCGCCGCCATTTTAAAGGCGCGTGATTTGGCGGGGTCGGTGGTGACGCTGAAACTCAAACGAAGCGACTTTTCACAAGTCACCCGACGCCACAGCCTGCCCCAACCGACCCAAACCGCCGATCGCATCTACCGGGAAGCGGCTGCCCTTTTTGCTCAAAACCAAGGGGGGACTTTTCGGTTAATTGGGGTGGGCATATCGGGCCTTTGCGCCGCGGCTTTTGCCAGTGAGGCTGACGACTTATTAGACCCAAACGCCGCCAAACGCGCCGCTTCAGAAAAGGCTTTTGACCAGATCAGGGCAAAATTTGGCAAAGGCTCAATCATCAAAGGCCGCGCCCTTCAATAGCTCAGAAACGTGACTGAAATAGAAAGGCTTAGAACCAACCTCTTAGCCTAAACAAAACCTATGATTTTATATGATTGGTGGCGAGGGGGGGACTCGAACCCCCGACCCCACGATTATGAGTCGTGTGCTCTAACCAGCTGAGCTACCTCGCCACCGTGACGCGCTGGGTAGTCAAGCAAAGCGTCGCCGTCAAGGGAAAACTGACATGCTCAGATCAATTGCTACCATGAGCAATTCGCGGTCGCCCGGAGGCGATCACACTAAGTGTTGCTTCGATAAACATTTTATTGCCCTCGATCATCGCTTCTTTGCGCTCTTGGCTGTGACTAATGGTCAAATCTGCAGCCCCTGCACGTTTGGCGCGGGTGCGTGCTTCGTCCTCAAGCGCTTGGGTCATTGCCGCAAGTGCCGCGTCCAGATCATTAAAAACTTTGATCCCGCTTGCAAAATGGGCAGCAAAACGTCCTTCACCAACACCCGTCACCAGGCCACTGGCCTTTTGGCTGACCTGCCCAACAACCGCCCCAATTGCATTGGCAACGCCCGCAAATTCTGGCAAGATCATTTCACACCCCAAAACACGGCCCACATCTTGATAATATGACGCTGCCGAGGCCCCAAGGCCAATAACCGACACGCCAAGGCGGGCAGAAATTTCAACAATTCCTTTATGGTGGTTTAGTCCTTTTTTCATCAAAATATGGCGAGCCAAAGCGGCGGGTGATTGCTCTGCAAAGGCGGTATCTTCGCCTAAAGCGGCTTCTAAAAGACAGTCCACAGTTTGGGCGGTTAGCTGGTCTATGATCTTACCAGCTAAATGATGCGGATCCTGCGAGAAGCGTTCGCCCTTGCCATTGCGCTTGCGACCCATCAGACGCAGTGCCTTTTCGGCCGCCGCCCCGTCCCATGCGCTAAGACGACCCAAAACATGGCTCGCGTCTGACGGCGTCACTCCGCACAGCATCACCAGACCACGCCCGACCAACCGCTCTAAGGCCGCCACTTCAAGGCGTGAGGTTAGCGCCCCCGCCAGAGGCATAGGCTGATCAATCCGCCCCAAAAGTGTCGCCTCGCGCGCACTAAGTCCGCCAGTTTGTCCAGCCATGGGCATAATAAACTTTCCGTCAAACTCACCTGAAACTTCAGTCGATAAAGCGCGGTCTAAAGTGTCATGAACCATTTGAGAATGGGTTGAAGCCATTAGAGAAATGGGAATTAACCGGCGCGGGCCTAGGCGCAGGCCGCCCTCAAGCCCTTCTGTCAGTAAATGAACTTCGCTATCGCCACCAAGACCCGTTGTTCGCATAGCGACAGCCTCAACCATGGTTCGAAAGCCGCCAACGCGAGCACCTTCGGGGTCAATCTCAGGCAAGCCGTCTCGCAACAAAGCTATATCCGTTGTAGTGCCGCCAATATCCGATACCAGAGCATTTTGCGCACCCGTTAACCATCGCGCCCCCACGATCGAAGCGGCAGGGCCTGATAAGATCGTCTCAATCGGACGTTCACGTACCATCGCCGCAGAAATCAATGCCCCATCACCACGCACCACCATAAGGGGGGCTTTGATGCCAATTTCGTTCAAGTACCCCTCACAGGCCGAGACCAAACGATCAATCATGCCTATCAAACGGGCATTTAAGACGGCGGTCAGCGCGCGTTTGGGCCCGTTCAAATTAGCAGAAAGCTCATGAGAGCATGTTACCGGCCGCCCCGTCACCGCGCGGATCAAATCACGTGCCATAATTTCATGCGCGGGATTACGTGTGCCAAAACGTGCCGCCACCGCAAATGCCATAACTTCAGGGCCTATGAACCGCACTTGGCTTTCTAAGGCCGCCAGATCAAGCGGACAAAGCTCGGCCCCCGAGTGACTGTGCCCACCAGCCAACAAGACCAAAGGATCAGTGCTCAAAGCCTGATTAAGGCCCGCGCGCTCTGCGTCAGCGGCGTCAAAACCAATAAAAATCAAAGCGACACGACCGCCCTGCCCCTCGACCAAGGCGTTGGTCGCAAGTGTTGTGGAAAGCGAAACCATGGCGATCTGATTGCTGTTCAGCTTTGCACCTAAAAGGGCAGCGTCTATGGCGCGCCCAATGCCCAAGGCCAGATCTGGCCTTGTGGTCAATGATTTGGCCGTACTGATGACGCTATCTGTAGCCTGATTTATCACAACGGCATCCGTATAGGTGCCCCCCGTATCAACGCCCAAAAAATATGCCATACTCTACCCTTAAATGCGATAGTTGCACATACCGTTGATCTTTCACGCCGTCACGACCTGATGCGACCTTTTTTGTCGTGATTGATCCTATCTTAGGTAAAAGCATTATTTATGGAGGGATAAGGTTCCCAAAATATCTCGATATTTTGTGGTGTTGCCGTACGCGAGAACGGAAAGCCCTGGCGCTAGGTTTTTGTGTCACAAGTTCTAACGGCCCAGCATCGCGTGAGCACTTTATTTTGTTTTCGTTAAAAGTAAGGCAGGTAATTTATGTGAATAACCCAGCTAAAGACAGTTGTCTTTTGCACGCTCATTGCTATGAAAATATGTCGTGCAACAGTCAAGTTCCCGAGTTGACAATAAAAATACCGCATCGCAGCAATTCAGGTCCTCGATTAAATGCTGCGCAGCATTTCTAATCTTGCGTTCGCAAAATATTTGCGGGCCGCGCTTGCAATGGCCGAAACGAAAAGGCCAAACCAGCCAAAAGCGTGGCCAAAGCGCCCCCAAAAACAATCAATATAGCTGATATTGGCTCAAACACATATGCGACCTCCATCACAAAATGCATAACCGCCCAGCCACCAATCCCGCCAATCACAACGGCCACAACCCCGGCCCCAGCCCCCAGCAAAGCTGACCGCAAAGCAAAACTACCCAAAATAAGCGCGCGCTGTGCACCGATTGATTTAAGAATTGCCGCTTCAAATATACGTTGGCGCTCGCCCGCAGCGGCGGCCCCAATTAAGACGATAAAGCCTGTAATCAATGTGACACTAGCCGCCCATGCCGTTGCGGTTGCAATGGCGCTAAGGGCTTCGCCAACACGAGCAACAGTGTCGCGAATACGAATGGCGGTGATATTGGGATACGCCTTGTGCAAATCTCGCAAAATCGCGGCCTCGCTTTCCTCGGCTGCATATACAGTCGCAATAAAGCTGTGTGGCGCGCCAGCAATCGCTGCGGGATTGAGGGCCATAACAAAACCCATCCCTGCGGATGAGAAATCAACATTGCGAAAACTGGTAACTTCAGCCGTAATATCGCGACCCAAAATATTGACCGTTATCGTATCACCCAGTTTAAGGTTGATCTCTTCTGCCTCTTGCGCCGCAAATGAGATTTGCGGAACCCCTTGATAATCTTGGGGCCACCAAGTTCCCTGAGTTAAGGTAGTCCCGGCAGGCTGGGTTGCAGCATAGGTCAAGCCACGATCTCCGCGTACCACCCAATGTTCGCTGACAGAACCAACTGGTTTTTGACCGTTTATCTTAGTGATCACGCCACGCAGCATAGGCGCTGATTCGACCTTTGACACCAATGGGTCGCCGGTAACCCGCGTTAAAAACCCATCGATTTGGTCTTTTTGGATATCAACAAAGAAATAGCTGGGCGCGCGGTCTGGCAAATCGCGCTCAATAGCCAACCGCAGGTTTGTGTCAATTTGCCCGACAGCAGCCAAGACAGACAGGCCCAGACCCAAAGACAGCATCACCGAAATACTTTCGCTCTTACGTTTGGAAATGGATGCCAAAGCCAACCGCACCGCAGGGCTCCCTTGCAACCAGCGCCACTTGAGCGAAAGTTGTGCTGCATGCACAAGACTAAAAGCCGCAGCAAGCAACACTAAAAGTGCGCCCAAAATACCGCCCGCGGCCCCCAATGCCAGCTTAACCGAACCTGAGAAGTAAACCGCGCCCCCAACCAAAAGAGAACTTAAGGTCAAAAGCGCCAAAATATCTTTGACGCCCGGGCGCACCATATGGCTCAAGCCTCGATAAAGCGCCGCCGCGCGGACTTTACCAGAACGCGCAAGTGGCCAAAGCGTGAATAAAAAAGCGGTGGTCATGCCGTAAAATGCCGCCTCGGCCAATGGTTTTGGGAAAAGACCAAACACCACGGGAAAAGGCAAAGAAGCCGCAATCCAAGGGGCCGCAATCATCGGCCCCAAAGCCCCCAAACAAAGTCCAAGCACCACACCCAACCCCGCCAAAAGCGCGATCTGGGTCAGATAAACCTGAAAGATCAATCGCCCCGAAGCGCCCAAGGTTTTCAGGGTCGCAATTGTGGCTATTTTGCCATCCAAATAGGCCCTCACCGCCGAGGATATACCCACACCACCAACCGCCAAACCCGCAAGCCCCACCAAAATCAAGAATGAGCCCATCCGCTCAACAAAACGTTCAACCCCAGGTGAGGCACGGCGGCTGTCATAATAGCGCACCGAGCCATCGGGCCACCTTTGGCTCACACGCTCTTTAAAGACGTCAAGATCTGTGCCCTGGGGCAGTTCTAACCGATAAAGACTGTCAAACATCGTGCCTTCTTGCAAAAGACCCGAGCCTTTGAGCATTTGGTTCATGACCAAAGTGCGCGGACCTAATGAAAACCCAGAAGTGGCGTTGTCCGGCTCTTGGGTCAGAATGGCGGTAAGCTCAAAGCTTTTGGTTCCAAGCATAAAGCTCTGGCCCACGCTTAGGCCCATCCGCGCCACCAAAACTCCGTCCATCACGGCCCCTGGTAGCTTGCTTTGCAGGGCCAGCGCTTGGGTCAGCGGAATCTCTGGCGTAAGCGTGACCGCTCCCACCAGAGGATAAGCGCTATCAACAGCTTTGATTTGCGTCAGACCTGTCTCTTCGCTCACCACCACCATCGAGCGAAAGTCAGCAATTTCAGAAACGCGCACGGCTTGCCCCGCCATCCAGTCTTTTTCGGCATCACTGGCAAATCGATAAGTAAACTTCAAAGCCGCATCGCCACCCAGCAAGGCAGCACCTTGTGACTTAAGCCCGCTTTCAATCGCGGCGCGCACCAATCCAACAGCGGCAATCGCACCCACTCCCAACATCAGGCACAACAAAAAAATTCGAAAGCCGTTTAAGCCGCCACGTAATTCGCGAACCGCCAGTTTTAAGGCAAATGACGACATTATTTATATTCCTTCGTCGGTAATGCGCCCATCATGCAACTTAATCACACGGCTACACCTAGCGGCCAATTCGGGAGAATGGGTGACCATAATCAAGGTCGCGCCAAAACGATCGCGTAAACCAAACAGCAAATCCATAACCGCCGCGCCATTAACCCCGTCAAGATTTCCCGTTGGCTCATCCGCTAATAAAATTTTGGGGCGCGATGCTGCGGCACGGGCCAAGGCCACGCGCTGTTGCTCACCTCCTGAAAGTTGACTTGGATAATGGTGAGCCCGCGCGCCTAGGCCAACGGCGATCAGATCTTCTTGCGCTCGTGCAAAAGCATCAGAGATGCCCCCCAACTCAAGAGGCAGAGCAACATTTTCAAGCGCTGTCAATGTCGGCACAAGGTGAAAGGACTGAAATACCACACCCATATTTTGCAAACGGAAGGCCGCAAGGGCATCTTCATTAAGTGCGGTTAAATCATGCCCCATAGCCTGTAAGTGTCCCGAGGTTGCCCGCTCAAGCCCACCCATCAACATCAAAAGAGACGACTTTCCCGATCCCGAAGGGCCAACCAGCCCTATTGTTTCTTGAGGGTGAACCACTAGATTTATATTATGCAAAATCTGGACGGGCCCCGCATTACCCGCCAAAGTTAAAGAAACATCACTTAGTGACAGGATTGGATTTGACATGACTATACTTTCAACGCTTTGCTCATCCCTCAGATATGGGGCACGGCGCGCAAAACTCAATGTCACTGCAGCCGTCTTTTGCCTTTTGGCAACAAATTCTGGAATTTTTGCCCAAGAGCCGCCGCAAATTGTAGCGTTTGGGGATAGTTTAACGCAAGGCTATGGGTTAATTCAAGGTGAAGGGTTGGTACCACAACTGACAGCTTGGCTGGATAAGAATGGGGTACAGGCCACGATTTTAAACGCGGGCGTTTCGGGCGATACGACAGCAGGCGGACTTGAGCGTATCGACTGGACCCTGACCCCCGATGTTTCAGCCGTTATTATTATATTAGGCGGTAATGACTTGTTGCGCGGACTGGCCCCCAAGGACACCAAAGCCAATCTTGAGGGCATAATCGCCAAAGTGCTCGCCAAAGGATTGCCTGTTTTATTGGTGCCACTTGCCGCCCCAGGCAATTACGGGCCTGCCTATCAAAATGCCTTTGATGCGATTTTTCCATCCTTAGCACAAAGCTATAACATTAGCTTGGCGACGCCACTTTTAGCGCCGCTTTTAGAGCACGGCCTGGCGGCAGCTTTGAAAAATTATATGCAATCAGACGCCGTTCATCCCAACCCAGCCGGGGTTCAAAAAGTCGTAGCGGCATTGGGCCCACAAGTGGCCGCCTGGCTAACCAAACTATAAGCCTTATCCGCTGCTTTCAAAAAAATTGGGCCCCGCCTGTGACAACAGATCTTGAGCAAGTAAGATGCCAAGTTCTGCGCCATTTGCGATTAGGCCGCGGATCTGACCCTTTATGACTTCTGATCCATCTGGACGCAAAATCTCGCCTCGCAGCCAGACCTCATCGCCCTCAAGCAAGGCGACGCCTGCGATAGGAGTTTGGCAAGATCCATCTAAGGTTAACAAAAAGGCCCGTTCCGCCGCCAGTTGCCAGCCCGTGGCCTGATCATGAATAGGCGCAAGCAGGGCTTCAATCCGCGCATCTTGGCTGCGTCGCTCAATGCCAATAGCCCCTTGGGCAATGGCTGGCAGCATATCTTCTACCGCAATCGCAGACTGCGCAACATGGCGCATGCCTAAACGGTTCAGGCCTGCTTGGGCTAAAAAGGTCGCATCGGCCACCCGCTCTTCTAGCTTTTTTAAGCGCGTTTGCACATTGCCACGAAACTCAACCAAAATCAGATCGGGGCGGCGATGCGCCAATTGCGCGCGCCTGCGCAACGAAGATGAGCCAACAACCGCGCCAAGCGGCAAATCCTCAAGCCGCGCTACCTGCTGTGAGACAAAGGCATCACGCATATCTTCGCGTGGCAAGTAGCAATCAAGTACCAAACCGTCGGGCTGCAAGGTCGGCATATCTTTCATCGAGTGGACCGCGACGTCGATTGTGCCATCCAGCAAGGCCTGTTCGATTTCACGAGTAAAAAGTCCTTTTCCCCCAATATCCTTCAATGCGCGGTCTAAAATTTGATCACCCAACACCTTAATAACTACAATTTCAAAAGCCTGCGCAGGCAAGTCATGAACTTGCGCAAGACGCCTTTGGGTCTCATGAGCCTGTGCCAAAGCCAACGGCGAACCGCGTGTTCCTATTCTCAAAGGGGAGTTGGGGCTGGGATGTGGATCTATCATGCGCTATGTTTACTGTTGGCCGGCTTGCTTGACAAGCAAGCTCAGGGCAGAACGGCCAAGAAATAACCGACTAAAAGGACCTTGTATGACTAAATCCATTCTGCGCGCCCTTGCGGGTGAGACCCTAACCACGCCGCCGATCTGGATGATGCGCCAAGCGGGCCGCTATTTACCCGAATATAAAGCCACTCGCGCGCAGGCGGGTGATTTTCTTAAGCTTTGCTACACGCCCGATCTGGCGGCCGAGGTCACCTTGCAGCCTATTCGCCGCTATGGCTTTGATGCGGCTATTTTGTTTGCCGATATTTTACTTTTACCCCAAGCTTTGGGGGCTGATCTTTGGTTTGTCACCGGCGAAGGACCACGTCTGTCCACCATCACAAACGGTGCTGGCGTTGCAGCATTGCGCCCAATTGAGGATATTCACGAAACCCTAAATCCGATTTATGAGACCTTGCGCATTTTAACCCGCGCGCTGCCCAAAGAGACGACGCTGATCGGCTTTGCCGGCGCGCCTTGGACGGTGGCCACCTATATGATCGCAGGGCGCGGCACCCCGGACCAAGCCCCAGCCCATCTAATGCGCAGCCAAGACCGCCCTGCCTTTGAGGCCCTCATCGACGTGATCACCCACGCCACCATCGAATATCTGAGCGCCCAGATTGAGGCGGGTGCCGAAGTCGTCAAACTGTTTGACAGCTGGGCTGGATCACTTAAGGGCCAGGACTTCATCGACTTCTCGCTTATACCCACACAAAAAATCATCGCAGCCCTCAAAGCGCGCCACCCCCATGTGCCTATCATCGCCTTCCCGCGCGAGGCGGGTGATCACTATGTGGGCTTTGCGAAAGCTACGGGTGCGGACTGTGTGGCCATCGATAATTCCGTCACCCCTGAATGGGCAGCAACCCATGTGCAAAAAGACGGTTGTGTGCAAGGCAATCTAGCCCCTCAGCATATGGTCACAGGGGGCACTGAGCTCATCAAAGCAACAAAATCCGTCGTCCAAGCTTTTCAAAACGGCCCCCATATATTCAATCTAGGCCACGGTATCACCCCAGACGCCAATCCAGACAATGTCCAGATCATGATTGATACAATCAGAGGGTGAAGCTGCCGTTATAGTGCAGATACAATTATCATTATGACTTTATGGCACTGGTTTTGTGCTTTGAAATGCGTTCTAATCAGGTCCACACTCTCGGAGACAAATTATGAAATCCTACCTATTTTCCCCCATTACTCTTGGAGGCCTTACCCTTAACAACCGGATTATCGTAGCCCCTATGTGTCAATATAGTGCAAATGATGGGTTGGCGACCGATTGGCATCTGATGCATCTGGGTCAATACGCAGTATCAGGGCCAGGTCTAATAATCACCGAGGCCGTTGGAGTTGAGATGAAAGGACGCATTTCGCCCGGATGTCTCAGCCTTTGCTCCGATGCACAAGAGGACAGCCTTAAAAGGGTAGTGAATTTTTGCAATCAATTTGGTAATGCTCGCATGGGCATTCAGCTCGCCCACGCAGGGCGCAAGGGCTCTACTGACTTGCCGTGGTTGGGCGGGAAGCCTATTCCTGCGTCAGACACCCGCTCTTGGGAAACCGAGGCCCCGTCAGCGCTGCCGTACGCCGCCAACGGCTGGCATACTCCCAAAGCTTTGGACAAACTGGGGATGGCGCGGATCAAAAAAGCCTTCGCCGATGCAGCGATCCGTGCTGACCGGATTGGCTTTGACTTGGTTGAACTCCACGCGGCCCACGGCTATCTTCTACATCAGTTTTTATCTCCGCTTAGCAATCAACGCACCGATGAATATGGTGGCAGCTTAGAAAACCGCATGCGCTTTCCGCTTGAGGTTTTTGACGCCGTAAAAGCGGTTTGGCCCAAGACAAAGGCACTCGGCGTGCGAATTTCGGCAACCGACTGGGTCGCTTCTTCTAGTTGGGACATCACCGAAGCCACCGCTTTTACCGCGGCCCTAACCGCCCTCGGATGCGATTTCATTGACGTCTCCAGCGCTGGTAACGCGGCTGAGCAGGAGATCAAAGTTGGTCCAGGCTATCAGACTGGCTTTGCCGCCGAGATTCGTACCAAAACGGGCATCGCCACGATGGCGGTTGGCCAAATCACTGACCCATTGCAAGCGGAAACAATTTTGGCCACGGGCCAAGCCGATATGATTGCCATTGCACGCGCTATGCTGAACAATCCCCGCTGGGTATGGCATGCGGCCGAAGCGTTAAACCAAGAAGCGGCCTATGCGCCGCAATATATGCGCTCCCACAAGTCCTTGCGTGGCTTGCCCGTGCCTGGGAACCCACCTGTTGCAGGTCAAAAATAGGGCTAACGAAATAAATGGGCGGCAGAATAAAAGGTACCAAAACATGAGCCTGGCACGAAAAACCATAATCACCTGCGCAGTGACTGGGGCCATACACACTCCCTCAATGTCCCCCTATTTGCCCGTCACCGCCTCCGAAATTGCAAAAGCAGCGCTTGGCGCGGTGAGAGAAGGGGCGGCGATTGTGCATTTGCACGCCCGCAACCCAAAGGACGGCCGCCCCGACCAAACCGCGCAGGCCTTTTTACCCTTTTTAAAAGAGATCAAGCAAAACTCAAACGCGGTAATCAATATTACTACAGGCGGTGCGCCCACCATGAGCATTGACGACCGCCTACGCCCAGCCGCGACTTGGCAGCCCGAGCTAGCCTCTCTGAACATGGGGTCAATGAATTTCGGGCTATTTCCAATGTTAAAGCGTTTTGGAGATCAGCTGCTACACCCCTGGGAACGTGACTACATCGGCGACAAAGGCATCATCTTTCACAATAGCTTTGCGGATATCGAAAAGATCATTACCACCCTAAGCGTACATGGCACAAGGTTTGAGTTTGAATGTTATGACACCGCCCACCTTTACAATCTAAAACACTTTTTCGATGCGGGCTTGGTGAAGGGGCCTTTATTCATACAAACGGTTTTTGGCCTGATGGGAGGAATTGGTGCGCATCCTGATGATGTGATGCATATGAAACGAACCGCCGATCGCCTGTTTGGCGATACTTATCACTGGTCCGTGCTTGGGGCCGGTCGGCATCAATTGTCTATCGCGGCCATGTCTGCTGCGATGGGGGGACATGTACGTGTCGGGCTTGAAGATAGTCTTTGGATGGGCCCAGGCCAATTTGCCCAAAGTAACGCCCAGCAAGTCAAAGCTGTGCGCGCGATTATCGAAGGTTTGGGCCACGAGATAGCCACACCAGATGAGGCGCGCGAAATACTATCACTAAAAGGTACAGATAATGTTGGTTTTTAAACGCCACTTGGGGGTCAGTCTGACCCCCAAGTTATCAGCTATAAAATCTTAGCGCGATAAAAATAGCCAAGAACAAAACCATCAAAAACGCGATAGACCCAGTTTGCGCTGGGCGCCCAAGGGGGCCCTTTTCATTATGGGTTTTATTGAGACCCCAAAGCAGCGCTTGAACCGCCTGCACACCTGCATGGCGCACAGGTGCAGCCACACGCACCACCAACCGTACGGTGCCATTTGCCAAAATCAGACCTAATCTGCGCCACAGCCAGTCGCTGTCAATAGTGATTGTCTCGGTCCGCTTCAAAAGACCCAGCATCAAGAAAAACGCCAGTCCAGAGAACAACAAAAGCTGCAATTGCGACACGACATGGCTGAACGTATAGGGTACATAATCGACATAAAATGGCAAAATAGCATATAGGCTTTGCGGCATAACACCAATAAAAATACAAAGTACTGCTCCAATAATCATTGCAACTTGCATATTCATAGGTGGGTCAGAGGGGCGTAAGCCACTGTCTTTTTGGAAAAATACGAACCAAGGGAATTTAATACCAGCGTGTAAAAACACCCCAGCTGAGGCGGCGACCAACAAATACCAAACCCCCGAAAGATGCGCATCAGCGGCCCCTTGCGTGACCATAGATTTTGACACGAACCCCGAAGTGAAGGGAAAAGCCGAAATGGCTAAAGCCCCAATTACCCCTGTGACCATTGTCACAGGCATGGTGCGGAACAATCCGCCCAAATCCGAACATCGGCTTTTGCCCGTCATATAGACGACCGAGCCCGCAGACATGAGCAACAGCGCCTTATAGATGATATGAGTAAATGCATGGGCTGCAGCGCCGTTCAACGCCACCTCAGAGCCGATACCAATACCAGTCAGCATAAAGCCAACCTGATTGATGATGGAATACGCCAAAATGCGACGCATATCATTTTCCAAAATGGCCCAAATAATACCGTGAAAGACCATGAAGAGGCCAATCCAAATCAATACTTGCTCCCCCGGGAAGGCAACGATCAGAACAAACACTGATGTTTTTGTAGTAAAGGCCGACAAAAATACCATGCCTGACCAAGAGGCTTGCGGATAGGCATCAGGCAACCAAGCACCCAAAGGCACAGCCGCCGCGTTGATCAAGATACCCGCCAGCATCAGCATCTCGGGCCACCGCTCAAGCGTCATGGCCTCAAAGGAGATGGACCCTGTTTGGGCAACATGGCCCGCAATACCAGCCATCAAGATAACGCCACCCAAGAAATGCATCAAACCATAGCGGAGCGCAGCCTTGAGGGCCGCAGCACCATTTGAGACAAGCACCAAGGTCGAGGCGACAGCCATCACCTCCCAAAAGACGAATAGCGTCAGTAGGTCTTTGCACAAGGCCACACCAATGGCGGCTCCCGCATAGGTAAACGCTGCGCCGAGCTCTAGTTTGCTGCGTTGATTAAGCGCAAAAAGCGCACCCATGAATGCCATCAACGAAAAAACCGTGGCAAACAAACGACCCAGCTTTGAGCCGTAGACGAGCGTCAGCTCATAACCTAAATAGGGCACACTCAGCTGCGGACCATCGGAAATTTGCCAAACCATCCACAAGGTAAAAAGAGGTGCGCCTAATAACAGCGCTGCACGGACATTTCCTCGCAAGAAAAGCGACAAAAAGCCTGAAAAAATAAGTACAAGTGCAGGAAATAACATGAAATTACCGATCATAATAATCTTCTGGTTTTTTCAACAGCAGGCCCAAGGCTTTGGCTCCAAACACCAAAATCACGCAAGATATAAAGCCGAAAACTGCTGAAAAGCTCGGTAGGCCATCCACGCCAAAATGCGGATGATGCGCGACAAAAAAATCTGCCCCCACCAAAAGCGCCAAAACCACCGAAAACATGATCCAAAGGATCTTGATGGTGCGAGGACGAACCAGCCAATGATCTTGCTGTTGCTTCATCTTAGGCTCCTAACATGCTGCGCGCTAAAGACAGGGGGATATCGGGGAAAAAGAACATCAAAACCGTCAGAGTGGCGGTCGCCATGATCGCGATAAGCATAAAAATAGGAGCATCTTCCGCAGTTGTGACGGTCGCCTTTCCATGTGAATCAAGTGAGGCGGTCATGAAAAAAGCCCTAAAAATAATGGGTAGGAAATAGGCAGCATTTAAGAGGGTTGAGCAAATAATTACAAAAATTGCAAAATTATTTTGCGTGCCTGCCGCCCCCGACAAAATAAACCATTTTCCCAAAAAGCCCGCTGTTGGGGGCAAGCCGATCATCGCAATTGCCCCCATAGCAAAGGCCCCCATCGTATAGGGCATCTTTCGGCCAATACCATTAAGCTGCGACACTTCGGTTTTGTGCGCAACAGTGTAAATATTACCTGCCGCAAAGAACAGCGTGATCTTTGACACGGCATGGGCGCAAATATGCAACACCGCGCCAATCAGAGCGGCCGGCGTGAAAAGAGACGCGGCCAGCACGATGTAGGACAGTTGTGACACGGTCGAATAGGCAAGACGCTTTTTCAGATTATCTTGTAAAAGCGCAATAATTGAGGCGAAAATGATAGTGAAACCGGCCACATAGGTTAGCCAGTCAAAAACCGAATGGCGCGCAAGCAGGCCCAAGCCAAAGATATAGACCACGACCTTAACAATCCCGAAGACCCCAGCCTTCACCACGGCAACAGCATGCAACAGCGCTGACACAGGCGTTGGGGCAACCATGGCGGCGGGCAGCCAAAAATGCACAGGCATAACTGCGGCTTTTCCGATGCCAAAGACGAAAAGCACCAAAAGACCGCTTAGAAAAATAGGGGTAATGTTGCTGTCAAGGCTACCACCTGCTACAAAATCCAGCGTGCCCGCCCACTGCCCAGTGATCACAATTGCAGGCAACAACAGCCCCATCGAAGTGGCAAGCAAAATACCCAAATATTTGCGCCCTGCAGCCATCGCCGCAGGCGTTCCGGCATGAGTGACCAGCGGGTAGGTCGATAGGGTTAAAATCTCATAAAATATAAAAAACGTTGTAAGGTTTGCCGCAAAGGCAATGCCCATTGTTGCGAAAATCGCAACTGCAAAGCAGATGAAAAATGTAGTTAAACGCGGCTCTTTATTGACGCGCATATAGCCTATGGCGTAAAGTGAGCTGATGCTCCAAAGCGTGCCTGCGACAAGAGCGAATACCATGCCCAACGGCTCTAGCGTGAAGGCCACAGACAATTTTGGGGTGATATAACCGAGCAGCAGGCTTGGGCGCGCGCCCGCTAGAATATGGGGCAATAGCAACCAAACGGTCGCAGCCAAAAGCACACTGGTCACCAAAGTGACCGCATCGCGCAAAACGGGTGCATTGCGGCAAACCCCAACAAGGAGCGCACAGATCAACGGAAGAAGCAGTGCCGTGATAAGAAGGGTGGTAGGATCGATCATTGGCCCAATCCTTGTAAAAGCTGATGTGCCGCCGTTTGGGCAAGACCTAGGTTGAAATCAGTGTTCAACCCTAAAAATACGCTCGATCCGGCCAAAAAGATTAAGGGCGCCATGATCCAAAAAGGCGCATCGCTGGCCTTAGCAGCAGCCCCAGTGGGCGCATGAAAATAGGCTGTTTCAACTACTTTTCCCACGTAGACAACCGCCAGCCCTGAGCTGATCAAGATAATCACAACCACAGGCCAAAGCCCACGCTCAAGCGCGCCTGAAATCAAATACCACTTAGAAATAAATCCCGCCGTGGCCGGCACGCCGATCAGTCCTAAACCTGCTACTACAAAGGCAGCCATGGTAACTGGCATAGTGCGACCAATTCCCGCCATATCTTTAAGCTCCACCGAACCAATACGGAAATAAATAGCCCCCATCGCAATAAAGGCTGCAGTTTTGACCAAAGCGTGGTTCATCAAATGCACGATGCCCCCCGTAAGCCCATCAAAATTAACCAAGCACAGGCCCAGAGTTATATAGCCGATCTGTGCCACTGAAGAAAAGGCTAACAGTTTTTTCGCATTGCTTTGATAGATAGCGCTCAGTGACGCCAAAACCATCGCAGCCAGTGACAGAACTAAAAAAGCCTCAATAGCGGGCCAAAGCTGCGAGCCAAACTCTGGGGCAAAAATAGAATAATAAAGTCGAATTACCAAGTATATAGCTACCTTCGTGGCCGTGCCCGCCAAAAAGGCAGAGACGGCAGAAGGAGCATAGCTATAAGCTTTGGGTAACCACAGATGAAGCGGAAAAAGCGCAAGCTTCAAGCAAAGGCCAACAGTGATGAACCCGATGCCTACAAACAGCTGACGTTCATCAGTTTCCGATGCAGAAACAAGCTTTTGCGCCATATCTGTTAGGTTCAAGGTACCCGTCGTCAAATAAAGAAAGCCGATGCCAATCACAAAAAAAGTAGCCCCGATGGTGCCCACAATCAAATATTGATAGGCGGCAAGCAAGGCTCGGCGATCGCGCCCCATAGCCACTAAGACATAGCTTGCCAGAGACGATATTTCCATGAAAACAAACATGTTAAAGGCGTCATTGGTCAAGGCCATACCCAAAAGGCCTGCCTGACACAGTAAGAACATGGCGTAAAACCATGAGACGTGGCGTTCTTCGATTTCAGAGGGAACAGAACTCTTAGCGAAAAACAAAGTCGCAAGGGCGATAATATTCACGATGAAAAGAACGAATAGGTTCAGAGCATCGAGGCGATATTCGATGGTCAAAGGCACAGACCAACCGCCAAAAAGATAATTTACGTTAGCTGGACCGGCCCAGAGAACTTGAGCTAAACCAACCGTAATCGCCAGAGATAGGCCCGCACTTAAAACCGCCATTGCCCAAGCCAAATTGCCACGCTTGGTCATGGTACAAAGCACCGCAATAGACAGCGGTACGATCACTTGCAAAATCGGTAGATGCTGCATCAAGTTATTCATGCGTCACCCTCTGCGCGAAAAATCTCATCTTCTTCAATCGTCCCATAAGCGTCTTGAATGCGTACCACCAAGGCCAATCCCAAAGCCAAAGTGGCGACACCCACGACGATTGCGGTAAGGATCAAAACATGCGGCAAAGGGTTTGAATAAACCATAATTGCGTCCGCAATTATTGGAGCCGTTCCGCCCACAATTTTGGCTGGCGAAAGATAAAGCAAATAAACTGAGGTTTGGAACAAAGACAAACCGACCAATTTCTTGATCATGTTACCCTTAGCAATCACAATATAAAGGCTTGTTACCATTAAAAATACTGTAACAATAGCATTGTACTTAAGAAGAATTTCTCCAAAATCTATCACGATTTGGCCCGCCCTGCGAAAGCATAAAAAATTGCAATTAATGTGGAACAAACGGTCACAATCACACCAATTTCCACAGCGAAAATTCCCCATTCATGCGCATGCAAGTGATCATTCCCAAAAATCGAATAGTCCAAAAATCCCGCACCGAATAACATTCCAGGCAACCCTGAAGCGATGTAAATAAGCACACCCATACCAATCGCAGGCTCGACCACCGAAGGAGGCACAAGCCGCTGCGTTTTTTCCAATCCAAATATCAATACATGCATGATGACCCCAGTAGCGATTATCGCACCGGCTTGAAAACCACCGCCTGGGCCGTAATCCCCATGAAAATGCACATAGAGCGCAAAAATAATGATGAATGGCAATGCAAGTCGAACACCAAGCTCCAGAATAGGATCATGCTTCATGAGAGTTCTCGGCCTTATTCTTAGATTTTTTTGGTTTTTTACGCCCTCGTAGAATCAGCAGAACACCAATCCCCGCTGTGAAGATCACTGTTGTCTCGCCTAGTGTATCAAAGCTGCGATAATCGGCCAGAACCGCTGTCACCACATTTGGTGGCATCAGATGATTTTTTGAAGCATCTAAATAGCCAGGTGCGGTATTTTCGTGTAATGGCGCTTGCATCACGCCAAATTCAGGCATGTCCCACATGCCCCAGATCAACATTCCACCAGCAAGGACAACAACCAAAATTGACTGAAATTTGAAGTTGGGTTGTAAATATTCCTTGCCATGGGTCAGGTAAAGCGTCGCAAGAAACAAGGCGGTCGATATGCCAGCGCCTACGGCAGCTTCGGTCATGGCGACGTCAACAGCATCTAATACCAGCATGATTGACGCCATTAAAAAACTATAGGCTCCCGCCAACAAAACAACGGCAAATAAGTTTCTTTGAAACAAGATGGCCAAAGTAATTACCACCAAAAGAGTCAATAAAACGGCATCAACTAGAATTTCCATTATATATCCGCCTTTTTTGACCCAGATTTTGGGGGTGCTTTTTTAACGGAAGCTTTGACATTTGGTGTTTTAATTTTATCAACACTCGCTGAGACAGGCTGCGCATCCGCCTTTGTGGCGGCTGAACGGCGGTCGTGCACCAATAAAGGCTTCACACCCGCAGCCAAAGCAGCTTGAGCTACCGCATGAGTTACCACGGGGCCTAAAAAGAAGATAATGGTGAGCAAAAGAATTAGCTTCAGCCCAACCAAGCTGAAGCCAACTTTCACAATAAAACCCATGCACAGGAGGCCAGCCCCCACGGTCTCGATCAAGCTGACACTCTGCATGCGCGAAAAGACATCCGGCAAACGGATAATACCGAGCGCACCAATTAATACGAAAAGACCCCCAGCTCCTATAAAAAGGCCACTTATCAAATCAACCAGCATCGTCGGCCCCTTTTTCGTGGTCAGCGTCAACAGACAGGTCGCCATGTCTGAAATACTTTAAGACCGTTAGGGTCGCTGCCGTGTTCAAAAGCCCATAAGTAAGCGCAATATCTAACCATTCGGGCCGCCCCATCAAAAAGCCAAAACAAACAAGCAAAAGCACCGCCAATGAACCTATCGTATTAGCTGCCAACATACGGTCAAAAATGTTAGGCCCAACGACTGCGCGCGCAACGGCGCAGCACATGGCAATCACAATAGCAATGGTCGCAAATAAGTACATCACAGGCCCCCTTCAAACTGGCGGACGCGCCGCATCATCGCACCACCCTCCACATCGACGGCGGCATCATTGCGCAAAGCGTAAACGGTCAAAACATTACCTTTAACAAAACAAGTGGTGGTTCCAGGAGTTAAGGTGATTGAATTTCCATAAGTCACGATGCCAGTCGTGGTCCTAAGATCTGCCGTTACCTCAATCATGGTTGGTTCAATTTTTCCATCAAAAGAAAGGATAACCTTGGCCACATCAATAGCCGATTTAAGGATCTCAAGCGAGATCCAAGGCAGATAGGTAGCAAACCGCCAGATTAAGGTTAAACTTACAACCGATTTAGCGCGGCCGTTGACCCGCACAAAGAAAAGCGCCGTCAGAAAGGATGATACAGCCCCTATCGTAGTTAAAAAAACCGTATAATGGCCTGACAATGCCAGCCAGAATAAAAACAGAGCACCCGCTAAGGGTAATGCGCGCATCATTGATTCTTACCTCATTAGCAGCTTAGGGTGGCTGCTTTTGGCCCCAAGTCTTATTCGAAATTTGCCATTCATATACCTAAATATACCCTTATCAGTCTCTATTTTCTCAGAATGTGGTATACCACAAAAGAGGAAAATGTCTATTAAAAAGGTGAACACATTTTTATCCGATTTGTACGTCCGCCTCAGCTAAACCCAAGCATAAACAAGATAAATGGAATAGTGATGATCGCACAAAGCGTTTGTGCGGTGACAATTGCTGCCATTAAAGTGCCATCCCCCTGAAGTTGGCGGGTCAAGACATACGAGGTGGGGGCGGTTGGAATAGCACTAAAAACCACCACAACCAACGCCTCGGGACCGGAAAGCCCGCACGCCGCACCTACTAAGGCGGCAAGCACTGGCATTGCCAAAAGCCGCAGAGCGCTATTGCCTACGACGACAAGAGCATCTCGCGCCAATGCCTGTGGGCGCAAAGCCGCACCTACGCACAAAAGACCCAAAGGCAAACTAATCCACGCCAAAATCTCAAAGAACGGCCCAGTACCAAAGGGTACCTCCCCTCCACTAAAGGCGACAATCATGCCCAGCGCGCAGGCAATTATCAAAGGGTTCTCTAGTACCCTGCGCGTCAAAGCGCCAAAGTTCACCCTTTGCCCACGGGCAGTTAGTGCCAAAATCGACAGCACATTCACCAATGGCACAGATACAGCTAAAAGCACGGCCGCGCATTCAACCCCCACAGGGCCTGCAATACTCGCAACGATCGCCAGCCCCAAATAAGTATTAAAACGCACTGTTCCTTGCAGAGCAGGTCCAAAACGGGCCGCCGGTGTTGACCAGATCATACGCGCTAGCAATAAGCACAGAGCAGCAATACCAATGGTCAAGATTGCCGCCACCCCTAAGCGAAAAATGGCAGGGTCCAGCACAGGGGCAGAGGCCAAACGCACAAACAAAAGGGCGGGAAAAAGCACAAAATAATTCAGCCGCTCGGCCGCAAGCCAAAAGCCACCGCCCGGAAAGCCGCCCCGCACCATCAAAAATCCAAGGCAAATCAAAGCAAAAAGGGGCCAGATTGTGATGATTAGCATGAACCCCCCAAATGTTCCCCAAAAAAGGCAAGGGCCTAAGACTAATGCCGATGTGCCACCATTTTGTGGGCCAAACAAGTGCAGAAGGGCCAGCACTAGGACGAAGCCATTTTCACGCCTGACAAGGGGGGCTTTTAGCCAACACTAACCTCAAAAAGGGGAGAATTATCTTAAAAGGACTCGATTCGCGCTTAAATTCCGACGTACTTTATGTCCTGCGCGCGATGGGCGATGGTGATACGCTGGCTCTTAACCGATACAAACTTTCCAGCCGAAGGATTGGCGCGCAAATCATCATTTGGGCGGCTTTTGCGGATTGACAATGTGCCCGCCGCCGCCGCGGCACAAGCGGTTTTATCCCTTATGCCGTTCGTTACATTTTTTGATGATTTTGCAATGCGAATGCAAGTAGTCGGTGCCCCCCATGAGTTTCCACCCGTACAAAAAGAGGTGCGGGAGCAAATCAATCTGGCCGAAGCGGCCGAGCGCCCGATGGTCGGCCTTGAAAGATTTGCCTTTTATGAACAGGCCAAACAGGCCTATGCGATCATTTAAACCAGTGAGGGACGCTTTTATGGCTGCTTCATCTTTCGCAAAGGCGTGGTCGCGCCCGATGCGGGGCTATGACTCTTTTAAAGCGTCACGACCTTAAAGGAGGGCACATGGGCCTCAATCTCAGCTAGACTGGGCATTGAGGCGGCGGTGCCCATGCGTGTGACGGAAATGCCTGCGGTAGCGCTGCCAAAGATCAAAGCGTCATGATCCCCAAGCCCTCGCGCCAGCGCCGAAGCGAAGCCACCGTTAAAAGCATCGCCCGCGCCCGTCGTATCTTGCACTTTGCTGGCAGCAATGGCGGGCACAAACAGCGTCTTACCTCGGTCGCAGTAAACCACACCTTGTGCACCCAGCGTGATCAACGCGGCCCCTGCCCCCATCTCGACTAATTTTTGCGCCGCCAAAGTCGCTTGAGGCACCGAGGTGACTCGCAGACCAGTCAGAGCCTCGGCCTCACTTTCATTTGGGGTTACATAGTCGCAAAGCGCAAGCAGACCTTCGGGAAACTGCACCGCAGGTGCCGGGTTTAGCAAGGTGGTCACACGGGACTGGCGCGCCAATGTCAAAGCGCGCTGAGTTGCGTGCATTGGGACTTCGAAATTGCTGACAAAAACCTTAGCGTTTGTAATGGCGGAGGTTTGATCGTCCATATCATCGGCTGAGATCAGACTTGCAGCACCGGGCGAAACCAAGACTGCATTTTGGCCTGTACCCTCTTGAATAAAGATAAACGCAGAACCTGTATAGCTTTGACTATCTTGCACGACCAGAGGGATTACGCCCGCATCTTGCCAGACACCAAAAGCCAGATTTGCAAAATCATCTTTGCCAAGTCGCGAAATAAACGACGTCTCAACCCCCGTTTTAGCGCAAGCCACCGCTTGATTTGACCCTTTGCCCCCTGGGCCTAGGAAAAACCCGCTGCCCAGCACCGTTTCACCCATTTTGGGCATACGCGGCGCGATATAGGCCCCATCTGCCACGAAAATTCCTAAAAAGACGACCTTTGACATCGCATCCCCCAAAGTTAAGTAGCATGCCCTTCTATTTGGGTTGGGCGAGCTTGGAAACTATTATTGCGCCATCAAGTCCCAAATGCCAGCGGCATTTGGCGCCCCTTAAAACCAAGCCAACGCCGCACCGACCGATGCGCCCATAGCCACTATCAATACAGGTGGCAATCGCCATAAGATCAACGCCATGGACCAAACCAGCACCAAAGCAAAATCCAGCGTATCATGCACAGATGTGGTAAAGATTGGATGATAAAGGGAAAAGGCCAAAACTCCAACGACCCCAGCATTCACCCCTTTGACCATAGACTGAGCTGCGCCGTAGGATCTGATCTGCTGCCAATATGGCAAGACTGCCGTTAAGATCAAAAATCCAGGCAGAAAAATTGCGGAAAGCGCCAAAGTCGCCCCCAAGAGTGATGCAGAGGGCCCAAAAACCAACGCGCCCAAATAGGCAGAAAAGGTAAATAGCGGCCCCGGCACCGCTTGTGCACCACTATAGCCGGCCAAAAATGCGCCGTTCGACATAAGCCCTTGAGGCACCATTTCAGCTTGCAAAAGAGGCAAAACTGCATGGCCTCCACCAAAGACCAAAGCCCCTGCGCGGAAGAAAATGTCAAAAAGCTCCAGCATCGGATCACTCTGCGCTACCAAGGGTAAAAACGCGATCAAAAGTACAAAAAGCCCCAAAGCCCCCCAAGCATGGCGCTTAATGACGGGGCAATGAAAGGTGGAAATTTCAGCGGTTTTTTCTTGGCCAAGCAAAACAAATCCCAGCGCTGCCGCCATACTGATGGTGGCGATCATGCCAAAAGCTGTTGAAAAAAACGCTACCGCTAAAAAGGCCGCCACCCCAATACTGGCGCGCTTGAAGTCAGGACAAAGTGTTTGCGCCATTCCCCAAACTGCTTGTGCTACCACCGCCACCGCCACAAGCTTAAGCCCCGCCAACGCGCCCAGCCAAATTGGTACATCAAATCGCACCACCACCAAAGCAAACCCATAAAGCGCCAAAGCCGACGGCAGGGTAAATCCAACAAAAGCCGCCAATGCCCCCAGCCAGCCAGCCCGCATCAAACCGATGGCAAAGCCAAGTTGGCTTGAACTGGGGCCGGGCAAGAACTGACAAATGGTCAAAAGCTCGGCAAAGATCGCCTCGGACAACCAAGCCCTACGGGTCACAAACTCATTTCGGAAAAAGCCAATATGCGCGATCGGACCCCCAAAAGAGGTAAGGCCCAATTTGAAAAAAATCCAAAATACGCGTGCTGCTTTAAGAGGATCGTGCATTGGTTTTCCTGCTAGGGGCTTTGAATGCTCCTGAAGCCACTGAGTTAGGTTAAATTTTTTTGATAGGCGATTGTGTCTATCATTTTACATGTTTTAACAATTGAGGCGGGCGCAGGCCCACCCTGACCCTAAAGTTTGATCACATATTCCTTAAGCGTAGTTTCAACCACTTGCCACACGCCTTCAAAACCGGGGCGCAGGATAAAACTGTCCCCTGCTTTCAACGTGGTCGGCGCTTGGCCGTCTTGGGTCAGTATCGAGTGGCCTTTTAGAATGTGGCAAAACTCCCACTCGTCATAGATCACGCGCCAGCTGCCGGGGGTAGATTGCCATAGGCCGCAATAAAGCCCGTCGCGATCTTCTAAATTCCAAGTCGAAAAGACCGGGTCGCCGGCTATCAAGCGCGCGTGTGAAGGGCGGTCAATTTCGGGATCGGATGTTTGGCGCAAGTGCAAAAACTGGTCTGACATAAATATTCCTTGGAAAATACGGTCAAAAAACTTGGGGGCTTTAAAGAAAGTTGCACCAAAAATGCCCGCTTTTGTGACTAAAAGAAAGCATCCATTTCCTTGGTCCCAAGATCAAGCGCCCAGTCAATAAAACATTGCCAAAGCAAAGGTCGAATTACTAGGGTTTAGCACCAACTAATGAGGAGCTCGCGATGCCAGACACTTTCTTTCAACCTGTTTCGGGATTTGAGCTGCCACGGTTCGCAGGCATCGCAACCTTTATGCGCCTGCCCCATGTCGGCCTTTTGGATAAGCGGCTAAACGATGTACAAATTGGCCTGATAGGCACGCCGTGGGACGGTGGCACCTCAAACCGCCCAGGACCACGCCAATTGCGCGACTATTCAACCATGATCCGTGCGGAAAATGGGGCCA
>ERZ889217.322-NODE-322-length-30781-cov-18.140565_pt1 | contig 30781 bp, 34 predicted proteins | sample MGYA00521098_ERZ889217 | MGnify/ENA primary metagenome ERZ889217 (study PRJEB32303, sample SAMEA104408613) | aquatic metagenome | biome: Brackish water; feature: Pelagic; material: water | place: Baltic Sea | collected 2014-06-10T22:04:00 | depth 2,362 m ... | reverse complement strand
CTGGCTTGCCTCAACAAACAGCCAATAGCGGCCTGGTTCGCGTCCTCGTGGCCAGCGCCAACCTGGCCCTCACCGCCCAACTGGTATTGCGCTGGTGGCAATCGGGCCATTTCCCGATCAGCAACCTCTACGAGTCCCTCTGCTTCCTCGCCTGGGCCTGCACCCTCACCCAACTGCTGGTGGAGCGCTCCTGGCCCTCGGCCCTAGTGCCAGCCTCGGCCACACCCATGGGCCTGGGCTGCGTGGCCTTCGCCAGCTTCGCCCTTCCCGACCAGCTCCAGGCCGCCTCACCCCTGGTGCCAGCCCTGCGCTCCAGCTGGCTGGTGATGCACGTCAGCGTGATCATGGTGAGCTATGCCGCCCTGCTGGTGGGCTCCTTGCTCTCGATGGCGGTGCTGTTCACCGACCGGGGCCAGGCCCTGGAGGTGCGCAGCAACTCGATCGGCAGCGGCGGCTATCGCCAGGGTGTGATGGCTGCCAGCTCCGCTGGGGGCGGACCAGGACCAGCCCTCAGCCTGCAGAGCGCCGCCATGGGCGTCAGCGAACAGCTGGACAGCCTCAGCTATCGCACCATCACCGTGGGCTTCCTGCTGCTGTCAGTGGGAATTGTCAGCGGGGCCGTTTGGGCGAATGAGGCGTGGGGCAGCTGGTGGAGTTGGGACCCCAAGGAAACCTGGGCCCTGATCTGCTGGCTGGTGTACGCCGCCTACCTGCACACCCGCCTGAGCCGGGGCTGGCAGGGGCGGCGGCCCGCCCTGGTGGCCGTGGCTGGCCTGGTGGTGATCTGCGTTTGCTACATCGGCGTCAACCTCCTAGGCATCGGCCTGCACAGCTACGGCTGGTTCTTCGATAGCTAGGGGGCTGGGCTGGCCCTTTGAATAAAAAAAGCCCCGGCAGCCCTAAGGAGTTGCCGGGGCTTCTCGCTAGACGTCCTGGGCTAGGCACGGCCAGGGGGTAGTCCCCAGCCGTTGTCCAGCCAGGAGCTGGTTAGGCAGCTACTGCCACGGGGCGGCGGCTGTTGCGAATGCCGGTGATCGCCTCGGCGTAGCTGGGCTGGTTGAACACGCCCGAGCCCGACACGATCGCATTGGCGCCGGCTTCGATCACCTGCCAGGCATTGCTGCCCTTGATGCCTCCGTCCACTTCGATCCAGGGATCAAGGCCGCGCTCATCGCACATGCGACGCAGGGCCGCGATCTTCTGCACCTGGGAGGGAATGAAGCTCTGGCCCCCGAAACCGGGGTTGACGCTCATGATCAGCACCAGATCACAGAGTTCGAGGCAATATTCCAGGGTGTCGAGGGGCGTGCCGGGGTTCAGCACGGCACCGGCCAGCTTGCCCAGGTCCTTGATCTGGGCAAGGTTGCGGTGGAGGTGGGTGCAGGCCTCGACCTGGACACTGATGATGTCGGCGCCGGCCTTGGCGAAGTCGGCCACGTAGCGCTCCGGCTCCACGATCATCAGGTGCACGTCCAGGGGCTTGGCCGTGACCGGGCGCAGGGCCTCGACGATCAGGGGACCAATCGTGATGTTGGGCACGAAGCGGCCATCCATCACATCCACATGGATCCAGTCAGCGCCGGCCTCGTCAACGGCCCGCACGTCCTCGCCAAGGCGGGAGAAATCGGCCGAAAGGATCGACGGGGAGATCACCAGGGGCTTAGTGCTCATGGAGGGGCCACCGGGGCACAAGGCCCCGCATTGTAGGAATTGGCCGGGCCCGGTTTTGGTTGGGTGACACTGATACAGTGAGCGGCGCTAAAAGCCCGAGAGGCCCTGCGGCTGCTGGAAGCTGCGCCGAAACTGTCCAAGCTTGCAAGCCGATGCTGAAGTCGGCCCTGTCAGCCCAACCAGCCCAGCGCCCTTCTGGCGGCGCGGCAATGCCGCTCCCCCTGCTAAAGCCCCCCAACCCCGCCGGACTGCTGTGGATCGCACCCTTATCCAGGAAATTCTCGAGGTCGTTGAGCAGGCCGCCATCGCCTCGGCCAAGCTCACCGGCCTCGGCCAAAAAGACGAGGCGGATGCCGCCGCCGTCGAGGCCATGCGCACCCGCATGGGCGCCATCCAAATGAAAGGCCGCATCGTCATCGGTGAGGGCGAGCGGGACGAAGCACCGATGCTCTACATCGGTGAAGAAGTCGGCAGCGGCACCGGTCCCGGCGTCGATTTCGCCGTGGATCCCTGCGAGGGCACCAACCTCTGCGCCAACAACCAGGACGGCTCCATGGCCGTGCTGGCCGCCTCCGACCGCGGTGGCCTGTTCAACGCTCCCGACTTCTACATGAAGAAGTTGGCAGCGCCCCCCGCCGCTAAGGGCAAGGTGGACATCCGTAAATCGGCCACCGAAAACATCGCCATCCTCAGCCAGTGCCTGGGCCTGGCCGCCAGCGAGCTGGTGATCGTGGTGATGGACCGCGCCCGCCACAAGGACCTGATCGCCGAAATCCGCGCCACCGGCGCCCGGGTCAAGCCGATCTCCGACGGCGACGTGCAGGCCGCGATTGCCTGTGGTTTCGCCGGCAGCGGCACCCATTGCCTGATGGGCATTGGCGCCGCTCCCGAAGGCGTGATTTCCGCCGCCGCCATGCGGGCCCTCGGTGGCCACTTCCAAGGCCAACTTGTGTATGACCCGGCCGTAGCCCAAACCTCCGAATGGGCGGACTACACCGTTGAAGGCAACATTGCCCGCCTCAATGAGATGGGCATCACCGACATCGACAAGGTGTATGAAGCCGAAGAACTGGCATCCGGTGAAAACGTTGTGTTTGCCGGCAGCGGCATCACCGACGGCCTGCTCTTCCACGGCGTGAAATTTGAGAAGGACTGCACCCGCACCAGCAGCCTGATCATCAGTACGCTCGACAACACCGCCCGGTTCACCAACACGGTGCACATCAAGGACGGCGCCAAGAGCATCGCCCTGCGCTGACGCAGATCCCACCCAAGCGCCAGCGAGGTTCGCCCTTCATGCACATCACGGTCGTCGGCCTCAGCCACAACACCGCTCCGGTGGAAATCCGCGAGCGGCTCAGCATCGCTGAGCACACGATGGAGGTCTCCCTCCAGCGGTTGAGGGCAGACGACCAGGTGCTCGAGGCCTCGATCCTCAGCACCTGCAACCGGCTGGAGATTTACACCCTGCTGCGCCATCCGGAGCAGGGTTTAACGGCGGTGGGCACCTTCTTGAGCGAGCAATCGGGCCTGGACCTGGTGGAGCTCACCCCCCACCTGTTCACCTACCACCACGAGGAGGCAGTGGCCCACCTGCTGCGGGTGGCCGCAGGCCTGGACAGCCTGGTACTGGGCGAGGGCCAAATCCTCTCCCAAGTGAAAAAGATGTTCCGGCTCGGCCAGGAACATCGCTCGATCGGGCCGATTCTCAACCGCCTGCTCAACCAGGCGGTCAGCACCGGCAAACGGGTGCGCACCGAAACCAACCTGGGCACCGGGGCGGTTTCGATCAGCTCGGCGGCCGTGGAACTGGCCCAGCTCAAGGTGGGGCAGGGCCGCGGTCTCGATGAGCTGGTCTCCCTCGACCAGGAACAGGTGGCCGTCGTAGGGGCCGGGCGCATGTCGCGGCTTCTGCTGCAACACCTGGGCTCCAAGGGCTGCCGCGGCGTGGTGCTGCTCAACCGCACGGTGGAGCGGGCCGAACTGCTGGCGGCCGATTTCCCCGACCTGCCGGTCCAGTGCCGGCCCCTCAACGACCTGGACCACTGCCTGAGCACCTGTTCCCTGGTGTTCACCAGCACGGCCGCTGAGGATCCAATTATTGATGCCGAGCGGCTTAACCGACTGAATCGGCGCTCCTCCCTGCTGCTGATCGATATCGGTGTTCCGCGCAACATCAGCTCCGATGTGCAGGGCATTGACGGCGTGGGGGCCTTCGATGTGGACGACCTCCAGGAGGTGGTGGCCCGCAACCAGGAGGCCCGCCGCGAAATTGCTGCGGAAGCGCAGGGGCTGCTCGAGGAGGAATCCCGCCTGTTTCTAGAGTGGTGGGATGGCCTCGAAGCGGTGCCGGTCGTGAACCGCATGCGCCGCCAACTGGAAGACATTCGCGAGCAAGAATTACAGAAAGCCCTTAGCCGCATGGGCCCCGACCTGTCCGCCCGCGATCGCAAGGTGATGGAAGCCCTCAGTAAGGGCATTATCAATAAGATTCTCCATACCCCCGTAACCAATCTGCGCGCTCCCCAGCCCCGCCAGCAGCGCCATGTGGCCATGGGCGTGCTCGAGCGGCTGTTTGAGCTGCGCGAAGAGAATCCGGACTGCTGATCCTCCCGAAATCGCCGGTTCAGCAGCAAGTTCCATCAATGTGCGATGCCATGCCTTCGCGGGGCCAGTCGATCAACTACCGTTGCCAAACCCTGACAGTGCAAAGGGGAGAACGCTGATGAAACGAGTCCTGGCCATCATCCTTGGCGGCGGAGCCGGGACCCGTCTTTTCCCCCTCACCCAAACGCGGGCTAAGCCGGCCGTGCCGCTAGCTGGCAAATACCGCTTAATTGATATTCCGATCAGCAATTGCATCAACTCCGGCATCAACAAGATGTACGTGTTGACGCAATTCAACAGCGCCTCACTAAATCGCCACCTCAGCCAGAGCTACAACCTCTCCGCCGGCTTTGGCCAGGGTTTTGTGGAGGTGTTGGCGGCCCAACAGACCCCCTCCAGTCCCAGCTGGTTTGAGGGCACGGCCGATGCGGTCCGCAAATACCAGTGGCTGTTCCAGGAATGGGACGTGGACCAGTACCTGATCCTTTCCGGCGACCAGCTTTACCGGATGGACTACAGCCTGTTCATCGAACACCACATCAAAACCGGCGCCGACCTCACCGTCGGGGCCCTGCCCGTGGATGCGGCCCAAGCCGAGTCCTTTGGTCTGATGCACACAGACGACGACGGCCGCATTCGCGAATTCCGCGAAAAGCCCAAGGGCAAAGCCCTAGAAGCCATGCGGGTGGATACCTCCCTCATGGGCCTTTCAGCGGAGGAGGCAGCGCGGCGGCCCTACCTGGCCTCGATGGGCATCTATGTCTTCAGCCGCGAGACCCTTTTCGACCTGCTGACCAAGAACCCCAACTTCACCGATTTCGGCAAAGAGATCATTCCCGCCGCCCTAGAGCGGGGCGACCGACTGCAGACCTACCTCTTTGACGACTACTGGGAGGACATCGGCACGATCGGGGCCTTCTATGAGGCCAACATGGCCCTCACCGACCAGCCCAACCCGGCCTTCTCCTTTTACGACGAGAAATTCCCGATCTACACCCGCCCCCGCTACTTGCCCCCAAGCAAGCTGCTCGACGCCCAGGTCACCCAGTCGATCATCGGCGAAGGCTCGATGCTGCGGGCCTGCAGCATTCACCACTGTGTGCTTGGAGTGCGAACCCGGGTCGAAGACGAGGTGGTTCTGCAGGACAGCCTGGTGATGGGGGCCGACTACTTCGAGTCCGGTGAGGAGCGGGCCGTGCTGCGGGAGCGCGGCGGCACCCCGATCGGCGTCGGCAAGGGCTCCACGGTGAAGCGCGCGATCATCGACAAAAACGTGCGCATTGGCCGCAACGTCACGATCGTCAACAAGGACCACGTGGAAGAGGCGGACCGGCCCGAGCTGGGCTTCTATATCCGCAATGGCATCGTTGTGGTTGCCAAAAACGTGACGATCACTGACGGCACCGTGATCTGAAGTCCTCCGCTGATTCAGGGGTAGGAGCTGGAGATCTCTGCCCCTCGCAGTCCAAAGCCCAGCCCCGTCCCCAACCCAGACCAAGCCCTGGGTAAGCCCCGGGCCCTGATCGAGCCGCCGCTGCCCCCCCTCTGGGGGCTGCAGCGGCTTTGTTGTTGTCGGATTGCGGGGAAGCCGCTCTGATTCGGTGCGCTGTCCCTCACAGAGCCGGCGGGCTTACTTCCGCCCAACGGTGCCCGTCGCCACACTGATGGGATCCGCCCAGGACGGGATCACAATGCAGAAAGCCCACTTCGGTCTGATTGGCCTAGGAGTGATGGGGGAAAACCTGGTGCTCAATGCCGAGCGCAACGGGTTTTCCTGTGTCGTCTACAACCGCACCTACGCCAAGACCGAGGAGTTTCTGGCCGGTCGGGGCGCGGGCAAGGCAATCATCGGCTCCACCTCCCTCCAGGACTTTGTCGACAAGCTGGAGAAACCGCGCCGCATCTTGATGATGATCAAGGCCGGCCAGGCGATTGATGACACCATCGCCACCATTTCCCCCTACCTCGAAGAGGGTGATCTGCTGATCGATGGTGGCAATTCCCTCTACACCGACACGGAGCGCCGCGTCGCTGACCTGGAAAGCAAGAGCTTTGGCTTCATCGGCATGGGCGTGTCCGGCGGCGCCAAGGGTGCCCTGGAGGGCCCGAGCATGATGCCGGGTGGCACCCGCAGTGCCTACGACGCGATCGAGGGCCTGGTGCGCAAGATGGCCGCCCAGGTCAACGATGGTCCCTGCGTCACCTACATCGGCCCCGGTGGCGCCGGCCACTTCGTTAAGACCGTGCATAACGGCATCGAATACGGGATCGAGCAGATCCTGGCCGAGGCCTACGACCTGATGAAGCGCTCCGCCGGCCTGGGCGGCATCGCCATGGCCGATGTGCTGGCCGCCTGGAACGCCACCGAGGAACTTTCCTCCTTCCTGGTGGAGATCACCGAGGTGTGCCTGCGCACCCGCGATCCCCAGGACAGCTCAGATCTGGTTGAAAAGATCGTTGACGCCGCCGGCCAGAAGGGCACGGGCCTTTGGACCGTGGTTAGCGCCCTGGAGATGGGCATCTCCGTGCCCACGATCTATGCGGCCCTCAATGCCCGGGTGATGAGCTCCCTGCGCAGCGAGCGGCTCCAAGCCGAATCCGTGCTGGTGGCCCCGGCCCCGGTGGCCATCGACCTGGGCAGCCCGGCCGATGCCATGGCGCCCCTGCAGGACGCCTGCGTTCTCGCCTGCATCGCTAGCTACGCCCAGGGCATGGCCCTGATGGTGGAAGCCTCCAAGTTGCACGATTACAACCTGGACCTCTCGTCGATTGCCCAGATCTGGAAAGGGGGCTGCATCATCCGCGCCCGCCTGCTGCAACGCATCCAGGACGCCTTCACCGCCAACCCCGGCCTGCCCAATCTGATGGTGGACCCCTGGTTTGCCGAGCAGATCAACCGCCGCCTGCCCGGCCTGCGTCAGGTGGTGGCCGGAGCCGCCCTGGCGGGCATCCCGGTGCCCTGCCTGAGCAGCAGCCTCGATTACATCGATAGCTACCGCTCCGGCCGCCTGCCCCAGAACCTGGTGCAGGCCATGCGCGACTGCTTTGGCGCCCACACCTACGAGCGGGTCGACCAGGCCGGCAGCTTCCACACCGAGTGGCTCGATTGAGCGGGGCTGCCATGGGTGCCCCGGGCGTTGTGTACCAACTCGACATCAGCCCCAACCTCGATCAGCTCGCCCAGCGGGCCGCCGCCGTGTTGGCGGACCAGCTCAAATTGGCCCTGGCCCAGCGCGAACGGGTTCTCCTAGCCCTTGCCGGGGGCACCACCCCGGCGGGGGCCTACCGCCAGCTGGGGCAAGCCCAGCTGGCCTGGGACCGGGTGGATGTGCTGCTGGGTGATGAACGCTGGGTGGGGCCGCAAGATCCGTCCAGCAATGCCCGCATGCTCCACGAAACCCTGCTGGCCCATGGTCCAGCCCGGGAGGCCGTGTTCCATCCGGTGCCCACCGAGCGGGACACCCCCCTGGCCTCCGCTGAGGCCTTCGAGCAAACCCTTCGCCAGCTCTGTGCTGGGGATCCGCCCGTGCTGGATCTGATCCTGCTGGGCCTCGGCGATGACGGCCACACCGCTTCCCTATTTCCCGGCAGCGCCGCCGCTGGCGTCAGCGACCGGGCCGTGGCCGTGGGGGAAGGCAAGGGCCTGGAGCGCATCACGCTGACGGCCCCCGTGCTCAGTGCCGCCCGCCAGGTGGTCTTCCTGGTGGGTGGCGCAGGCAAGCAGGAGGCCCTCAGGCGCCTGCTGGATCCCAGCGAATCGCCCCTGCGCACCCCCGCCAAGCTGGTGCAACCCCACGCCCCGGTGCTGGTGCTGGCCGATGCCGAGGCGGCGGGGCTCGTCGCCGGTGGCGCCTAGGGCCGTCCAAAGGGGCCTGGCCTGGGGCCTGCGATGGCTGGCCCCCAGCTTGGCGCTTGCAGCTTTCGGGGCGACAAGCCTGGCAGCGGCCCCAGGGCAAGATCCATCTAGAACCGCAAGCCTGGTCCCTTTCGCCACACTGGTGGCCCCACCCTCCCCTACCGCCCCAGGCGGCACCAGCAGCCCCGTGTCCCCCAGCCCCACCGGCAGCAGCAATCCTGATCAAGCCCGAGGCACCGCTGGCGGCCCCCCGGGCGATGGCTCTTTGCTGATCGTGGCCGGGGATGGGTTTGCTGGCTGGCACAGCCTGAATGACACGATCATGGGGGGCCGCAGCCAGGGCCAGTGCCAGAGCGGCTCCACGGGTCTGGTGATGGCGGCGGAGGTGGTGGCCGAGGGCGGTGGCTTTGTCAGTTGCCGCTCGCCTTTGTTCTCACCCCCCTTGGATCTCTCGGCCCAGGCCGGCCTGCAGCTGGAAATCGAAGCCGATGGGCGCCGCTACAAGCTCGCCATCGCCTGCAGTGATGGCCTGGCCGGCCTCACCGAATTGATCCCGGGCGGTCTGCGTTGGGTGGCCGAATTCGACACCGCAGCCCAGGGGCTTACCCAGGTATGGATTCCGTTTAGCCAACTGCGGGCCAGCGTGCGAGCCAAGCCCGTGGGGCTGCCCCTGCGCTTTGATCCGTGCCGCATCACCCGGTTACAGATCCTCCATTCCCGCTTTGGCGATGACGGGGGGGTGAACAACGGCTTTCGCGCCGGTCCCCTGCAGCTAAGGATTCAGGCGATTCGGGCCCTGCCCTGACACCGGACTTGGATGCCATGGACTGGAGCGATCAGGAGACTTGGCAGGACTTCGCCAGCCGCTTAGCCGCCGCCGCCGACCTCTGCCTCAAGCCCCACAGGCACGGCGTTCGGCTGGTGGGGGACCTGCCCGAAGCCGGAGCCGCAGCTGGCGATCTCTGTGTGCGCATTGAGCCCCGCAGCCCCGAGGGCGCCCGGCTCGAGCAGAACGATCTGGAACTGGAGCTCTACCGCAGTGGCAGCGACATCCACCTCACCTTGGTGAGCCTGGCCGATGAAAGCGCCCCCCTGCTTTGGCAGGGATCCCACCCGGTCTGGATGGACGGCGTGAGTGGCGAACGCTGCGAGCGGCCCGAGGGCGGCTTACCCCTGGAAGCCCTGGCCCGCCGCATTCGCGCCCTGGTGGTTGGGGGCTAGGGCTGGTCCGTGACCGCCCCCAGGCTGCTGGTGCTCACCAAACGGGCGTATTTGCCGAGCACTCCGGTGGTGTAGCGGGGGGCGGGGGCCCTCCAGGCGGCGCGGCGGCGCTGAAGCTCCCCGTCATCGACATTGAGCTGGATCAGCAGCTGGTGGGCATCCACCGTGATGCTGTCCCCTTCCTGCACCAGGGCAATCGTGCCGCCCACGGCCGCTTCGGGGGCCACGTGGCCCACCACCATGCCGTAGGTTCCGCCCGAAAAACGACCATCGGTGATCAGGGCCACCTTGTCGCCCAGGCCCTGGCCAATGATCGCCGAGGTGGGCGAGAGCATCTCGCGCATGCCTGGGCCGCCCACCGGGCCTTCGTAGCGGATCACAACCACATCTCCGGCCTGGATGCGGCCCTCGAGGATGGCGGCCAAGCAGGTCTCCTCGCTTTCAAACACCCGCGCCGGGCCGGTGACCTGGGGATTTTTAACGCCACTGATCTTGGCGACGCTGCCTTCGCTGGCCAGGTTGCCCTTCAGCACAGCCAGGTGCCCCTTGGCGTAAAGGGGATTGCTTAACGGACGAATGACGTCCTGATCGGCCCTAGGCAGCGAAGGAATGGCGGCCAGGGTCTCCTTGAGGGTTTTGCCCTCGATCGTGCGGCAGTCACCATGGAGCAGGCCCGCATCGAGCAGCAGCTTCATCACCTGGGGGATGCCGCCGGCGGCGTGGAGGTCGGTGGTCACGAAGCGGCCACTGGGTTTGAGATCGCAGATCACCGGCACCCGCTGGCGGATCGTTTCAAAGTCGTCGATGGTGAGCGGCACGCTGGCGGTGCGGGCGATGGCCAGCAGGTGCAACACCGCATTGGTGGAGCCGCCCACGGCCATGATCACGCTGATGGCATTCTCAAACGCCTCGCGGGTGATGAGATCGAGCGGGCGAATGTTGGCGGCGATCGCCTCGACTAACACCTCGGCTGAGCGCGCTGCACTATCGGCTTTTTCGGGGTCCTCGGCGGCCATGGTGGAGCTGCCCGGCAGGCTCAGGCCCATGGCCTCGATGGCGGAACTCATCGTGTTGGCGGTGAACATGCCGCCGCAGCTGCCCGCCCCCGGGCAGGCGTTCTTTTCCACGGCCGTGAGCTGCTCGTTATCAATGGTGCCGGCGGCAAATTGACCCACGGCCTCAAAGGCACTCACCACCGTGAGATCACAGCCGCCCAATTTGCCGGGCTTGATCGTGCCGCCATACACAAAGATCGCCGGGATGTTCATGCGGGCGATCGCCAACATGGCGCCGGGCATGTTCTTGTCGCAGCCGCCTACGGCCAGCACCCCATCCATACTCTCGCCGTTGCAGGCGGTTTCGATCGAATCGGCGATCACTTCGCGGCTCACCAGGGAATACTTCATCCCCTCGGTGCCCATCGAGATGCCATCACTCACCGTGATCGTGCCGAACATCTGGGGCATGGCCCCGGCCGCCTTGGCGGCGGCTTCGGCCCTAAGGGCCAGGTCGTTCAACCCCAGGTTGCAGGGGGTGATGGTGCTGTAGCCGTTGGCGATGCCGATGATCGGCTTGTTGAAGTCGCCGTCGCCAAAGCCCACCGCCCGCAACATGGCGCGGTTGGGGGACCGCTGGAAGCCCTGGGTAATGGCAGCGGAGCGCAGCATGGCCGGCAGGAAAGCACTGGCATGCAACCTACCGATGCGCCGTTCATTCTGACTGGGCCCCAGGCCTCAGGAGCACAAAACGGGGCCTAGCGATCGGCAGGGGCGGCGGTGCTGAGGCTCTCCAGCTGGCGGCGCACATCTTCGATGGCCTGGTTGAGCTGCTGGACCCGGTCCTGCAGTTCCCCTTCCGGCAGGGGACGATCGGCTAGGGGCTCCAGCAGTTCGGGCGCAAAGCGGAGGGAGCGCACCCGCCGCTGCAGCTCCTGGCGCCGCTCAGCCTGGGACAGCAGCCACCAGGCCAGGCCGGCGGCCCCGAGGAAGGCCCCCGCCATGGCGCTGATCATCAGGTTGGACTGGCTGTCGCTGCTCTGCTGCATTGCCGCTGGTATCAAAAGGATTCAATGGGCTCCAGCCTAGGCAGGCTGGTGCAAGCCAGCCACCGCCCCGGGACCTAGGAGCCGGGAAAGGTTCCAAACAGCCGGCCTTCGGCATCGCCGAGCCCAGGCACGATCCGCTGCTGGCCATCGAGCTCGGCGTCGATGCAGGCCGCGTAGATCGTGAGATCGCTGAAGCGCTCACCCAGGATTTTGAGGCCAGGGGCGGCGGCCAAGGCCGAAATCACCCGCACCTGGCGCCCGCCCACCCCCAAGCCTGCCAAGCGCTCCAGCACGGCCAGGAGGTTGGTGGCTGCCCCCACCAGGGGCTCAAACACCAGCACCCCCGTAGTGGACCCGATCTCAGAGGGAAGTCCATCGAGGTAGGCGGCGGGGCCGGGCGATCCAGCCACAAGGCCAGCGTCGCTGGCGTAGCCAACATGGGCCACCAGGGCGGTGGGCAGCACGGTGCGGGCCCCCTCCCAGAGCCCCAGCCCCGAGCGCAGCATCGGGATCGCCAGCAGGGGGGCTGCCGGGTCAATCACGGTGCCTTCGCTGGCTGCCAAAGGGGTTTGAACCACCACCCGCCGGTGGGGTAGCCAGTCGCGCAGGGCCTCATAGGTGAGCCAGCGACCCAGTTCCGCCATCGCCGTGGCAAACAGGGGGGGGGGCGTGTCCTGATCGCGCAGCAGGGTTAACCAGTGGCCGATCAAGGGGTGGGGTGGAACCACCACCCGCAGGGACATGCTCATCGCTTCGCGGTGGGGCGGCGCCTTGCCATAACTTGAAGCAACACGCTAGGGCTGCCGTTGTCCCGCTCCGGAACGCCCGATCCGCTCAAGCCAGCAGGCGCGCCCAACCCAAGGGCTTGGCAGCACTGCCTTGATGGCCTTCTACGCCCGGGCCTCTCCGCCATGGCCTTGGGGCTAGGGGGGTTGGTGCTGGCCATGGCCCTGCTGGTTGGCTTTGCCGTAGAGCCAGCTGAGGCGATGACGGCGCCGGAATTGCGTAGCCAGAAATCCCTGGTGGATTTGCAAATCGACATGCACGGCCGCAACCTGCAGCAGCAGGAGTTCCTCAAGGCCCAGCTGGGCGGGTTCGATTTCAGCGGCGCCGACCTGCGCGGGGCCGTGTTCAACAGCAGCGACCTGCGGGCCAGCAACTTCAACGGAGCCGACCTTGAGGACGTGGTGGCCTTTGCCAGCCGCTTTGATGGGGCAGACCTAGGCGATGCCGTATTGCGCAACGCCATGCTCATGCAAAGCCGCTTTACGGGCGCCCGCATTGAAGGGGCCGATTTCAGCGACGCCGTGATCGACCTGCCCCAGCAAAAGGCCCTCTGCGCCAGGGCCAGCGGTACTAACCCCCGTACGGGTGTGAACACCCGCGAGAGCCTGGGCTGTCGCTAGGCCAAGCGAGGCCTAGATTTCGGGTTCGGTTCCCCTGGTGACCAGCCAGGGGAGGAAACGGGGAAAGTCCGGTGGGGTTCTGGGAAACCAGGCACCGAGTCCGGCGCTGTCCCGCAGCTGTGAAGCGGAATCCCTCGGGGTTTAGCCCAGTCAGAAGACCCGCCGAAGCCCCCTCCATCCCTGGCTCGGACCAGCTTTCCGGATGACCAACCTTCGCCTCGGCGCGGCCCTCCCCCTCGGAGCGGTTGCCCTGGTTCTGCTTTTTGCCGCACCAGCTTCCGCCCACCATTTGATGGAACTGTTCCGCCTGACCCCGTCGCCCCTCAGTGGCCTGGTCAGCGGCCTGGCCCATCCCCTGTTTGGACCTGATCACCTGCTGTTCCTGCTGGCCTTGGGCCTGGTGGGCCTGCAGAAACGTCTCAGTTGGGTGCTCGGCCTGCTCGCTACGGGCCTGGCCGGCTCCTGCCTGGGCCTGGCCCTGCCAGGCATCCCCATGGCCGAACCCCTAGTGGCCCTGTCCCTGGTGGTGGTGGGCCTGGTGCTGCTGGATCGCCTGCCGGCCCTGCTGCTGGTGCCAGCCTTTGCCCTGCATGGCTACGTGCTCAGCGCCGCCGTGATCGGCTGGGAACAAAGCCCAATTGCCTTCTATTTGGTGGGCCTGCTGATCAGCCAAGGGCTGCTGCTCACCACCTCCCTCACCCTTGTGCGTCGCTGGGGCACGGGCCTCAGCGCTAGCCAGCTGCGTTTGGCGGCCGGAATCCTGATCGGCGTGGGCTCCAGCTTCGCCTGGTCTGCCCTGGTGCCCTGACCATGGCTGTCACCCCCCATGTGAGCCCCCTTAGCCCGTCCCAAACCAGCCCGACCCGCTTGCCGGTGACGGTGGTGACTGGCTTTTTAGGGGCGGGCAAATCAACCCTGCTGCGCCAGCTGCTGCTTTCCAGTGGCCTGCGGTTAGCCGTATTGGTGAATGAATTTGGTGAGGTTGGCATCGATGCCGACCTGATCCGCAGTTGCGGCTTCTGCCCCGAAGAGGAGCTCGAAGGCCGGGTGGTGGAACTCGCCAACGGCTGCCTCTGCTGCACCGTGCAGGATGAATTCCTGCCGACGATGCAACTGCTGCTGGAGCGCTCCGACCAGCTCGACGGAATCGTGATTGAAACCAGCGGCCTGGCCTTGCCCGAGCCCCTCCTGCAGGCCTTTCGCTGGCCCGAGATCCGCACCCGCACCCGCGTCAGCGGCGTGGTGACGGTGGTGGATGGCGAAGCCCTAGCCCAGGGCCACGTGGTGGGCGATCCCGCCGCGATCGAGGCCCAGCGCCGGGCCGATCCCAGCCTCGATCACCTCGGCGCCATCGAAGCGTTGTTTGATGACCAGCTTGAGGCCGCCGACCTGGTGCTGATCAGCCGGGCCGACTGCCTACAAGCCGAGCAGATCACTGCCCTGCAAACCGAGCTGGCCGCCAAGCTTCGTCCTGGTGTCACGGTGCTTCCCATGGCCCGGGGCCAGGTGCCAGCGGCCCTGCTCCTAGGCCTCGAGCGCGATCAACGGGATCACATCCATGGCGACCACAGCCTTAGCGATAACAGCCTTAGCGATAACAGCCATGGCGATAACAGCCATGGCGACCATGGCCATCCGCAGGGTTCCGATCACGACCACGACCACGATCACGACGATCACCATGACCACGACCACAGCCATGTGGCGATGCAATCGGTGGCGCTGCGGCTCGAGGGTTCTTTCGATCGCCAGGCCCTGGAAAGCCTGCTGCGCTCCCAGATCGATCGCCAGCGCTTCCTGCGCTTGAAGGGGCGCGCCTGGCTGGCGGGGAAGGCCCAACCGTTGCAAATCCAGGCGGTGGGCCCCCGGCTCGAATGCTGGTTCGACCCAAAGGCCGCCGCCGCCGACCAGGACCACCTCCCTGGCCTGGAACTGGTGGCCCTGGGCTTGCAGCTGGATGGGGCCGCACTGGAGCAGGAGCTCCGGGCCCTACTGGGCCTGGCCTAGGGGCTGGCTGCGGCCGGCCTGCCAAGATTTAACAATTGCCCCGGAGCTCTGGTGCCCGTCTACTCAGCCCGCGTTCTGGTCTCCCTGCGGCCATCGGTCCTCGATCCCGCCGGTGAGGCCACCCGCTCTGCCGCTAGCCGCCTAGGGGTGGAAGGCATTGCCAAGCTGCGGATCGGCAAGGCGGTGGAGCTGGAGATTGAGGCCCCCGACCTGGCCACCGCGCGGCAACGGCTCTCCCTCTTGAGTGATCGCCTGCTGGCCAATTCGGTGATCGAAAACTGGACTTTGGAAGTGGCCGCCAGCGGCGAGGGCCTCGGCACGTCCAGCCCCGTGGGGGAAGGCTGAGATGACCATTGGGGTGGTGGTGTTTCCGGGTTCGAATTGCGATCGGGACGTGCGCTGGGCAACGGAAGGCTGTTTGGGGGTGCCAACCCGCTTCCTCTGGCATGAGGAGCGCGATCTCTCCGGCCTCGATGCGGTGATCATCCCCGGGGGGTTCAGCTATGGCGACTACCTGCGCTGCGGCGCCATCGCCCGCTTCGCGCCCATCCTGCAGGAGGTAGCGGCCTTCGTGGAACGGGGCGGCCGGGTGCTGGGCATCTGCAATGGCTTCCAGGTGCTCACCGAAATGGGACTGCTGCCGGGGGCCCTGACCCGCAACGAGAAGCTGCATTTCGTTTGCGAAGACACGCCCCTGCAGGTGTCTCCCGGCCGTTGCCAGTGGCTCAAGGGCTACGCCGACGGTGAAACGATCCACCTGCCGATCGCCCATGGTGAGGGCCGCTACCAGGTGGATCCCGGCCAACTGCAGCAGCTGGAGGACTCGGGCTGCGTGGTGTTCCGCTACCAGGCCAATCCCAATGGCTCCGTAGGTGCGGTGGCCGGCCTCACCAACCCGGCCGGCACCGTGCTCGGCCTAATGCCCCATCCGGAGCGAGCCTGTGATCCCGCCACTGGGGGCATCGATGGACGACGCCTCCTGGCCAGCCTGTTGGGCTAAGGGGCCCAGGCGGCTGGCGGGGGGGGGGAGCCCAAGCGAAGGGTTGGTGAAACCAGGCAAGCCCCCAGCACCTGCCGCCAAGCGGGCCGAATCCGGCCATAAAAAAAGTCCCCCAAGGGGACTTTGGGGACTGTTGCAAGCGCCGCTGGACCTACCCAGAGGCTCGGGCGAACTTCAGTTGACGGCGGCGAAGAATTCCTTGCTGCCGACGGGATCGGGCTTCATCGTTTTGTCGCCGGGGGTCCAGTTGGCCGGACAAACCTCATCGGGGTGGGACTGCACGTACTGGAAGGCCTGCAGCACCCGCAGGGTTTCATCAACGCTGCGTCCCACGGGCAGGTTGTTGATCGTGCTGTGCATGATTGCACCATCGGGATCGATGATGAAGAGGCCGCGCAGGGCGACTCCGGCATCGTCGTCAAGCACGTTGTAGGCGCTGGCGATCTCTTTCTTGAGGTCGGCAACCAACGGGTAGTTGATGTCACCGATACCACCGTCTTTACGCTCGGTCTGAATCCAGGCCAGGTGGCTGAATTGGCTATCCACCGAGATGCCGAGAACTTCCGTATTGCGACTGGTGAAATCGGCGTAACGATCGCTGAAGGCGATGATTTCAGTCGGGCAAACGAACGTGAAATCGAGGGGATAGAAGAACAGGACCACATATTTGCCTCTGTAGTCAGACAGGCTGATGGTCTTGAACTCCTGGTCCACCACGGCCGTGGCCGTGAAATCAGGGGCCTGTTGGCCAACCCGCAGGCAACCGGTGCTTGTCATGGGATCGGTGGGGAAACGCGAGGGGATCAGCCAGGGGGAAGGTCGTCGCTAGGGGCACCTTGGGGAACCCCAAACCCAAGCCTTCGGAGTCACCATCATTGACTCCAAAGGGGCAGGCAGTCCGAAGGACATACCCGGCAGGGTTGGGCAAGGCCGTAGTCGGAACGACTTCCACTTGGTTAAGCAACAATTTATCACAGATCCCCAGGACTCAGTGCTCCCTTAGGGTTGGAGCCAACGAAGCCTTTGTTTGGCCGATGGCCTGGGATCCGGCGCTACTGCGCAAATTCAATGCCACCGGCCACTTCCGCCTGCTGAATCAGGTCCGCAGCGAGCTCAAGGCCAACCCGATCAAACGGGCTGCCCCCTCGCCAGCCGATCAGGCGAGTAGCCGTGGGGTTGCCACCGGCAAGCCCCTGGACCTGCGCTCCCAGGGCTATGGCCGGCGCCGCTCCTCGGGTTCAACCTCGTCGGGTTCGTCCTCCTCCTCAGCCCTTGCCACCCCAAGCGCCACCCTGCCAGTTGCACCCCTAGCCGAGAATCCGCCCATCCCGTCGGCCAGCCCAAGCCCCTGGGGAAAGCCCCTGGCCAAGGCCACGCCCGCATTCAGTAGCCCCCCAAGCCAGGACAGAGGTTTTCAAAACGAAGGCAATCAAGCCCCTTGGGAAGATGCCCAGCTCGAAAGCAGTTCCACCGCTGAGGCGGCATCGCGCAGTTTCCGCGACCGTCTCAACGCCATCCAAATGCGTTGAACCACTCCCCGATCAGCTGGGCAGCGGATTGATTCAGCACGGCTAGCCAAGGCCCTGGACCAGGGAGTTGCCCCTCACTCCCGCCATCAAGGCGTAAACCAACGGGCCAAGGCTGAGAGGTCCTCCTCGCCATAGCCGGCCACGATCAGGCGATCTTCCATGGCGGCAACCTGCTCGCAAATCGGCAACTGCAAATCCAGGGCCGCAGCGGTCCCCAGGGCGATCGCCAGATCCTTGCGGTGCAGGGCCAGCTTGAACCCCAGGGGGAAGCGGCCTTCGAGCATGCCTAGGGAGCGGTTATCCAGGGCCCAGGAACCCGCAGCGCCAGGACGCAGGGATGCCACCACGGCCTCCATGGGCAATCTCAGCCGCTGGCCCAGGGCCATCGCCTCGGCCACGGCCGCGTAGCAGCCCGCCACCAGGATCTGGTTGACGGCCTTGACCTGTTGGCCCGAACCAATCGGTCCAAAGTGGGTCACCGTTGTGCCAACGGCCTCCAACAGCGGCCTGGCTCGCTCGACCGACTCTGGGTCGCCACCCACCAGGACCGACAAGGTTCCAGCTTTGGCTCCTTCAGTGCCGCCGGTGACGGGGGCATCGAGGCAACCGATGCCAGCGGCCTGGAGCCGGCGATGGACAGCCTGGGCCTGGGCAGGCTCAACCGTGGAAAAATCGATCACGAGCGCGCCTGGTCGCAAGCGGGCCGCAGCTCCCTGATCGCCAAACAAGACGGCTTCTGCGGCGGCCCCATCGGAGACGCAGAGGCAAAGGATGGCGACCTTGGCCGCCACCTCAGCGGGACTAGCGGCCCGGGCGGCGCCGGCTGCCGCGAGTTGCTCTTCTGCCATCCGGCTGCGGGTATGGACCGTCAGGGGAAAGCCGCTCGCCAGCAGGTTGGCGGCCATCGGCGCCCCGAGCTGGCCCAAACCAATGAAGCCAACGGAGGGCAACGGGGCGCCGGTCATGGCCAAAGCTGTAACAAGGGGGGACTGGGGCAGGGTGCCACCCAGGGGCTCGATGCGCCCTGCTACCGCTCCAAGCATCGTTGGGTTTAAGGCATGGAGGCGAAGCTGGATCAGCCCCCTAGAGCCATCGATCCGAGGGAGTTTGGGCCGGTGTGATGCAAGCGACACCGGGGCCTGCATCGCCCAGGGCTGCGTTCTGGTCCCCTCTCGCCCATGCTGTGGTCGACCTGTCTGACCAGCCCATGACCAGCAGCCATGAAGCCAGCCCGCTCGACGCAGCCGTGGGCCCGGCGATCCAATCGGTGCTCGATGCCATGGAGGCCGCTGAAATCAGCCCCGAGGACGCCCTAAAAATTAGCCTGGTGCTTCTCAACTTCGTTGAAGAACATCACCTCCTCAACCTGGAGGAGTTCTTAGGCGATGAGCATCCCGATGCCGTCAGCATCGCCGTTTGGGCCGCAGACAGTGCGCGTCTCAAGGCCGCCAGGGAACTGGTCGAGGAGGTCCTCGGCGATGACGAGGGGGATGACGAGGATGACGAGGAAGGGGACTCCCTGGACGACCTCCTTGAAAGCGACGGCTGAATTGGGTTCGGCGGCAAGGCATGACATCCATTAGCCCTGCTTTGCGCCCTCTCCTTCCTAGCCCTGGGTATCAGCAGCCTGCTTCCAATCCAGCAGAGATGTAAGGCCCAGGCCCGCAGGGTCCTGAGCCGATATCGAATCGGATGGTCTGAATTAGGCCCAATTCCAGGCCGAATTCAGATCCGACTTGCCGCATCTTCTTTATCTACCTTGAGGTTGACTCAACCGGAATGGCAACTAGAACCGGTTGTTGGATGACAGAGAAGTCAATGTCGTCTTCTGTTGCGGGATTTTCCAACAGCTCCTTGGCAATGCCGGCATCAAAGGAAAACCGACCAGGACCAAGCAGCAGCAGGGCCAAACTGCCACCCAGGTAAAGCACGACCAATTCCAAGACGTAGATATTCAGGCCACTGGTGAGGATGTGGTGGTAGGCCGCAACGGCCATGGTTCCTGTGAGGGCTAGGGCTCCTAGGGGAGTCAGAAGACCAAAGATCAAGAGCCAGGAGCCAAAGATTTCGGCGTATCCGGCCGCATGGGCCATCAGCAACGGGAAAGGGAGATGCAGGGGGATGACGTAGTTGTTTGCAAAGCCCTGGGGATCGGCCAGCTTGTCCTGGCCGTGGTGGATCATCATCAACCCGATGGCCAGCCGCAAAACCAGCAAGCCCAAGCTTTGGGCCTTACCGTGGCCCAACAGGTAACCCCTGAGTCCGACAGCGATGGACTGGGGCAAATGCCAGGGCCTTGGTGGGCCCTGCAAAAGGGCGCCGGTGGCTTGGCTGGTTTCGCCATCACTGCGGAGCATGGCGATGGTCAATGTGGCAGCGCAGATGCCAGCCACAACTTCAAGGGGTAGCGGCGTCGCCATGGCCCGAGTAGCAAAAACAGAGTCTGGCAACTCACGTAACGAAGCGTGAAGAAGATGAGAATCCAAGGCGCCGCGCACTTCGGCCACCCCCAGCAGTTGCGGCCCCAACCGGCGGCCAGTCCATGGCCTGGCCGCCACGGTCTGGACTGGCGGCCAGCTGGATGGGGGCCGCAGCAGGGGTGACCCCAAAGGCGGGGATGATGACCAAAGCCTCAGGTCCCGCACCCGGCAAAGCCCAGAACCCGAGAGAGACCCGTGACGACCGGCCCCATGCCAGACACCTTGAGCGCCCTCGAATCGCCTACAACGACCAACTTCGCTGAGTTTGCCAAGCGGGCCGACTATTCGTTGATGGAGTCGCTGCATGCGGATCCCCAGGCCAGCGTCGATGGCGACGATCACGGGCCCCGCCAGGTGTTCTCCGGCCATTACGTGCCGGTGACACCCACGCCGATTCCAGCGCCGCAGTACCTCGCCCACAGCACAACCCTCTTCAACGAGCTCGGCCTTAGCGAGGGTCTGGTCCATGACGACGGGTTCCGCCGCCTCTTTTCGGGCGACATCAGCGCGGCAAGGGAGCCGATGCGACCGTGGGGCTGGGCAACCGGCTATGCCCTCTCGATCTATGGCACGGAATACATCCAGCAGTGCCCGTTTGGAACTGGCAATGGCTATGGCGATGGCCGGGCCATTTCCGTGTTCGAAGGCCTGTTCAAGGGCAAACGCTGGGAGATGCAACTCAAGGGCGGTGGCCCAACGCCCTACTGCCGCGGGGCCGATGGTCGCGCCGTGCTGCGCTCCAGCGTGCGCGAGTTTCTGGCCCAGGAGTTCATGCACGCCCTGGGGGTTCCCACCTCCAGGTCCCTCACGCTTTACATGTCCCGCAGCGAAACCGTGCGCAGGCCCTGGTACTCGCCGAACTCCAGGTCCTTCGATCCAGACATCCTGGTGGACAACCCGGCGGCGATTACCACGCGGGTGGCCCCATCGTTTTTGCGGGTCGGCCAGCTGGAGCTGTTTGCCCGTCGCGCCCGCAGCGAGGCCCATCCAGGGGCGTTAAACGAGCTGCAAATGGTGGTGCAACACCTGATCGAGCGGAACTACCGCCTAGACATTGATGCGGGCCTGGCCTTCAGCGAGCAAGTGGTGGAGCTAGCCCGTTTGTTTCGCAACCGGCTTACCGCGCTGGTGGCTAATTGGATCCGCGTGGGCTACTGCCAGGGCAATTTCAACAGCGACAACTGTGCCGCCGGGGGTTACACCCTCGATTACGGGCCCTTTGGATTCTGCGAACTGTTCGACCCCAGGTTCCAGCCCTGGACAGGCGGCGGCGAGCATTTCAGCTTCTTGAACCAACCGGTTGCAGCCGAAGCCAACTATCAGATGTTCTGGGCCTCGATCCGATTGCTGCTTAGCGGTAACACGGACGGCCTGGCAAGGCTCGATCAGATCCGGGAAGGGTTCAGCGGGGCGATGGCCCAAGAGATCGAGGCGATGTGGGCCAGGAAACTCGGCCTGGTCACGTATGACGCCGAACTTGTGAATGAGCTGCTTGAACTGATGGTTCTAAGCAAGGTCGATTACACGATTTTCTTTCGCCAGCTATCTTCTATTCCAAGCAATATTTCTGCCTTGAAAGAGAGCTTCTACCTGGCCAGTTCAGAGGAGCTTGATGCGCGTTGGAGCCACTGGTTGCAACGCTGGCTGGGTTGCATTATGGGCAGCAACGACGCCAAGACAACTAGCAAAACGATGAAAGATAACAACCCACAATACACCTGGCGCGAATGGTTGATCGTACCTGCCTATCAACAGGCTGAGCACGGTGAAACCAGCAAAATCAAGGAACTCCAGCAGGTATTCAGCCATCCCTACGACGAGCAGGTAGGGGAGCTGGAGACAAAGTACAACCGCCTGAAGCCCCGGGAATTCTTCAACGCCGGTGGCGTGTCCCAATACAGTTGTTCCTCCTAAGCCCTGGCACTGGCGGCATTTCGCAGCCAGAAATGGGGGCGGCCACCGGCCCAGCAACGCTTCAACGGCCTGGAAAAATCGTTTAGGGAACCCCGTACCCCTTAGATCCCGCAACCGCCCCTGGGCCTTCTTTAAGCCTCCACGCGCTTCCATCACGCCCCCCTGGTCTCATCGACCAGTCTGGCGAACATGTCTGTGCCTAGGTACAGAAAACAGTCAAAAGGCGGCCAAAACGGTCGTCTCATGTCCCATCCTGTCGGAAGATGGCGACAGCTAAGATCCCTTACCCAGAACGACTTTTCAGCCCAATTCAAGGCTGTGACTGGAATGGGTCGCCTGAGATTCGAACTCAGGACTAATCGGTTAAAAGCCGAGTGCTCTACCGCTGAGCTAGCGACCCGCCGCGTGGGACAGGCCCAAGGGCAGCCCTTTCGGGCACCCAAGGAACGTATCACCCAGCCGGGGTCTCCTCCAAGTGGCCGCAGGTCCTCGGCGGGGGCTGGAACGGGGCACACTGGCCCTAACGGCCCTTGGCAACCCCTGACATGACTACGTTTCCCTGGCCCGAGCCGCGCTTGCATCCCGATGCCTGGGTGGCGAGCAGTGCGGTGGTGATTGGCGATGTGCAGCTAGCTGCAGGGGCCAGCCTTTGGCCCACGGCCGTGGCCCGCGGCGATGTTTGTCCCATCGTGGTTGGACCTGGCAGCAATGTGCAGGACGGGGCGATCTTGCACGGGGACCCGGATCAGCCCGTGATGATTGGCGCCGATGTGACCATCGGCCATCGGGCCGTGATCCATGGGGCAACCCTGGAGGACGGCTGCCTGATCGGCATCGGCGCGATCGTGCTCAATGGCGTCACCGTGGGCGCAGGGGCCTTAGTGGCCGCCGGTTCAGTCGTCACCCGCGACGTGCCCCCCCGCTCCCTCGTGATGGGGGCTCCTGCCCAGGTCAAAAGGGAGCTCTCAGCCGAGGTGGTCGCCGAGCAACGCCAGCATGCGCGCCGCTACCAACAGTTGGCCCAGGCCCATGCCGGTCGCTCCCAGAGCACGGGCTTCGGGTCCTGAGCGCCAGGTTGGCTGCCAAGAACAAGGGATGGACCAGCGCCTTGGCAGGGGTTCAGCATCGGTGCCTTGGCCCCAAGTTCAGGCCGGCCGCGGATCAACCCTTGCCGTTCTGCTGGTTAAGGCTGAAGGTCAGGCCCCTCGCGGGCGCTCGCACGTTCCCCGAACCAAATGCTGCAATTTCGATCGGGTCGGCTGATCTGGCCGCGATTGGACGCTTCAGTTCCGTAGGATCAAGCCACGCGATTGCTCCCCAACACCCCATGGATGCTCGGCTTCTGCTGGTTGCCACCCCCGTGCTGCTCGCCGTGGGTTGGGCTGGCTTCAACATCGGCCGCGCTGCCGTGGGTCAACTTCAACTCTTGCTCAAGCGCGCCCGCGCCTGAGTTCAGGCGGAACTATTCGAGTCGGCCCTCGCGATTTCGTTGGTGTCACCCCTGAGCCCGTCTCACCGCAGCCCAACCGATCCCCTGCTCGTGATTGGGGCTGGCTTGGCTGGAACAGAGGCTGCTTGGCAAATTGCCTCAGCCGGCCTGGCTGTTCGGCTAGTGGAGATGCGGCCCGGGCGTCGCTCCCCGGCCCACCACAGCGCTGAGTTTGCTGAACTGGTCTGCAGCAACAGTTTTGGGGCCCTAGGCAGCGACCGGGCCGCAGGATTGCTGCAAACCGAACTCCGCCAATTGGGTTCCCTGGTGATCGCCACAGCCGATCACCACGCGGTGCCCGCCGGTGGCGCCCTGGCTGTGGATCGGGGTCGCTACGGCGCCGCCCTAACCGCAGCCCTGGAGAACCACCCGCTTGTGACCGTGGAGCGGCGCGAGCAGCTGGAGCTCCCCGGCCCTGGCCAGATCGCCGTGCTGGCAACCGGACCCCTCACCAGTGACGCCCTCGCTGAACAGCTGCGCAGCTTCACGGGACGCGAAGACTGCCACTTCTTTGATGCGGCCAGCCCGATCGTGGAAGGGGACAGCATTGATCTCTCGCTGGCCTTCCGGGCCAGCCGTTACGACAAGGGCGATGCCGACTACATCAACTGTCCGATGGACAAGCAGCAGTTCCTCGCCTTTCGGGAGGCGTTGCTGACAGCGGAACAGGCCGAACTGAAGGATTTTGAGCTGGGCAACGCCAACTTCTTTGAGGGTTGCTTGCCCATTGAGGAGCTGGCCCGCCGCGGCGAAGACACGATGCGCTACGGACCGCTCAAGCCGATCGGGCTCTGGGATCCCCGCTGGGGCGACCTTCAGGACCAAGCGGTGCGGCGGGCCAAACGGGCCTATGCCGTGGTGCAGCTGCGCCAGGAAGACAAGGACGGCCGGCTCTGGAACCTGGTGGGCTTCCAGACCAACCTCAAATGGGGCGAGCAAAAGCGGGTGTTACGGCTGATCCCGGGCCTGGAGAACGCCGAGTTCGTGCGCTTTGGCGTGATGCACCGCAACACCTTCCTCGAAGCCCCCCAGCTGCTCGATCCCACCCTGCAATTCCGCAGCCGGCCCAACCTGCTGGCCGCCGGCCAGATCACCGGCACCGAGGGCTACGCGGCAGCCGTGGCGGGCGGCTGGCTGGCTGGCACCAATGCCGCCCGGCTAGCCCTGGGAGAGGAGCCGATCAGCCTGCCGCCCACAACCATGATTGGCGCCCTGACCCACTTCATCGCCGAAGCACCCAGCGGCAAATTCCAGCCCATGCCCCCCAACTTCGGGCTCCTACCGGAGCTGCCCGAGCGCATCCACGACAAACGGCGCCGCTACGGCGCCTACCGCGACCGGGCCCTGGCCGACCTGGCAGCCTTTGCGCGGCATCCAGCTCCGGCCCAACCCCAGCTGGCCCCTGCTTAGGGTCGGCCCACTGCCCCACCCCAGATTGAGCCTCGTGTCCGCCAGCCTGTCATCCGCTTCCGCCAGCCAGAACGACCCCGCCCTGGACGCCGCTGATCAGGCCGTAGGCAAGGGCCCGTGGGACGTGGTGGTGATTGGATCCGGCATCGGCGGACTGGTCACCGCCAGCCAGCTGGCCGTCAAGGGGGCAAGGGTGTTGGTGCTGGAGCGCTACCTGATTCCAGGCGGTTCAGGTAGCAGCTTTAGACGAGAGGGTTACACATTTGATGTGGGCGCCTCGATGATCTTTGGTTTCGGCCAGAAGGGGCACACCAACCTGCTCACTAGGGCTCTGGCCGATGTGGGTGAGGTGTGTGAAACGGTCGCCGATCCAGCCCAGCTGGAGTATCACCTGCCCGATGGCCTGGATGTGGCCGTCGATCGGGATTACGAGAGTTTTGTGGCCCGGCTAAGCGCCCGATTCCCCGCCGAAGCCCAGGGGATTCGCGCCTTCTATGACACCTGCTGGAGCGTGTTCAACTGCCTTGATGCGATGCCGCTGCTCTCGCTCGAGGATCCGGCCTACCTGGCCAAGGTGTTCTTTCGGGCGCCCCTGGCCTGCCTGGGATTGGCCCGCTGGTTGCCGGTGAATGTGGGCGATGTGGCCCGCAAACACATCCAAGATCCAGCCCTGCTCAAGTTCATCGACATGGAGTGTTTCTGCTGGTCGGTGATGCCGGCCGACCTCACGCCGATGATCAATGCCGGCATGGTGTTCTCCGATCGCCACGCTGGTGGCATCAATTACCCCAAGGGGGGCGTGGGCGTGATCGCCCAGAAGCTGGTGGCAGGATTGGAGCGCCATGGCGGCGCCATTCGCTACAAAGCCCGGGTCACCAAGGTGCTGCTGGACAACGGCAAGGCCGTGGGCGTGCGCCTGGCCGATGGGGAGGAGATCCGGGCCCGCCGGGTGGTGAGCAATGCCACCCGCTGGGACACCTTCGGCGGCCTGATCGAGGAGCAGGACGCCCCCGTCCAGGAGCGCACCTGGCGCCGGCGCTACAAGCCCTCTCCATCGTTCCTGTCGTTGCATCTGGGGGTAGAAGCCTCCCTGATCCCGGCCGGAACCCACTGCCACCACCTGCTGCTGGAGGACTGGCAAGCGATGGAAGACGAACAGGGGGTGGTGTTTGTGTCCATGCCCTCCCTGCTCGATCCCAGCCTGGCGCCCCCGGATCGCCACATCGTCCATGCCTTCACCCCCTCCTCAATGGAGGCCTGGATCGGGCTTGGGCCAACGGCCTATGCCGCCAAAAAGCAGGCCGATGCCGATCGCCTGATCAGCCGCCTTGAAGCGATCCTGCCCGGCCTCGGGGCGTCGATCCGCCACCGGAACGTGGGCACCCCCCGCAGCCACCGCCGTTTCCTTGGTCGTAGTGGCGGCAGCTATGGCCCGGTGCCAGCCCTGCGCTTGCCGGGGCTGCTGCCGATGCCCTTTAACCGCACGGCGATTTCCGGGCTCTATTGCGTCGGCGATTCCTGCTTCCCTGGCCAGGGGCTCAATGCCGTGGCCTTCAGCGGTTTCGCCTGCGCCCATCGCCTGGGCGCCGACCTGGGCCTCAACCCCTGGGCGCTGCCGGATTAATCAGGCCGGCAGGGAACGGCGCCATCTTGGGCTTCACATTGAAGTTGGCGTAGAACTTGTCCGAGCAAATCTCGGTGGCGGCTCGCCAGCAACCGTTTTCCCTTGGTTTGCCTATCGGAACTACACCTTGATTTCATGGCCCTAGGGCGACCTTTTCCAACTAGGGCAAGCTTGAAGCAGCCGGACGCCGGCCACAACGCCCTGGCCAGTTTCCATAGGCTGTCGTCCTGGCCCTAGTCCTCCATGAGCTCCCAGCCCAGTCCGATCCCCAGCTCGGCCGACCTCGCCCGCTACCTGGAGCAGCGCGGCGAACTGGGCAAACCCTGGATGTGGCACCTGCTGCGCCTGTCAAAACTCAAGGAGGCCAAGGACTCCATGGATCCCGACACCTACCTCGAGCAGCTGCAGGAGGCCCACGCCGACCTCATGCGCCTGGGCAGCTTCTGGAAAGGGCGCGAGGACGAAGTCTTTGCCGGCCGCTACCGCCCAGCAAGCCTGCTGGAGCCCCTACCCGGCTCCCCCGAAGACCGATGAGCCCTACGGAGGCTGGGGGAGAGGCGAGCCAACCCGGAGCTGATCAGATGGCAACCCTGGAGCGGCGGCACTACGGCATGGCGACCCTGATCCGCGGCACCCTGGTGGGTCTTTACCTGGCCTTGGTGCTGCCCCTGCCGCTCCTCGCCAGCGGCGGCTTGCGCCCCCTGCTCTCGATCGCCGTGCCCCTGGGGCTGGTGCTGGTGCTGGCGATCACCAGTGAAAGCGTGACGGTGGACGCCAAAGGCCTGGTAGTAGGCCATCCGCCCTGGTGCGGCTGGTGGCTGCGCCGCGGTTGGAGCTTGGAATGGAACGAGATCACGGCTCTAACGGCCGTGGCCACCAGCCAGGGGGGACGGGTGTATTACCTGCGCAGCGCCAAAGGGAGCTATTTGCTGCCCCAAAGGGTTACCCATTTCGCCGATTTCCTCAACCAGCTGCAGCAGAATTCGGGGCTAGACACCCGGGCCATTGGCAGGATCTCGCCCCCCTGGACCTACCAGTTGCTAGCCGGACTCACGGCCTTGATGCTGCTGGGTGAACTGGCCGCCCTAGGGCTTCAGTCGGCCGGAAACCTGGTGACCTAAGCCGGGAGGGACCCCGTTTGACAGCCCCCAGACCAGCTTGAGTCGATCGACGCGCTCTCTCGGCCATCGTCAGGCGATTGCAATCACTTGAGCACGCTCAGACTGCGGTGCTGGGGCCGGTCGCCACGGCTTGGGCAGGGCTAGATGAATCGGGAATGGTGTCGAGGCTGAAGCGATAGCCCTGCTGACGAACCGTATCGATGCCGCCGCCTTCGCCGAGGCCGGCCTGCTCGAGCTTGCGGCGCAAGGTCAACACCTGGGTGTCCACCGAGCGGGGCCCGCCACTGAAGGGCGGCCAGGCCATGCGCAGCAATTCATGGCGGCTGCGCACCAGGCCTGGGGGCATTAATAGGGCGCAGAGCAGGGCAAATTCCCGGGGGCTCAATTCCACGGGCTGGTCCCGCAGGGTCACCTGGCGCAGCAGCAGGTGCACCTCGAGGGGCCCAACGCAGACCCGTTCCTGCAAACCACTACCACTGCGGCGGAGCAAGCTGCGGCACCGGGCCGCCAATTCCTCCAGGCCAAAGGGTTTGCGCAGCACGTCATCGGCGCCGGCATCGAGCAAGGCCACCACTGGCTCAGCTCCGGTGCGGGCGGTGAGCACCATCACCGGGGTGCGGAGCTGGGCCGCCAACCTCAGGGCCGAACTCTGGTCCAGCAGTTCGGCGCTGATGATCAGATCGGGGGTTTGCTCCTCGCACAGATCAATCGCCTCAGCAGCCGTGGCCACCGCCGCTGCCAAGTGGCCGTCCTGGCGAAGGCGCTGGGCCAACACGGTGCGCAGGGTGGGGTGGGGCTCTACCACAAGAACGCGCTTAAGGGCACCCTCACCGAAATTGGGCAGTGCTGTCGCCGGGGAGGTGGCGGTGGCCGTGGCAGTGATCTGGTTCGCGGAGCCCTCCAACCGTATTTGGATATCTTTTCCTAGGTTATCGGCAAACCGGGGAGCAAACTGGTATTAGGCGATGCCTTGCAATCTGTCCAGCACCTTCCCCAAACCCCGTACCTGCGTGCGTCCCCTGTTGCCTGTCCAACCATGACAGCCCTTCAGAACCCCGAATCGATCCGCCATTTCCAGTCGCTATGTGACGCCTGCCAAAGCCTGGCAAGCCGATACCACGGGCCAGCCGAACTGCGCCTCTATGCCGATGGCTACCTCCATGCCCTGCGGCGAACCGCCGTGCTGGATCCGCTCTCGCAACGGCGCCTTGAGGAGGTGGTGGACCGCTGGGTCATGGACCCCTCCAGCTTCGTGGGCCCAGGAGGAGACTTCAGCACCCTCTATGAAACCGGGCGCAACTGAGGGGTGAGTTGGGGCCTGAGCCGAGGCTTACACCGGTACTTCAAACGAGGCTTAGGCAAGTTTGAGCAAGACCCCCCAAAGAGCCTGATCAAGGCCCTTCGGGGGATTAAGGACCTCAGGCCAGGGCGATGGTGATTTTTTCGAGCAGTTCGCCGGAGTTATACATCTCGATCAAAATATCGGATCCGCCCATGAATTGCCCCTGCACATAGACCTGGGGGATGGTGGGCCAATCCGAAAATTCCTTGATGCCCTGGCGCACCTCCGGATCGGAAAGCACATCAAAGGTTTCAAACGGCACGGCCAGGGCATTGAGAATCTGGCAAACGTTGTTGGAAAAGCCGCACTGGGGCATCAGCTTGTTTCCCTTCATAAACACAACCACAGGGCTGCTGGCAACAAGGGTTTCGATGCGCTGGCGGGTGTTGGGATCCATGGAGATGGTGGGAAGAAACGGGTACTACTAAACAATCTGGCACTCAGCCAAGGGAACTCGCGCTAGGCGTCAAGTAGCCGGGGAGGTGGTGGTGAGGGCAAGGGCGTGGATGGCCTCACTAGCGAGCTCGCTACGCAGGGCCCCGTACACCAGCTGGTGCTGCTTCACCTTGGAGAGGCCTGCAAAGGCCGTGGACACGACCTTCACCTGCAGATGGTCGCCGCCGCCAGTGAGGTCTTCGACCTCCACATGGGCATCGGGCATCACCAAGCGGATGGCGTCCTTCACCTGATCGGGTTGAACCATGGGCGGGGAACCGGCAAGGCAGGGGGACGTTGTGGAGCTGGAGAGGCGTTCGTGAGGGCCAAAGGGGCCGCTCAGTTGAGCGTTGGGCCGGCAGAGTTATAGGGAGTAGTAACAAAACCCAGCTCCACCAAACCCTGGTAGGCCTTGCGGCCCTCCTCGCGGGCTGGAGTCATGATTTTGACCACTTCCACCAGCAGGGGAACGGCCACCTCGGGCTGGTTCTGGCGACGGAACAGGGCCGCCAGTCGCAGGCTGGCCTGGGCTTGGGCTTCGAGGGCGTCCCGGCCCTTCTGGTCCATCTCCCGGGGGATGCGGGCATCGAGGCCCCGGAAGGCGCCGGCCAGGTCCCGGTAGAAGCCGAGTAGGCGACGGCAGGCCTCTCGGGCCTCGTCGTAGTCCTTGCGGGCCTGGGTGTAATTGCCACTCGCCGCGGCCGCATCACCTTTGGCCAGCAGGGCATTCACTGAGGCCAGGTTGAAGCCACCAACACTGGAATCGAGGGCCCTAACCGGTTGGGCTTGGGCCCCGGCCGGGTTGGCCGTTGCCAGGGGCAGGCCCGCCGCAAGCACTAGGGCAAGGGCAGATCCACTGGCCAGGGCAGCGGTCCGGAGGGCGGCGAAGGGCCGGCGCACAGCAAAGGAGCAAACTTCTTTCAACTTTAGGCGGCCCGCTGCGGGCGGCCCACGGCCCGGCGGGCCGCTTCCTCAGCTGATTGCATCGCCGCCGCCAACTGGTGGGTAAAGCTGGCCAAGGCCCGACGTCCGTCGCCCTCAAGGGGCTGGGGTGGACCGAAGCAGATGGCCGCCCGGTCCCATGGCCGGGGCCGGCTGTGGCCATAGCTAATCCCGACCGGAAGCACCTGCACCGGCAGGCCCTGGGCGAGGGCCAGCTGGGCGAGGCGGGCCAGGCCCGGCATCAGCCGCAACGGTTCGTCGTCCTGCTGGATGCGGCCCTCGGGAAAGACCACCAGCTGCTGGTGGCCGTGGAGCAACTCCACGGCCAGGCGCAAGGAGGAGGGGCCCGGGCGGCGGGGATTGACCGGGAAGCAGCCCAACCGCTGCAGGAACCAGCCCTGCAGGCCCGCCATCTCATCGATCGAGACCATGAAGCGACAATCACGCCCGGTGCGGCGCCGGCCAGCCGCATGGGGCAGCAGCAGGGCATCCCAACGGGATCGGTGGGTGGGGGCCAGCAGCACCGGTCCCTCGAGGGGCAGATGCTCGGCGCCGAGCACGGTGAGCTCCCGGAAAAACAGGGGCAGGGCTAGATCCTGGGTCACCACCATCGCCAGGCGGCCGAGGGCGGGGTTGATGGCCACCACGTCCGAACTGGCGGCCCGGGCGCTGAGACTGGCCTC
>ERZ889217.321-NODE-321-length-30808-cov-20.385491_pt1 | contig 30808 bp, 23 predicted proteins | sample MGYA00521098_ERZ889217 | MGnify/ENA primary metagenome ERZ889217 (study PRJEB32303, sample SAMEA104408613) | aquatic metagenome | biome: Brackish water; feature: Pelagic; material: water | place: Baltic Sea | collected 2014-06-10T22:04:00 | depth 2,362 m ... | reverse complement strand
CCGGTTTCATCCACCCGGTTTCATCCACCCGGTTTCATCCACCCGGTTTCATCCACCCGGTTTCATCCAAGCTGACGCGAGCGTGAGCCGGGACATTACCCTGCGGCATCCAGCGACGAACAGGGGGTCGTCCCAGTGACGAACACAAACATCCGCCGGGCTTTGACTGCAACCCTGCGGCTCTCACGCCGAAAGTTTGTGGCTGTTTCCTCCGGGCTTGTCGCCAGCCTGGCACTGGCCCGGCCCGGCCGCGGCGAAGGCTCGGCACCGCGGTTCTCCTCGGATCCTTTCTGCCTCGGTGTAGCTTCCGGAGATCCCACAGCCGCCGGCGTCGTGCTCTGGACCCGGCTCGCGCCGAAGCCGCTCGAGCCTCGAGCTGGACTTGCGCCGGAACCGATATCGGTGACCTGGGAACTTGCGCACGACGAAGGCTTTTCCCGGATCGCCGCGTCGGGCTCGACCAAAGCCCTGCCGCAATTGGCCCATTCGGTACACGTAGAACTCGACGGACTCGAGTCCGATCGCTGGTATTGGTATCGCTTCCACTGTGGCGACGCAACGAGTCCGACCGGCCACACCCGCACACTTCCGGCGGTTGGTACGAGTCCGACCCAGGCCCGATTCGCCTTCGCTTCCTGTCAAAATCGTGAAACCGGCCACTACGCCGCCTATCGGCACATGGCGGAGGCCGATCATGACCTCGTTTTTCATCTCGGCGACTACATCTATGAAACAAAATCCCAGGGCGAGGGAGCCATTCGGCCGCATGGCGGGCCCGAGATCATGTCGCTCGACGACTATCGGATCCGGCATGCTCTCTACCGCAGCGATCCCCTACTCCAAGCAGCTCACGCAGCCTGTCCCTGGATGGTCACCTGGGACGACCACGAGGTCGACAACAACTATTGCGACGCCGTCTCCGAGGAACAGGGCGTCGATCCGCTCGCGTTTCTCGAGCGCCGTGCCAACGCCTACCAGGCCTATTACGAGATGATGCCGCTGAGGCATCTCTGCCTGCCGCGGGGGGCTGACATGCGGCTCTACCGGGCTGCCGCCTTCGGCGACCTGGCTTCGTTCTTCGTGCTCGACACGCGACAGCACCGCTCCGACCAGCCCCATGGCGGCCACTGGCACGAGATCACAGCCGAAAGCTCCGCCCCGGAAGCCACGATGCTCGGCCGGGAACAGGCTGGCTGGCTAGCCAGCCAGCTGATCGAGTCACCCGCCGGCTGGAACGTGTTGGCCCAACAGGTGATGTTCGGAATGGTGGATCGCACCGCCGGCGTGGATAGCCGGTACGCGATGGATCAGTGGCCCGGCTACCTGGCCGAACGCCGCCGCCTCCTGGAATTCATGCACGATCGGCGCGTGCCCAATCCGGTGATCCTGACTGGCGACATCCACTCCAGTTGGGTCAACAATCTTCGAGCCGATGACCGCCGAGACGACCTGCCCGTGCTGGCCACCGAGTTCGTCGGAACCGGCATCTCGAGCCGGCCGAATGGGCTCACTGACCCAGCCAAGATCGCGGAACTGTTGGCTGAAAATCCAAGCCTCGTCTGGCATGGCGGCGGCAACGGCTACGCATCGTGCGCGGTCAGCCGCGAACGGATGGACACGACCTATTTCACGGTGGACGACATCAGCCGGGCCGACAGCCCGGTTTCGATCGCCGCCCGCTTCGCCGTCGAGTCGGGCCGCGCCGGCGCCCAGCGGGTGTAACTCAACGCCCCCCTCGCCCGCCCTACCCTCCACTGGGCAGCGTCTGCCGAGGCAGGCTCATGCGTTTCTCACGGACGGCTCATCGTCGGCTCACACTTCGCCCGTAGGTTCTCAAACACTGCTTTGGTACTCCGTTCGCCTTGACGGCACGGGATTCCCCGGCAGTAACCGACGAGTGTTTCTCGGTTCCTGCCGACTGGACTGGTCGCTCCCGGCCCACTCTTTCCCTCTCGCTTGCGGAGACATGCATGGTTGCCAGCAACGTGTTTCATGGACGAGGTCTGTTTCAAAGTCGCCGTGACGGCCGAACAACGATCGGTACGGCCTGCCTCAGTCTTGCGGCTTTGCTCTGGGCCGTGCCCGGCGCCGCCCAGGTGACCCGCGTCGAATTTCAGCAGGGAGCACCGCTCGCCGGAGACACCACCGAGTATTTCGGCGCGGTTGATGGCAGCATGAATCACAACTCGGCGGCATTCAACACGATCGGCCAGTACATCGATGGTGTGAACAACGGCAACAACGACGAACAGCAGTACTTCGTGCAGTTTGACCAGATCTTTGGCATCGCCGCCGGCCAGATCCCACTCGGGGCCACGATCCTCGACGCCCAACTCACGCTGACCACCGGCACGGCCACCAACAACCAGTCAAACGGCCGTTTCGTCGTGGCCGGAATGACGGTGCCGTTCACGAGCGCTACGACGCTCGGCGACCTCGGGACCACGAGCGCTGCCCTCGCCACCAACGGTCCGACCTATGCCAACGGCAATGCCACGCTGCCTGTCGGGGGCTACGCGGGTCCGCAGCAAGGCAGCGTGGTCTCGGCCTTCGTGGCTCCCGTCGTGCAGCGCTGGTCGACCGGCTTGCTCGCAAACAACGGTCTTGTCGTTCAGGCCCACACGACCGACGCCTGGTGGAACTATGGAATTGCCGATGCGACCATCGGTTTCCGGCCCAAGCTCACAGTGAGCTACATCGCTGAGCCAACTGACACCGCTTCGATCGTGCCTGGCGTCAATGGCTATGGCGGCATGACGATGGTGTCGATGGACGGCGTCAGCGGGGCTACGATCGACCAGACGAACGCTGGCAGCCTATTCGTAGACGGGGCCACCGCTGGCACGCCGCCCGGTGACTCGGGCAGTCCTGATGTGCTGGCGATGGTCAAGTTCGACGGGATCTTCGGCTCCGGAGCCAGCCAGGTGCCCGCCCGGGCTGAGATCGCCAAAGGCTGGCTTGTGCTCACGACCTCCGCTGGGAGTAACAGCCAGTCACGCGGCCCTTTTTCGGTGTATCGGATGAACGATGCATGGGATGCATCCAGCACCTACGCGAGTTATGGGGCTGCGGGACCGGTGGCCGGTGTGGACTATGCCGCCGCCCCTTCAGCGACCGTAGCGCCGATGGAAAAAAACCAGCAGGCCTGGTTCGACGTCACGAGTGACGTTGAGGCTTGGTTTGATGGTTCGGCTGCAAATAACGGCTTGCTTGTCCGCACCCTGGCCACGACTGATGGTTGGGAATTCGGTTCCGGTGGCAATGCCGATGTCAATCGCCGGCCGGACCTCCGAGTGACGTACACCGTCGATCCACTCGTCTGGCAGGGCAACCTCTCCGCCACCTGGGATGCCGGCTCGGCGATCGACACCGGGGGCACTCAGAACTGGGCACTCTCCTCCGACAACTCGGCCACCAACTTCGTCGATACCGACCGCGTCGTGTTCAATGACTCGGCGGCCGGTTCGGGGGCGGTGACAGTCGCGGTTCCTACGGCCCTGGCCCCGCAAATCGCCACGATCGACAACTCGGCCCGCAGCTATGTCTTGACGGGCGCGGGCGGCATCACGGGGGCCGGCCGGCTCGTCAAGAACGGCGCCGGCCTCGCCACACTCGAGACGGCCAACACGTTCACCGGCGGCACGACCGTCACCGCCGGCACGCTCCAGATCGGCACCGGTGGTGCCCTCGGGACGCTCACCGGCCCGGTTGCCATCGAGGCCGGTGCCACCCTGCGACTCAATCGCTCAGGTTTACTGGCTCTCGACGGTCAACTCTCTGGTGCCGGAGCACTGGTCAAGCAGGGATCCGGCACCGCGACGATCTCGGGTGACCACACCTTCGCCGGCTCGATCGACGTGACAGCCGGCAGCCTGGGGCTCACACCCTTCGCCCACGCCGGTGGCATCACCGTCTCCGACGGCGCGACTCTGCTGACGCTCTGCCCCTCCACACCCGCCCCACTCTCGACTTCGACGCTCACCCTGGGCAATGCAGGCTCGACGTTGGCCTTTGATCTGGCCAGTTCGACGAACCCCACGGTGCCTCTCCTCACCGTGACGCAGGCCGACGGCTTGGCCCTCGGCAGCGGCAGCCACCAGATCACCGTGACCACCAGCGGGGCGATTCAGCCGGGCCGGTTCACACTGGTCGATTACACCGGCAACTCGATCACGTCAGGCTTCACGCTGGCCTCACTGCCGCCTCGGGTAAACGCCTCGCTCGAATACGACCAGATCAACACCTCGATCGATCTTGCCGTGCTCGGCACGGACAGGCCCCGCTGGGTGGGCTCGGCCTCGGCGGTCTGGGACGCCGGCTCAGCAGTCGACGTTGGTGGCAGCTTCAACTGGGACGTCGGCGGTTCCGCGACGAACTTCGCCAATGGTGACCAGGTCATTTTCGATGACTCCTCGGCCGTCACCGGCGTGTCGCTCGCCGGGGCTGTCAGCCCCGGTGCCATCTCCGTAGATAACTCGGCCGTGAATTACACCTTCTCGGGGCCCGGTTCGTTCACTGGCGCCGGGGTGCTCACCAAGTCGGGCACCGGGTCGCTCAGCTTGCTGGCCGATCAAGCTTCCACGGGAGGGATTACGGTGTTCGGGGGCAGCGTGATCATTGGTGACGCGACGGTTGCCCCAACCGTTGCCGGGCCCGTCGCCGTCGCCAACGGGGCCAACTTCTCGCTTCGGCAGGGCAGCCTGGCCGGCGGACTCATGCTCAACGGCGGCTCGGTGGAACTCGTCGCCGGCTCGCTCTCGGGCGGCGCCGCCATCAACGCCGGCACCCTCACAGTGGGCACCGGCGGTAGCGGCCTAGCCCTCGCCGGTGATGTGTTCGTCGATGCGATCAGCACCCTCGCCTTCGATTTGGCCGATGAACTTACCTACAACCAAAGCCTGTCGGGCACCGGGACCATCACCAAGGCCGGCCCCGGCATGGTGACGTTCGGCGGCTCGAGCCCCTTCACGGGAACGGTCGTCATCAATGGGGGCTCGCTCGTGCTCGCCGACAACGGCGGCGGCGGCGACCTGAATGCGGCTGACGTGATTGTGAATGCCGGAGGCACCTTCCAGTTCGGTGTCAATTTGGCTGGCAATCCCGACCTGCCCGACACCACCTACATCACCGTCAACACTGGCGGTCAGGTGATCTGGGAGGAGTCGGAACAGCTCGGTGGCGTGAATCTGGCCGGTGGCAGCCTGGACCTGAAGCTTGGCGGATTTACGGCCGGCGGCGCGAACCCTTCGCGATGGAACGCCGGCACCCTGACCGGCACCGGTCCTGCGGCCCAGGTTCTCGGCGGCACGAGCGGGATCGAGAAGACGGGCCCGGAAACCGTCACGGTGTCCGGCAACGCCTCGATCGCCGTGACCGGCGGCCTGGCGATTGCCGAGGGCATGATCCTGCACGATGCCGCGGCTAATCTGGGCACGTCTGACGTGCTGCTCGGGGGTGACTTTACTGCCGGCACGTTCGGCTACGCCGGGGCGACCGCCAGCCGCGGCGGGAGCTTTTCTCTCAACGCGGGTGGTGGTGGCTTCGAGGTGACCGGCCCGACGGCCACGCTCACGCTCACCGGCCCGGTGACCGGAGCCGGTAGCCTGACGAAGACGGGCCCGGGCACGCTCGCGATCCTCGCAGACAATCAGGCGACCGGCAGCGTCGTCGTGGCGGGCGGTACGCTGGCGGTCGCGCCCACGGCCCTCCCTGCCGGGGTGAGCGTTGCTGATGCCGCGACCTTCGCCGTCGTGAACGGCCAGTTTCCCGGCACGCTCGTCACCCCGACGCTTCAACTCGGGTCGACCGGTTCCACGCTCGGCTTCGTACTCACCGGGGCTGGCTTCCCCGGCAGCCCGCTGCTGCAGGTGACCGAGCCCGACGGCCTCACCACCTCCGGCGGCAGCCATACGCTCGCGATCGAGTCGGCCCAGGAACTCACTCAGGGCCGATTCACCTTGGTCGACTACACCGGCAGCCCGATCTCGAGCGGTTTTACGTTCGTCGCTCCACCTCGCGTGGCTGCCGCGATTGTCTATGACACGGCCAACACCACGATCGACCTCGACATCACCGGGATCAGCCAGGTCCGCTGGACCGGTGGCACGTCCGCCATCTGGGACGCCGGCTCCGCGGTTGATGTCGGCGGCACTCGGAACTGGGCCGACACGGTTTCTGCCCAGTCCACGAACTTCGTAGCCGGTGACCGGCCGCGGTTCGACGATACGGCCTCCGCCGGCACCGTTGCGCTGGTCGGCTCGCTCGAGCCGGCCAGTGTGGTGGTCGATACCTTCTCGCTCGACTACAGCTTCGGCGGCTCGGGCTCGCTCGGCGGCGCCGGCAGCCTGACGAAGTCGGGTGGGGCCCGGCTGACGCTCGCCGTGGCGGACACCCGCTCCGGGGCCACGACCGTCACCGGCGGCACGCTCCAACTCGGCACGGCTGACGTGGCCGCCTCGCTCGCCGGCCCGCTGTCAGTCGATTTCGGCAGCTCACTCGAGGTCGTCAATGCCGCCGTCGGCGGACCGGTCACGGTCACCGGCGGCACGATGATCGTCACTGGCGGCTCATTGGCCGGCACCCTCGATCTCGTGAGCGGCAGCACGCTTTCGGTCGATCGGGCCGACGACATGACCTACGGTGGCCGACTCTCCGGCGACGGCTCGATCACGAAGCTCGGCGCGGGCACGCTCACGCTGCTCGCGGCGAGCACCGGCTTTACCGGACCAGTGGTCATCGACGCGGGCACGCTCGTGCTCGACGACCTCGGGGCCGGTGGCGACCTCAACACGACCTCGATCACCGTCAATACCGGGGGTAGGTTCGTGTTTGGGGCCAACGGAAACCCCGATCTGCCAGGCGATGCGTTCATCACGATGAATGCCGGCAGCCGCACCGAAATTCGTCAGGGCGAGAATTTCGGCGGAGTGATCCTCGACGGTGGTGACCTCGTCTTCGCCGGTGACTTCCGCAGCAACATCAACTTTACCGCGGAGCGAAACGCTGGCCTCGACCTCCGCTCCGGCTCGATCACGACCGAATTTACGAACGTGGCCACCGGCGGTGTGCTGAACCGCACCGGGAGCACGATCGCGGTTGAGAAGACCACCACCGGCACCGTCGTGCTCGGCCCAGGCGTGTCGATCGGCGGGGCGATCCCGGTGAACCTGCACGAGGGTACGCTCGCGCTGAGCGTCGCGGCCCTCCAAGCCGCTCACACCGGTGAATATCTGATCGGCGACATCGGCCCGGCCACGCTGCGACTCGACGGCCCCGGCCAAGGAACCCGCGCGGCCTACACCCTGATCGGCTCGAGCGGTGGCACGTTTGACGTGAGCGATGCGGGAGGCACCCTCACGTTCACGGGTGAATTCGAGGCCCAGGGCGGGTTCACCAAGGCCGGCCCCGGCACCCTGGTGCTCACGCGGGCGAATGCCCTCCAGGGCACTACCGTGACCGGAGGCGTGCTTCGCGTGGCCGACCCGGCGGCGCTCGGCTCAGGCCCGGTTTCGGTCACCGGCGGCACCCTCCAGGTTGCCACCGGAGTCGTCCTCCAGGGTCAGGGTGTGACGGTCGATGGCGGCAGCCTATCGGCCGGATCGCTCACGGTCGGAGGCTCAGGGCTCACGACCGTGGCGGTGACCCGCGGCGGGATCACCGGCTCGCCTGTGATCGACGTGGCCGCGGGTGGCTCGCTGACGCTGCCAGCTGCGACTCGCACGGTCGTGACGGCGACTTCACTGACAGTTGACGAGGCCGGGAGCGTACTCGACCTCGGCTCCAGTGCGATCCAGTTCGCCGCCGGCGGCATTGATGCTGCCGCCCTGCGGGCCGACATTCTCGCCGGCCGCGGTAATGGCAGCTGGAATGGTACGGCCGGCATCACGTCAGCCACAGCCGCTGCCACGAGCGGCCGGGCTGTGGCCTACGTCATCAACGGCGACGGCAGCGGCCAAGTGGGCTACGCCGCCGTCGGTGACGTCGACCTGAGCGGCGCGGTCAACGTCTTCGACCTCGTGAGCATCAACAGCGCCGGCAAGTACGGCTCGGGCTCAGCCAGCGTCTGGAGTCAGGGTGACTTCAACTACGACGGTGTCACCAATGTGTTCGATCTGGTCGGCATCAATACAGCCGGCGCCTATGGACGGGGCAACTACTTCCCCGCCGCCTCAGTGAGTGCCACCGGATTCGGGGCGGTCTCGGCAGTACCGGAGCCAGCCAGCCTCAGCCTTGGGATCCTCTCGATGGCGGCGATATTGGGGCTGTTTCGCCGGCGATCGCACCGGACCGGCCTGTGAACAGAGGACCCTGCACGATGCGGCGAACTGGCAAGGAGTTGACGATGACGGCTGGACACGGCGTGCGTCGCACGGGCTTTACGTTGGTGGAACTTTTAGTGGTGATCGCGATCATCGCCACCCTGATCGGCCTGTTGCTGCCGGCCGTCCAAAGCGCTCGGGAATCGGCCCGACGAACGAACTGCCTGACGAACATGCGGCAGCTGGGTCTGGGTATCCATTCCTACATGGACGCCCGCAAGAAACTCCCTCCCGGATGGACGGTCGCTGCAGGATCGAAACGCCCCCCCTCCAGTCACAATCTCGTCACCTTCCTCCTGCCCTACATCGAGGAGTCGTCAATCTTCGACCGGATCGACTTCGGGTACGACTGGAGCCATCTTAAGAACAAATCGCCAACGGCTTCGGACATCAAACTCGTCCGCTGCCCGTCGGCGCCGAAGAATGCCGATTACGTTTCCGATTTTGCGGTTTGCAATACCATCACCGCAGGCGTCTACAACGCCATGGTGAAGGCCACGATGATCACAGTCCGTACCGATCTCGAGGGCATGCTGCGAAAAGGGCCACGGAAGCTGAGCGACATCACTGACGGTCTCTCCAAGACATTCATGCTTTTCGAGGACGGAGGTCGCCCGAAACGGTATCTCGACGGCGGAAGGGAAGTGAGTGGCGTCGCCTCCGGGGCCCGCTGGGCTGACGTTGAGAGCTGGTTCAACATCCACTTTCAGAGTGCCGGCCGGATGCAAAACGTGGATAATAACAATGAGATTTTTTCCTTCCATCCGCAGGGCTGCAATTACTTGTTGGGCGATGCCTCGGCGAGGTTCTTCAACGATTCGCTTGACCCAGAGGTGTTTGTGAGCCTGTTCACGGGCTCCGCCGGCGACACGATCAACAACATGCCCTGAGCTCGTCTTCCGGGGCCTGGAATGGCCCGGCGGTCGCTGAACGCTGAAGTCAATGCCGGAAATGCCGACGCGACGTGAACACCATCGGGATGCCGGTGGCGTGGGCGGCGGCGATCACTTCCGGATCCCGCTTGGAGCCGCCCGGCTGAACGATCGCGGCGATGCCGGCAGCCGCGATCAAGGCGATCGAATCCGGGAAGGGGAAGAACGCGTCGGAGGCCAGCACGCCGCCGCGGGCCCTGTCTCCAGCCTTCTCCAGCGCGATCCGCACGGCATCCACGCGGCTGGTCTGACCGGTGCCGGCCCCGACCAGGTTCGTGCCCTGGCAGACGGCGATCGCGTTGCTCGTGAGCCTTCGCACGACCGTGAAAGCGAAGTCGAGGGCCGCCGTGACTGACTCGGGAGGTTGGATCTGCGTCGCCACCCTCCAACTGCCAGGATCGTCGCAGGTCTCATCGGGCCGCTGGGCCAAAAATGCCCCGGCCACACTCCTGAGCTCAAGCCCTGCGGTGGGCTCCCAGGGATCCCCGGGTGGAATCTCAACCAGCCGCACACTTGCCTTCCAGGTAGGCCGCGTTGTGAGGAGTTCCACCGCCTCGACCGCGAAGGCGGGGGCAGCGATCACTTCAACGAACAGCCCGGGCGTAAGCAACAGCTCGGCGCTAGCCCGGTCGAAGGTGCGGTTGACGGCCAGAATCGAACCGAAGGCACTCGTCGGATCGGCCGCCATGGCCGCTGCCAGTGCCTCGGCGATCGTCACTGCGGAGGCGGCACCACACGGATTGGTGTGCTTGATCACGACAGCCCCCGGATCCGGCAGCAGGCGAGCCAACCGCATGGCCGCATCGAGATCGAGCAGGTTGTTGTACGACAGCTCCTTGCCGGCAAGTTGTTTGAGACCCGCGAGGCCCCGCCGGGTGCCTACGGGCGCGAACAGGGCGGCGGCCTGGTGCGGGTTCTCGCCGTATCGCAGTGGCAGACGGCGATCGATCTCAATCATCATTCGGGCCGGCAATGGCGGCGCATCGTCACTGTCCTGTTCGGTGAGGCCGCCCACCCCTCCCGAGCCCGCCATCAGCCCGGCATGCCGGGCCATCCAACGAGCGATCACGGCGTCGTAGGCGGCGGTGTGCTCGAAGGCTCTCGCCGCCAGCAGCTTGCGTTGGGCCAGTGTGGTGCCGCCCTGCTCCAGGGCCTTGATCAAGTCATCGTATTGCTCGGGGTGTGTCGCGATCGCGGTGAACGCATGGTTTTTGGCAGCCGCCCGGACCAGGCTCGGGCCGCCGATGTCGATCAGCTCGACTGCCTCGTGGGGTAGACAGCCGGGCTGAGCGATCGCCTCCTCGAAGGCATAAAGATTCACGATCACCGCGTCGAACCGGTCGATCCCATGCTCGGCGAGCACCGCGAGGTCATCGGGGCGATCGGCTCGGGCGAGGATGCCGGCGAAGACGCGGGGGTGGAGTGTTTTGACGCGGCCGTCGAGCAGCTCGGGAAATCCGGTCACAGCCGCGACGTCAGTGACGGCAAGGCCATGACTGACCAGGGCCGTAGCGGTGCCACCGGTGCTGACCACTTCGACGCCTGCCTGTTTGAGTGCCGCGGCAAGCCGGCCGAGACCTGTCTTGTCAAAGACACTCACCAACACGCGACGAATGGGCACAAGATCGGGCGGAGCGGCGAGCAGCATGGCAGGAGTTTGCATGGGATTGATTATGGCCCGCCATGCCCTGGGAAAAAGGGGGAGGACTCAGCTGGCCGCGGGCAGCTCGACCTCGAAGACGCTGCCCGGCTGGGCGAGTCTTCCCTTCGCGGTCACCCGACCCCGCATCTGCTTGACGAGCGACCGCACCAGGTAGAGCCCCAGTCCCGTGCCGGGAGCGCTCCGTTCGAGTTCGCTACCGAGCCGCACAAACCGGCGAAAGACCGCATTTCGTTCGGAGAGCGGAATGCCCGGGCCGTTGTCAGCTACCCGCACCGTCGCGGTTCCCTTCCCGGCGGTGGCTGTCACTTCCACTTCCACGTCGGGCAGAGAATACTTAACAGCATTGTCGAGCAGGTTGCGAAACACGATTTCAACATCGGTCTCGCGACCCCGCACCCGCAGACCTGGGCCACAGTCGATCCGCATGCAATCCTCCGCCACACCGTGCCGCAGAGCGACCGCGGTCCGCACCTGCGCCAGCAGCGGTCCGAGTTCGGTGAGTTCGGCGGATCCCGCCGGGTGACGATTGAGCGTGCGGGCGGCGTCGAGCAGGTGATCGATCAGTCCATCGAGCCGCTCCACGTCTTGGAGCATGAGCCGATGGAAGTCGGCCTGCTGATCGGCCGGCACGGTTCTCCGCGTGAGCGTCTGCAGGCAAAGCTTGAGCGACGCCAACGGGCTTTTGAGCTCGTGTGTCACGCTGTCGATAAAGTTGCTTTGCCGCTGGGAAAGGGCGATCGCCTTGACCGTCAGCGCTAGATAGACGATCACCCCAGCGAGCACCACCACCAACAGCGCCACCCCAACCCCGAGGGTGGCCCAGTAAAAGGGAGCATTCTTCGAGCCCAAGGCCGCAGCGATGCTCACGATCACCCAGCCCACCGTGAGGATGACAAGCGACCCGATCAGCACCACGCCGAGCAGGATCGGCCAGCGAAGCGAGCGACGCGGTTCCATGTGGGTGAATCCTGCCCGAGCCGGAAAAAGCCGTCGTATGGTAACGCAAATCGGTCAGCCAAATGACTGAACGCTTGACCGATCTGGCAGCCGGTTTCACGTTGCAGGAACTCTCTGGCCGCCACAGGAACGAAAGCAACCATGACTCTTGCCAAACCTTCCGAGCGAATTCACTCTTCCGAGCCGATCCGATTGGTGGCTGGCACGACGGTGGTGATATTCGCCCGGGCTGGCGATCGCTGGGAGCATGAAGTGCGGGTGGCCGATGGGCGGGTGTGGCTGTCGATCGAAGGGCCAGCCGATCAGCAGAGCGATCCACGCTGGCCGGCCTCCCCTCCGCTGGTCGAGGTCTCACTGGCTGCCACGTCCAACGGAGCGGCGATCCTCGGTGTGGGCCGTGCTGGACGGTCGCACTACTCGCTGGCGATCGCCGCCTGCCCGGGCACGGCCGACACACTGCTCTTCGACGTGGCCTGCCGAATCCATGAACTGCCTCACTGGCTCGGATCGAGCTACCAACTGGCGGGAGCGGCGGTTCCTGCAAGGCTGCAGGCCTGCCTGTCTGCGAGTCTGCCGACCACGATCCGCTGGTCGTACACGGTGGGTCCCGGCGGCATCCAGGCCCGGCCGGTAGCGGGGTGAGCCGCAGCCCGCCAGCGGCCTCGGCGATCGCGGGTTGCGGTTGCCCCGCAGATCGATCACATTCAGGGCCTTGCAGTCCCTTCTTTCTCCCTTCTCCCGATCTCCCATGTTCGACGTCATCGAGCGGCTCAAGGCCGAATGGACCGACAAGTATGTTGTGATTGAGTCGGCGGCACCGGAATTGGCCCGCTTTGCCCGGGCCACTGGCCTGGTGAAGACGGTCAACATGAACGGCCGCTGCCTGGTGGTGTTTGAACAATACAACAACACAGGCTGGTATGACATCGATCCTGCCTACCTGAAGATCGTTCCGAAGCCCCTACCGAAGCCGGCGGAACCAAAGGCCAAGCCGACCGCCAAACCGGCGGCTCCGGCTGAACGGTCCGCCCCGGTGCCTGCCAAGTCGGCAGCAGCTCCCGCGAAGAAGCCCTCCACGGCCGATATCCTGGCTGCCGCCCGCGGCAAGGCGGCCAGTCCGGCGCCAGCCAAACCGACCGGCAAGCTCTCAACCGCGGATATTCTGGCGGCCGCTCGGGGTAAGCAGGCCGCCGCGGCCCCGGCTGAATCTGTTCGCCCCGCAGCCGAATCAGCCACGCCGGAGCCCGCAACTCCCGCGCCTGCAGCGGCCGAGCCCATCGTGACTGCCACGTCGAAGGGGCTCGCGGGTCCGCTGCCCACGACCACGGCCGAGATAATCGCCTGGTGTCGAGCCCACGATGCCAAGGGCTGATCACTCGGTTCTGCTTTCCATTGCTGAATCCGGCTCGGCGACGACATTCGTTCTGAGTTCAAAAGCGCGGAGGTTTGCCATGACGATTCGACCGATGGTTCCCCAAGGATTCCTGGTGCTGGTCGTCCTCGTCAGCAGCCTGGCCGGAGCCGGCTGCAGTCGGCTCGCCGAGCACCCGCTCGTGGTCGAGGCGGTCGAGGAGCTCAAAGCAAATCCGCGGGTTGCGGAGGCCGTTGGTGAGCCGGTCGGCTGCGGCAGGAGCGTCCGCGGCACGGCCAACGAGACCGACGGCATCGCCCAACTCGAGTTCGACGTGACTGGCCCGAAGGGCGTTGCCATGGCCGTGGTCGAGGGCAAGAAGACCCGCGGGCAGTGGGGGGTGACACACCTGAAGCTGAAACGAGCCGACGGTGAGACTCTCGTACTCACGGCCGATCTGGAAGACCGCACCGGCGTCGATACCCCGAAGTTCGATCCCACCGCGACCCAGGCTACCCGTTCCAACACCTCGCCTCCGCCCGGCGAGATCGAAATCACGCTCCCTCCCGGTCCCCCCGGGCAATAGGGCCACGGCGCTCACTGAGTCAGCTCGAGCGAGCACCTCCGGGCCCGGCAAACCGGGTGTCTCCCGGACCCCGACCCGCCCGACCGGACCCCGCGATTGGCCGCCATCCGCCGATCGCTGTCGGCGGGTTTTCATCGGCTGAGTCAGGGTATCTCACGCAGGGCTTCCAGTTCCTCCGCCCGGCCCACGACCAGAAGCACCTGGTCTTCCAGCAGCTTGCGCCGACCATCGGGAAACATGTCGAGTTTTCCCGAGAGCACATCTTTGATCCCCATCACCTGCACACCGATCCGATTGCGAAGATCAGCCTCGGCCAGAGTCCTGCCCGAGAGCGACGAGGGCATCGCCACCTCGGCCACGCTGTATTCCGGATCAATTGGCAGAAAATCCAGCACGTTCGGCCAGGTCATCTTGTCGGCCAGCTGTTTCGCCACCTCCTCCTCGGGAAATACCACCCGGTCGGCTCCGAGGTGTTCGAGAATTTTGCCGTGCTCCTTCGTCACCCCTTTGACCACCACCTGGCGAGCCCCGAGTTCTTTGACGTGGAGCGTGGCTAGCAGCGACCGGGAGATCGTCTCGCCGAGCGAAATAAATACCGCCGATGCATCGCGGAGCGGGAGGTTTTCCAGCACCTCGCGATCGGTGGCGTCGCCGATCACGCATTCATGGATCTCGTTCTTGACCGCCTCGAGTCGATCCCGGCGGGAATCAACCCCAATCACCTGGCAGCCGTTCACAGCCAGCCGCCGGGCCATGGCCGTGCCGAAGGTTCCCATGCCAAGCATCACGAAACGACGGGCAGGTTTCATCAAAGGTCAGCCGACGAGCGGCTCCTCCTCGAGGTATTCAGGCTGGTAAGGCTGCCGCTGACGGCCAAGAGCCACAGCGGCGGTGATCGGACCGAGCCGGCCGATGAGCATCAGCGCTATCAGCACGAACTTCCCCGGGTCGGTCAGCGAGGCGGTGATACCGGTCGAGAGGCCCACTGTCGCGAGCGCCGAAATGCACTCGAACAGTGCCTCGAGAAACCAGCGGGGCCGCGAGGCGACGATTCCATCTGACTCCACGGTCAACAGTGCCACAAGCGCCACCGTCGCCACCGCGCCAAAAAGCAGAGCGGTGGCCGTGGCCCGCCGGACGGCGGTGGCCGGGATCGTTCGCTTGAATACGTTCGCTCGGGGCAGACCACGAAAGCTTGTCCAGGAACTGACCGCGAGCGTCATGAACGTGCTGACCTTGAATCCGCCACCCGTCGAACAGGGACCGGCTCCGATCGCCATCAGAATGATCGTGAGAAACAGCGTGGGGCTGGCGAGGGCAGCGTAATCGATGGTGTTGAACCCGGCGGTGCGACAGGTGGTGGAGTGGAATAGCCCCATCAGGATCCTGTTCCTGAGCGATTCGCGGGCCAGGGCTTCGTCCCACTCCAGCAGCCAGAACGAGACCGCCCCGATCGCCAGCAGCCCGGCGGTGCCGATCAGCATCAGCTTGGACTGGATTGAGAGCTTCTGCCAGAAGTAGCGCCGCTGCCGCAGCCGGGATCCGACGTCGAAAATCACCGGAAACCCGATGCCTCCCACGATGATCAAGCCGCAGATCACCAGGTTGATCGGCACGCTGCCGGCGTGCCGAGTGAAGTTGTCGTCTCCGAGCGCGAAGCCGGCGTTGCAGAAGGCCGAGATCGCATGAAACAGCGACCGCCAGATCACCTCAGCCGGCGGGCCGGCCGTCCAGGTGGCCCAGCACATGAGCACGAATCCCAGAAACTCGGCAATCAGCACGGTCAGCAGCACGGCCCCGGCCACCCAGCGGAGGTCGCGGCCCGACTTGATGCCGAGGGTGTCGGCGATCACGGCACGCTGTCGCAGGGTGATCTGGCCCCCGATCTGGAACGAGGCGAGCGTGGTGATCGTCATGATTCCCAGGCCACCGAGCTGGATCAGGGCGAGGATCACTCCCTGGCCGAAGAGGGAAAAGTCGTTGAGGGTGGACCGGACGGTCAAGCCAGTCACGCAGCAGGCGCTCGTCGCAGTGAACAAGCCGTCCACGAAAGTGATCGGCAGGCGGCCGGGCTGCCGGGCGACCGGAAGCGTCAGCAGCGAGCCACCCACCAGAATCGCGAGGACGTACGCCGTGAACGAAACCCGGGCCGGATAGCTGGTGAGAGAGCCGGTAAGTTGCGCCATCTTTGGCGGCGTTCCTGCGGCTTGGGGCCGCGAACGCCCACGGTCTGCCCTGCTCGGGTGGGCGGCTTCGGCCGCGCCGGGCTGCCCGGGGCAAGGTCCATGGTACTTCGCCCACCGGCGTCCGGACAGTTCGGCTGGGGGAGCCAGGCAAGAAACACCAGATTTTCCGGCCGTGACCGGCATCAACGAAATTGTTTGACTCGCGCAAGAGCGGTTCCATAATGGCGTGGTTCACCACGAACGCCAACCGCCCGCCGCGGCCAATCAAGCCGCACTGGCAGCGAGCGATCGCAATGGCCCGCCGACTGTGTTCCCGAGGGATAGCAGACGATCGCCGGCCCGCGGCGAGTGTTTAAGGAAACGAAGCATCCAAACCCGTCGGGGCGTTCCGCTGGGTTGATGGCTGCAGCTGCATTACCCCCTGAAAAGGAGCTGTTTCGTCCCGATGGCCCGGATCCGCAACGTTTTTGAAATCATCGAACTCTACGGTCACGACGAGAATTTCGAGCCCCAGTGCACGGAAGACTTCGGCCCTACGTCGGCCCCGGCCGGCTCGCGTCAAAAGATCGATATCCTGGCCGAACGTATCCAACGGGGCATGCCACTGTGGCACCCCGAGGATTCGACTGACGTCCCTCACGGGGCTCTGGTCACCAGCCAGTGAACTCGTCCACGCGGCTGCCTCCCCGGTCGTAGCCCTACCCTCGCCAGCGCCTATCGCCCTCCGCGGGATCGCCCGCGGAGGGCGATTTCAATATCCCGCCGGGCCGTATCGGCCTTGAGCTTATCCCGCTTGTCGTGGGCCTTTCGGCCCCTCCCGATTCCCATCAACACCTTCACCCGGCCGGTCTTGAAATACATCTTCAACGGCACGAGTGTCAGGGTCTTCTCAAAAGCCTGGGCAGCGAACTTGTGAATCTCCCGGCGGTGAAGCAGTAGTTTCCGCGGCCGCTTGGGCTTGTGGTTGAGTTGATTGGCCTTCTCGTATTCAGGAATGTCGCAGCCGAGCAGCCAGACCTCAGTTCCTTGCATCCGGCCGTAGGCCTCGTCGAGGCTGGTCCGACCCGACCGAAGGCTCTTCACCTCGCTCCCGACCAAGGCAATGCCGCATTCAAGGGTGTCGAGGATTTCGTAGTCGTGGCGAGCCTTGCGATTCTCCGCCACAACCTTTTCGGCCGGCTTCTCCGGCTTGGCTCCGGCTTTGGCCGGGGAAGAACTGGTGGGTCGCGGGGGTTTGTTGGATGCCATCGGCAAGCCGTTCAGAACGTGGGCGGAGCTGGAAGACCGGAGTACAATCTACGGTTTTCCGGCTCGTGACGCTGCCGTTCGTTTTCCCTCCACTTCAGAGGACTCCCCCGCGCATGTCCCGCCCTTCGCTTCGCGCCGGCTGGCTGAAGCTAGCTCTGATCCTGGTCTTGATCCTGGTTCCCTCGCCGTTTGCCTTGGCCGAGGCGGCCCGGCCGGGCTTTGTGGCTGGTGAGGCCAGGCCCGAGGGAGACGGCCCATTTGTCCCCGTGGTCGGAGGCTGGATGGTGCCCTACGACGAAACAATTCCTGGAACAGACGTCGTCTTCCGCATGATCCCGGTTCCCGCCGGTAGGTTTCGGCAGGGAAGCGCTCACGGGGAGGCGGGCTACTCCACCGCGGAGGGCCCGGCCTTTGAGGTGGCTGTCGAGCCTTTTTGGATCGGACAGCACGAGGTGACCTGGCGGGAATATAAGCGGTACATGGCGGCCTGTGACCTGTTCATCGCGATGCAGGCCGCTCAACTGCGGCCTGTGACAGCGGCCAACGAGGCCGACGCCGTCACCGCCCCCTCGAATCTCTACGACCCGACGATGACGTTCGCCAACGGTGAGGAACCGAACCTGCCGGCGGTGACCATGACCCAGTTCGCGGCCCGGCAATACACGAAATGGCTCAGTGGCCTCACCAGCCGCTTTTACCGGCTGCCGTCGGAGAGTGAGTGGGAATACGCCTGCCGGGCCGGTAGCGAAACGCCTTGGTCGTCTGGTGCCGATCCCGCCACCCTGGGTGACTACGCCTGGTATGCCGACAACGCCGACGAAACGACCCATCCCGTAGGTGAGAAGCGGCCCAACGCCTTCGGCCTCCACGACATGCACGGTAACGCCGCAGAATGGGTCATCGACGAACTCGTGGCCGATGGCTACGCCAAGCACGCTGCCTTGCCGCAACCCGTCGCAGTGGCCGCCGCCATAGCGTGGCCTGAGCGGCTCTACCCTCGCGTGCTTCGGGGCGGAGCCTATTACGACGAGCCTGCCGAATGCCGGAGCGCTGCCCGCCGGGGCTCCCGCGATGCCGGTGGCACCGCCAAAGAACCCGACTGGAAAGACGTGGATCCCAACTTCCCCAAGAGCCCTTGGTGGTATACCGAGGAGCCAGCCTTGGGAGTCGGCATGCGGCTGGTCCGCCCCTTTGTTTCGCCCGCCCCGGCTGACCGAAACCGCTGGTGGGATGCGGATGTGGCCGGTATTCGAAACGACGTGGCCAGCCGGCTGGAAGAGGGCCGCGGCGCACGTGGGATTGTCGATCCCGAGCTGCCCGCCGAGCTCAAGCAGGAAGGATTGATCGATTGAACATGCACCGCGCTGAGCCGAACATGAACCGATTTTCCCCGACCAACGCTGTGGCAATTGTGAAGTCGGTGTTGCCCGGGCGACTCGGATTGCTGCATGGTGTGCTGATCGGCGTATTCTTCGGCCAGGCCGTGGCCGTCTCTGCCAGGGCTGATGATTGGCCCGACTGGCGCGGGCCGATGCAGGACCGCCACTATCAAGGGCCGCCGCTCGTCACGTCGTTCGACCCCGAGACGGGCACGAACGTGCTCTGGAAGAACGACGAGGCCGGCGGCATCTCCACGCCGGTGATCATGGGCGACAAGCTCTACACCCTCGTGCGGCACAAGCCAGGCACCGTCGAAGAAGCGGAGAAGGTGCTCTGCCTCGACGCCGTCACTGGCAAGAAGGTCTGGGAAAACCTGTTCAATGTCTACCTTTCTGACGTGCCTTCCGAGCGGGTGGGCTGGTCTGCAGTGAGCGCTGACCCCGGCTCAAACACGGTTTTCGCCCACGGCGTGTGCGGCGTGTTTACTGCCATCGATGCCGAGACCGGCCGGACGAAGTGGCAGCGGTCGCTGCACGAGGAGTTTGGCTTCCTCTCCACCTACGGCGGGCGGACGAACATTCCAGTGGTCTTTGAAGACCTGGTGATCGCAAGCGCCGTGGTCACCGGCTGGGGCGACACCGCCCGTCCGGCGCATCGGTTCCTCGGACTCGACAAGGCGACGGGCGTGGTCCGCTGGATGAATGGCACCAGGGAACTGCCGGAGGACACGACCTACTCAACGCCGTCGCTCGCCGTACTCGACGGGCAGGCGGCGCTCGTGTTTGGGTCGAGCGACGGTAGCGTGTGGAACTTCCAGCCGCGAACGGGCAAGGCCGTGTGGAACTTCAAGCTCTCCCGCCGCGGTATCAACACCGCACCACTCGTGGCTGGCGACACCGTCTACGTCTCGCAGTCGGAGGAGAATCTCGACAACACCTCGATGGGCTCGGCGACGGCGTTTCGTGCGATCGGCCAGGGGGACATCACGGCCGCCAACGTCCTCTGGCAGAAGAAGGGGGTCATGGACGGGCGATCGATGCCCGTCGTGCTCGGCGACCGCGTGTACTTCGTCGAAGACGGCGCCAAACTGCATGCCTTCGACCGACGGACCGGGACCCCGGTCGGGCGGCCACAGAAGCTGCTGGGCACGATCGCCCGCGGCAGTCCGCTCGTGGCCGACGGCCGACTCTGGGTCTGCTCGACGAGCGGCTGGCATGTGATCGAGCCCACGGCCGACGGGATGAGGTTCGTCCACCGCATGCGGCTGGGCGAGGCAGACGAGGTGACCGCCTCGCCGATCGCCTGGAACGGCCTCGTCTACCTGACGACCGGGGCCCGCATCTATTGCCTCGGCGAGAGGGCGGTATTCAAGGACGAGTCGGGGCCCAGAGCCACGCACGCCGACGCCGTCTCGGTCGAGACGAGGGGCTCCGCGACCGCAGCCGGCTGGGTGCAGGTGGTGCCGGCGGAGGCCCAGATCGCAGCCGGCGAATCACTCCAGCTGACCGTGCGGCTGTTCGACGCCGGCGGCCGATTCGTGGAGGAGTCGGCGGCGGAGTTTTTTTCCACGGCTGGATCGGTCGCGAGTGACGGCACGTACACCGCGCCGGCCGGCGCGCACGCCGCGGCGATCATCACCGCGAAGGTCGCAGGCCCCGACGGTGGATCGCTCGAAGGCCGGGCGCGGATCCGCTCGATGCCACCCCTCCCGTGGCAGTTCGACTTTGAAGACATCCCGCTGGCGCCCGATCCGAAGACGGGCCTCCTCAAGGGTGAGCCGCCGCTGCCCTGGATCGGCATGCGGTATCGGCACGTCATCCGCGAGGTCGACGGCTCGAAGTGCCTCGTCAAGGTGACAACGATCCCCAAGGGGACGCGGAGTCAGGGCTGGATCGGCCCGATCAGTCTCCACGATTATGTTATCCAGGCTGAGATTCGCGCCCAGGAAACCGGCGTCGAAAAGCCGGGGGACCCGGCCGTGGCGGCACCGGCGACTGACAGCGACGCCGACGCCTTCACCCAGGCGTTTGGCACGGCCACGGCCCTGGAAAAGGCTCGCATGCCCGACATGGGCCTGATCGCCCAGCGATACACGCTCGACCTGATGGGCGCCGCCCAGCAACTCCAACTCCGCTCCTGGCCGCCGCAGGTGGCGACGCACTTCTCGAAGACAATCCCGTTCCCCTGGGAGGCGGGCCGGTGGTACGTGATGAAGTTCGAGGCCCGTACCCACGGCGTTGATGCTGTGCTTTTGGGCAAGGTCTGGCCCCGGGGCGAGCCCGAGCCCGAGGCCTGGACGATCGAGGCCGTCCACGAAGCGGGTAACCTTCAGGGAAGTCCGGGCTTCTTCGGCAACGCGAAGGATTCGGAAATTTCGATCGACAACGTCTCCGTGGAGGCCGTGCAATGACCGTGATGCCTGTCCGTCTCGTCCTGCTCATCATCATGGTGGCTGCCACCGGATCCGCTGCCGACTGGAACCAGTGGGGCGGCTCACCGCAGCGGAACAACACCCCCACTGCCACGAATCTGCCGATTGAGTGGGAACCGGGTGACTTCGATTCCGACACCGGCGTATGGCAGCCCGCCACAAGCAAAAACGTGGCCTGGGTCGCTGCGCTCGGCAGTCAGTCTTATGGAAATCCCGTGGTGGCCGGCGGCCAGGCCTACGTCGGCACCAACAACGGCAACGGCCGGCTCTCGCGGTATCCCGCCGCCGTCGATCTAGGCTGTTTGCTAGCCTTCTCGGCCGCCGACGGCTCATTCCTCTGGCAGGATTCGAGTGAAAAACTCCCCACTGGCCGCGTCCACGACTGGCCGCTCCAGGGGATTTGCTGCGCACCGTTGGTGGAGGGCGACCGGCTCTGGTACGTGACCAGCCGCGGCGAGGTGAAGTGCCTCGACACCGAGGGCTTCCGCGACGGTGAGAACGACGGGCCCTTCACCACGGAGAAGTTCCAGTCTGAGGATGAGGCCGACGTGGTCTGGGTGCTCGACATGATGAAGGAACTGGGGGTCTCGCAACACAACATGTGCTCCTGCAGTGTGACGAGTGCCGGTGACTTCTTGTTCGTCAATACGGGCAACGGCGTCGACGAGGGGCATCTCAATCTTCCCAATCCCGCTGCCCCAAGCTTCCTCTGTCTCGACAAGCGGGATGGCCGGGTGGTCTGGGCCGACGGCTCGCCTGGCCCCTATGTGCTCCACGGCCAATGGTCGAGCCCGGCCTATGCCGAAATCGACGGCGTGCCGCAGGTGTTGTTTGGCGGCGGTGACGGCTGGCTCTATTCCTTCGACGCCCGCGGGGAGAACGGCCGCTCGAAACTGCTCTGGAAGTTTGACTGCAACCCCAAGGAATCGAAGTACACACTCGGCGGCCGGGCCGACCGCAATCACATCATCGGCACGCCGGTGGTGCACGATGGCCTGGTGTACATCGGCGTCGGTGAAGATCCCGAGCACGGCGAGGGCGTGGGCCATCTGTGGTGCATCGACCCGACCAAGCAGGGCGACGTATCCAGTGAATTGGCAGTGAGCCTCGCCGATCCGAATACCCCCCTGCCCCGCCGCCGGGAGCAGGCGGTCATCAAGGAACAGGGGGAGATAGCCCGGCCGAATCCAAATTCGGCCGCGGTCTGGCACTATCCAGGCTTTGATGCCGATGGCAACGGCAAACTCTCTTTCGAGGAGACGATGCACCGCACCTGCGGCACCGTGGCCATCAAGGACGGCCTGCTGTTCGTGGCCGACTTCAGCGGGTTGTTTCATTGCCTCGACCTGAAGACGGGGAAGCCGCACTGGACCTACGACATGCTGGCGGCGGCCTGGGGCTCACCGCTGATTGCCGACGGCAAGGTCTATATTGGTGATGAAGATGGAGACATCACGATCTTCAAGCTCGCCTCCGAGCAGGAAATGCTGGCGGAAATCAATATGGGCACGAGCGTCTATTCCACGCCTGTCGCCGTGGGGGATACGCTCTACATCGCCAACAAGAGCCACTTATTCGCAATCCGGGAGGGGGCGACACCGCCCACGCAGTGATGGTGTTTCTGAACATGCTTGGGGGCGGCAACAAAAACACCGCCATCGCCCTCCCGGGAATTCCGGGAGGAGCAGGCTTGTGGACGTTCACGGTTGCTTGCACGGTGCTGGCATCGTGCCTGACCGCCCCGGCCCCAGCGGCTGAATCAGCCCCGATCCGTGCGGCCGTTGATGCTGCCAGGCGAGTGCTCGTGCTCGGTGATTCGATCACCTTCGACGGCCGCTGGGTGGCCGACATGGCCGCCTGGATGGAATACGAGGGGCTCGAAGCCGAGGTCATTGACTGTGGGCTCTCGAGCGAGACCGTCTCCGGGCTCTCGGAGGAGGGACATGCCGGTGGCGACTTCGTGAGGCCCGATCTCGAGGAACGGCTCGGCCGAGTGCTCCGGCTGGTGCGGCCCGATCTGGTCATCGCCTGTTATGGCATGAATTGCGGCATCTACTCAGCTCTCGATGAGACGCGGTTTGCCGCATTCCGCGCTGGCATCGAAACGCTGCATGCGGCTGCCGAACAGGCCGGCGCCAGGATCATTCACCTCACGCCACCGATCTACGGGGGACCACCCGGCCAGCAGGGGCCAGCCGGCGACGTCGATTACAACGCCGTGCTGGCGGCCTACTCCGACTGGCTCGTGTCCAAGCGGGCCGACGGCTGGCAGGTGATCGACGTCCACACAGCCATGCAACAGGCCCTGGAAGCGCGACGGAAGACTGATCCCGGCTTTTCCTTCGCACCCGACTGCGTCCATCCAAACGACGAGGGGCACCGCGAGATCGCCCGGGCGGTGATCGCCGGCTTCGGTGACACTGAGGCCGCCGCGGCTTCCGATCTTGCGGAGCGGCTCGCGCCGTTCCTGCCGGAGGTGACCGAACGGCTCCACACCCTGCGAGACGCCTACCTGAGCGCAGCCGGCCACACCAACCCGCACGTCCAGAGCGGATTGTCGCTGGCCGCGGCTGAGGCTCGGGCGGTGGCGATCACCCAGCACCTTCGCGACCGCCGGCTCCAACTCCGCGGCCGCCAGCATGCCAGCCGCGAGTGGCGGATGCCGATCGCCTGGCCGCGGCCGAAAGTGGTCGATCCTGGTCTGGCCCCTGCCGGCCCCGCCCCGGTGCCAGCCGACGCAATCCTGCTCTTAGGGGACTTCGGCCTCGACGCCTGGGAGGGGGGCGAAGACTGGAGCACCGCCGCTGGCGTGTTGACGGTGGGCAAGGGACAGATTCAGACCAAACAGGGCTTTGGCGATTGCCAACTGCACGTGGAGTTTCGTCTGCCCGATCCTCCCCAGGGCAAGGGACAGGGTCGCGGCAACTCAGGCGTGTTCCTGATGGGCCGCTACGAGATCCAGGTGCTCGACTCATTTGAGGACGGCACCGATGGACCGCTCACGTACCCTGACGGCCAGTGCGGTGCTCTCTACAAACAGCAGCCGCCGGCGGTGAACGCCTGCCGCCGGCCCGGCGAGTGGCAGACCTACGAAATTCTCTTTACCCGGCCTCGATTCGCCACCGATGGCACACTGGCCGCCCCGGGCAGATTGAGTGTGATCCACAACGGGGTAGCGATCCATTCCGACACCCCGATCAAGGGATCAACGGCCTGGCACGAGCCACCCCGCTACCACCACCACGAAGATGCCCTGCCGATCGCGCTGCAGGACCACGGCAATCCGGTCCAGTTCCGCTCGATCTGGATTCGTCCCTTCGAGCCGGTTCGACCTCAGCTCGAGGATTGATGCCGACCGGGTTCAGCGGCACTCATGGCTGCCCGAAAGCCAGGTCGTGGTCACCGGCTCGGGCCTGATCACCAGCGGCCGCCGATTCCAGGATCAACCCTTCCTGCACACGGGGCTCCTCGGAAATGATCGTCTCCTGCCACCCGGGGCCTGATGAGTAAACCACTGGATCGGCCTTCCGCCAGCCGGCGGCCAGCCAGCCGTCCTTGCGGGCTTGGAGTTGCTCGAGTGGCAGCGGTCCGGCCGATTCGAGTTCACCCGGCAGCATCAGAGGCTCGATCTCGACGACCTCGTCAAAGACCTTGTTGAACCGCTTCTGCAGGATTCGTCGCAGCGACGTTTCCTGCACCGAGAGCTTTTCTCTGCCCCCCGGCACGAACCCTGGTGGATAAATCTGCACGTCGCCATCCCGCACGAGACAAATCCGGCCATCGAGCCGACCCACCCGGTAGGCGGCCCAGACATCCATCGCCGGAAACTCCCGCTCGCCTGAGGTGTACTTGCTGCCATGCACGGTGAGCCGGACCGTGTTGTCGCCCACCTTCACCTCGACCGGCTTCCGCTTGGCAAAAGTGATCGACCAAGGAGGCTGGTCGGTGTCGTCTTCGAGCGACATCGGCATCGGTCGGTTGGCTTTCTTCATCTCGTCTTCCAGCAGTTGCTTGGTGAGCGTGCGGCCGGCGAGTTCCTGCTCAATGAGATTATTGAGAAACGTCTCATGGATCCGGGCAGCGAGGACGGCCTTCGGATCAACGGCTGGGGGATGGCTGAAGGCGGCCACCTGGTCAGAGAGCGATTTCCGGGCCGTGACGAACAGCCGTCGGTCATCACTGTTGATGTGAAGCATCTCGGGATACCAGCCCCGGGCCATCAGCCGCTGGCGGAACTTCGTTTGATAGTCACGCGCTGCCTTGGCGATGGGTTCGGAGGTCTGCGACTCAAACTGGGTTCGGATCCGCTCCCGAGCTCGACCCTCCGAGATGGCCCGTGCCTTGGGTTGCATCTCGGCCACCTTGCGGCTGGCGATCTTGCGGATCAGTCGCTTGCCGAACTTCTTGTTGACACCGATGCCTGCGGTCTTGGTGGACACCGAAGCATCCGCATCGACCGGCAAGGCCGTGATCCCCTGTTCGTTGACCAAAATCCGCTTCCGGGCATCGATTTGGGTGGTGCCGAGCGTGTGGACAGTGACCGGCCCCTGACCACCCCGCGTCTGCGAATGATTGGTGGCCTTGAGCACAAAATCGATGATGCCATGGTCATCCGACGGTTGAAAGTCGAGAAACACCCGCCCTGTGGTGCGGCCCGTGCCCCGCACCCGAGTGCCAAGAATCACGTCGTCGATCGGAGCGGTCTCGTCGACCGGTCGATCCACACCCCGGGCCAATAAACTTTCATCCACCTGGAGATAGAGGTTGGGACGGCTGACAGCCCGGCGAATCCGCTGGACAACGCCCAGCCCCTGCCCTGACTCTTCCAGCCGGGCCAGCAGCGGGCCAACCGGATCGAGCGGCTCGGGGGTGCCTGCTGCCGCGGCAGTGGCTATGGACAGGGCCAGCCGATCGAGCCGTTTCTCGTAGACGGTGGCCGCCTCGGGATTGCGGGCGGTGCTCACCGCCTCCAGGTAGCCGCCAAGCGCCCGCCGGACCCCGGCAAACTCGGGCATCTCCAGGCCACTGGCCCCTGAGTCGAGCCGCCGGTACAGCCGGCCCAGAGTTTCAACGTCGGCTGAATCGGCCGTGGCCGCCTGCTGCTCAAGGACAGGCCAGTCGAGGTACTTCCGCCAGTTTGCGCCGCTGCCGCTGCGATTGAGGAGTGAGCGGAGCGGCCCCAGGGCGGTCCGCAGCCGGGCGGCAGACGTGTTGAGCCGGGACGACGTCAGGGGCTCAAAGGCAGCTGGCCTGCCAAGCGGATCGGCAGCCAGGCCAGAGAGATCTTCTGCCTGGAGGGTGGGCTCGGCAAGGATCACGACGAGCCCAATGGCCGCGCGAAAAAGTCGGTCGCGAACGCCACCGAGGGTGATTTGAAGGCCGAGCCGGAGGAGCGACATGGAAAACCTTGCGGGTTACACGGTTTATAGGGACGAGCGGGGCCCGCAGAGTGTAGCGGCCAGCAGGGCCCGGACTCCACCGCAGCATCCAAATCTGCAAAAAAAGCCGGTTGCGCTTCAAACCTGCTTGTGGTTTGGAGTCGGCCCCAAAGCCAGGTCCAGAACGGCCAATCGTTCCGCGGCGGGCATGATGAAGATTTTCCCGTCGCCCATCCGGCCGGTGCGGGCGGCGGCCGTGATTCGGTCGATGACCTCATCAACCCGGCCATCGTCGACCCACAACTGGATTTCGACCTTGGGCAGAAAAGCCAGCGAGTACTCGCTGTCACCATATTGGTCGAGGTAGCTCTTCTGCCGTCCAAAACCCTTGACTTCGCGAACCGTGCAGGCCTCGATCGGGGCGAGCCGCAACGCCTCGAGCACCTTCTCGGCGAGAAACGGCCGCACGATGGCAATGACCTCTTTCATCAGCAGTAGCGTACCGCAGCCCGTCGACCACAATCCAAAACCACCAGCCGGGCGGGCTGCCCCTCAACCGATCGGTGACGCGGGCCACGTGAACCGGGCATCAACTGAAGAAATTGTCGCCAAACAGATTGAGCGGCGGCCTGGTCTCGACAGTGATATCGCCTTCAACCTTGGTTTGACAGGCCAGTCGCATCTTCTGCTCGTTGCCGATGTAGGCGAGGGAGACCGCCATCCGGGCCGATTCGAGCAGACCCTTGCGGCTGGTATTTTCCATTCCCTTGGTGATCAACACCCGGCAACTGCCACATTGCCCAAAGCCGTGGCAGTTGAGAAACTTGTGAACACCGGGATAGAGTTGGACACCCGCCCGGAGGGCCTCCGCCCGTAGATTCGCTCCGGCCGGAACCTGGATTTCCTTCTTTTCGCTGGCGAACGTGATCGTCGGCATGGGTTTCCCTCGACCTGGCGTGGATTTCCGGACGATACTGTAGCCATGGTTTCGGCATCCCGCCAGCCGGTATGCGTTGCCCCGCCCGCGGAGAAACGGCAGTCATGGCCCAGCTGACCAGGCACCAGCAGTCAATTGTCAAACGCTACTACGACAATCTGGAAACCGTTCTGCTTCAGCGGCTCGGCGAGCAGGTGACCGACCTCTACCTTGCCGAGGGGAAGAAGCGGGCCAAGCTTTGGGAAAGCATCGAGACCTCGCTGGCGAAGCTCGAAGTGCCGAAGTCGCGGATTGACCAGGTGCGGAAGTCGGACGATGCCCGGCAACTGGCTACGCTCCTCCAGGAATTGCTGGCAAAGAGTTGACCGCCCGGGGGCCGGCATCGCATTCTGTGGGCTTTCCCCTTCCCCGGGACACCTCAGGCATGACCGCACCGACTTCCTCCGGCACTCCGGATTCTGCTGCCGTCCTCGAAGCGCTCCGCTGGCAGAAGTTTCCCGTGCTCGACGACGGCTTCGTAGCCTTGGTCGACTGCATGGGGGACGACGGCAGCGTGGTCCAGGCTGCGCGGGTCAGCTACGGCGCCGGTACTCGGCCGGTGAGCGACAATCGGCAGCTGATTCGCTACCTACTGCGGCATGCCCATACCACGCCCTTCGAGATGGCCGAGCTCAAGTTCATCGTGCGAGTGCCGATGGACTGCTGGCGTCAATGGATCCGCCATCGCACCGCCAGCGTCAATGAGTATTCGACCCGCTACTCGCTCGCGATCGAAGCCATGCAGACGACCGGCGACGATGAGTGGCGGAGCCAGGCAGCTGCCAACCGTCAGGGCTCCGGAGCATCGCTGCCCCACGACAACGGCCACCACCACACCGCCGCCGAGCGGGAGCTCCAAGCCCTGGCCCGGCAGGTCTACGAGGAGCGGCTCGCCGCCGGGATCGCCCGGGAGCAGGCCCGCAAAGATTTGCCCCTCTCTACCTACACCGAGGCTTATTGGAAGATCGATCTCCACAACCTGCTTCACTTCCTCGCGCTGCGGATGGATGCCCACGCCCAGCTCGAGATTCGCCGCTATGCCGAAACGATCGGCCGCGAGATCGTGGCGCCGCTCTTTCCGCTCGTCTGGGAGGCATTCCTCGACTATCGGATGGAGGCAGTGCGGCTGACGCGGCTTGATCGCGAACTGATCCGCCGACTGGCGAGTCGGGGAAAAACCCCGGCATCCGAGACCGACTTCCTGGCCGCGCAGGATCCAGGCTGGCAGGGTCTCGAACGCTGCCGCGAGCGAGACGAATGCCTCGCCAAACTCCGCGACCTCGGACTCGTCGTGCCCGGGTAGCGATCGCCTGGGTAACGATCGCCAGATCCACTCACGGCCTGAGTACGACATCCACCTCGGTGCCGGCTTCGTGCCAACCGGTTCCTGCTGGCAGGGCGATCAAGCCCGGGGTCGATCCAGCCAGCGCGCTGCCTGCTGCGAGTCCGAGGAGATCTGCTGATCCCGTCCAAGGCAACGGCTCGGCTTCCATGGTCGCTGCCGTGGATCGCAGCCGGCAAGGAAGAAACACCGGCCGGTCAGCGGCTGCTTTGACGGCCGCGACCAGCACGGCCCGTGCCCGTGGCAGATGCCAGTCGTGCTGCGAACGACCCGCCAGAATCTGGAGAGCCGGTCGGACGAATAGCTCGAAACAAACCAGGGTGCTGGCGGGATTGCCGGGCAGCCCGAACACGAGCGTGGCTGGGGCACCGGACCGGCGAAACACGCCAAACCAGACCGGCTTGCCCGGCTTGAGCCGCACCTTGTGAAACACCTGCTCCACGCCGCAGGCGGTGAGTACCTCGGGAACGAGATCGCGGTCGCCGGTCGAGACGCCGCCGGAGAGGAGGAGCACGTCGGCCGTGAGCCCCTGGGCGATCGCCGCCCGAAGCGGCTCGGGCCGGTCCGGCACAACACCCCACTGAATCGGTTCGCCGCCCACAAGCGCGACGGCCGCGGTGAGCATCGGGCCGTTGGAGTTTCGGATCTGGCCGAATCGTGGCGTTTCATCGCAGGACACTAATTCACTGCCGGTTGAGAGGATGGCCACCCTCGGCTGCGGAATTGCCAGCACGTGGGTCGCCCCGGCCTCGGCCGCCAGCCCGACTGCAGCAGCATCGAGCCGGGCCCCAGACCCCAGAACGACGGCGCCTGAGCCAAAGGCCGCCGCCCGCCGGCCCACATGCTGACCGGGCCGAAAGCTGGCGTCATGGAGCCGAACCCTCCCTCCGGCATGGGCGTCTGCCGTGCCGTCAACAGACCGTTCGAGCGGCACGATCGCATCAGCCCCCGGCGGCAGCGGAGCCCCGGTCATGATGCGAAAACAATGCCCCGGACGGATGGCACGCGTCGTCGTGTCACCGGCTGCTAGGTCCACCAGCACGTCGAGTTCAACCGTCTCGCCGGCTGCGGCGGTGAAGTCGGCGTCGCACACGGCGAAGCCATCCATCATGGCCCGGTCCCAAGGAGGCGAATCGAGGTCGGCCACGACCGGTGCAGCAAGACGCTTACCGCAGGCATCGAGGAGCCGTTGCCGCCGGGGCAGGAGCGGCTCCGCCGTCAACTCGACCAGCCTCAACGCTTCTGACAGTTCGATCATTCCGGTACCTGCCTCTCAGCGGCCCGCCGGCCCGGCCGACCCGGCCCGGGCACCGAGCGGCCCGGTTGCGAGAAATCCCCGGAGCAGGTCGTAGCCAACCGGCGTGAGGAAACTCTCCGGATGGAATTGCACACCATACACCGGGAGCGTCTTGTGTCGGATCGCCATGATCTCACGGAGATCCCCCGAGGTGGCCGACCAGGCGTCGATCTCGAACTCCGGCGGCAGCGAGGGAGGATCGATGACGAGACTGTGATACCGCGTGGCCTCGATCGGATGCGCGGCAATGCCGGAGAACAGTCCCCGCCCCGAGTGCTCGATCCGATCGACCTTGCCGTGCATCAGCCGGTCGGCCCGCACGATCCGGCCGCCGAAGACCTGACCGATCGACTGATGGCCGAGGCAGACCCCGAGAATCGGCATCCGGCCAGCAAACCGCCGCACGGCATCACAGGAGATACCCGCCTCGTCGGGCGTGCACGGGCCGGGTGAGATGACGAGGTGACTCGGATCCTTGGCGGCGATCTCGTCGCAGCTGATCTGGTCGTTGCGATGCACTTCGACCGCAAGCTCTGGAGCAATCTCTCCGAACCGCTGCACGAGGTTCCAGGTGAAGGAGTCGTAGTTGTCGATGAGGAGCAGCATGGTGGATGAGACGACCATAATTCTGAAAGCCAGTCTCCTGGCAGCTTCAGGATACCCAATCCGACACGGCTCAAACCTACTCCAACTCCGAAGCGGCGACCGAGCAACCTGAGCCATGAAGGCTCGGGGGTCGGCAAACGCTCGCGGAGCAATTGGG
>ERZ889217.320-NODE-320-length-30818-cov-10.106134_pt1 | contig 30818 bp, 26 predicted proteins | sample MGYA00521098_ERZ889217 | MGnify/ENA primary metagenome ERZ889217 (study PRJEB32303, sample SAMEA104408613) | aquatic metagenome | biome: Brackish water; feature: Pelagic; material: water | place: Baltic Sea | collected 2014-06-10T22:04:00 | depth 2,362 m ... | reverse complement strand
AAGTGCAATCGCTTCGTGTCAAAATCAAGCACTTGAGTTGTAACTCTTAATGAGTCATTAAGTGCTGCCTCACGTTCGTAAATTATGTGAGTCTCAACAGTGTAAAACGAACTTCCAGCATCACGATATGTATCGTCGACGCCGATGAATTGAAACAAAACATCTGAAGCCCAGCCAAACACAGTTAAATATGCAGCCTCTGTCATGTGATTGTTGTAGTCGACCCATTCTTGGACAACATTGCAGCGATAAACGTCAAGGGGTGCACTAACTTTTTCGCCAACTTTCCAGGCGCTAACTTCTTGTCGCAGAATTTCGGTCATTTAATGCTTTGACCTACGAATCGACCAACTCCATCTGGCTTAGGCAACTTCGAGTGTGCTTTGGCAATTGGCTCGAGCAACACGAGCAACTCTGATCCGATTGGGCATGCTTTTTTAAGTTTGGTATCTACATGCAGATAAATATGTTCGCCAGATGCAACGACCGTGCCGTCAGTCTGTGCCATTACCGAATGAAGGTGAACTTTCTTGGCATCAAGCGAAATGACTTGCGCCGTTACGACGATTTCGTCACCGACTTTGCTTTCGCTGATATATCGAACATGACTCTCGAGAGTATAAAACGATCGACCAGTTGCGAGATAGTCATTTGAAAATCCGATTGATCTAAAAAACACATCTAGTGCTTCGCTTGAGAGTTGCATATATCGACTGTCGTTTGTGTGACCGTTGTAGTCGGCCCAGTCAGCAGTAATTCGTCGACGTTGCACTTCGATCGGCGCCTCTATTTTTGTTGGCGCAGCGGTTGCACCACTAAAAAGTTTCTTCTCGTATGCCGACAAAGTTTCACCAGCACCAAATCCGACCTGCTTAAGCCCTTGCATTACTGCAACTAAACAGTCATCGCGTAGAACTTCTAGTTCACGAATTGTTCGAGTTCCGGCTTGAGCATCAGATTGCGAAACAATTTTCTCAAGCAAAACATCATCGAGTTCAGGCACATTCATAAATTTCGTCCACGGCCATTTAAGTGTCGGGCCAAACTGCGCCATAAAGTGACGCATTCCGGCTTCGCCCCCGGCAATGCGATAGACCATGAACGTTCCCATGAACGACCAACGCAATCCAGCACCAAATCGAATCGCATCATCAATTTCTTCTGCAGTAGCAACACCATCATTGATCAGCCAAAGGGCTTCTCGCCACATTGCTTCCATCAATCGGTCAGCGACAAAACCATCAATTTCTTTTTTTAACATCAACGGTCGCATACCAATTAATTCGTATACCTCTTGTGCGCGTTCGCGTGCGGCAGCAGTTGTTTTGTCGCCACCGCAAATCTCTACTAGCGGCAGCAAATAAACAGGATTAAACGGGTGCCCAACAACTAGTCGCTCAGGAGACGTCATGTCACGTTGCAACTGACTTGGCAAAATACCAGATGTAGATGAACCAAATACGACGTCGGCTGGCGCCACTCGGCTGGCTCTTGCGAGAAGTTCTTGCTTGAGTTCAACTCGCTCTGGCGCACTTTCTTGCACAAAGTCAACGTCGGTAACCGCTGCTTCTGGAGTATCAACAAATGTGATCGTGCCTTCTTTAGGCAACGGTGCAAGAGTTAATTTGGCGTAGGCACGCCGAGCGTTGGCCATGACTTCGCCGATCTTGCGTTGTGCCTGCGGGTCAACATCATAAATCTTTACGTCGTAGCCGTTGAGTACGAAGCGCGCGGCCCAACCACCGCCGATGACACCGCCACCGAGCAGACCGACTGTCTTAAGAGGCTTACTCGTTGTCACGAGTGTTTCGTGAGTTGAAGTTTTTTGCGAACTGCTTCTGGGCCAATGATATTGACATTCATATTTTCGAGAATCTTCACGGCACGAGAAACAAGATCGGCGTTTGAAGCCATTTCTCCGCGCGAAAGATAAATATTGTCTTCAAGACCAACACGCACATTGCCACCTGCAAGCGCAGCCATAGCTACGAATGGCAGTTGCATTCGGCTGATTGAAAACGCCGAAAAAATTGCACCTGGAGGCAGTTGATGCACGAGCGCCATAAATGTCGTCGGATCATCTGGTGCACCGTAGGCGATGCCCATACAAAGTTGAATCATCACGGGGTCATCAAGCAGACCTTCGGCAATTAAATCTTTAACCATCACAAGGTGCCCTGTGTCGAATACTTCGAGTTCGGCGCGCACCCCGAGTTTTTGAACTTGCTTGGCCATCGAACGCAAAACACTCGGCGTGTTGACCATGATGTAGTCGCCACCTGATGAAAAGTTCATCGTGCCACAATCGAGTGTGCAAATTTCTGGCTTCAAGCGCGCAACATGGGCGAGGCGTTCTGTTGCACCGACCATGTCAGTGTTGGCTGCATCGACTGGCAAAACTTTCTCATCGCCACCGAGTACAAGATCTCCACCCATGCCCGCAGTGAGATTTAAAACCACGTCAGTATTTGAAGACCTGATGCGATCTACAACTTCGGCGTAAAGATCTACATCACGTGAACCCTTACCGGTCTTCGGGTCGCGTACGTGAATGTGCACAACTGCTGCGCCGGCCTTGGCAGCGTCAAGCGCCGATTCTGCAATCTGCTGTGGCGTTACGGGCACCTTGTCGCTCTTGCCCGTTGTGTCTCCTGCGCCGGTCACCGCACAGGTAATGAAGACGTCCCAATTCATAGCAATTAGTTTATAGGCGTGACACTTCGTGGGGAAATCGTATGGAAGCCAGATGCTGAGCGCACGAAAACTAGTCGGCTACGGCAATTTGGTGGTTCTAAGAAATTTACAGATATTCATAAATGGTCTGTTGCTTCACCCGATGAGTTTTGGGCGCAGATTTGGGATTTTTGTGGCGTCGTAGGTGAACGTGGAAGCCAAGTTATCGAGCGGTTTAAGAGCCCTGAAGATCCTTCGCTTGAATTTATTTCAACTAAGTTTTTTCCGCAGTCGAATTTAAGCATCGTCGAAAACTTTCTTCGTAAATCTGGTAGTGGCGAAGCAATTGTTGCCATTGACGAATCTGGCAAACGTACGACACGAACCTGGGATGACCTGCGATCGAGAGTTGCGAGTTTTGCGGGTGCACTCGAAAACCTCGGAGTGGTTGCAGGAGACCGCGTCGTTGCGTGGTTGCCAAACGGAATTGAAGCAATCGAAACAATGTTGGCGACTGCCTCGATCGGCGCCGTGTTCTCATCTTGTTCGCCAGACTTCGGAGCACAAGGGGTGCTCGACCGATTTAGTCAAATCTCACCAAAAGTCTTAGTTTCGACTCACTCCTATATATATGGTGGCAAGAAGTTCGATTGCCTTGAGAGATTGTCGGTTATCAGGGGTGGTCTTCCAACGCTTACTAAGACTTTGCTTGTTAATTCGGAGGATTCAAATATCCACGAAATAATCGGCGAGGGAATTAATGATTACGAGATGTTCATTGCATCTGGTTCGACAAAGCCAGTAGCGCCACGAAGATTCAATTTTGATCATCCGTGGTATGTGCTCTATTCGTCAGGGACAACCGGCGTGCCGAAATGCATTGTGCATCGAACTGGCGGGGTGCTGTTGCAACACTTGAAAGAACATCAACTTCATTGCGATATTCGTGATGGTGACCGCGTCATGTACTTCACGACAACCGGGTGGATGATGTGGAACTGGCTCGTTTCGGTATTGGCAAGTGGTGCCACGGCTGTGCTCTATGACGGTTCGCCAAGTTTTCCGACGATGTCTCGCTTATTCGACATTTGCGAAACTGAGAAGATCACCTTGCTTGGCACTTCAGCAAAATTTATTGACTCTGCTCGCAAATCTGATATCGCGCCGATTATCTCGCACGACTTAACTTCGCTGCGAACTATTTGTTCAACCGGATCGCCGCTTGCTCCCGAAGGTTTCGGCTGGGTGTATGAGAAAGTTTCAAAGTCTGTTCATCTCGCTTCAATTTCTGGAGGCACAGATATTTGCGCATGTTTTGTTGGTGGTGACCCAACTTCTTGGGTTTATGCGGGCGAGATTCAACGACCATGTCTCGGTATGGCAAGTGACGTGCTTAATGAATCTGGAGATTCACTTCGAGAAAATTTTGACGTGCCAGGAGAACTCGTGTGTCACCAACCGTTTCCTTCGGTGCCGCTTGGTTTCTGGGCTGATGGTGCAATTGATTTTCCTAATCCGAACAATCCTGGACCGAAGTTTCGCGCCGCATACTTCGAGAGATTTCCTGGCATGTGGAACCACGGAGATTTCGCATCGTGGACTAACCACGGTGGCATGACGATCCACGGTCGTAGCGACACGACGCTCAACCCGGGAGGCGTGCGAATCGGAACCGCCGAGATTTATCGCGTCGTCGAACAACATTCAGATGTACTCGAAAGTCTCGTATTTGGTCAAGACTTTGAAAACGATGTGCGGATTGTTTTGGCTGTGCGACTCGTGACCGGCGCAACAATGACGAGTGAACTCATCGATGATCTCAAATTGCGTATCCGCAACGCCTGCACGCCGAGACATGTGCCAGCAATTGTGATTGCTGTTGCTGATTTGCCACGTACTCGAAGCAACAAACTTGTCGAACTCGCTGTAGTCGACGCAGTAAACGGACGACTAGTACGCAATGTCGAGGCGATTGCTAATCCTGAAGCGATAACTGCAATAGTCGAGGCCCTTAAATAATTTCAGTGCTGCTAGTTAATAGTTCGGTGTGAGTGCTCGCACTGGTAGGTAGTCGTCAAGTTCGAGAGCGTCAAAACCACTAATAAACAAAGCGTCGAGCGCATGTGCAATTGATTTATCTCGCGTGGCGTGAATAAAAGCATCGCGGATTTGTTGCAACTGCGAATCGGTGGTTGAACTGTGGGTGATAATTGGCAGACATGGCACGAGTGGACCTGTGCAAATAACAAATAAGTTTGAAATTATTTCAGGATAAATACGTTTCAGGTGGGCGAGAGTCACACTGTCAATTGATGCAACATCAGCCTCACCGCGACTCAACATTCGCACGCTCTCAAGGTGCGAACCAGAAATACGAACCTTGCCACGCCACGTTTCTTGTGGGCCGTGAATTGCCGCAATCAAACTGATCCATCCAGAAAGACTTTCTTGATCGTTGACTGCCGCAACAGAATCTTGAAAATCAAATGGTGTTCCGTCGACTCGACCCAAGATCACACTGCGATAGAAGTGGCTTGCAGATTCAGGAGTGGTGTGGCGAAAGGCGCCGACCACGCGCACCTTATTAGACAACCGTGTTATCAGTGGCCAACCACACGCATGGCTCACGATCAAATCGTCTTCAAGCCAAAGATTCTCTGGCGACTGCGTCCACTGAAGTTTCTCAGGAAGCCAACCAGCTCGTGCATGTACACGATTCCAAAGTTCATCCCATGCCCAACGAATGTCTTCAAACGGATAGAACCCGAGTTCTGCCCCTTTAGAAATTGCTGTCATTTAAGGATGAAGTCCGCGCATACGGTGAGAGTCAGCAATCGTTTTGATGCCCAATACTGATGCGGCCAATCGATATGGAAGTTTTTGTTCAACTGAGAAAGAATGCAATCTTTTGAACGCACCTTGCATCAGTGAAATAACTTTTTCGTTCACTTCGGCTTCGTCCCAACTCAGGTGGGCAAAGTTTTGACATTGCTCGAGGTAACTGCATGTAACTCCACCAGCATTGGCATATACATCTGGCACGACGATGATGCCCCGATCTTGCATCACTTCATCAGCCTTTGGCGTTAGTGGCCCATTCGCGCCTTCAACGATAAGTTTTGCTTTAATCTGGCTAGCAATATGTTCGTCAACTGCGTCGCCAAGCGCGCAGGGCATGACGATGTCGCAGTCCACGAAGAATACCTTCGTTGCGCCGTCAAGTCCTTTGCCGATGACATCGCCTGCACCAGTTTCGACAACACTTTTTGCACCTTCGCGCAGTTTGCGATCAACCATTGCTAAATCAATACCATTCGCATTATGAATTGCGCCACCGACATCTGCGAGCCCGACAATTTTTGCGCCGCGTGCTTGTGCTAACCGAGCTGCCCACGCACCGACTTGTCCGTAGCCTTGGATCACAATTCGTGAACCGCTAAGCGGCATCCCAATTTTTTCTCCGGCAAGAGCGGCGGCCTCAACTGCGCCGCGACCTGTTGCAGATTCGCGGCCCAGCGATCCGCCAAGTTCGATTGGTTTGCCAGTGACAACACCCGGAACAATATGACCGACGCTGGCCGAATATTGATCAAGAACCCAAGCCATAACCTGCGCATTTGTGCCGACGTCTGGGGCGGGTACATCTTTGTCTGGTCCGAGAAATGGAATCAACTCAGAAACATATCGTCGTGTGATTCGTTCGAGTTCACCCGAAGTCATTGTTTTTGGATCAATAGCAATTCCGCCTTTGGCACCGCCGAGCGGAAGATTCATAAGCGCTGTTTTTAGTGACATGCCGATTGCGAGTGCAACAACTTCGTCACGAGTTACGCCAGGGTGGTATCGAATGCCACCTTTGGCAGGTCCGCGAGTTGTGTTGTGATGAACACGCCAACCAACAAGATGATCGCGAGTGCCGTTGTCGCGTCGAAATGGAATCGAAACCTCAAGCACGCGACGAGGGGCGATAATTGTTTCTATAAGTCCGTCTTCGAGGCCGAGCCACTCGCCGGCTAATCGAACGCGAAACTCGGCAGACTCGAGTGCGAGTTCTTTTGGTGTAAATTGAGCAACCATACTGCTAAGTCTGCCTTATTTTAGGGGAGAAGAGTGCATGTGCTAACTAGCTAGTTGTTAACTAGTTATTAAACCCTAATTTAGTTAAGGGGTCGTAAGCGCGGCCACTTGCCAATTTCGTCTAGCCCGGCAACTGTGCTGGCCATCATCTCAGGTGTAACGGGGTGACTGATTAAATAACCCTGTGCTTTGCTGCACTGCAAATCTGCGAGCGCATGAAGTTGTTGAACTGTTTCAACACCTTCGGCAACTACATCTAATCCAAGCGAATCAGCCATGGCAATGATTGTTTTAACAAGCGATCTTGCGCTCGCATCTTTGGCTAATCCATTGATGAAAGTTTTATCAATTTTGAGCCGATGGATAGGGAAGCGTTGCAAAAACGACAACGAAGAATAACCAGTGCCGAAATCGTCGATTGCAATTCGTACACCAAGTGCCGAAAGTTTTCGTAACGTATCGAGCGCTTGCTCAGGCTGAGTGATCATCACTCCTTCAGTAACCTCAAGCCATAATTGCTCAGCGGGCATATGCGAGCGCATCAGCGCTTCATTGACAACAGCAACAAAATTAGGGTCGTGCAATTGTCGGGGCGAAACATTTACCGACATCGTTGCGTCGAGACGGCAGATACCTTCGTTGATCCATCCGCGCAGGTGAGTGAGCGCTTGAAGTAGCGCCCACGCGCCGATCGGCACGATAATGCCAGTCTCTTCAGCAATCGGTATGAACTCTGCGGGTGAAACATTTGTTCCATCTTCCATATCCCAGCGCATCAAAGCTTCAAACCCAATCACATCACCTAAATCAATGTCGATAATGGGTTGATGCACGAGTCGCAATTCGCGACGTTCAAGTGCGCGGTATAACGCAGTTTCTACTGCCAGGCGTTGATTGACTCGCTCAAGCATCGACTCATCGAAAATCGCAACACAGTTTCGACCAGCGTCTTTGGCGCGATACATCGCTGTGTCAGCGTGGCGCAACAGATCATCTGCAGAACTAGTAACTCCTGGTCGAAAAACAGCAACACCGATACTCGCCGAAACAAACACGTCACCTTGACGCAATGAAAGCGGTTCATGAAATGATTCAAGAACTCGATCGGCCAATAGCACAGCCTCGCTCGCTGTTTTAGTAGCGGCATCAAGCACGACGAATTCATCACCAGAAATTCGACCTACGACGCAATTGTCATGAAGCGCAACTCGAAGTCGTTGAGCAACCGCAATCAAGACGTCATCTCCCGCAGAGTGACCGAGACTGTCATTAATATTTTTGAATCTGTCAACATCGATAAACAGCGCTGTCGGTGTTCTGCCTTCGTGCAGAGCATGAGTTAGTGCCGCTGACACATGCTCGAGCATTAAGCCTCTATTTGGTAGTCCGGTGAGTGCGTCGGTTTGTGCTGAAATAATCAGAGACTGTTGAAGCAATGCGCTTGCACGCACTGAAAAAACAACTCGTGCTGTGACTGCGATTGCTAAAACAAAAATCGAAATCGTGCGCACAAGACGGTCAACATCGTTTGTCGGGTTAGTCATCGCCAGCACAACCACAGGTATGACGAGCGCCGATGTCGTGAGTGCTAAACGTCCTAGCAATGGTTGCCGTTGGCGAGTTGCAACATGCGATGCAAGTGTGCCGATACTTGGGTGTAGCAAAGTTGCCGAAACTAAAAACAAACTTGCAATGTACGGGGCGTTGGCAATTGAGTCTGAGATCACCAAGCGCGCCGACTGATTTGTTGCGTAAAGCAAATCGCCAAGAAGCGAAAAAGTGATTGCACTAGTGGCCAGCCAAACTGCTGGAGTTCTCTCGGCATCACCAAACAGCAAAGTAGCCAGCATAAATACGACGACTGCGCTGGCAGCAAGTGTCGCGCCGCGCAATGCAGTTATAGCAAAAATTTCTTGCGAGATTTCACGAGCAGGATTGATAAATGCAAACCAGATTATGAACCACGCACCGAGACTGATAATCAGAGAATCGGCAACGACGCTAAGGCCATCGCCACCAAGGCGTCTTTGAACGGTAAATATTAAACCAGCGATCAGAATTAACTGAACCATTAAAAATAAAGTCTCTGCCGTGATGTTCGAAGTATTTGATGCACTAGAGCGACCGTCTAATAATTGTGCTGACAATAAACATGAGATTAAAAGAAGTAGTGCTGGCCAAACACGCCGATCAGGATGATTAACGACGATGCCGATTATTAGTGCAACGACAACTTGTGCTGAAGCGATGAAATAGATGATTCTGTTGAGATCAGAATCTTTGACCAGAGCATGTACGGCAGTAGTGATAATTGCTAATGCGATCATCAGCCATGCCGCGCGAGTTACGGCTTTAGACATCACGAAAACGGTACTACATATGACTGCAATGCGATTTGCTGATTTGAATAGCGTCCCAACTCTTGACAGCGAACTGTTCTAAACTTTTCTCAGGCGGGTTGTTAGACCCATTCAATGGCGTGCTTGCACGCCTGTGTTGACGTGCTTGCACGCTTACGAGGAGACCCACCGCCGATGTTTGTCACGCGCCATTCACACGTTGTTGACGTTGCGTTACGTGAAAAACTTTGGTTTCTTTACCGTCGCGCATATCAAACAACTGCCGAGTCGACCGTTACACATGAAATGCTGGATCAAGTTGAATTTAACGATCAGATTTCTGAGTCGTCGAATCGCGTTTGGGTAGTTTGGAATGACTCGCTTCCAGTTGCGATGACTTTGGTGTCAACTGACGTTCGTACGACCCGCTGGTTAAGTGAAATATATTTCGAGAAAAAATTTCCAGAAAGATTCAAGGCTGGGCAGGTTCATTACATCGTCTGGGTTGTAGTTGATCCAGGTTGCGAACCACACAGCGTGAACATCTTGCTCGCACGTCAAGCTTTGGCAGCAGAAGCTGCCGAAGGCGCATTACTTGTCTTTGATGTTCCAGATATTCATCAACCAGGTCAAAACGGTGGGGCATCTGAACTTCTTTTTCGAATGGCGCAACTCGTTGGCGAAGTTGAATTGCTTCCGTTGTCTACGCAACGTTATTTTGCTTTAGATTTCGCTCAACCGTTGAAGAATTCAGTAAGTAAAAGCAAACTTTTAGAAAATAGAGAAGAGTCTTTACTCCGCTAGCCTTAGTAGCCAGATGAGCGTTTCCGTAGCCGCAGTGACGGTTGTTGTCCCTGGTTCGCATCTGATGGCCGGATTGCTTGGTGAGCGTGATTCTCATCTGCGGTTTATTGAGAAGAACTTTCCAAAGACAACGATCACGGTTCGGGGCAACGAAGTTTCGATCTCGGGCGAAGATACTGATTTGGTTGGTTGTCTTTTTGAAGAACTGGCCGGCTTGTTGCAAGGTGGCGAAAATTTAGATCTTGTCGTGGTCTCGCGAAGTGTTGACATGGTTAGATCAAATGAAAGACCGACTTCGGTGCTGACCGAAGATATTGTCAGACTTAGTCAGGGTCGAGCAGTTCGCGCCAAAACATCCGGCCAAAAACGTTACGTTGATGCGATAAGAGACAACGTAATCACATTCGGGCTTGGTCCTGCCGGAACTGGAAAGAGTTGGTTGGCAATTGCAATGGCGGTTCAGGCTCTTCAGTCAAAATCTGTTCAGCGAATTATTCTTACGCGACCTGCAGTTGAGGCAGGCGAGCGTCTTGGGTTTTTGCCAGGAGATTTGATGGCGAAACTCGATCCATATCTACGACCGCTTTATGACGCGTTGCACGACATGGTGGGTGCCGAGGGCGCGCTAAAGATGGCAGAAAAACAAATTGTTGAAGTTGCGCCACTGGCCTATATGCGAGGTCGAACCCTAAATAACAGTTTCATTATTTTAGATGAGGCACAAAATGCGACACCAGAGCAGATCAAAATGTTTCTGACTCGAATTGGTTTTGGATCAAAAGTCGTCGTTACTGGCGACACGACCCAAGTTGACATTCCCGATAATCGAAGTGGCTTGGTTGGCCTTGAGAATATTCTTCAAGGAATTGAAGGTTTGGCTTTTGTTCACCTTGATACTCGCGATGTTGTGCGTCACAGAATCGTCGCCGACATCGTTGCTGCCTACGAGCGAAAAGGTGTACCCCTGGTGAAGAATCGTGCCTGAACCGCACGTAAAAAAAACTGGTCCACAAAAAGTTGGTGGGGATGGTGACCTTGAAATCTTCTGTGCCGACGAGCAAACAGATGTCGAAGTTGATATTTCGCGATGGCGAGAACTTGCCGAGAACGTTTTGAGATCTCAAGGGGTGCGCGGTGCCGCAGAGCTGACTTTAATGTTCGTACCCGAAACGGCGATCGCTGGATTAAATGAGCAGTACATGGGCAAACTTGGTTCAACCGATGTCTTGGCATTTCCGTTAGATGCCGTCGAAGTGGTGCGCTCGCCGGGGCCTGGCGCAATGTCGCGTGGTCCTGAACGCGTGCCGTTAGATATCAATGATCTGCCAGTGATGCTTGGCGATGTAGTTGTATGCCCAGCAGTTGCAATGCGACAAGCACCAAGCCACGCGGGCAATCTTGACGATGAGTTTGCGCTTTTGATCGTGCATGGAATATTGCATGTACTCGGTTTAGATCACGACACAGATGAAAAAGCACAAACAATGCAGGCAGCCGAGCGAAAACTTTTAGAGCAGCATCATTGGGGCAGTGCGATGCCAGATTCTTTTCGCAAGGTCTATGAATCATGATTTTTAGCGCGACACCTACTAACAGCGATGTCTGGATACTCGTTGTTATTTGCATCTTGCTAATTAGTCTGACTTTTCTTTCACTTGCAGAGATGTCGCTTTCGCGTATCACAAAGCAAAAAGCCCAAGCTTTGGTTGATCAGCAAGCAAAGAGTGCCCGTCTGATTTTAAAACTTGCTGAAGAGCCAACGCGATGGGTGAACCCGCTTTTGCTGACCGTAAATATTTTTCAAACCGTGCAAGCCACACTCACTGGTGTTGTGGCCGGCAGATTGTTCGGCGCTGCCGGAGTAGTAATCGGCGTGACGTTAAATGTAATTATTTTCTTTGTCATGGCAGAAGCCGTGCCAAAAACTTATGGATTGCTTCACCCGGTACGTGGGGCGACAATCACGGCTAGACCTGTTAGCGCGATTGTCGGATTCTGGCCGTTAAGAATTATGTCGATTGGCTTGATCAAACTAACCAATGTGATTGTGCGTGGAAAGGGCTTAGCCGCTGGTGCATCCATCAGTGAGCAAGAGTTTCTCGGCATCGTTGAGGCGGCTGCGCAAGAATCAGTGATTGAACATGAAGAACGAGAATTGATTGAATCGGTAATTGAATTCGGGGATACGGTCGTTCGAGAGATTATGGTTCCACGACCAGACATTGTTTCAATTAATGATGATCTAACAGTTTCGAGGGCACTTGACTTCGCTATTGACCATCAATTCAGTCGTCTTCCCGTGCTGCGAGCCGACGACGATGACCAAGACGATCTAGTAGGAATCGTGTTCGCTAAAGACCTGATTGTCGCTGAAAGATCTGGTCGTGGTGCAGAATCAATTAAGAATCTTCTCCACGTTGTAGAAGTTATTCCTGAAACCAAATTGGTCTCTGACCTGATGCGTCAAATGCAGTCGGACAAATTTCACTTGGCAATGGTTGCCGATGAATATGGTTTGTTGGCAGGTCTTGTAACTTTAGAAGACTGTTTAGAAGAACTTGTTGGCGAGATCGGTGACGAGCATGACGATGACGATACTTCGGTTCGAAGAGAACCGAATGGTGATTTGCTAATAACCGGTGTGACGTCAATCAAGCGACTCAATGAGTTGTTAGAGACGAATATCAGCGAAGAAGGATATGACACGGTTGGTGGATTGGTATTCGGTTTATTGGGTCATGTGCCTGAAGTAGGAGAGTTCGTAAACCAAGATCAATGTCGTTTTTGTGTTGAAGAATTGGATGGTCGTCGCATCCAAATTGTGCGAGTGTCGTTGCGCGATTAAGGTCTGAATATGGAAATTTCTTTAAACGGCAAAGTTGCTTTAGTCACTGGTGCCTCGCGCGGAATTGGCAAATCAATTGCAAAATCATTTGCCGAAGCCGGGGCAAAAGTGATGCTGTCATCGCGAAAAGAAGATTCGTTGCGAGCAGCTGCGTCTGAGATAGATGGCGAGACCGATGTCTTTGCGGCAAACACTGGCGACTTAGATCAAGGTCAGGCATGCATCGAAGCAACGATGAAGCGATTTGGCAAGATTGACATTCTCGTCAATAATGCGGCGACTAATCCGTATTATGGCCAAACACTCGGCGTTGACTCTGCCCGTTTTGATAAAACTTTTCAAGTTAATTTGAAGGGGCCACTTTTCTGGAGTCAAGCAGTCTGGAACGCATCAATGAAGATAAATCCTGGAGTGATATTGAACATTGCATCAGTCGGTGGATTGCGCGCCGAACAAGGCTTAGGTGTTTATAACTTAACCAAGGCAGCAATAATTCATTTAACTAGTCAGTTGGCATGTGAACTCGGGCCAACTCGCGTTGTGGGTATCGCACCTGGTTTAGTTAAAACTGCGTTCGCATCAGTTCTGGTTGAAAACTTTGGTGACAAACTCGCTGCAGCACTGCCGACAGGTCGTCTTGGCGAACCACAAGACATCGCAAATCTTGCTCTATTTTTGTGCTCTGATCTGGCGTCTTGGATTACAGGAGAAACTTATGTGATTGACGGTGGTGCAGGAGTGCGCTCAGGCTCAATGTAAATTTTCGCCGCTCTAAAAAATGCAGGTGAAAGTGCGACAAGAGCGATCAATAGAAGTGCTCCAGAGGCGAGATATGTTGCGCGCAGACCGAAGTTGTATGCAATCTGACCGCCGATTAGTGCGCCAATTGCTGTGGTTCCAGTACCGATAAATCGATATACGCTATTCACGCGACCAAACAGTTCGGGTGGTATTAAACGCTGACGCATGCTCACCGTTATCACGTTCCAAATTGTTCCGGCGATTGACATTACGACTCCGCTAATCGCAACGGCCCAGATCTGTGGAAATATTCCTGGGATCAAGTCAGAAAGTCCAAAAATCACATATGCAGTAATCAGTGCGACAGTCGAACCCAAACGCTTACTTACTGACTCGCCAACAAGGCCACCCAAGATCGAACCGATTGAGATTGCGGCTAGCAATATGCCAAAACCGCGTGCCCCGAGACCGAGTTCGTCGCGAACAAACTTTACGAACACTGCGTGGGCGAACATGCCACACATATTGGCGACACCGAGCATTATCGCAAGGGTGCGCAATAAATCATGTTTCCAAAGCCAGATCAAACCTTGTTTTAGTTCACTTGAAAATGGCGCATTTGTTTGTTCAATAATCGCAGTGTTTTTGACTTTGATTGAACGAATCAAGATTGCAGCGATTACCAGCGCTACGGCGTGTACTGCAAAGGGAGCGCTGATTGCAATTACAAATATCCACGCACCAAGCGGTAAACCGATAAAGCCGTTGCTGATGATTTGCGAAATATATAAGCGACTGTTTGCGAGTTCTAATGATCCTTCATCAACAATCGCTGGCAATATTGCTTGCGAACTCATATCAAAAAATAGTTCGCAAACCCCCGCGACTGCACTGGCTGCAATCAATAGATAGATATTTAGTGTGTCGTTGGCAGCGCTAACTGCAATTAAGGCAAAGACAAGACCACGAACAAGGTTCGCTCGGTACATTATTTTTTGTCGATCGTGACGATCTAGATAAACACCAGCAGGAAGCGACAACACCAGCCACGGCAACATTGCGGCAAATGTGACCGCCGCGATCAGTCGTGAGTCGTTGGTTAATTGCAGGGCAAGCAACGGGCCTGCGGCTACGACCATTCCATCGCCAAGGTTTGACACTGTAGAAGATGTGAATAATCTCCAATATGACTTCGGCAAAGAATGTGAATGTTGTTCACTCATAACGCGAGGATATTTAATTTTAGTAATTCAGAAATTTGCACTTTGCCTAGGGCTGAGCGGGGAATCTGATCAACAATAAATAATTTTTGAGGCGCACAATAATCGGGGAGAGACTTTTTCACATGTAGGCGCACAGCGTTAATATTAAAAGATCTTTTTTGATTCTCAAGCACGATCCACGCACAAACTGCAGTACCCCAATTTTCATCGGGTAGACCCCGAACCACGCATTCGGTCACCCCTGCCATTTCATTAATTGAATCTTCAACTGTCTTGGGCCAAACTTTAAAGCCACCCGTGTTGATCAAGTCATCTCTGCGACCTAACACGGTAAGTTTTCTGTGGCTATCTAATTCGCCGAGATCACCAGTTGCGAACCAGCCGTCGTGTGTCTTTGGGTTTGTGCCGTCACGGTATTCACGAAATAGCATCGCACCGCGAATCTGAATCTCGTCATCTGTGCTAACTCGAATTGAAACTCCGTCAAGCGCCTGGCCGTTATAGGCGATACCGCCCATGGTTTCGCTTAACCCATAAGTTGCAATTGCATTAGCGGGCAGTGCATCGATGATCTCTGATCCGCCGACAAGCACACTGCGAAAGCCGGCAACATCAACTCGTCGGATAATTGTTGGTACTAGCGATGTCATTGTTGCACCGTTGCGCAACGCATTAGCGATTGTTGTTGGCTCGGCTTTTGGTTCAATCGTTAGATTCGATTCGTAATGTAGTGCTCTCAATACGACGGATAAACCACCGACATGAGCCAAAGACAGGCACGCCAGCCAATGATCGGCACTCGAACATTCGAGCCGAGAACCACCTGCAACTATCGCAGCACGAATCGATTCGTGAGTGTGGACGACTCCTTTGGGTGTGCCAGTCGATCCAGATGTCGCAATCACTAAGGCGTCGTTGACACCCACAGCAAAACCATCGTCAAGTTTTAACCGTTCTCCGTGATGATTAATTAAGTACGACGCACCCAGTTGCTTTAGTAACTGATTCTTGGCGAACTGCGGAAGTCTTTGATCAATCGGCAGTAGTGCATCACCCGAGTCCCAAATCTGTTTTAGTTCGTCTACAAAGCGTTGACCGGCAGGCATGTCAATAGCAATGAGTGAAGGCACTGAATCATCGTAGATGTTTTGTTGTTAAGTTAGAGCCGTGCAACAGTCAATAAATTTGTGGATCAAAGGCGCGCGCCCGCGGACATTACCCGCAGCGATTGCACCAGTTTTAGTCGGTGCATCGTGTGCGAGATTAGATAACGCCGAATCAGCAATCTTTATTAATAGTTTTCTCGCGTTAATCGTCAGTCTTGCATTGCAAGTCGCTGTCAACTATGCCAATGACTATTCAGATGGTGTTCGGGGTACAGACAAGCAACGTGTTGGGCCACTGCGGCTTGTGGGTTCGGGCGCCAAGTCAGCCGCTGCAGTTAAGCGTGCTGCATTTTTGTGCTTCGGTGTTGCTGCGATTTTCGGATTAGTGCTTGCTGCGACTACAACTTGGTGGCTGATAGCAGTTGGCGTTGCCTGTTTTGCAGCGGGTTGGTTTTATACGGGTGGATCAAAGCCATACGGCTATTTTGGCTTCGGAGAATTATTCGTATTTATTTTTTTTGGAGTCGTGGCTACCACTGGTACAACATTTGTAGTTATTCAAAAAATTACTCGTGCAAGTTTGATATCTTCGATCGCGGTTGGATGTTTAGCGTGTGCGTTGTTGGTGATTAACAATTTGCGTGACATACCAGGGGATACGATCGCTGGCAAGAAAACATTGGCAGTACGACTCGGAGATCGGCGAACTCGGCAGATCTATGTGGCTTTGCTTGCAGTTGCCGCTGTTGCAATAGTCGTGTTGTCATTAGATAACCCCTTCGCGTTGCTGGGTTTGATCGGATTGCTTGCGGCGGTTCCTGCTATTCGTCAAGTCAACCAAGGCGCAACTGGTAAAGATTTGATCGCCGTGTTAGGTACGACTGGTCGAACTCAAATGCTCACAGCCGTAACGCTGAGCATCGGTATCTTGCTCGCTTGAATAGTTAATTAGCGAGAAACTTGTTAACAACATCTAGAAATCGTTGAGGTTGTTCGAGATGTGGAGTGTGCCCAGATTTCTCAATAATCTGCAGTTTGGCATTGTTGCCGATTGCGGTTGTTAGTCGCAGTGCTAGTTCGACAAATTTTTTATCATTTTCACCGGCGACTATTAGTACGGGCATCGTTAGGTCTTTGAGGCGCGACCAAGTTGGTTGTTGTTTGCCGGCGCCACAGAGTCTCAAACTTGAGGCAAGTGCCGTTGCTGTATTGCAAAGTCGAATCTCGCGTTGATTGTTAAGCGCTGTCAAGCCTGAAAAAATAGGAAGTGCCAACCATAGATCTATAAAATTAGTGACACCATTTTGTTCAATTCGCATTGCAAGTTCTTCGTCACTAACCACTCTGGCAAGTCGCTCGTCTTTATTTTCGATGCCGGCTGTACCGCTGATAAGTACAAGACGTTTAACTTGTTGTGGGTGGGCAAGTGCTGCTGTTAAACAAAGCCTCGCACCCATCGAATAGCCAATATAAGTCGCACTCTGCCCAACTTCAACGATGGCATTGGCACCTGTTTCTAAATTTAGAGAAATATCACTTGAGTCACCATGATTTGGTGCGTCAACAAGCACAACTTCGAATTGTGAACTGAGATTTTTGGCGACATCTTGCCAAGTGTGTCGCGTCTGTGTGAACCCGTGTATGAACACAAGTCGCGCTCCGCTTCCTGATGTGTGATGTGTGAGCATCTAAGAGCTGACCTGTTGATCATTTAGTTTTCGCAGAATGCGTTCAAAGGTTTCACTATCTTGGGCACCCGGTACTGACCACTGTTCATCGAATACATAAGTCGGCACAGCAGTGATGCCCAGTTCGTTTGCTCTCTGCAGATTTTCTTCTAGTTCGTTGACTCCAGCATTAGATTGCAACATTTGAGTGACTTCCTCGCCGTCCATGCCAAAGTCGATTGCAATCTCTGAAAGCGTTTGAATATTCGAAATATCTTTTCCGTCGCAGAAATAAGCGATCATTAGGCTTTCTTTAAGTTTTGTATGGTCTAGGTCTTTGGTTTGTGATAAAGCGATCAAGCGATGAGCGCGCGAGGTGTTGGCGCGCACTGCGATCTCCATTCGAAAATTAATCCCATCTATGGCTGCAAGTTTTGTTACATGCGCCAAAATCTCATCGGCTCGGTCTGTGCCACCGAATTTTTTTGCGTATGCCTCACGAACAGGTGTCGGGGTATCTTGCGGCGCCGATGGGTCGAGTTGAAAAGGTCTGTAGATAATCTCAAGTTTCAGGTCAACGCCGGCCTTTGTGAGGTTTGCCACAGCCCGATCGAACCTTTGTTTGCCGATATAACACCAAGGGCAAACCACGTCGGAGAAGATTTCTAGTCTCATTGCTGCCACGATAGAGGCATGACATCCTCGGCGGCGACTACAGCGACCTTTTGCGCCACTCTCGTAGATCAATGGCTCAGTTGCGGTGTCCGTCATGCGGTGATTTCTCCTGGGTCACGATCGACGCCGATGGCACTTGCTTTGGCAAAACGCAACGAACTTGAGCTGCATGTTTTTCACGATGAGCGAAGCGCTGCGTTTGCTGCTTTGGGTATTGCAAAAGCATCAGGTGTTCCGGCAATTTTATTGTGCACATCAGGCACAGCAGCAGTTGAGTTTCATGCGGCAGTTGTAGAAGCACATCATGCAGAAATACCAATTTTAGTTTGCACAGCAGACCGACCACCAGAGTTGCAGAATGTTGGGGCACCGCAGACGATTGATCAAACAAATCTTTACGGAGTCGCCGTTCGGTTGTTTCATAATGCCGCTGTAGCAGATGATCTTGAGCAAAATAATTGGCGCAAGTTAGCGAGAACTTTGTTTGCTGCATCTCTTGGCGTAGTTCCGGGACCAGTGCACTTAAATTTACAATTTCGTGAGCCACTTGTTGCTGAGCCCAATGACTTACCTTTGCAATCTGCTAATAGCGATGAGGTGATTGCCAATAAAGTTAATCAAATTTCTGCGCGACAGCTTAAGAAAATTCTTGACTATATTGCAGGCAAGAATGGTGTGATTATCGCAGGCACCGATTCTTACGATCCGCAAATCGTGCTCAGTCTTGGCGCAGCATTAGGTTGGCCAGTTTTTGCCGATCCACGCAGTGGTGCGCGTTTACCAGAATCTAAAGTTGTGATTGCTGCAATGGATTCAATCTTGCGCAATCAACAATTTGCAGAATCACATAAACCCGAAGTCATTTTGCGGTTGGGTGCTCCATTGGTCTCAAAAGTTGTTAATGCGTGGCTGGCGTCATGCCAAGTTCCACAAGTTGTATTGACAACTACTCCAACTCTGATTGACCCAGATCGAATTACTTCGATGCACCTATCTGGCGACGTTGGCGAAATTTGTAATTTAATTATTGATTATTCACCGGATGCGGTCGCTAGTTCGTGGCTAGGTGTTTGGTCGGACGCCGAAGACAAAGCACAGCGAGCAATTAATGAAACGCTCTCGAATGAGCAGTTTCTTAGTGAACCAGTGGTTGCTCGAGCGATTTATGGATTATTGCCTGAAGGATCAAATCTTTTCGTTTCGAGTTCAATGCCGATTCGCGATCTTGAATGGTTCGCCGCCCCCCGCACAGGGTTGAAAGTTTTGGCAAATCGTGGTGTGAACGGAATCGACGGTGTCGTTTCAACAGCAATTGGTGTGGCACTTGCAACAAAGGCAACAACAGCGTTATTGATCGGAGATATTGCGTTATTGCACGACACAAATGGCCTACTCAATTTGGGTAACCGCAAAATTGATTTGCGAATAATCGTGCTAGATAATCGGGGTGGAGGAATTTTCTCTTTCTTGCCACAAGCAAGTGCGCTAGCGACAGACACGTTTGAAAAAGTTTTCGGCACCCCGCACGATGTAGATATAGAGATGCTCGCAAAATCACATCGTATTGAATCTGAAACCGTTGAGAATCTTGATCAACTTACTGAAGCGATTGTGCAACGCGGGCCATATTTAATTCGAGTTGTTACTGACCGAAATGAAAATGTTCGCGTGCATGATCGAATTAACCAAACGGTGTCTTTGAAACTTTAATTAATAATTGTTAGTGATGGCCGCAAGCATTGCTTTGAACTTTGCTTGGGTCTCAGCAAGTTCGCTGTCAGGGTCACTATCACCGACGATTCCGCCACCAGCAAAGAGTCGTGCCTGGGTTCTGTTTTCATTTAGTTCTGCGCATCTAATTGTCACGGCAAAGATACCGTCGCCGTTGGCATCGACATAGCCAACAGCCCCACCGTATCTTCCTCGCTCGAATCCTTCAACTTTTTTAATTTGTGCCAAAGACTCTTTACGTGGATGACCACCTAATGCGGGTGTCGGACTAAGTGCGTAAGCAAGTTCGAGCACAGAAACTTTAGGTTCACTGAGTCGGCCGGATATTTCGGTACCTAAGTGTTGAACATTGGCAACTTCGACAATTGATGGTTCGGGTTGCCAGTCAAGATATGAACACCACGGCAAAAGAGTGTCATGCACCATGTCGATCACGATTCGATGCTCAAGTTGATTTTTGGTGCTGGCGATCAGTTCGATGGCGAGTTGATGGTCGGTCTCGGGGTTGCCAGTTCTGGCAACTGTGCCAGCAAGCGGGTGACTTCGAACATCTTGACCATTCACGGCAATCAGCAGTTCAGGCGAGGCACCGATTAAGCCGTCAAATAGATATCTATAACTAGAACCAAAATTTGATTTAAGTTGAAGCAAAATTGCGTGCACATTAAATGGTGAATCTGTTTCAACAAAAATATCGCGAGCAATTACCGCCTTGGCGATTTCGCCATTTAATACTGCTGTGCGAGTTAGTCGCACTGCCTCTAAATAGTGCTCAATTGAGACACCGGGCCGAACAGAGAATTTCGCAGGGTCTGTCTTTTGTGTTGCAGGTTCAGATATGTCGAACATGGCATCGTCAATTAATGTGACCCATTGTTCAGAGTTGGCATTTTTGCCAAACACAACGCTAGGAATTACAAACTCATGCGGGTTACTACTTTCAAAAGGGATGCAACCAATAGCAATTGGTCCAACATTTGAGATTCCAGAGAGGTTCTCGTGAGCAATGTTTTGCAGAAACTCGATTGCCTTATTCGGTTCGATTCGAGCGGCAACTCCGCGACCCGCGTATCCGACCCCGTCACGAACAAATAAATATCCGTCACCTCGGGCGAAATTGTTTAGATCGAGTTGTTTATCTGTGAAATGTGAGAGCGATCGGGTGACAGCGCGCATTTACTAATTTCGAGTAGCCAAGAGCAATTGGGTCAAGCCGCCAGACAGTTGAAAATGTACCGCATCCGAAAAACCCGCGCGCTTGAGCATTGCTACAAGTTCGTCGCTAGGTGGAAGATAGGCAACGCTGCGAGGTAGATATTTATAAGCGGCACGGTTCGAAAGCAGACCACCAATAATTGGCACAATTTTGCCGAAGTAGATCGAATTGCCCCAGCGAATCAAACGGTTTGATGGTCGTCCTACATCTAGTAAAGCAATTCGTCCTTGTTGACGAGTTACGCGCGCAAGCTCAGCAAAAAATTGTTCTAGATTTTCGAGGTTGCGTAATGCGAAACCACAAGTGACACCGTCAACGCAAGCATTTGGCATTGGCAGTCGCAGAATATCGGCTTGGCTTCGGGGTGCACCACTGCGATCTTGACTCAACATTCCAAACGAAATATCCATTGATATTGGTTTGTAATCTTGTTTGGTTAGTTCAGTACAAAGGTCGCCTGTGCCGCTTGCAAGATCAATAATTCGCGACCCGCTTGGTAGTTGCAAAGATTTAACAGTAATTCTGCGCCAACGAACGTCTAAGCGAAACGTCATCAGTCGATTGACAATGTCGTATCGCGGTGCGATCGCGTCAAACATTTCACGAACTGCTTTTACCTTTTCGTCTCCTCGAGGAAGATCGGTTCTGTCCCAACTAGGTCGTGCGTTAGTCGGCGAGTTCACGGTTTGTAGGCTACGCCGAGCCATGATGGTGCGCCAGTGGTGGAGTTTCGTATGCGATCTGTCATAATTTGGTCATGCATTTAATTGCATTTAATTGAATTCTTGTTTGTGAAAGGCGCCACGCGTGATTGATTTTTCGTTTCCACCAGAGATTGAAGAGGTTCGTCTCAAAGTCCGAGATTTCATGGATACCCAAGTGCGTCCTGCATGGGAAGCCACCGATGAAAAAGATCGTTCATCAGTAGTACGCACGATCGTAAAACTTCGGGCACAAGCACGCGACGAATGGAATCTTTGGCTTCCGCATATGCCTAAAGAATGGGGCGGAATGGGTCTTGGTCCAACTGCAATGGCTGCTGTATCTGCCGAAGCCGCCAAAGTCAGTATCGGACCGTTTGTATTAAACGCGCAAGCACCCGATGAAGGCAATCAACACACACTGTTGCACTGGGCAACTGATGAGCAGAAAGAAAAATATTTACGTCCTCTGTGTCAGGGCACAGCACGAAGTTGTTTTGCGATGACCGAACCAGAAGTTGCCGGAAGTGATCCAACTTTGATTCAAACCCGCGCATATCAAGACGGTGATGAATGGGTGATAAATGGTCACAAATGGTTTATTTCTGGAGCACGAGGTGCGCAGTTTGCATTATTGGTTGCACGAACAGAAGATGACCCTGATTTGCCACAAGCCGCGAACTCGTGTTTCATTATCGATCTTCCGAGTGAAGGTTTCAATATTGTCCGAGATGTTGAAACTATGTCTGGTGGACACAACCATTGTGAAATATTGATTGAAGATTTGCGAGTGCCGGCAAAAAATATGCTGGGCGGACGCGGTCAAGGTCATTTGCTGGGTCAATACCGACTCGGACCCGCGCGGTTAGCACACTGCATGCGTTGGATTGGTCAAGCAGAGATTGCGCTCGACATGATGGTTGATCGCGCCCTGAAGCGTTATTCACACGGTTCAATACTCGCCGAGAAACAGGGCATTCAATGGCTGATCGCAGATTCTTCAATGGAGTTGTATCAGTGCAAGTTGATGGTGCTTCATGCGGCGTACAAAATTGAGCACGGTCAACCGTTCACATCCGAAGTCTCGATGGCCAAACATTTCGTTGCTAATAGTTTGTGGAGAATAATTGATCGGGCGATTCAGGTGCACGGTGCACTTGGTTATTCGACCGATACGCCATTGGCGCATATGTTGCAGCAAGCGCGGTGGAGTCGATTCGCAGACGGTGCCGATGAAATTCATCAGATGAGAATCGCGCAACGAACAATTGCGGCGTACAAAGATCATGGTTCAACTAAAAAGGCAACTGGTGATTTGCCGCTATGAACTCGGACCAAAAACAGCACATCACGTTCGGCGTATTTATTCCTCAGGGTTGGAAGATGGAGTTAGCCACGATTCCAGAACCTGTAGCTAAATGGAACAAAGCAGTCGAAGTTGCGCAACTCGCGGAAAAGCTTGGATACGACTCGATTTGGGTATACGACCATTTTCACAATGTGCCTAGACCCGCACATGAAGCAGTATTTGAATGCTGGACAGTGATCGCAGCGATCAGCCAACGGACAACAAAAATTCGTCTTGGGCAAATGGTCGGATGCAATCTTTATCGTGAACCAAGTTTGTTGGCGAAAATAACTTCAACAATTGATGTCATCTCTGGTGGTCGACTTGATTGGGGAATAGGTGCGGGTTGGTATGAAAATGAGTGTCGTGGCTACGGATATGACTTTCCTGAACCCAAAGTGCGCATCGCAATGTTGCGTGAGTGTGTAGAGGTGGTTCGCTCGATGTGGACTGAAGAAGAAACAAACTATGACGGCAAGTACTACAAATTGGTTCGCGGAAATTGTGATCCGAAACCGTTACAGAAACCGCATCCTCCGATTTGGATTGGTGGCGGAGGAGAACAATTAACTTTGCGTGTCGTTGCTCGTTACGCCGATTATTCAAATTTCGGTGGAAGCCTTGAAGAGTTTGCTCGTAAACGTGAAATTTTAAAGGGCCATTGCTTGGCTGTTGGCCGCGACGAATCAGAGATTCGTAAAACTTGGTCGCCTGATGTTTTCATTCGACGAACAGAAAAAGAACTTAAAGCGCAAGGCACAAGAAGTTTGAGAGGTGAACCGTTTGATAGTTGGCAGCAAGGCAACTTAGTAGGTACGGTCGAGCAAGTATGCGAAAAAGTTCAGAATTATATTGACCTGGGTTGTACTGGGTTTATCCCTTGGTGTGCTGATTATCCAAGTACTGAGACTGTCGAACTGTTCGCTGAGGTGATGAACAATTTCAGATGAGTTTTGCGCGCCGCGCTCTAGTTATTTATAGGTAGTAACGAAAGACAACTTCGGCAACACAAGATGGTTTTTTGGCGTTCTCAACTTCGAAAGTTGTTTCGAGAGTTACTTGCACTCCACCAGTCACATCTTCTACCGAAAGAAGTTTGACGCCAGCACGAAGTTTTGAACCGACGGGTACTGGCGATGGAAACCGAACTTTGTTTGTGCCGTAGTTGACACCCATCGCCACACCTTCGACACCAAATATTTGCGGCAGAAATACTGGCCCGAGCGACAAAGTTAAATAGCCGTGTGCGATTGGTCCACCAAATGGTCCAGCCTTCGCACGCTCAATGTCAATATGAATCCATTGGTGATCACCGGTCGCGTCAGCGAATCGGTTCACTTGATCTTGAGTGATAGTCAGATAGTCGGAATAGCCAAGATGGCTGCCGACTTTTGATTTGAGTTCTTCTACACCTTTGATAATGAGTCTTGTCATGTCTCTAGTGTGGCAGATTGACTCGTGATCTAGTTAGTTAGCGATACCAGATGCGTTGGTGTTCTCGGCTTTGTGTGTGCAATAGCAAAGCGCACAATGCGACTTCAAAAATTAGGCTGATGGTACTGCCACCACTGATTTTGCTATAGAGACTGATCGTCCCACCCATAGAATTTGCTAGGTCGCTATACGCCCAGTAACGCAACACGAATGGTGAAAATGCGGCGGCAATGCCAAACTTGTAGCCAAGTTTGCGGTCATTGGCCATTAACAATCCACCGAAGGCATGTAATCCAACGACGGCGATTCCAAAAAATAAACCAAACCAATATCGGGACCGAAGGTAGCCGAGGTAGTCGGTCTGATCGATCACGCTTACCAACGCGAAGAATCCGTTTAGGTACAGCAACATCGTGGAGATCTGCAAAGTTTGAGGTTGCATCCGGTCGAACCATTTTCGCCAATCAATATTCAGCATGAATCAAGTTTGGCAGATGAGAGTTGTATAACTCGGTAGCCTCACAGCATGCGCGTCGCCTTCGTTTCGCTCGTCGGCAGACCAAACGTCGGAAAATCAACCTTGCTGAATGCCCTAATCGGCAAAAAAATTAGCATTGTTTCAGACAAGCCTCAGACAACGAGAACTCGTGTGCGAGGCATCGTGACGACTGCAGACACGCAGCTTGTATTTGTGGACACACCTGGTTTACATAAGGCAACGACCGCGCTCGGCGAGCGAGTCAATGCAACGGCTCTCGAGTCAATGCGTGATGTGGATGTTGTTTGTTTAGTTTTAGATGCGACGCAAACAGTAGGCACGGGCGATAAATGGGTTAGTGAGCAGCTTGATGTCAGCAAAGCGATCATTGTTCTGAATAAGACCGATGCTGTTTCGCCAGCAAAAGTGATGGCTCAGTTGTCGGCCGCATCTGCGTTTGGCGCCGCAGAATATTTTCCAGTTTCGGCAAAGACCGGCGAAGGTTTAGACGTGCTTCTTGCAGCCTTGACTGCGCGCGCAACTGACGGCGAGGCGATGTTTCCTTCTGAGATGGTTTCTGAAACTCCACAAGCGCAGTGGATAGCAGAACTCGTACGTGAGCAGTTGTTGGCGGTAACTCGCGACGAACTGCCATATTCGATTGCGACTCGCGTGACAGAGTGGGAGTGGCCACGTGTTAGATGTGAAATAATTGTAGAGCGTGAAAGTCAAAAAGGTATGGTGATTGGCAAATCTGGAAGTGTTCTTAAATCTGTCGGCATCGAAGTTCGAAAGCAAATGCCAGAGGGTGCATTTTTAGAATTGTTTGTCGTAGTTGACAAAGATTGGCAACATCGCGCTGAACGCGTCGAACGCCTTGGCTATTAAATCAATTATTAACCAGTTCCTACAATTAGTAGTGACGAATAGTCTTCGAAACTTACTGGTGAGCCGGGCTTGGCAAGGTCGCCACGTCCGCGCGGTATCGCAATTTGACTACCTTCGATACTCAACACGACTTGTCCGACTCCTGGGCGGCTCGTGAAAGTAAGAACCAGTTGGGCGATAGCGAGGCGTTGGTCGATTGGTGAGAGACCATCAAGAAGTACGGCATCAGCGTCAATATTGGCAATGCCTTTTGAAACATCAATCGTTGCGGTAAGTGCCGTTGATAAAGCACTTCGCAATCCGAGACCTGCATCTCCAATTGGCGGCCCGGCAATTAACGCGGCAAGAACTTGGGATGTCGTAGCAGGGCTGGCGATTTGAATTTTTGTTGCGAGTACACGATTAGCCGTAATGAAATAAAGTTCTACAGTTTCGTTGATTATTTCGGGAGGGATTTCGTCGGTGCCTGCGCCTGGCATTGGTAGGTCAGGCGCCAAAGTTGTAGTTGTGGTTGATGAACTTGTAGTGGTGGCATTAAGTTCAAAAGGAATGTTCGCATCCGCGATTTTTGTGAATTCGTTCGTGTTTGGAACACCACAAGAACTCAACAAGATCAATGCAACCGACGTGATGGCACCCTGAACAACAGAAATCTTAGATTTCATAACATCGCGACAGTCTCTGAGTCGATTGGTGTTTTTCGGGCGATTGAAACAATAAATCTGGCACCTCCGGCACTGTTAGTTTCAACCCACGCCTTGCCTCCGAGAGCATGTGCGTGTTCTTGAACAATAGCCAGACCTAATCCGCTGCCAGTGCTATTTCGAGAAGCGGTTCCGCGCGCAAATCTCTCGAATATGCGCTCGCGTTCGCTCTGTGCGACACCCGCACCTGCGTCTTCGACAATTATTCGCAATTCAGTTGCGTCACCAGTAATAGATATTGAAGTTGCACCGCCAGCATGATCGCGTGCGTTTTCTAGAAGGTTGAGAACTATACGTTCGATTCTTCGGCGATCTAGCGATGTTTCGTCGGCGATAGCGAGAGTTGATGTATACGGCACTTCGCTAAACCCGTGTCGCTGAGCGACTCGTTGCACAAGATCTGCAAGATTCACGGTTTCGTCTTGGACCGTTCCTGCTCCTGCGTCTAATCGCGAGAGCTCTAAGAGATCTAACACCGTGCGATCAAAACGGCGAACCTGAGTCGCCACAATGTCAAAGGCTTGTTGATTGCGCTCACTTAATTCACCGCGTCGTGCCTGTAGAACCTCAATAGCCGCAGCCAATGCCGTGACCGGAGATCTCAACTCATGGCTGACATCACTAGCAAATCGTGTTTCGCGTTGTATTCGACTCTGAACTGCATCAACCATGTTGTTAAATGATGTGGCAAGTAACGCCAGTTCTGGGTCGCGCTCTTCTGCAAGACGAACGTCTAATCCTCCAGAAGCAATATCAGTTGCGACTGAGGTGACACGGCGCAGAGGTCGCAACACCCTGTTGCTAATGCTGAAGCCAAGTAGCCCAGCCGCAAACGTAATTAGTAAAACACCAAAACTTAGAGTTGTGCGGATAGTTGTCAGTGTTCGTTGCACATCAGTAAGTGGAAATGCTTCGAAATAGTGTGCATTGATTGCTGCGATATTTATTCCGAGTGCCTCATAGGGTTCGCCATTAAATTGAAATCTCTGACGTCCTGTGACACCAGAGAGAGTCTTGCTAACGAGATCAACAGGAAGATTCGATTGTGTGAAACGTAGTGGCTCTTGTGGATAAAATGAATCGTCGTCAGCAAGATGTAAAACGGCGTAACCGCCACGCTCGCTGCGAATATTCGTCAGTAAGTCACCAGCATCGCTGCGGTTTGATTCGACTACTGTACGCACAAGTTGTGCGTTGTTGAATGCTTGTCTAGTTGCAACTTCGGTTCGTTGGTCTAAGAGATATGCGCGAGTAGATGCGTAGGTAACAATGCTCAATGCGAGGGCGGCAGCGAATGACGCGAGGCTGAAGTACAAAACCATGCGACCGCGAAGTCCACGCCAATTTCTTAGACTGGCAATCGTGAGTGCACCTTTGGGGCCACCGGTGAGCAGGGCTTTTAGTCGCACAACTTAATCATTGCGGGATTTTTAGAAACCCCCACCGACGGGAGTCAAGGGGGAGCATGACTTCCCGCCGGTGTGTTGGGTTAATGATGTCTAAGATTTATGACGGAATCTGCCTAAAACTGTGCTTTTTAGGTAACAATCTCAATCTTTGAGGCAGAATATGACCCTGTGCAGAAGCTTTTATTTATTGAAGACGATCATCACATTCGGGCTGCGCTGCGTCTCGCATTAGAAGACGAGGGTTATGAAGTAATCGAGGCAGCCGACGGCACGACGGGTTTAGCGGCATTTGACGCCAACACTGTCGAATTGGTGTTACTCGACCTGCGTCTACCTGATATGTCAGGTTTCGATGTTTGTCGAATATTGCGCACAAAAAGTTTGGTTCCAATCATTATTGTGACGGCGCAAACAGATACACACGATTTAGTCGCGGGGCTTGAAGCGGGTGCCGATGATTATGTAACTAAGCCGGTTATTGCCAAGGAGCTTGCAGCAAGAATACGAGCGTCATTGCGGCGTACTACTTTGCTGGTTACATCAGTTACAAATGCCGACAAAATTATAGTTCGAGATATTGAACTGCGCAGTCAGCAAGGAATAGTTTTAAAAGCAGGTGTTGAATTGCCTCTAACCAAAACTGAATATCGTCTACTGCAGACTTTTATGGAAAATCAAAATAATGTTCTTTCAAGAGATCAACTTCTAGAACTTGTTTGGGGTTATGAATATCTCGGAGATAGTCGGTTAGTTGACGCACACATTCGTCGTCTTCGAGTCAAGATAGAAGATTCGCCGGATGATCCAAAGATAATTGTTACAGTGCGTGGAATGGGCTATCGCTTACTAACGGCATAGCGCAAAAATTCTTGCGCGCGTGAATTGCTATTAGTGAACTCCATTGGTGGCAACATTGCAACGATTGCTTTTCCGTAGCCTTTTGTAACTAGCCGCGGATCTAAAACTGCCACGACGCCTAAATCGGTTTGCGTGCGAATCAAGCGACCCGATGCTTGGGCAAGTTTCGTGGCAACGATCGGGATATCAATTGCTGTAAATGCTGATTTTCCGTGAACTTCGCGGCGGGCACTCATCAATGGATCTGTCGGAACAGGAAACGGCAGTCGGTCGATAATCACGAGACTGAGTGTTGAACCTGGAACATCAACTCCTTGAAAGAAACTTTGTGTTGCAAATAAACAAGTTGACTCGCTGTTGGCGAATTTACGTAGCAACTCCATTTTTGGCAAATCGTCTTGCTTAAGTATTTCAAAGTCAAGTCGGCCATCAAGGTCGTTGTAGGCGGCGTTTAATCTGGCGTAACTCGTAAAGAGTGCGAGGGTTCGACCCCCAGCCGCATTGATTAGCAGTTCGATTTCGTCATGAACTGCTTTATCGCGATTGCCTTGTGCCGGGTCAGGAAGGTGAGAAGCACAATAAAGCAAAGCATTGCGTTCATAATCAAAAGGGCTGGCAACACTATGTACATCAAATTTTTCTGCGGGTAGCCCGATTCGCTCTGGAAGATTCGTTGGGATAGTTGCGCTTGTCAAAATCGCCGTGCGTTGCGACCAAACTGCAGCATTTAGCGTCGCGCCAACATTAAGAGGTTGCATTTCGAGTGAACATTTCTCAGATGTGCCCGATACATAAGCCACATAACCCGCACGATCTTGCAGGGCCAGATCTAAATCAGTCACAAACCGGGTACATAACGATTGAGCCCGAAGTTTGCGTTGCTTGGCTGATTCGTCGTTGGTAGTTATTGTTCGAAGTGCTTCAAGTGCTTCGTTGGCGCGCCCGCGCAATTCGATCAATGTCTCACGAGTCTCACTGTTAAGTGGCAGTGCGACTCTTTTGTTAACTAAAGGTGCAAGTTCGTCACGCAGTCTGCTTGCGCTTTTTGTAAATCCGCCAGCCAATGCGTCATCGCGAATAATCACGCGTATCGCAGATGCGAGATTAGTGATTCGACTCGGACTAATTTCGAGTCCTGTTGAGTCACTGACGACATCTTCGAGTTCGTGTGCTTCGTCGAAAATTACGACATCATGTTCTCCGATGATCGTGCCTTCTGTGACGATGTCAAGTGCATAGAGCCAGCCATTAACAACCACAATGTCTGATGTCTGACTCTGCGCACGAGCCTTCTCTGCAAAGCATGACTCACCCTGCGGACAGCGCGCTGCGCCGGGGCATTCTTCGCTTGTCACACTGACCATTGACCAGGCCTGACGCTGAGGTTGCCAACTCAATTCACCTTCATCGCCAGTCTCTGTAGTTTGTGACCACTCGACGAGTTTTTTGACATCGGCTTTTGTTTTAGGTGAAACATCGTCAAGTTCTAAGCGTGATTGTGCTTTGTCGGCAAGTTCGGCTATTCGTTGTCGACACAAATAATTGCTTCGGCCTTTAAGTACTGTCCAAGTAAGCGGATGCTCAAGCGAGTCGTTAAGTGCTTTGGCAAGCAATGGCAGGTCGTTTTGCGAAAGTTGATCTTGCAATGCTTTGGTCACCGTTGAAACAACTACTCGATGACCTGAGGTAACTGCTGGCACTAAGTAGCCGAGTGTTTTGCCGGTCCCGGTTCCTGCTTGCACAATTAAATGTCGGTTGTTGCGCAGAGCACGCCCAACAAGAATCGCCATTTCGTCTTGACCCTGTCGTTCTTCTGAGTTTTGAATCTGGCTTGTTACACGATGAAGCGCATCAAGAATTTTTTGATCAGCAGCGTTAGTTGGCATTAAATTCTCTCGTGT
>ERZ889217.318-NODE-318-length-30891-cov-11.314081_pt1 | contig 30891 bp, 26 predicted proteins | sample MGYA00521098_ERZ889217 | MGnify/ENA primary metagenome ERZ889217 (study PRJEB32303, sample SAMEA104408613) | aquatic metagenome | biome: Brackish water; feature: Pelagic; material: water | place: Baltic Sea | collected 2014-06-10T22:04:00 | depth 2,362 m ... | reverse complement strand
CTGATGTGTTGGCGTTGACTGGCGATTCTTCAGACAACATCCCTGGCGTCCCCGGAGTTGGCCCAAAAACCGCAGTATTGTTGGTCGAGGCCAGTGGAACCGTCGAGCGGATGCTTGAAAACCCTGAAACCATCATCAACCCGAAGCTGCGCGAAAAAATCGTCTCTCACCGAGATCTCATTATCGCCAACCGAGAGATGGTGCGTCTGGATGAAGACCTGCCGCTGCCTGTGCCTTGGAGGGAGTTGGAGATCGAGCCGAAGTATCCTGAATTGATCGCAGCCCTGCGCGAGTGCGAGTTCGTGTCGCTTATACGCGAGATCGAGGCGGAAGCCGCAAAGGTTGCCCCGCAACCTTCCGCTCAAGGCGAGTTGTTTCCCATAGCCTGAGGCAAAGAAACTTTTTCCATTTTTCGCGGGGCCCGCTAGTCTCCGCGCCCTATGCTCAAAACTGGAATCGTCGGTCTGCCCAATGTCGGGAAGTCCACCCTATTCAATGCCGTGACCCGCACCCGAAAGGCGCAGGCGGCAAATTTCCCCTTTTGCACGATCGAACCCAATGTCGGAATCGTGAATGTGCCTGACGACCGTCTTCAGAGTTTGGCCACGATGTCAAAGTCCGAAAAAATCCTCCCAGCGGCAATTGAGTTCGTTGATATTGCCGGGCTGGTCGCCGGGGCCAGCGAGGGTGAAGGGTTGGGGAACCAGTTTTTGAGCCACATCCGCGAGGTGGATGCCATTATTCAGGTCGTGCGATGTTTCGAGAGTTCGGACATCCACCATGTCTCGGGTTCCGTCGACCCCGTGCGCGATATCGAAGTCATCAATACCGAACTCATTCTCGCTGATCTTGCCTCTGTGAAAAAGCGCTCCGAACGGAACCAGAAGGCAGCCCGAAGCGGCGACAAGCTTGCCAAGGCTGAGGTAGCACTGGCCGACAAGTTGATCCCACACCTCGATTCAGGAAAGCCTGCGCTTACGATCGAACTCGATGTCGCCGAAAAAGACATCCTCCGCGGGTTTTTCCTCCTGACTTCCAAGCCTACCCTCTTTGCGTGCAATGTCGGGGAAAACGATTTGGCATCGCTTGGTGGCGATTCGCCCGCTGCCAAGCATGTCTCTGCCGTGGTCGATTATGCGGCAATGAGTCTAGGTTGCGAGGCGGTTGTGATCAGTGCCCAAATCGAAAGCGAACTTGCAGATCTGCCTCCGGAAGAAGCAAAAGAATTTCTAGCCGGACTTGGTGTGGAGGACAGCGGGGTGGGGCAGCTCATCCGTGCCGCGTACCATCTACTCGGTCTGCGCACCTACCTCACCACTGGCCCAAAGGAAACTCGTGCATGGACCATCCATGCTGGCGATAAGGCCCCAGCTGCAGCGGGAGTCATTCACAGTGATTTTGAGCGTGGATTCATCGCGGCGCAGATTGTCTCATTCGATGACCTTATGGGGTGTGGCTCCGAGGCAAAAGCCAGGGAGGCCGGCAAGCTTCGCTTGGAAGGCAAGGAATATGTTGTTCAGGACGGCGACGTGGTCGAGTTCCGGTTCAACGTGTAGGCCTTGCGTAGCGACGCTACGCCGCGATGGTGTCCTGACGGACGATAGCGCGAAAACGGTAACGGGCATGGTATTTCCCACCGTTATGTTTGCGGCAGCATTTAATGCAGGCGGCACTTTTTTTGAGAGGCTGGACTCGGGCTAGGGTCGTTGAACACTCAGGGCACGAATAGAAGAACCGGCGAGTGACGCGGCGGCGTTTAAAGGGAAGGTCGTGGCAGCGGGGCTCGTCGGGAATGCCGAGATCGGTGCATGCTTCATGCCATTCGGAGCCATGAGCATCGATGCGGCGTCGGCCGGAGCGGTGCTTTGCTAAAAGATGGGCAAGCTCATGGCGGAGTGTGCGCTGGACTTCGGTGGATGAGATTTCCAGGAGCTTGGGGTTGAGAATAATCATGCGATCTCTCCAGATCGCCATGCCGGCAGTGGTGCGGAGTGAGGGGTTCCAAAATACCCGAGCGTTAAGCCGGCGGCATCCGGCGGCCTTAAGGAGTTGATTGGCGAAATCCTCAAGGAGGGGATCTTGCCGTAGTCGGGAATTCCTTCGTGGGCGGGCAAGGCCATCAGGCGGTGTTTTCACACGGCGCATGACCGAGCGGCCAAAGTCGAGGAGGAGTTGCCGGTATTTCATGCCGCGAGACCATGCTGGAGTTTTGTGACACGGGCGACCGCACCGGCTGCAATGTCGATGTCGGATTCCGTTGTGCTATGGCCCAGTGAAAACCGTACAGTGGCAAGGGCGGTTTCAGATGGTACTCCCATCGCAAGCAAGACATGAGATGGCTGTATTGATCCAACCATGCAGGCCGAACCGCTAGAGACACAGACGCCCTCTAGATCGAGCCCCATGAGCAGAGCCTCTCCATCCGCCCCAGGGAAGCTCACATTCAGCGTGTTTGAAAGAGTGCGAGAGGGATCTCCATTCCGGATGGATGTGGGGCAAGTGGAGGAAATCTTCTGCCAAAGGCGCTCGCGGAGCGGAACAAGGCATGTGGATTCGCTATCCACGCGGGAGCAGGTGACTTCGGCGGCAGCCGCCATGCCAGCGATGGCGGCCACATTTTCCGTGCCCGGGCGGCGTGAGTTTTCATGTGAGCCGCCGTGTGCAGTCCGGGAGATGGCAATGCCAGCTTTGATCCACAGGGCACCCACCCCTTTTGGGCCGTAAAATTTGTGTCCTGCGATCGAAAGGGAGGAGAGGCCCGGCAGGTCTGTGCGTACAGGAAGTTTGCCGAATGTCTGGACGGCATCGGTGTGAAAAAAAACACCCTTTTCCGAGCAGATGCCGGAGAGTGCTTCCAGTGGCTGAATGACTCCCGTTTCGTTGTTGGCGTGCATGATTGATACCACGGTGGTATCTGCGCGGATCAGGTCGGCGAGGACATAGGGATCGACAACACCGCTGGAATCGACGGGAAGGAGAGATATTTCAAAGCCCTCAAAGTGTTTCAGATGCTCAGCGGCATGAAGGACAGCGTGATGCTCGATCGCTGAGATGATGATATGCTTGCCACGAACGTCATGAGCGCGGGCGATGCCCATGAGTCCAAGGTTGCAGGATTCCGTGCCACCTCCGGTGAAAACGATCTCATGGGATTTGGCGCCAATCAGTGCCGCGAGTCGGTCTCTGGCGTCATCAACTACAGCGCGCGCCTTGCGTCCGCTACTGTGAATGGAGGAGGGGTTGCCGAATTCTTTGCCAAGATGTTCAAACATAGCATCTCGCGCAGTGGGGTCGAGCGGCGTGGTGGCGTTGTGGTCAAGGTAAACCATGGGAGCTTAGATCGGAAGTTGGCGGAATTTTTCAACGATCTTCAATTGTTTCTCCTCGTAAACAACTAGCGAACCCTGCGGGATGCTGTGCATGAGGAAGACATTTGCGCCGATCGTGCTGCCGGCTCCGATGACTGTTTCTCCGCCCAGAACGGTTGAGTTCGGATAGATGGTGACATGGTCGCCGACTTCAGGGTGACGTTTGCCTCCCTTGACGATCTGACCATGATCATCTTTGGCAAAGCTGCGTGCTCCAAGGGTGACGCCGTGGTAGAGCTTCACCTTGCGCCCTATGATGCAGGTTTCACCGATGACCACACCAGTCCCGTGGTCGATAAAAAAATAAGGGCCAATCTGGGCTCCGGGATGGATGTCGATGCCGGTGCGCGTGTGTGCCCACTCGGTCATCATGCGGGGAAGGAGCGGGACTTCGGATTTATAAAGCAGGTGTGCGCAGCGTTGGATTGCGATGGCTTCAAGGCATGGGTAGGAAAGAATAATCTCCTCGTTGCTCACTGCCGCAGGGTCTCCCTCATAGGCGGCCTCGATATCGGTTTGCAGGAGTTCCCGGATCGTCGGGAGTTTGCCAAGGAAGGCCAACAGTACCTCGCGAACCTCCTCATCAGTAGAGGTGGGATTTTTTAAACGTAGACTTTTTGCGATTTGATCCTCAAATTCCGAAGCCAATTCCTTGACCCGACGATGCGTGGTTTTGGCGAGTTCGTTTTTGTGAAGTGGACGGTCGTCATGGAAGCCCGGAAACAAACATTGTAGAAGACGGGCGCAGAGAATTTCCAGAGCGCCCTTTGAAGGGAGGTTGTGACCATCTGTATTATTCAACCCGCCAACTTCCTCGTAGGACGTCAACATCATCTCGGCAATCCCTGATAAACGGCTCTCCATGGCCGTAAAGACTACTCGGAAAGAAGGTATTGTCGAGAATCGCGCGGCATTATTGCAAAAAAGCCCTTAAAAAGCATCGTTAGCTGAATTTCTCCGTTTAGGCAGGAATCGCTCCATCGGAGGCCTCGCTAAGGATGGCGGTGGCCGTAGCCCCAGAGCGGATATTGTATTCCTTAACTACTTTGCTCTGAATTATCTCAGCCTTATCATTTTCAACTAATGCAACGATGGCTCCCCCAAAGCCGCCACCACTGAGCCGGGCCCCAAAACAACCAGGCTCTTTAGTAACAAGTGACACCAGAAGATCGAGTTCCGGAGTGCTATTTTCGAAATATTCCATGGAGCTGCGGTGTGAGGCGATCATGAGAGCGCCAAGGGCTTCAGGCGTTCCTTGTTTGAGGGCTTCGACGGCTTCAAAGACACGTTCGTTTTCCCCCACGACATGGCGAGCTCGTCGCTTGACAAGCTCCGGCATGGGAGTTGAGTCAAGTTGAGATAAGGAAGCATCGCGGAGGGCAGGGACACTCATCAGTCGTGCGGCTTCGAAACATTGTTCACGGCGCTCATTGTATTCACCGCCGGTCAAAGCATGCTTCACTCCTGAGTTGATAATAAGCAACCCGAGGTGCTCGGGGAGGGGAATCGTGTCCACCGTTTCATTTCGACAATCAAGAAAGACCAAGTGGTCCTTCTTGCCAAAAACTGATGAAGCCTGGTCGAGGAGGCCGCAGTTGACTCCGACGCATTCGTTTTCCGCCTGCCGGCACAACCTGGCGATATCCATTGGCGGAAGGGAAAAAGGATACAGGCGCATGAGCGCCACAGCGGTGGCGACTTCAAGAGCGGCGGAACTCGAGAGGCCAGCGCCATGAGGGAGAGTTGATTGGAAGTGGATCGCAAATCCACCCGGATCGGCGCCGGCCTTGGTGAGCATTGTTGCCACGCCCAACGGGTAGTCGATCCATCTGCCGGAACGCGCAAAGACTGCCTTGCGGCAGTGATTTTCAACGCCATCGATACCATCACTGGATAGTTGTATTTTCTGATCGGAAAGGCGGCGCGCGTTTGCTGTAATGCCTATCTGGAGCGCGGCAGAAAGAACGACACCTCCATTGTAGTCGGTATGGTTACCAAGAATCTCAACGCGGCCAGGGGCAAATGAAGTAATCTCAGACATTCACCCCGTCTTTGCCATGTCGCTTGAAGCTTGCCAAGGACTGTTTCCGTGTCACTTAATACAGAATCTAAAAGTCAACAATATGTCCGAAACCAACGACACCCAAACAGCAGCACAGAAACTTGAAAGCAGTTCGCAACACGCCAAAAAGGCGCTGGATGCCGCCGTCGGAGCGGGCCGTGCAGTCGGTGACACCGTTAAGACACAGGCCAAAGTCGCGATGAATGCCGGGAAGGAACACCTTGGCGCTGCCGCCAAGGATCTCGGCGAGGCTGCCTCAGCCACATACGAAGATCTCCGTGCCCAAGCGAAATCCAAGACCGATGAATGCCGCGGGCGCGCTGAGGATTTTCTTGGAGACGCAGGCTCGTATGCCCGTGATTATCAAACCCAAGCCGAGTCGTATGTCAGAGAAAATCCTCTCCAAGCCGTAGGGATCGCCCTTGGCGTTGGATTTCTTTTCGGCATCCTCATTCGTCGCTGATCCTCTGTGGCAGAGATTGAAAAAAACGCGATCTCGCGAGGGTTGGTCGCGGAATTCATGAGCCTTGTTGGCTCATTGGGGCGATACGTGTCTGCGCTTGGCGCCCTTGCCGGTCAGGAATCCCGTGAAGCCGCAGCGCTGGGATTTCGATTGCTGGTCATGTTCATGGCAGCAGTTTTTTTCGCCGCACTTGGATATGTTTTCTTGATTCTCTCCATGGCTTTTGTCGCCGCTTGGGTTCTGGGAGTCTCTTGGCTTTGGATTCTGGGCGCCTTCACTCTTCTGCATGTCCTGCTGGCTTACACCTGTGCTCGACACGTGCGTGATCATTCCCGCAGGCCCCTCTTTGAAGCGACCCGCCGGGAAATAGCCTCAGACGTCGCAACACTTGGAAAGCAATCAACGCCATGATTTCCAAAGAGACAATTCTTCAAGAACTCCGCAGGAGCAGGGTGGCAATCGCCCGAGATATCAATGCAGTTTCCGACGAAATCAACATCGCAGCGAAGCTCAAGCGCTCGGTGAAGGCCAGGCCGCTCGCATGGCTTGGGTCTGCGGCTGCTCTTGGATATATGCTTGCCGGGCCAAAGACGCGGCGGGTCACTTCCACCACACCCAAGGGGACAAAAAGTATCCCCACCGTAGTGCCTGCCCGCAGCCGATGGACTGTTTTTTTCAATTCCCTGTTGATGATATTTAAACTCCTCCTCCCTGTTCTGCGGCCCGCTCTTTCTGCTTATGCCGCACAACGTCTCGGGGAGTTCGCCGCAAAAAACTCTCGCTGATTTTCCCATGCACGATCCACGCACTGACGCCCTAGCTGCTGTCCTTACCGGTCACTCCACGAAACTCAAGCCCGGCGAAAATGTCATGATCGACATCTTCGATGCTCCGGACGAGATCGCGATAGCATTGGTTCAAGCCGCCCGTAAGCGTGGAGCCATTCCTTTTGTTCAACTCCACCACGCCCGTGTGGCGCGGGAACTTTCTCTCGGGGCAGAAGCTTCGCAACTTGAGATCACGCGTTCTGTTGAGTTGGCTCGCATGAAAAAGATGAGTGCCTACATCGCTGTGCGCGGCAGCCATAACATCTCGGAGTTAAGCGATGTGCCAGATGATCGCATGCGTCTCATCTCAGGAGCGATGCGCCCAGTCATGGATTGGCGCATCAACAAAACTAAGTGGGTTGTCCTCCGCTGGCCCACTCCTGCCATGGCTCAACAGGCGCAGATGAGCACGCCAGCATTCGAGGATTTTTACTTCAAAGTTTGCACACTTGATTATGGTCGGATGGCTCCTGGCATGGCAGCGCTCAAGGCGCTCATGGATCGTACCGACAAGGTTCATCTCAAAGGCCCAGACACAGATCTCCGCTTTTCTATAAAAAATATCGGCTCTGTGACCTGTGGTGGCGACCGCAATATTCCCGACGGCGAGGTTTTCTCATGTCCCGTGAAAAAGAGCGTTGAAGGATATGTTACCTTCAATGTTCCCAGCATCTATCAAGGCCACGCCTTTGATAATGTGCGACTCGGCTTCAGAGAAGGCCGCGTTGTTGAAGCGACAGCAAACAACACTGCTGCGCTTAACCGCATTTTGGACAGCGATGCTGGCGCCCGCTACATTGGTGAGTTTTCCCTCGGCTTCAATCCTCACATTCTGCATCCCATGCGGGACATCCTCTTCGATGAGAAAATTGCTGGGTCGTTCCACTTCACTCCCGGGCAGGCCTATAAGACCGCCGGCAACGGCAACACAAGTCGCATCCACTGGGACATGGTCTGCATTCAGCGCCCTGAATATGGAGGCGGCGAAGTATGGTTCGATGGCAAGCTCATCCGAAAAGATGGCCTCTTTACCCTGCCTGCCTTAAAAAAACTTAATCCTGACCAACTGCTCGGTAAGAAGCGGTAAGACTAGTCAACGCTTGGAGTGGAGCGGGATTTCGGTTGATAGACTGGATAAAACTTCGTTAGTGTCCGGGGTCATCCATATGGAACAGTCCCTCGCCCTGCGTGAACTTCAAATTGAGCGCAAACATTTTTTCATCGAACTCCGTCAAAACGATCGTGGCCGCTTTTTGAAAATCACGGAAGAAGCCCATGGTCGCAGGAACTCGGTAATCATTCCCAGTACCGGTCTTGATGATTTTGAGGCGCTCCTAGATGAAGTCCTCACCGCTGGTGAGGAGATTGATTAAGGGGCACCAAGGGAGTTGCTTCATGAATATCCTTGTCACCGGGGGAAGCGGTTTTATTGGCAGCAATTTTATTCGCCAACGGCTTCTGCAAGCCGGTTCTTCGCTAAGCAAGTTGGTAAATCTTGATCTTCTTACCTACGCAGGCAATCAGGAGAACCTTGCTGATTTAGCCTCCGATTCGCGATACGTTTTTCAGCAAGGCGATATTGGCAACGAGGAACTCGTCGCTCGCTTGCTGGAGGAGCATGCAATTGATGCCGTGTTGAATTTTGCTGCCGAGTCCCATGTCGATCGCTCTATCGATTCCCCAGAGCCATTCATTCAAACAAATGTGACTGGCACTCTGCGGTTGCTGAATGCCGTTCGGCGATATTGGTCAGGAATGGATCAAACAAAGCGTGAAGAATTCAGGTTTCTGCACGTTTCTACCGACGAAGTCTACGGAACATTGGCGCCGGAGGATCCCGCCTTCACTGAATTAACGCCCTTCGCTCCGAATAGTCCGTACGCCGCCTCCAAAGCGGGGAGTGACCATCTTGTCAGGGCCTTCCGCCACACCTATGGGCTGCCGACGTTAACGACCAATTGTTCGAATAACTATGGCCCTTATCATTTTCCAGAAAAGTTGATCCCTCTCATGATTCTGAACGCTCTAGACGGAAAGCCGCTTCCCGTTTATGGCGATGGTCAACAAATACGTGACTGGCTTTATGTGGAAGATCACGCCGCTGCTATTTGGTTGGTTCTCCAAAAGGGCCGACTTGGCGAAACATATAACGTCGGTGGTTTGAACGAGCGGGCAAATCTTGATGTGGTGCATACCCTTTGCGCTCTCCTCGATGCGAAATCGCCGCGTGCAGACGGGTCCTCTTATGAGACGCTGATCACGTATGTTGCCGACCGTCCGGGGCATGATCGTCGCTATGCGATTGATTGCGCAAAAATTCAAGCCGAACTCGGTTGGGCACCATGTGAGTCATTTGAGACCGGGCTTGCGAAGACCGTTGATTGGTATCTTACCAACCGCGCATGGGCAGACAACATCACTCAAACCCGATACAGCCGCGAGCGACTCGGATCCGCCAAGTAACCTAATGAAGCACGACTCCCAACGCCGAGGTATCATCCTCGCGGGTGGTTCTGGCACCCGCCTCTTTCCACTTACCATTGCTGTGAGCAAGCAGCTCATGCCTGTCTATGATAAACCGATGGTCTACTATCCGCTTTCGGTGCTCATGTTGGCGGGTATCCGGGAGATTTTACTGATTTCTACACCCGACGATTTGCCGCTCTTTAAGCGCCTTCTTGGGGATGGTTCACAATTCGGTATCTCTCTCCAATTCGCCGAGCAACCACGTCCTGAGGGACTAGCTCAAGCATACCATATCGGAGCGGACTTTGTTGGTGAAAAGCCTTCCGCCCTTGTTCTTGGTGATAATATATTTTACGGCCAATATTTTTCCGAGGCGGTTGAAAATGCCGATGCCCGTACCCAGGGGGCAACAATTTTCGGGTACCATGTCGCTGATCCCAGCGCCTATGGTGTCGTTGAGTTTGCATCCAACGGCCGTGTGCTCTCGCTTGAGGAAAAGCCATCCAAGCCCAAGTCCAATTTCGCCATCCCTGGTCTGTATTTCTACGACCGCCGGGCGGTCGAAATCGCGGCGAACCTCGCGCCTTCAGCACGTGGCGAGCTTGAGATCACTGACCTCAATCGCCGTTATCTAGAGGATGGTTCCCTCCATGTCGAACAGCTCGGGCGTGGCACGGCATGGCTCGATACTGGCACTCACGAATCACTCATGGAGGCCGCTGAGTTTGTAAGTGTTATCGAGCGGCGGCAGGGTCTCAAGATTGCTTGCCTCGAGGAAATAGCCCTCCGCAACAAGTGGATTACGCTATCCGATTTGGAACATCAGATCGCGCGTCTCGGAAAATCCAGCTACGGAGCCTACCTTAAGCGGCTGTTAAAATAATTGCCGTCAGCAAACCCTTATCAATAAAGGCTCGGAGGATTGCTCTGTCTCTTGGTGGGCCATAATCCTTTGACCCAGGGCGCTTGTTGCCATAAGACAAATGGGTCGGCGTTCTTGTGCGTCGTCATCCGATTATGTGTGGAATTTTAGGAGAAATACGGTTTGACGGAACAGATGCTGACCTATCGGCCTTGGAGAAAATGGCTCGTGTCATGAAGCCTCGCGGCCCTGATGGTGAGGGAATCATAAGGCGAAATAATATTGGGCTTGGTCACCGGCGTTTGAAAATCATCGATCTGAGTGATTGCTCACAGCAGCCGATGGTGGATTCAAAACTGGGGCTATCGCTCGTATTTAACGGGGCAATTTACAACTACAGTGAATTGCGTGTGGAGTTGGAGAGTCTTGGATACTTGTTCTTCAGCGGTGGGGACACTGAGGTGATCTTGAAGTCTTATCACGCATGGGGGGCCTCCTGTGTCGAGAAATTCAATGGGATGTTCGCCTTTGCTGTGGTCGAGCGTGACAGTGGTCGCGTCTTCATGGCTCGAGACCGAGTTGGCATAAAGCCGTTCTACTATGTTCACACGCCACAAGTTTTTCGATTCGCTTCTACGCTTCCTGCATTGCTTGCTGCTGGGGGTGTGGACACATCAATTGATCCTGTCGCCCTACACCATTACATGACATTTCACTCGATCGTTCCGCCACCGCGGACGATTCTGAATGGGGTCAAAAAACTTCCTCCTGCGACGCGGGCTTTCCTAGAGTCTGATGGGAGCATTTCCCAGGATCGCTATTGGACTCCGACTTTTGGCATGCTGCCAGGTGACGAGTCACGGACCGACGAGGATTGGATCAATGAAACGCTTTCTGTGCTGCGCAGTGCCGTGAGGCGTCGTCTCGTTGCTGATGTCCCGGTAGGGGTGTTGTTGTCCGGCGGGTTGGATTCGAGCCTGATCACCGGGCTGCTCTGCGAACATGGTCGCTCAGGGATCGAAACATTTTCCATCGGCTTCGAGTCTGTCGGAAACGAGGAGGGTGATGAGTTTAAGTATTCGGATATTGTTTCCACGCATTTTGGCACCAACCACCACAAGCTTTTCATTGATTCCACAAAAGCTTTGCCCGCGCTGAGGCATTGCATCTCGCAGATGTCCGAGCCGATGGTCAGTCACGACAATGTTGGATTCTATCTCTTATCCCAAGAGGTTGCGAAACACGTGAAGGTGGTTCAAAGCGGGCAGGGTGCGGATGAGATATTCGGGGGGTATCATTGGTATCCTCCAATGTTGAATGCCAGTGATCCCCTCACTACTTACGGCTCCCATTTCTTTGATCGGAGCCATAAGGATTATCTCTCCACTGTTTCCAGCAGGTTTCATGTGGAGGATCATTCTACGGCATTTGTACGTTCCCACTTTGATATGCCTGGCGCTGAGTCAGGGATCGACAAGGCGCTGAGGCTGGACACGCTGGTCATGCTGGTTGATGACCCGGTGAAGCGGGTGGACAACAACACAATGGCAGCAAGCTTGGAGGCGCGTGTTCCATTTCTCGACCATGAGGTGATCGAATTCGCTGCTCGCGTTCCTGCGCGGCTGAAGATTTCCGGCGATGGAAAATACATTCTAAAGGAAGCTGGACGCCGAGTGATTCCAAGCGAAGTCATTGATCGTCCGAAGGGTTACTTTCCCGTTCCCGCCCTCAAATATCTGCGTGGAGATTTTCTCGATATGGCCCGAGAAGCTTTGCTCTGCAGCGCGGCGAAAGATCGCGGATTATTTCAATCCAAGGTGGTTGAAGCATTTCTTGCGAGTCCAGAGACGCATATTACTCCACTTCGTGGGTCAAAGCTCTGGCAGCTCTCGTTGCTTGAATTGTGGCTTCAGAATCATGGTATCTAATATAATCGAATCTCCAGAAATCGTTCACGACCCTGGGGTAATACTAAATTGCGGATGGGGTCGGTTGATTTTTGGTCATACATTTCCCACGCCTGATTCCGTAGCTGCAGCTGTACTCGATGAGGAGCCCGGCAAGCGTGACATTGCATTCTATTTAAATGATCCGCAGATCATCCTCAACTGTGCTCCTCAAGACCTCTTTCTAGATCCCTCGACGTCCTATCGATTATTAAAGGAGAACCACCAGAGTGAGGCTTCTGCCGTTCCTGGAATCACGATTTCCACGTTGAGCCAGCGAAGTGATCTAGAGGGAATCAATAGCATTTATAAAAATCTTAATATGGTCCCTGTGGACCCCGATCACGTGTGGTCACGGCGATCTAGCGAGCGATTTAGATATTTTCTGGCTAAACATAATGAAACAGGAGACTTGCTTGGTGTGGTGATGGGAGTGGACCACACCTGTTGCTTTTCCGATCTCCAGAACAGTTGCAGCCTGTGGGCTCTCGGGGTGGATCCCCAGGCGGGTCTTCCTGGAATCGGAGAGGCGTTAACGAGGCATGTTGCCGACTATTATTTTTCCCGAGGCAGGCAAATCCTCGACCTCTCTGTCATGCACAACAACGACGGCGCGATCCGCTTGTACAAGAAGTTAGGTTTTGAGAAGCAGCCTGTTCTCGCAATCAAGAGAAGAAATTCCATCAACGAAAAACTTTTTGTGGGGGCACCGCCGGAGCGGGATTTTAATCCATATGCCACGATTATTATCAAAGAGGCATTAAGAAGGGGAATTGTTGTAGAGCCGCTTGATCCACTGCGGGGATTTTTCCGTCTCAGCCTCGGTGGACGATCCGTTTTGTGCCGTGAGTCGCTCTCAGAAATGACCTCGGCGATCGCATTGCAATATTGCGATGACAAGGCGTTAACTTGTTCGCTTCTGCATCAAGCGGGTCTAAGTGTTCCAGCACAAATTGTCTCACCCACTCCCGAGGAGCGATCTGCTTTTCTCCATGAGCACCGGCGCATCGTGGTGAAACCGGCAAGAGGCGAGCAGGGCCGGGGGGTGGCGGTCGATATAAACACCCAAGAGGCCATGGAGCGCGCGGTATGCCTCGCTGCCTCTGACGGGGTTGATGTTCTTCTCGAAAGTTATGTCGAGGGAGACGATCTCAGGATCATTGTCATTAACGGGGAAGTCGCAGCCGCAGCCGTACGACGCCCTGCAGAGATCACTGGAACAGGAACACATACCGTGCGTGAGTTGATTGAGAGCCTGAGTCGGCGACGCTCGGCGGCAACGGGTGGCGAGAGTAGCATTCCACTGGATTTCGAAACAGAGCGCTGTTTGAAGTCCGAGGGGGTCACGTATGAGCACATCCTAGAAGAGGGGCGATCCCTAAGAGTCAGAAAGACAGCCAATCTTCATACCGGAGGAACGATCCATGATGTGACAGCGAAATTGCATCCCCGTCTTGGTGAGGCGGCGCTCGCTGCCGCAAGGGCTCTATTGATCCCTGTTACTGGTTTGGATTTTCTGGTGCCGTCAGTCGAAGGTCCCGAATATACAATTATCGAAGCAAATGAACGTCCCGGATTGGCTAATCACGAACCACAGCCAACGGCTTCCAAATTCATCGACTTTCTTTTTCCACAAACCATCGCGGTGATTTCAGCATGAAAACCGAATCCTGTATTGTTCCTGATGGGCCGAATCCGGCCTTTGAAATCGATCGCCAGTATCTTCTTTCTACTCTTTTGGAATTACTCTCGATCCATAGTCCTACCGGATACACGGATCCCGTGGTGCGCCTCGTGTGTTCGAAGTTGGATGAGCTCGGAATTCCCTATGAGTTGACACGGCGCGGAGCGATTCGTGCTAATCTTGCATCGACTACGGCGCATTCACGCCGGGCACTTGTGGCGCATGTTGATACGCTTGGAGCGATGGTCCGCGAGTGCAAGCCAAATGGCCGTCTGGGGTTGGTCCCAATTGGTACATGGTCAGCAAGATTTGCAGAGGGCGCACGGGTGTCGGTTTTTACTGATAATTCCATTCATCGAGGGACAATCTTGCCGCTGAAGGCGTCCGGGCATACCTACAATGATGAAGTGGATACCCAGCCTGTGTCCTGGGACAATGTCGAGTTGCGTGTGGATGAGAGTGTGGCCACAGATGTTGAGCTTCACCGTTTGGGTTTCAGGGTGGGAGATTTCGTGGGGATTGATTCCTGTTCTGAGATTCTTCCAAATGGCTTTATTAATGCCCGGCATTTGGATGACAAAGCAGGGGTCGCCTCCCTCCTTGCTGCAGCGAAGTTTCTTGTCGAACATCAGGTAAAAATTCCTGTTCCCACCTGTTTGCTGTTCACAATTTCTGAAGAGGTTGGTTCTGGGGCTTCTGCAGTTTTGACCGACCACATCGCTGAGATGGTTTCAATAGATAACGGAGCCGTAGCACCTGGGCAGGCGTCCAGGGAGTTCGGTGTCACTGTCGCAATGGGCGACTCGACAGGCCCTTTTGATTACCATCTCACAAGGCATCTTCTCCGCCTGTGCCGTGACCACCGCCTCGTTCATGCCCGGGATGTTTACAAATACTACCGGAGCGATAGCGCCTCTGCCTTGGATGCGGGTAATGACACTCGCACCGCATTGATCACCTTCGGTGTTGATGCATCTCATGGCTATGAGAGGACGAACATTGATTCGCTGGTTTCAATAGCTCAACTGAGCATCGCCTACGCGTTGAGTGGTCTTGTTTTCGGTAGTCAAAGTGGCCCCTTGGGAGGCATCGAGGATTTCCCTGAAACGCGCACTACCCAGGTTGAAACGATTATCCCCTCACAGCAAGAGGTGGTCGCAGCCATACCGCCTTCTTGTTGATGGATTATCGGGGCAATTTCGCCTTGTGCCGTTTGATTTGCCTTGTCTGGCCAATGCTGGTGGTTGTCTCGTGCGTCAGAGCCCCATTGCAGGATGAGTTCACGCTAATAGTCGCCCAGTCCGCCGAGCCGAAGTCACTTGATCCACACGTAGCAACCTCGCTGAATGATTTTCGGATTTTGGAAAATGTGTTCGAGGGGTTGGTGCGCTTCAAACCGCTAAGTCTCGAAATAGAATCTGCATTGGCAGTTTCTTGGGAAGTCACTCCGGACGGACTTGCATACACTTTTCAACTGCGCCCTGGTGTTTTTTTTCATGATGGATCGCCGCTGAATGCCGAAGCGGTAAAATTCAGTTTCGAGCGCATGCTCATCCCCACGCATCCAGCGCATGATACCGGTCCTTTTCCCTTGGCATTTTTCTTCTCTCAAATTGATGCCATCGAGGTGATTGATACGCTGAGTGTGAGATTTCACTTAAAAGAGCCATACGCTCCATTTCTTCCAAACTTAGCTTACCCAACTGGGTTTATTGTTTCACAAGCAGCCTTGGAGGGCAATAAACGCCACGAGTTCGGGCGGCATCCGTCGGGAACCGGCCCCTTTCGCGTTGGAGATTGGCATGCAAACCGGTTCGTGCGCCTTGAGGGAAATCCACTATGGAGGGGGAAGCCCCCTGCATTAAAGGCAATCTTCTTTCGCCCTTTCACTGATGAAAACGCCCGGGTGGCCTCTCTTCTTTCCGGCGAATCCCATATTGTCGTCGAGATGCCCGCCGACCTGATCACCCATTTCCGCAAGAATCCTGAATTTAATGTACTTGAGGCTTCTGGCCCACACGTGTGGTTTTTGATTTTCAATACCCGCGTCGGTCCGCTGCGTGACAGTCGTGTGCGTCAGGCTGTTAATTTGGCAATTGATAAGCGGGCACTTGTTGAGGATCTCCTGCAAGGGTCAGCCACTATCGCCAAGGGGCCGATTCCAGAAGCATTCGGCATGTCATGCGATCCGACTATCGATGGCTGGCCATATGATCCCGAAAAGGCGCGTCAATTGGTGCGCGAAGCGGGAGCCGTAGGGTTGGTGCTGACATTGCTAACCACGGAGGGGGGCTCAGGAATGCTTGATCCAAAAAGTATGGCAACGGCAATTCAGTCCGATCTGGCTAAGGTCGGTCTTGTGGCAGAAATTGAAACCTACGAATGGAATACTTTTCTCAAAAAAGTAAATTCTGGGTTGGAAGGAAATGCTGATATGGCCCAGATGGCTTGGATGACGAATGATCCAGACACCTTGTTGTTCCTCGCCTTTCGTTCAGAGGCTATGCCTGAAAATGGCGGTTTTAACTCAGGGTACTACTCAAATTCAGAGGTCGATCTCTTGATTGAAGAAGCGCGTCGGGAAATTGACCCCTCAAGGCGCCAGGGCCTTTATCATCGTATCCAGCGCATAATTCACGAAGACGCCCCCTGCGCATTTATTGCAAGTTGGAGGCAAAATGCAGTGACAACTCGGTCTGTCCAAGGGTTGCAGTTGGAGCCATCCTTCCTGCTCCGACTTGGAGATGTCTCCCTTAACTTTTCAATGGAGGCAGAGGATTGAAGCTTTATCTTCTCAAGCGGATTGTGCTGCTGGGGCCTGTACTTGCCGGAGTCACATTCCTCTTATTTGCGTTGATGGAGTTGGTCCCGGGCGATGCCGCAGAGGCGATGCTCGGCCCCTATGCCACATCGGATAATGTCCAGCGGTTGAGAAGTTCGATGAACCTCGAAGCTCCATTTCCTGAGAGGTATTTGTTCTGGATTCAAAATCTTGTCCGTCTCGATCTTGGTGAAGCTTACAGTATTGGGCGACCGGTCCGGGACGAGGTTCTGGAAAGGTACTCTGCTACTTTGATTCTGGCTGGGGCGGCCTTCGCCGTCGCGCTTGTAGTGGGTGTGGTGTGCGGTGTCTGCGCTGCCGCATGGAAAGACCGCACTATTGGACGACTTTTCTCATTGGTATCAATTCTAGGTATTTCTATCCCTTCATTTTGGCTTGGGCTCATGTTTATTTCTTTGTTTTCCGTCGCTCTTGGTTGGTTTCCCAGTGGAGGGATCGGTGCGATTCAAGGTAAGGGAGGGGCGGGGGATCTGTTGGCACACCTTTTTCTGCCGGCAATGGCTCTTGGGATTGTTTCCTCGTCGGTCATTGCCCAGTTTATTCGGAGTGCGATGCTTGAGGTTCTGGTTTCCGGATATATCCGTACCGCTCGAGCCAAAGGAGTTGAAGGATTTCAGGTGCTGATGAGTCATGCCTTCAGAAATGTGATCCCGTCAATTCTCCCACTACTGGGTTTACAAGCTGGTTATGTGATCGGCGGGGCTGTTTATATCGAAACGGTATTCCAGTGGCCCGGTGTCGGGCGAATGCTTGTGCAGGCGATTCAAAGCAGGGATATCCTTCTTGTGCAGGGCGGGGTATTGATTCTCGGCACCTCGTATTTGATCATCAATCTTATCACCGATGTGCTTCAGCATGTATTGGATCCCAGGCTTTCCAAATGAAGGGAGTGTTGAAAACTATATCAGTTTTTGCCTGGATTCTGGTGCTGGCTTCAATGCTCGCTCCATTGATGCCGCTGCCTGATCCAAATGCTGTGGAGCTTGGTCAGCGGCTTATGCCGCCATTTGTGAATGGGCATGTGCTCGGAACGGATCTTCTAGGAAGGGACCTGCTTGCCCGCCTTCTTTCGGGAACACGGACCAGTCTACTGGTGGCAATTGCCGCTACTTGTGTCTCGCTTATTGCCGGGACATGCATCGGCATTACATCCGGGTTTTACGGGGGAAAAACAGATGCGGTTTTGATGAGGGGTGTCGATTTGGTGATGGCATTTCCGTACCTTGTGTTTGCTCTAGCTATTGTTGCCGTTCTTGGGCCTGGAATTGGAAATGCCCTCATGGCTATTGCTGTTGTGAATGTGCCATTTTTCGCTAGGACGGTTCGAGGTGCCGCACTGGAACTTGCTCAGTCACGTTACGTTGAGGCATCCCGCGCCTTAGGTGCCTCGAATGCAAGGTTGGTGCTGTTTCACTTGTTGCCGAATCTCTCTCCGACTTTGCTGACAGCATGCGGCACGACGTTTTCTTGGATGCTTCTAGAAACAGCCGGCCTGAGTTTTATCGGGCTTGGCGCTCAGCCTCCTCATGCGGATCTTGGAACAATGCTTTCGGACTCTAGAAGGCTGATGCTGGTGCATCCGCTGTCCCCGTTGATTCCGGGATTGGCATTGGTTCTGCTGGCCGTCTCCGGCAATCTTCTTGCCGCTCGCAGGACCTGATTATGGGCTTGATCATGTTGCGGTGTTGCGTTCGCGTCTGGAGAGGGGAATAGTGCGCCACGATGGGTTTTGAGCTGGAATCGAATTATGAGCCGAGAGGTGATCAAGGGCGCGCAATAGAGGCCCTGACGCGGTCGGTTGTCGCGGGGAGCCGCCATCAGATGCTGCTCGGTGTCACTGGATCGGGGAAGACGTTCACGATGGCGAATTTGATCCGCAATACTGGTAAGCCAACGCTGATCATGTCTCACAACAAGACGCTCGCAGCGCAGCTCTACAGCGAGTTCAAGCAGTTCTTCCCGAACAATGCCGTCGAATATTTTGTGAGCTACTTCGACTACTACCAACCAGAGGCCTATATCCCTCGGTCTGATACTTATATTGAGAAGGACTCATCGATCAACGAAGAGATAGAACGTCTCCGCCTGTCGGCGGTAAGTTCTCTTATCACGCGAAGGGATACGATTATCATCGCTAGTGTTTCGTGTATTTATGGCCTGGCGTCACCGGAGGATTTTCTTCAAATGCTGGTTACAATCCGTCCCGGGGATCAACTGTCACGTGAAGCATTCCTGTCACGCATTGTAGAGATGCTGTATGAACGGAATGATATTGAATTTGCTCGTGGCAGGTTCCGGGTGCGCGGAGATGTTGTTGAGGTCTTCCCGGCTCAGAGCGACGATGAAGCGGTTCGGATTGAGTTTTTTGGCGATGAAATCGAACGTATCAGTTTAGTGGATCCATTGAGTGGTCATGTGCTTGGAATCCTGAAGACCTTCACGCTCTTTCCCGCCAAACAATTCGTGACTCCTCATGACAAGCTGCGTCTTGCATTGGCTGATATCCGTCAGGAACTCGAGGAGCGAGTGGCTTCATTTGAGAGGGATGGAAAACTTTTGGAGGCACAACGCATCCGCATGCGCACTGAATTCGATCTTGAGATGATGCAGGAGATGGGATTTTGCAGCGGGATTGAGAACTACTCGAGGCATCTCACCGGCAGAACTCCTGGGGCGCGTCCTTATACCCTGCTTGATTTTCTTCCTGAGGATCATTTGCTCATTATTGACGAGTCGCATGCCACTGTGCCGCAGATAGGAGCGATGTATTCCGGGGACAGGTCTCGCAAGAGCGTGCTTGTTGAACATGGGTTCCGCTTGCCCAGCGCTTTGGACAATAGGCCGCTGAATTTTGGGGAGTTCATGCAGATGGCAAAACAGTTGGTCTATGTAAGCGCCACTCCTGGCAGATTTGAGATTGCGAATAGTGTGGTTGGCAATTCCTCATGGATCGAAAATGCCGAGAACAAGTTCGGGGAAAGTGGCGGGGATTGGACAAAGTTTCACGAGTCCGACGGGGAGTTGGATTTGGCAACCATTGGGGCTCCTCTAGCGGTTCAGCAGATTATTCGTCCCACCGGTCTGCTGGATCCCTTGATTACGGTGCGCCCGTTGCAGGCGCAGATTGACGAGACGATCGAACTTTGCAGGCGCCGGATCGAAGCCGGAGAGAGGGTGTTGATCACGACGCTGACAAAGAGAACAGCAGAGGATCTAGCCGACTATCTTCGCGAGATTGGGTTAAAGGTGCGGTATTTACATAGTGATATTGACACAATCGAGCGGGTGGAAATATTGCGAACCCTGCGCACGGGGGAGTGTGATGTGTTGGTGGGGATCAATCTGCTGCGCGAAGGCTTGGATCTTCCCGAGGTATCGTTGGTATGTATCCTTGATGCCGACAAGGAGGGGTTTCTGAGAAGCAAGACCAGCCTTATTCAAACTGCGGGCCGCGCGGCGCGGCATGTAAAAGGCGAGGTAGTCCTCTTCGCTGACACCATAACCGCAAGCATGAGGTCTTTGCTTGATATTTCATCCGCTAGGCGCAGGGTCCAGGACGAACATAATAAGGAACATGGGATTGTTCCAAAAAGTGTGGTCCGGGCGGTGCAGGAAAGTCTGCATGTGGTGATCAAGGGGGCTGAGACTCATGCCGAAAGTTTTCGTGAGGATGGATCGGCATCCTTCGATGCGGCAGGATTGATCTTAGAGCTTGAACGCGATATGGCCGAAGCAGCGTCGCGTTTGGAGTACGAACGCGCCGCATTGTTGAGGGATCAGATTGCAGAGTTGAAAAGTGGCACTACGCCAGAGGGAATGGCGTTGCCTTCAGGGAGAAGGAAAGTGCGCTACGCGAAGCCGAGCCGAAAGAAGCGCGGATAAGCTCAAGCCTTCAATGGCATATTGGCGCGATTCAGGGCGCTGACGATTGCGTGGATCGATGCGAGTTCTATGTTTGTATTGCTGCCAACTCCATAAAAAGTACGACCCGTGGAGGTTTTGATTTCGATGTAGCTGACCGCCTGGGCATCGGCGCCGGCACCAAGGGAGTGCTCGGAGTAGTTTAAGATTTCAAAGGCCGGGATGGTGGTCTGGCGGAGGGCGTCAACAAATGCGGCAATGGGACCATTTCCTGAGCCGCTCACGGATATCAAATTATGGTCAAGTGTGAGCGTGGCCTCTATGGAAACACGGTCTGAGCGTTCTGTTGCACGGAATTCTTGGAGGGCGACCATGCCCTCGGCGATAAAGTAAGTTGTGTGAAAAAGGTCGAGGATTTCCTGAGGTTCCAGCTCGGTGCCTTTTTCATCGGAGACTGCATTGATGATGCGGCCGAGTTCCTTTTGGAGGGACTTCGGTAGTTGGTAGCCAAATTCATTTTCAAGAACATAGGCAACACCGCCTTTTCCCGACTGCGAATTGATGCGGATGATTGCCTTGTAGCTCCGCCCGATATCAGCGGGGTCGATAGGGATATAGAGGACATCCCATGGCTTCTCGGGAGTCTGCTTTTCCCATGACTTCTTGATCGCATCTTGATGAGACCCACTGAAGGCCGTGAAGGCGAGATCGCCTGCATAGGGGTGCCTGGGGTGAATCTCCATGCGAGTGCAGCGTTCGTAAACCTCGCGGATGTCGTTCAGGCGGCTGAGGTCGAGATGGGGGTGGATTCCATGGGTGTAGAGGTTGAGTGCGACTGTGGTGATGTCGAGATTGCCCGTGCGTTCACCTACGCCAAAGAGGGTGCCTTCCACTCGATCAGCCCCTGCGAGGAGGCCTAGTTCGGTAGCGGCGGTACCAGTGCCACGATCGTTGTGGGTATGCAGTGAGAGCACAGTGAGGGATCGGCGGGTAAGGTGGCGTGACATCCACTCAATCTGGTCCGCGTGGATATTTGGCGATGCGTATTCAACTGTGGCGGGAAGGTTGAGGATGATTTTGTTGTCCTCAGACGGTTGCCAGACCCCAGTAACTGCCTCGCAGATTTCCAGGGAGAACTCGAGTTCCGTGCTTGTAAAGCTCTCAGGCGAGTACTCGAGTTTAATGTTAGACCCCTCCGCGAGCAGGAGTTGCATTTTTTCTTTTAGAAATGAGACGGCGTGAGTCGCAATCCCGATGATCTGTGCGCGGGTCGCGGCGAAGACGTATTCGCGCTGTTTCGGGGATGTCGAATTGTAGAGGTGAAAGATGATGTCTTTCGCGCCGCGGAGTGCCTCCAGTGAACGTAGAATAAGATCCTCCCGGCACTGACACAGAATTTGGATCGAGACATCGTTCGGAATACGACGTTCTTCGATAAGGCGGCGGCAAAAATCGAACTCTATTTGTGAAGCTGACGGAAAGCCGATTTCAATCTCCTTGAACCCGATGCCAACAAGCATCTCGAAATACTCAAGTTTCTCCTCCACGCTCATCGGTTGTGCAAGGGCTTGGTTTCCATCGCGGAGATCTACACTGCACCAGACTGGAGCGTGTGTAATGGATCGATTCGGCCACTGGCGGTCTGGAAGGTCGATTCGAGGAAATGGACGGTATTTCGTAACGGGCGGATGTTGCATCTGAATAAGTGCAACTTATCATTCTTGCCAAGCGCGCCAAGTTGGAATCGTGAGCTGTTTTTAACTTGAGAATGTCGCTGATTCGTTTTAACGCATGGAGTGTTCCCTTTTTGCCCTATGAAAATTCACAACTCGATCTCTTATTATTGGTTGGTTTGTAGCGCCATTTGTTTCTTCTCTTTCCTTACAGCTCCTTTGTCTAATGCTGATGAGGGGTTGAAGCGAGGGGTGATTCTTGTAACAGAGGTTCAGGGAGGAGTATTATTTTCAACTCCGGAACAAGCTGAGCCAAAGCCATTGAAAAAAGGTGATCGCCTGAAACAAGGAGCAACAATTTTGACCAGCAAAAATTCCGTTGCCGATCTCGCTTTTTCCAATGGTTCAGTGATGCAGGTAGCAGAAAATTCTAAGTTTGTGATTCAGGAATTCAGCCAGTCCCCTTGGGAAATGGACAAGCAAACTTACGACAATTTGAAATCAGAGCCAGGAACATCTCAAACTATTGGTTATTTGGATTTTGGTGATATTATTGCTGATGTCAAAAAGTTGAACAAAAATTCATCTTTGAATGTTTCCACGCCTCTTGGGACAGCGGGGGTTCGAGGCACTGCATTTCGTTTAACTGCAAGACGTGGTCCTGATGGCCGCGCGTTACAAGCACAGTTGAGTGTGGCAAGAGGACAAGTTGAGTTTGCTTCTGCGGGTGGCACACAGGTTACAGTCAATGGAGGGTTTACCAGTTCAATTGGAGCTGGATCTCCTCAGGGTGATGCGGCCAGTGCACCCTCTAATAGCGCTGCTGGGTTAGATGCTCAGATTGTTCAAATTGCTGATGTCTTGCGCGGTATAGTCGATGGACCTGCCGCTGAAGCTTTAAATGCTGATAGTGCTCGTCCTATTTCCGCTGAACAGCAACAGGCAATTGAGCAAGCTTCCCAGCAAGGAGATGATGCTTTGGTCGAGACGGTGAGTCGTCTAGTGACAGAGTCTCCCTCCCAGGCAGTTGAAATTGCCGAATTTGCCGCTGAGCAATCCCCCGCTGCAGCACCAAGGATTGCTGCAGCAGCGGCTATAGTTACTCCAGTAACGGCTGTCCAAATTGCCGCTGGAGTATCTTCAATAATTCCTTCATCTGCTCCCGAGATTGCTGCTGCCGTGGCTCTAGTAGTATCCAATGCAGCTCCACAAATTGCCGTGGGCGTTTCAAATGTTGTGCCAACTTTGACTGCCGAAATTGCTGCTAGCGTCGTTTCCAGCGTGCCTCAATCTACGCTAGCCGTGGCTCAAGCTGTAGCGTCTGCTCATCCCCAACAAGCCGATCGTATTTCTGATGCTATCTCTCAAACTGCTGGAGGACTTGATTCCCAAGCAGTGAAAAATGCTGTCCAAAAAGGAGTCCAAGAGTCAATGGGGGTTGGTGATGGCACTAGTGGGCAAACTTCTCCTCAACCAGTGATCAATGACGGGCCTGACCCTATTTTCCCTCAAGTGACCCCGACACCAACCCCTGTTCCCAGCGGAATTTGAAGACGTTCTCTGCGGGAATCCTTTTTTGTTTAGCAGGGCTGTTACAAGCGGCTGATCCTTTGGAATTTTCCGTTGGGGCCTTTGCTTTTGAGCGTCCAGTTGGATGGCGCTGGGTTGTTCCGTCCAGCACGATGCGCAAGGCGCAATTAAATGTACCTGGGAGTGGAGAGGAATTTTCCGAAGTGACTTTTTTCCACTTTGGCCAAGGGCAGGGTGGAGGTATTCAAGCAAATGTGGGGAGGTGGTTTAGCCAGTTTCAGGATGCCCAAACCGGGCAGCATGAGGAAAAAATCAATGGCATTAGGGTGGTTTTTGTGACTGCAGAGGGCACATTTTTGAGTGGAACTCCAGGAGGCCCTCTCACACCCAAATCCGGTTATGGATTGCGTGGGGCAATTTTGGAACACCCATCGTCTGGCGATGTGTTCGTCAAAATGACAGGGCCTGCTGCTTTGGTGGTATCAGCCAGCAAGGATTTCGATGCCATGGTCTCCGCTGCTGCGAATTCACTGACCCGATAAATTGTCGTCAACTGAGATCCGATGGCTTGGGGGAGTGCGTGCATGTTGCGATCTCTGAGTGGATTTCTCCATCGTGAAAGCGGGTGGTAAGCCGAGTTTCTTGCGTTGCTTCTTTCGCACTTCGGAGGATTTTGCCATCCGCCCCCAGAGTTATTGTGTATCCACGTTCGAGGGATGCTGTGGGATTTAGCGCCTTAAGAAGCCCGCAGAGGTTTTTGAGGTGCGAGGAGTGTTGCACAATACACGCATTCGCGAGGTGCTGAATTTTCGAGGACGAGGTTTCCAGCGAGTGTCTGATTCCGGTCAATATGCGGTCTGGATTGCAAACTTCAATGGCACGGCTATGTCTCGAGAGTTTCAGCGTGAGATCGCGGAGTCGGGCCTCAGTAGTTGCTGCCAGATCATCGCTCATGTGGTCTAGCGTGAGGAGGTTCTCGCGGAGTACTCGATGAGGCTCGAGGAAGAGAGCTGTTCTGCGCAGTGATTCGAGAAACGCACGGAGTGATTGCAAGCGTGATGTGACGGGGTTGCCGAGGCGGGATTTGAATTGGGAGAGGCGGTCTAGGACTTCGGAGGAATCAGTAGAGAGGATTTCTGCAGCAGCACTCGGAGTGGGAGCGCGCAGATCCGCCACGAGATCGCAGATTGTGAAATCAATTTCATGCCCTACGGCACTGACCAGAGGAATGGGCGATGCTGAGACGGCACGAGCAAGTGATTCCTCGTTGAACTCCCATAGGTCCTCCAAACTCCCCCCGCCGCGTGTCAGGACAAGGATATCGATATTCCAGCCGAGCTTGGGTGCATCCTCCGAAAAAAAACGGATGCCCTCCTTAATTTCATTCGCCGCCCCGCGGCCTTGGACTCTTGCCGGATAAATTAGGACCTCAATACCCCGTTGTCTGCGATGGAGAACATTCAAGAAATCACGAATGGCTGCACCGGTGGGAGAGGTGATGACACCGATACGGCGGGGAAAACGCGGAAGGGGTCTCTTACGGTCCAATGAAAAGAGCCCTTCGGCATAGAGGCGTTTTTTTAGATCCTCAAAACGGGCCTGCAGTGCTCCTACTCCACAAGGCTCCACGCGGTGGACGATGATTTGGTAAATGCCTCGTGTTTCATAGACCGTCAGTTGACCGGACAAGCGTACGTGAACACCATCGCAAAAATCCATACCCTTGAGTTGAGCGGTCTGGCCGGCAAAGAGAGCGCAAGCGATCTGTGCACCAGCATCCTTGAGTGTGAAGTAAATGTGGCCTGAGTTTTGTTTCCTGAGGTTGGAAATCTCGCCCTCGACATGAAGGTTTCCGATGCGGTCCTCAAGGAGTGAGCGGACCTTGCGGGTCAGAGCCGTAACCGTGAGAACAACAGGTTCCTCATGTTTGAGGGGAGGCTTGTTCGCCGGAGGTGCACCCCGCAGGTCGAAGTTAAGTTGCATATCTAAATCAAATGCAGAAACGGATGCGGGCCAATTCCAAAGAGGCTATGATTGCGAATTTGGGGTTCGTTCCTTGGAGAGGGCAGCGATAATGCGTGTAGCCAATGCGATGCTGAATCCAGGGAGGGTTGCGATGTCTTCCGGGGAGAGCGAACGGATTCTTTCGACAGATCCAAAAGTCCCAAGGAGAAGTTGTTTTCGGTTTGCGCTTACGCCAGGAACTTCATCAAGAATGCTTTCCCGGATCCGCTTTTTCAACAGGAGGCTATGGTATCCGTTTGCAGTGCGGTGGGCCTCATCGCGAATCCGCTGGAGCAGACGGAGTGCTCCGCTGTCCTCGGGTAGGCGCAATGGGAGTGGCCGGCCGGGTTGGTGGATCTCCTCAAATTCCTTGGCTAAGCCGATGATGGGAAGCATTCCGAGAGCAAGTCTATGCAATTCCGCACAGGCGCTGGAAAGTTGCCCTCGTCCGCCATCCACAATAACGAGATCCGGCAAGACGGCGGTGTCGCCATTTTTATTTCGGGTGCGAAGGATGCGGCTGTAGCGCCGTCGAACGACTTCTGCCATGCTGGCAAAGTCGTCCTGTCGGGTGACCCCCTTGATTCGGTAGGTGCGGTACCCGGCGCGGTCAGGCACTCCGTCGCGAAATCGGACCATTGAAGCCACGATATGGGTCGATGAAATATTTGAAATATCGAAGCACTCCATGATACGCGGCGGGCTCTTGAGTGACAGGGCATCGCGTAACGCAAGGATGTCGGCATCGGGGTTGATGGTTGTGGGGAGTGACTTCCGGGTGAAGCGCACCATCGGCCGGGTGGTGGTCTTTAGATCTTGGAGGAGGTTCCTCAAGAGGGCAGCTTTTTCGAAATCCATTTTTTCGGCAGCCTCCTTCATCGAGCGCTCGATATCTTCCACTGTGTCTCGGCTTTTACCGTCAAGAAACGCACAGGCAGCTTCAACTCGGTCAAGGTATTCATCTCGGGTGACCTTGCCTACACACGGAGCACTGCACTTTTTGATGATATGGTCGAGGCAGTGTTTGTATTCGGTCTCACCTGGTTCCTGCGCCCGGCAGGAACGAAGGCCAAAGGTTTTCACCATGGTATCGAGGGTGCTTCGGAGTGCCCCTGAGTGCGCAAATGGACCGAAATACTTTGCTCCATCCTCCTTTCTAAAGCGGGTGAGTGTGAAGCTAGGAAAGGGGTCGGTGATATTGACTCGGACTAAAAGGAATCGTTTGTCGTCTCGGAAGCTGATATTGTATTTCGGTCGGAACTCCTTGATGAGGCGTCCTTCGAACAGGATGGCTTCCGCATCACTCCCGACAACATGGTACTCTAGGTCCCAGACACTTTCGATGAGGGCACGCGTTTTGAGGTCTGCAGAGGATTTGCGCGATGGCATGAAATAGCTCCCTACCCGCTTACGGAGGTCGCGTGCCTTGCCCACGTAGATGACATGAGAGAGGCGGTCGCGCATGACATAGACGCCCGGTTTGTGGGGCATGTCGCGGAGGAGCTTTTGAAAATCCGTGCGGCTTTTTTGGGTGCTCATTGCGCGGACAGCATGCAGCAGCATGAATGAATCCGCAACGCGTCAGAAGCTAACACCCGTATCGTTCGCGCCATATGATCCGGTAGTGGCGCATCTGGTCCACGATGCAGTCGCGAATCCTGAAAACGTGGCGGCGGGCTGTGTTGGCGCGTCGCCGATCGAGTAGCCCAGACTCCTCCAGATTGGAAGCTGCCTCGAGGGCATCATTGGCAGCCTTGGCCGCGCGTTTAAGGTAGGCAATGGTCATGCCGATCTCGGAAGTTTCGTGCCCACAGAGGGCGGCAGCGAGTTTGGCTCCACAGACTGCAGAACGGGTGGCAAATCTAACGGCCTCGGGATGTTCGCGCAGATCCTCGCGTTTATCAAAAAGGGCATTTATCCAGCGATGGAGGCGAAGGGTGTCCTCATAGGCGGGAGAGTGGGTGAACTCGTCAAACTCCTCATCGTATTCTTTCTGTTCGCTATCGGTAAGAAATTCCATGGCCTCGCCGAGAAACTCTTCAACCTCTTCCTGTTCCTCCACGGCGGATTCAAAAACACTCCAGCCCATTTCTTCTGCGATGATCTCGTCACGATCCGGGTGGTCGATGTAAGTCTCGAAAAGTTGGAAGTATTTCTCGGTGTTACTATCCTGTTTTTGGAGGAATCGCTCCCAGGTATATTCATCCCAGATCTCTTCGGGCGGAAACTCTTGATCGTCGGACATTGTGAAACGGCTAATGCATGACGTCCGCCGCTGCAAAGGATTTTTCCACCTGCAAGCGGAGTTGGCCACATGCGGCTGCGATGTCATGCCCTTTTTCGCGGCGCAGTGTGGCGTCTGTGCCCGCACGGCGGAGGATGTCCAGAAACGCCTCTTGTTGTTCCTCGTTCGAGCGCTCCCATGGGAGCCCCTCAACGGTGTTGTAGGGAATGAGGTTTACTTTTGCGCCGACGCGGCGGGACTGCCTAGCAAGAAGGTGAGCTTGTTCCAGAGAGTCATTGATGTCTCGAATGAGGATGTATTCAAAAGTAATTCTTTGTTTTTTTATTCGGACGTAGTCCTCGCATGCCGAGAGGAGTTCTTCTACCGGATATTTGCTGTTTACTGGCATGATGATATTGCGAACTTCGTCAGTTGCGCCGTGGAATGAGATGGCCATTCGGACTTGCAAGGGTTGGGCTGCGAGGTCGCGAATGCGTGGGACAAGTCCCGATGTTGAAACGGTCATATGGCGGGCTCCTATGCCGATACCCCAGGGGGCATTGAGGATCCCGATGGCGCGAATGAGGTTGTCGTAATTTGCCATGGGCTCCCCCATGCCCATAAAGACGATATTATTTATTTTTTCTCCCGAAAGAGCCTCCACTTGCAGGACTTGGTCGAGGATCTCACCAGCGGTGAGATTGCGTTTCCAACCTTCAAGGCCACTTGCACAGAACTTGCAGCCATAGGCGCAACCAACTTGGCTTGAGACGCAGATAGTAAGTCTGTCGGAGGCTTCTCCATAAAGAGCTGGAGAGGCTGGAATGAGTACGCTTTCGATGAGTTGACCGTCGGAAAGGCGGAAGAGGAATTTTCGTGTTGTATCGCGTGATCCCGATTCGCGGATACTCACAAGTCGGTTGACCGGGAACTTTTCTGAAAGTGTGTGGCGCAACGTCGCCGGAAGGTTTTTCATTTCCTCCCAATCGCGAATCCGTTTTTGAAATAGCCATTCAAGTATCTGTGAGGCCCTGTATTTGGGGAGGCCCCATTCGAGCATGAGAATTTCCCAATCGGATTTTGTAAGAGCAAGTGCGTCCATGGATATTATTCGCGCCGTGACCACCGGTCATGATCTGCAAAGAGAATGCATTCCCCATCAATCGGCAAGGGGGTGAAGACGGGAAGGGGGAATCCAGTGACGACAGGTGGGCGAGTGATCTGAAGAACCCAGTCTGTGTAGGGGCCTTTGTAAATTTCAGTAAAGAGTTTGCGGTTGCCTGTCAGCGGGGTGAGGTAGAGGCCAGTGATGGCATCTCCGAGTGCACGATAGTCGCTGATGCGGTTGAAGTCTTTTATAGTTTGAGGAAGAAGAAGGGATCTGCGCTGAGCATACCATGCGACGGCCCATGGCATATCTGAGGCGATGATTTCTTCCTTTTCATACCATTCTCCCAGAATCGCGATAAATGGAGGAACGTAAGGTGGCCATTGGATAGGAGGTTTGTTTGCGAGGAGAGTGTTCCACATGGGAATGCCGCAGAGGAACACGAGAATGGCTGGAAATGCACGATGTAATCTCCCGGGCTGAAATGTGAATTTATCGAACAAGTCCGAAAGAAATGCCGAGCCATAGAAAATGAACAATGGAAGAAATAAGATATGAATGTTGCTTGGTGATAGTGGGCTGCTTGCTCCAGTGAGAATCATCCCAAAAAAAGCCCCAAGCCACATGAGAAGCACTGGCCGGCTGTAGCGGTTCGCTTGTGAAGAATTGAACCGGTGGAGAAGTGAAAGAAAAAATGAAATTGCCGCCAGGTTAGTTCCAAGTAAGGCGAACAAGGATTCCGTTTGCTTCGAGAGGTTCTCTTGGAAGCGGACAAATAGTTTCTCAAACGATACCGTAGGTGGATTGTAGAGGTCTCGCATGTAGCCGGTTTCGGCTGAGCCTGCGGGAGTAACGAGTTCATAGCCTGCAAGGCCGAGCGGATTTCCGGAGACGGAGTAATTTCGAGCCAACCAAGGAAGGACAACCAGAAGAGTGGCGGCAAAGGAGAAAATAAGCGCATGCTTTCGATAGTTTTCACCAACTACTGCCACTAGGAGAACCCAACCTGGAAGTATCCAAGCAGTGGTGCCATGGGTGAGAATCATGAGTCCCATGCATAAGCCCGACCCGGCAAGATACGATAGATTGTGAGTCCTTGAGAGCTTTTCGGATGATCTGATGCACAGCCAAATGCAGCCTCCGAATAGCAGGAGCGTGAGCATTTGTGGCAGTCCTGAGATCGAAAATTGCCAAAGCAAATCTGTGGTTAGCAAAATAGCGCAGCCTAAGGTGGCCGTGGCTTTGTTAAAAACTCTCATGGCTACGGCATACCAAATGGCCAGTGCACCTAAAAAAAACAGCACTCCCAGCATTGCGATTACACGGTCACCTATATAAATCACGTCTATCGGCGAGAGCTTCCAGTAGGGTTGGACAAGTTTTAACGGGATCGCATTAAGGAGGGGGTTCAAGGGTGCATGAAAAAAGTCAGGAAAAGGGCCGGTAGGAATTGGCTTGCCGGCTGCTTCCAGTTGCCAAAGGGCGAGGGGCCGAATGTAGTCTGTAGAAAATCCTTCGCCTTGGGCGAGATGGCGCGCAATTTGCGCCTGATCCATTGCAGCCGCAGAGGAGAAACCGCGGAATTGAAACGCAATGTAGATGACTGCAAGAATGATTGCCGCGATCGGAAGGGCCAGTAATGAGACGCGTTTGGTAAATAAAACCGATGGGCTGACTGGTGTGGCATCGGCGTAATTGGCCAGTGCTGGGTGAGGGGATGGATCGCTCTCTGTAGAAATATGTTCAGTAGAGCTTTTTCTTTTTTTGGGTGTTTTGGCTGGGACTCTGGCTGGGGCTTTCTTTTTGGTTGTTGAGCGAGAGGCTGGTTTTTTTTCAGTTTTAGTAATCGAAGGCGCTTCGGTTTTCTTGGATTTGATTAGCTCGGGAGTGGATGGCTCGGAAGTGGATGGCTCGGGAGTGGATGGCTCGGGAGTGGATGGCTCGGGAGTGGATGGCTCGGGAGTGGATGGC
>ERZ889217.315-NODE-315-length-31116-cov-15.676121_pt1 | contig 31116 bp, 25 predicted proteins | sample MGYA00521098_ERZ889217 | MGnify/ENA primary metagenome ERZ889217 (study PRJEB32303, sample SAMEA104408613) | aquatic metagenome | biome: Brackish water; feature: Pelagic; material: water | place: Baltic Sea | collected 2014-06-10T22:04:00 | depth 2,362 m ... | reverse complement strand
ATACGCCGCCTTTTTCTTTTCCCTCTACGGAACACGACTTTCGGTTATAGCTCGTTTTGTTCGATCGTGAACCTGAACAAGAGGGATGCGGGCGTGTCAAAAAACGGAAAGCTGACAGTGGCCTTCTTGGTCGCCATGATGGGTGTAGGACAGGCGGCAGAGCAACAAGGCGGTGGTATCGACAACAACCTCGCTGTCGTGAAGGCATGGACAACTACCGACGAAAAGACGTTGCTTGCGGCCGTCGAGGCGTTAGGCCGGGAAGGGGCTTCTGCGTCACGGGGACTGCGTGATCTGATCACATGCCTCGATGCCCAAAACCCTACCATCCGACAGGCGGTACTCAGCGCCCTGTCCAGGATTGGCGACGATGCCGTAGGGCCGATGGTGGAACTTCTGAAGTCGCCCGGTCGGGGAGACATTTTGACGAAAAAATACGTGAGGACCCCAAGCGACTGCGGTCAGGTCTTGGCGGCGTATGGCATCGAAGTCTTGGTGGGGATGGATCGGCAGGTTCAGGTGGAGACGGCCATCCCGGCCCTCACGGCCCTGAGGGCCGACGAAAGCTCGACGGGCTCTGCCCGACGAAACGCCCATCATGCTCTGGCTCTGATGGATCCGAAGCTGCGAGATGTGCACGTTGTGGATGATCAGGCAGGCCCGGTGGTTCGGCCGCCGGTTCCGGACGGGCAGTGGCAGGCTTGCACAGACAACATGGCCGCCTGCTGGTGGGTTTGTTACCAGATTGCCCGGGGCAAACCGGAGGAATCCCAGGTCGCCGGCCTGGTCGATGCGATTCGCAAGAATCAGAGCAATCTGGTGCGATACCTGGGGATGTCGCTGGATCGTTTGGGCGGGGACAGCGGTGTTCCTGCCTTGCTCGAACTCCTTGACGACGAGGACTGGTATTGTCGCTGGGCGGCCACGGCGGTGCTGGAGTTGATGGGAGACGGGGCGAAAGCCGCCCTCGGCCCACTCGAGAGGGTCTTCAAGGACGACCAGGAAGATATCGACGTGCGGGTGGGGGCGGCCCGCGCGATCGCTCGCATCCAGGGGACTGATCCGTTCGCGCTTTATCGGGAGATTCCCAATGTTGAGCAGCGGATTATCAAGGCCACGAAAGACAAGTCAAAGGCGCGGCGGCAGGAGTTCATGCTGCGCGAGGGGGCCGGCGACTTTACGGAGAAGGCGTGGGCAAACAGCGCACGCTGCATCTACTCGTTGGCCACCGGCCAGAATGTTGAAGTCGCGAATGCTTACATCAGGGACTACATCGCAGCCAATCCGGGGGGAGGCGATTTCACCGTCGCCATGAACCTGGCACGAATCTTGGTGATGTTTCACAGCCAGAGCAGCTTTTCTCCAGGCCGCCTCACCCCCGAAACAGAGGCGGCGATGAAAAAGTGGTTCTTTGACTTACACATGACGCAAACGAACTACTGCGTCAAATCAGCAAAGGAACGGATTCGTCTTGCGTCATCAGATCAGTCCTTCCACATCTTGGATCCGGCCAATGGCCCATTCAGAGACAGCGTCCGCGATTACCTGACAGTTTCTGTCCTCAAGGACGATCCGGAATATCGAGATCAGAAGTCGGCGTATGGCGATACGGTCGGTGAGTGTTATGAAGCCTGGAATACGTACTTCAGGCGGGCGATCAAGGACTGGTCGCTGCATGGCCTGTGGCAAGAACTAGGAAGCACCAACTACGAGTATCGAACGTACTCTGCGTTATTTAACCTGGTGGACCTCGCTCCTGACCCGGAGGTGCGTCAGCTGGCCAGGATGTGGCTTGACCTCAGCCTGATCGAGATTGAGCAGATCTCGATCGCGGGCGTCCGTGGCGGCAGTAAGAGCCGGGCGAAGAATGAAGGGCTGGGCTCACGATTCAACCCCCAGCTCGCGATGCTCTACGGCCAGCGAGGGATTCTGACCGATCAGGGGCAGCTCGCAAACAACGCGTATGAGCCTCCCGATGCGGCAATTCTCTTGCGGAAGCTTGGCTTGCCAGTTGCGGCCTTCGAGATCGCCGATCGCTACCCTGGAGAAGAGGGCCAGCCACAGACATTCAGACTGATTTCTCACGCGATCAATTATGCCTATTGCACTCCCGACTACGTGATCGGCTGCGCAATGTTTGACCCGAACCGGAAATACTGGCCCTCTTCCGAAGGCCGCTGGAGCGGCGTTATTTTCCGAGACTTGGCCGCGATTTCACTCGATGCTTACACCGGCGAGAAGTGGAACGTCCAAAGCAAGGATGTGATGATCGCGCAGAAGTTTTCCGGTTCCTACTACATCGGGCGGCCCTCGGTGAGCTTGACTCCAGGTTTTGAGAAGGTTGAGCGCGACGGCTGGCTCTTTGTCAGCAACGACGAGGCGTTTGCCGCCATTAATGTCGTCACGGGCGGTTACGTCTGGGACGGCCCCGTCGGCTACCAGACAAACGAAGATCTGATCTTGTTGAACGATCCGTACTCGCCGATCATCCTGCAGACCGGCAGGGCTGTTGACTACGGCTCGTTTGCAAATTTTCAGGCGGCCATCCTGAAAGCCCCGCTGGAACTCCGGTACACACCCGACGACAGTCGTTATGACGGGCAGCGTCTCGTCAAGGTGGACTACGCCGGACCGAACTCAAGCAGACTCGAATTCTTCGCGGACCGATACAATCAGCCAGCTTTGCATCTGAATGGTCCCGACTTGGACAAAGATCCGTTCGTCCTGCCGATCATCGACGGCAAGGAGCTCAACTTGGACCTCGAATACAACTACCGGAGCCCATACATGGAGGCCCGGGTGGGGAGCGACGTCGTGTTCGTCCGTTATGGCGACAGGCAATGGAACTTTGACTTCAGCAAAATCATGGTGTCAGAAGTGTCGAACTGACAGGCTGGCGGCCGGCTGATGCGTTGCCGCTACCGCCCGGTGTCCCCGTGCTCGTGCAGGTCAATTCTCGCAGGTCAATTCTCAAGGTTGCTCGCGACCCATCGCCCTCTGTTCCCTAGCTCGCCCTCTGTTCCCTAGCAGGTCTCCACGTCATGGCTTCATCTCTTGTTTCCTTGCGCCCCGCCTTCACCCGCCTCACACCTGCTTGCGGCCGGGGGCTCCTTGCTATTGCGATCGTGCTGCTCTCGGCAGCCATGCCATCTGGGACACGTGCCGACGAGCCACGCCGCTGGACGCAGCAGGCCGAAGTGATGCCCACCGCCCAGCCCGCGGTGGCGTCCGACGCGGTTGCACTGCCGGAGCCGGGGACGGCACCTTGGATCTGGGGACCGGACGACAACCGAAGCTACCGCCTCAGCAAGGCTTTCAGGGGCGGCTGCGAGCAGGCCGTGCTCGTGGCCACCTGTGACAACACGATGCGGCTGCTCGTCAACGGCCAGGAAGTAGCCCGCAGCGACTCTTGGAATCAGCCGATCGCGGTCGAGGTGACCGACGCGATCACGCCCGGTGACAACGAGATCACGGCCGTTGTCGCCAACAGTGGCGGGCCAGCGGGCTTCTCCTGTCGGCTCGTGATGACGGATGTCGGTGGCGGCACCCGGATCGTCCAGAGCGATGAGACCTGGACGGCCTCCGAGGTAGGACGCAACGGAACAGCCGTCGGTATCCGTGTGGTCGCCCAGGCAGGCGGTGAGCCTTGGGGTGATGTGCTCGCCCGAAGCGCAACAGCACCTCAGCCGGCAGGCTTTGCGGTGCCCACAGGCTTCGCCGTCGAGCGGCTCTTTGTCGTGCCCCGGGAGGAACTCGGCTCGTGGGTCTCGCTGGCGACGGATCCGCAGGGACGGCTGATCGCCAGTGACCAGGGAGACAAGGGCCTGGTACGAATCACGCCGGCGGCGCTCGATGGCTCTTCAGAGACGATCGTGGAGCGAATCCCCGCCGAAATCAAGGGCGCCCAGGGGCTACTGTGGGCCTTTGACGCGCTCTACGTCGTCTGTAATGGCGGCACGGGCAGCGGACTCTACCGCGTCACCGACTCCGATGGCAACGACACGCTCGATCGCGTCGAGAAGCTGCGGGCCTTCGATGGCGGTGGCGAGCACGGTCCTCACAACATCGTTCTCTCACCCGACGGCCAGCGGCTGTTCATCATCTGCGGCAACGATACGAAGCCCCCCTTCACGGTCACGAACGTCACTGAGCCGCAGACGATGGGAGGCATACGCGAGTCACAGCGGCGGGTCAGCCTTGCCGACGACGGAGCCAGCCGACTGCCCGCCAACTGGGACGAAGACACCGTGATTGCTCGCATGTGGGACGGCAACGGACATGCCGTTGGCCGTCTCGCACCGGGCGGCTTTATCGTGAGCACCGATCTCAACGGCAGGCAGTGGGAACTGTGGAGTACCGGCTACCGCAATCCCTACGACTTCGCGTTCAACGCCGACGGAGAGCTTTTCGCCTACGATGCCGACATGGAATGGGACTTCGGCACGCCCTGGTACCGCCCCACCCGCGTCAACCACGCCACCAGCGGGAGTGAGCTCGGCTGGCGAAGCGGCACGGCCAAGTGGTCGCCGAGCTTTCCCGACAGCCTGCCGGCCATCGTCGACATCGGCCCCGGCTCCCCCGTGGGGGCCGCCTTTGGCTATGGCACCCGCTTCCCGGCGAAGTATCAGAAGGCCTTCTTTATCTGCGACTGGACCTTCGGCACGATGTACGCGATCCATCTCGAGCCTGACGGCGCGAGCTACCGCGGCACGAAGGAGGAGTTCGTCTCTCGGACGCCTTTGCCGCTGACGGACATGACCGTCGGCCGCGACGGGGCGATCTACTTCACCGTCGGCGGCCGCGGTGGCCAGAGCGAACTCTACCGTGTGACCTACCGGGGGCTGGAGCCGACCGACCAGGTCGATGCTCATGACGAAGCTGGGGCCGACGAACGAAAGCTCCGCCTGGAACTCGAGGCACTGCACAGGCCGGTGGCCGACTCGCAGGGAGCGATTGACAAGGCAGTCGCGTGCCTCGGACATCCTGACCGCTTCATCCGCTATGCCGCGAGGATCTCGCTGGAGCATCAGCCGGTTGAACTCTGGCAGGAGCAGGTCCTGGCCTCGACCGAGCCGCTCGCCCGGATTACCGCGGCAGTCGCCGTGGCCCGGCAGGCGGAGCCGTCGGCCCAGGAGGCCGTGCTCACGGCACTCGAAGCGATCGATCCGACCGGCCTCGATACGGCTACGCGGATCGACCTCATGCGGGCTTACGAGCTCGCGCTCGTGCGGCTCGGCCAGCCTTCCGACGCTTGGAAGCAAAGGATCGCTGCCCGCATCGGGCCGGTCTTTCCGTCGGGCTCCTTTGAACTTGACCGCGTGGCCTCGAGCTTGCTCGTGGCCGTACGTGCGCCAGGCATCGTCAGCACACTCGTGGGAATGCTCGCCGAGCCTACCGACTCGGCCGCCTCAACGAACCTCGCGACGAACGAGGAGGAGGTGCGGCAGCTGATCCAGCGGAACGCCGGCTACGGCTCGGCCGTTCGCGAGGCGCTCGAGAAGCGGGGCGACCTGTTGCAGATTCACTACGCCTACGTGCTGCGGACGGTCACCGAACCGGAGGCCTGGTGCGACGCCGATCGCCGCGGCTACTTCCAGTGGTTCGGCAGGGCCCGCGAGTGGGCCGGTGGCAACAGCTACCGCAATTTCCTGACCAACATCGAGAACGAGAGTCGGGCCACGCTGAGCGACACCGAGAAGATGGCCCTGGAGACACTCGGCATCAGCAAGCCCTACGTGCCGCCGCCGCTGCCCGCCCCCGAGGGCCCGGGACGCGCGTGGAGCACGATAGAGGTCCTGGCGGCGGCCGAGAGGTCGCTTGAGCAGGGCCGCAGCTTCGAGCATGGCCAGCGGACCTTCGCGGCGGCCCGCTGCATCGTCTGCCACCGCTTCGGCGAGGATGGCGGCGCCACGGGGCCCGACCTGACGCAGGCCGGCGGCCGCTTCCAGCTCAAGGATTTCGTCGAAGCTCTCGTCGAGCCGAGCAGGGTCGTTTCCGACCAGTACAAGGCGAGCATCGTGCAGACGGTCGATGGCAAGGTCGTCGCCGGCCGGATCGTGTTGGAGTTTCCCGAGCGGATCGTAATCGTGACCGATCCCGAGGATGCTACGAAGTTTGTCGAGATTGAACGGGCAGCGATCGAGGAGATCCTGCCGGCCACGCAGTCGCTGATGCCGGCGGGCCTGCTCAACCAACTCAGCGAGGAGGAGGTGCTCGACCTGCTGGCCTACACGCTCTCACGGGGCAACACGAATGATCACCGGTTCCGCAAGTAGCTGCGACACGCGGAGCCGGAGTGGATGTCGCCAGGACAGACGTCTCCGGGACACCGCACCGTTTAGCGGTGATCGCAGCCTTCGCTTCCGCCGTGCTCATCAGCTTGCTGCCGACTGGTGCGGCCGAGTCGGCGGTGGGCATCGACTTCGCCCACCGGATCGTTCCGCTCCTCGAGCGGTACTGCGCCGAGTGGCACATCGGCGTCGCGAGGCAAGGCGGCTTCTCGATGAACACCCGCGAGAAGTTCATGGCCGGCGGTGACTCCGGGGCCGCGGGCCTCGTAGCCGCGCATGCCGCGGCCGGCGAGATCATCCGCCGCATCCGGTTTGCCGACCCTGCCGAGAGGATGCCAGCCGACGGCGAGCCGCTGCCGAATGACGCCGTGGCCTCGCTCGTCGCCAGGGTCGATGGTGGGGTAGCCCGGGAAACGGGATTCTCCTGCCAGCGTGTGACCAGTTCCGCGTGTCAGGGCTTGCACTGCAGGGTCACGGCGATCGCACCCTTGTTGTCGCCCAATTCAGTCCAGGCGTCGGCACACCGCAGAAACAGCTGGCCGTTGGCGGGCGCGGTGAACGAGCCCGCCGCGGCCAGGGGAAACTCGGGTGTGAGCGAGTCGTCGTGAAAGATCGCGGCCACGAGACGGCCGCGGCCGGCGGGACCGCCGTCGCCGTCCACCGCCCCGCCGGCGGCCGTTGTCTGCCAGGTGCCCTCGGTCTGGAAGACGAATTCCCGGCCCTGCTCCACGCTTGCGCCGCTCGCCTGCCAGCCCGCGCGGGCCTTGATCCGCGTCCACCGCTTGCCCTGGCCCACGAGCGGTCGAAACCGCGCCTTCCAGGGCCAGGCAGTGAGGTCGGGGCGGGCGCCGTTGCCGAGCGTGGCCAGGAACTGGTCGTATTCAAACGACAGCTCGTGGGCGACCGGACCATAGACGGATTCGAACGACACGCCCTGCCGGCCCTCCATCAACCCGATCGCCAACGGCACGAACCGGTCGGAGTAGTTCGGATTATTGGCGAGCATATGGCAGAGGGCCCATCGCCAGGCGTAGTCACGCCAATCCGGCGTGACGGCTCGGCCGGGTGTGGCGATGTCGAGCAGATGCCGCTTGGGGGTCGCGTCTTGAAGGTAGCGGACCACGGGCTCCGGCAGCGCGACTGACGGATCGTTCTCCCTCCAATAGTTGCCGAGTTCGGCCACGCCCTCCGCCAGCCAGCTTGGCCCGGTCGAGCCGAACGTGAGGTGGCAGAGCCCATGCACGCACTCATGCTGTACGACACCCGAGTCGCCACATGCATAGAGCACCGCCCGGCGGCGCGGCCCGAGCGTGAAACTCGCGCAGACCCCCTCACCGCGGCGGATCTTCTCGATGCCCATCGGGTCATCGATTTGCTCGACGGGGAAGACGGCGAGATCCTTGACCACGAAACCTTCCACCACGCCCGTGATCCGCCGGCCGAGGAACCGCTCGAGATTCGCCGTCATCCGCTCGAGCCTGTCCCGCAGCTCGACCCACTCTCGGTCGGTGAGGTCGGTGAGAAAGGCGAAGTGCGCCGAACGGACAAGCTGCGGCCCCCGCGGCGTCAGTTCGGCGGCATCGCCCCCAGCACTGCCGAGGGTGACCGCGATCAGCGAAACCAGCCGGGGAAGGAATCGCACGACCCTCGCCGCGGCAGATCGATACTGGAGCATCGCCGTTTTCCTCCCATCCTGCGGTTCCGGGTTCCGGGCCGTCCGGATTCCAGGTAGTCTCCCAACTTTCCCCCGCGGGAACGAGCATCCTGCCGCGGGTTTCGGACCGGAGGGCTCTAGGCAAGCGACACCATGCGGACGATTGAAATCTACGACACCACGCTCCGCGACGGCAGCCAGGGGGAGGGGGTGAATTTTTCGCTCGAAGACAAGCTCGCCATCGCCCGGCGGCTCGACCAAGTGGGCGTGGACTACATCGAGGGCGGCTACCCGCTCTCAAATCCCAAAGATGCGCAGTTTTTCGAGCGGGTGCGAACCGCCGGCCTGCAGCATTCGAAGCTGGCAGCCTTCGGCATGACCCGTCGGCGGGGCATGGCCGCGGCGGACGATCCTGGCATGAAGGCTCTGCTCGACGCGGCCACGCCCGTCATCACGATCGTGGGCAAGACCTCGGCCTTCCACGTGGCCGAGGTGCTGGGCGTCTCTCGCGAGGAAAACCTGGACATGATCGCCGACACGGTGGCCCACATCGTGGCTGCTGGTCGGGAGGTCTTTTATGACGCCGAGCATTTCTTCGATGGCTGGAAACTCGATCCCGCCTACGCGGCCGAAACGCTCGTGGCGGCGGCTCGGGCCGGGGCCACGCGGGTCGTGCTCTGCGACACCAACGGCGGCACCCTGCCTGACGAGGTGGCGAGCCTCACGCGAGCGGCAGCTGGTGCCCTGGCGGCGGCCGGGGTGCCGGTGGCTCTGGGCATCCACTGCCACAACGACTGCGATCTGGCCATCGCCAACACGCTTGCGGCCGTGGGAGTCGGCGTCGTGCAGGTGCAGGGCACGATCAATGGAATCGGGGAGCGGTGTGGCAATGCCGACCTCGTGTCAGTGGTGGCTAATCTGGCCCTCAAGCTCGAGGGCTACTCGGTACTGGGTGACACGGGCACGAGCCACCTCGCGGAACTCTCCCGATTCGTGTACGAGACGGCCAACATGTCGTATCGGCCTGGGCAGCCCTTCGTAGGAACGAGCGCTTTCGCGCACAAGGGCGGGATGCATGTGCACGCCGTCTCCAAGGCGGCTGCGTCCTACGAGCACATCCCACCCGAGGCGGTCGGCAACTCCCGCCGCGTGCTCGTCAGTGAGCTTTCGGGCCGGTCAAACATCGCAGCTCTCGTCACCCGACCCGACGTCAAGAACGACCGCGGCCTGCTCGACAAGGTGCTGGCGGAGGTTTGCCGGTTGGAAAACGAGGGCTGGCAGTTCGAGGCCGCCGGGGCCTCGTTCGATCTGCTCGTCGATCGGCTGGCCGGCACCTTTCGGCCGCTGTTCAGCCGCGACCACTACAACGTCGACGTCGAGAGCCGAGGCGAAGGCGATATTCGCACGCTGGCCACCGTCAAACTGTTGGTGAGTGGGAGACCGCGGCATGAAGTGGCCGAAGGGGATGGCCCGGTCAACGCCCTCGATGCGGCTCTGCGGAAGGCGCTCGAGCCGGTCTATCCGGCCGTGGTCCGGATGCACCTGCTCGACTACAAGGTGCGGGTGATCAACGCCCAAGAGGGGACGGCGGCTAAGGTCCGCGTGTCGATCGAAAGCACCGACGGGGAGAGTGTCTGGGGCACGGTGGGCGTGAGTGAGAACGTGATCGAGGCCTCCTGGCTGGCGTTGGCCGACTCGTTCCACTTTTTTCTAGGCGCTGACAGAGCCTAGCCCCGCCCGCCGATCACAGAGGAAAAACCCGTCGGTGACCAGCCGCCGGACGGTCGCAGGCGGCCCGGGCCCACCTTCCGACCCACAAAGTTCCCAGAACAACCAGTTTTCCAGCCTGCGATAGACTTGGCCCACGACCGTGTGGTGCGGAGTGTTTGATCTCGATGGAGACGTTTGTGATGGCTCGTGCCTTTCGTCAGTTGGTGATCCTCGTCGCGGCATGGCTCTGGTTGGCCGCCCCTGCCCTGGCGGCTGAGCTGGCCGAGTCGCCCAACGAACTCACGGAGGCCGAGCGTCGGTCGGGCTGGAAATCCCTGTTCGACGGCACGTCGACCGATGCCTTTCGCAACTACCGCTCCGACACGCTTCGCGCGGGCTGGCAGATTCGCGACGGTGCCCTCGTGCGGGCCGCCAAGGCCGCCGGTGACATCATCACCCGCGACCAGTTTGGGGCATTCGAGCTGCAGCTTGAGTACCGGATCGTCCCCGGCGGCAACAGCGGCCTGATGTTCCACGTGACCGAGGCCGAGGACAGTCCCTGGAAGACCGGGCCGGAGGTGCAGATCCTCGACAACAAACTGGGTCGCGACCCGCAGAAGGCGGGCTGGCTCTACCAACTCGTCGCACCGCGGGTCGAGGGCTGGGTGCGGCAGTTTGCGGCGGCGGCTGGACGGGAGATGGCAGAGATGGTGGATGCCACCAGGCCGGCCGGCGAATGGAATCAGATCTATCTCCGTGTGGCGCCGCAGGGGGGTGAGGTCTGTCTCAACGGCCAGCACTACTACTACTTCCGGAAGGGAAGCCCGGAATGGGATCGAGCCGTGGGCGAGAGCAAGTTTGCTGCCTACCCCGGCTTCGGGAAGGCCGATGCGGGTCACATCTGTCTGCAGGATCATGGCGACGAGGTGGCTTTTCGCGGAATCAAGATTCGGGAGTTGCCCACCGACGGCCGAATTTCGTGTGAAGACGGTGGGCTTGCCATCGAGGCGGTGCCCGCTTTTCCAGCCGCGACCTGGGAGGGCCTGGAGTTTGAGCGGACCGATGGCCGTCCCGCGTTGCCAACCCGGCCTCTGGTGCTCACCCACGCGGGCGACGGCTCGGGCCGCCGGTTCGTACTCGATCAGGCCGGTACGATCCACGTCTTCGCTCCCGGCAGCACCGCTGGAAAGCTCTTTCTTGATCTCCGACCGGAGCTGACCGACTGGCGGCACTCCAACGAGGAGGGGCTGCTGGGCCTCGCCTTTCATCCGCGGTTTCTTGAAACTGGTGAATTCTTCATCGCTTATTCGGTACCGGCTGAGAACGGGAAGTGGCCAGAACGCATTTCCCGGTTCCGGGTGGCAGCCGACGATCCCAGCCGGGCCGACCGCAGCAGCGAGGAGGTCCTGCTCACGATTGAGCAGCCCTATCCGAACCACAACGGCGGCTCGATCGTGTTTGGCGCTGACGGCTATCTCTACGTCGGTTTCGGTGACGGGGGAAGCCGCGACGATCCCCTCCGGACAGGTCAGGACCTCGGCACCTGGCTGGGTAAGGTCCTGCGAATCGACGTCGATCAGCAGGATGAAGGGCAGGCCTACCGCATCCCGGCTGATAACCCCTTCGTCGGCCGGGCCGGTGCCCTGCCCGAGATTTATGCCTTCGGGTTTCGCAACCCCTGGCAGCTCTCCAGTGATTCGGTCACAGGCAGGATCTGGACTGGCGACGTCGGACAGGACTTGTGGGAGGAGATCGACATCGTCGAGAAGGGAGGCAATCACGGCTGGAGCCTGCGGGAGGGCTCGAAGCCCTTCGGCACGATCTCGAGCACGGCCCAAACGATCGCCCCGGTCTGGGAATACGACCATCAGGTGGGAAGGTCGGTGACCGGTGGGTTTGTCTACCGGGGAGCGGAGCTTCCCGAGTTGGTGGGTAGCTATCTCTACGGTGACTACGTCTCGGGCCGGCTCTGGGCACTGCGGCGGGACGAGGCGACTGGCCAGACCACAAATTTTGGAATTCCCTGGAACAGCCTGCCGATCTTTGGCTTCGGAGCCGATGAGGCAGGCGAGGCGTATGTGCTGACCAGTTCGCCGACCGGACAGGGGGTGTTTCGGCTCGTGCCCCGGCCGCAGTCGGCGGCGGCCCGCTGATCCGCCCGTCGTTGCCCGCTTGTTCATGGCCTCAGGACTTTTCATGACCGAACTCGCCAAACAGTACGACCATCGTTCCGCACAGGCTCGCTGCCGCGAGCTTTGGGATGCCAACCGGGCCTGGCATGCCGAGCCTGAGGCCGGCCGGAAGGTGTTTTCGATCGTGATCCCGCCGCCCAACGTGACCGGCGCCTTGCACCTCGGGCATGCGCTCAACAACACGCTCCAGGACATCCTGGTGCGATCCCGGCGGATGCAGGGCTACCTCACGCTCTGGATGCCCGGCACCGATCACGCTGGGATCGCCACCCAGGCCGTGGTCGAGCGGCGGCTACTCGAGGAGGAGAAGCTCTCGCGGCACGATCTCGGCCGCGAGGCCCTTGTGCAGCGGATCTGGGCCTGGAAGGAGCAATACGAAAAGCGAATCCTGGGGCAGTTGCGGGATCTCGGAGCGAGCTGCGACTGGGACCGTGTTCGCTTCACACTCGACGACCAGTGTGCCCGGGCGGTTCGCGCGGCCTTCTTCCGGCTGTTTCAGCGCGGCCTCGTCCGCCGCGGAAAGCGGCTGGTCAATTGGGACACCTTCCTTCAGACGGCTGTCAGTGACGACGAGGTTTTTCACGAAGAGGTGAAGGGGCACTTCTGGCATGTCCGCTACGACGTGATCGATCCGGCAGCCGGTGAGCCGGAGAGCGTGACGGTGGCGACGACGCGGCCGGAGACGCTCCTCGGTGACACGGCCGTGGCGGTCCACCCCGATCCAGCCGCGGCGTTGGCCGCCGTCGAGGGGGAACTCAAGGCCAAGCGGGCCCAGGCTGCCGCCAAGGAGCAGCCTGACTTCGATCGGGCACTCGAGGACCTGGCCTGCCGCCGGGCCGATCTGCTGCCCCGCCTGCAGGCGCTCGCGGCGATGGCGAAGATGGGCCGCATGGTTCGGTTGCCGCTGCTGGGCCGGTCGATCCCACTGGTGGCTGACGAGTGGGCCAAGCCTGAGCTCGGGAGCGGCTGCGTGAAGATCACGCCCGCCCATGATCCCAACGATTACGACGTGGGGCTCAGGCAGGCGCTGCCGATGATCAACATCCTCAATCCCGATGGCACGCTCAACGCCGAGGCGGGCGGGTATGCGGGGCTGTCAATGAAAAAGGCCCGCGAGCGGGTGGTGGCCGACCTGGAGGCGGCCGGTCAGCTCGTGTTGGTGGAAGACCGGGTGATCGACCTGGCCCACTCCGACCGCTCGAAGACGCCGATCGAGCCCTTTTTGGCCGATCAGTGGTTCATCCGCATGGACGATCTTGCTCAGCCTGCGATCGACGCCGTGGCTGAAGGGCGGATCCGGATCGTGCCTGAGCGGTATGCCAAGGGCTACCTCGACTGGCTCTCGGAGAAGCGGGATTGGCCGGTCAGCCGGCAGCTGTGGTGGGGTCACCGGATTCCGATTTGGCATGTCAGCGGCGTGGCCGAAGCCGACCTCACGGCGGCGTTTGCTGGCAGCGCGACGGTAGCCTGGCGACGTGACGAGGCGGGGGGCTGGTTTGTCTCGTCGGCGGACGAATCCCTCGGCACTGAAGCGGTGGCGGGGCAGCCGCTCGTCCGCGATCCTGACGTGCTCGACACCTGGTTCTCTTCAGCGCTGTGGCCCCACTCCACGCTCGGCTGGCCCGACGCCACGCCAGATTTGGCCTGTTTCTATCCCACCAGCACGCTCGTCACCAGCCGTGACATCCTCACGCTCTGGGTGGCCCGGATGGTGATCCTCGGGGTGTTCGACACCGGTGAGATTCCGTTTCACGAGGTCTCCATCCACCCCAAGATTCTCGATCGCTACGGCGAGACGATGAGCAAGAGTAAGGGGAACGGAGTCGATCCGTTGGACGTGATCGAGTCGCTGGGAGCCGACGCTCTGCGGTTTGCTCTGGCCGGGATGGCCACCGAGACGCAAGACGTGCGGATGCCCGTGGATTTTCAGTGTCCTGCCTGCGGCCACCTGCTCGAGCAGACCCTGCACAATCGGACCAAGCCCAGGCTCGACTGCCCCAAGTGTGGCCAGGCGTTCCGCACGCAGTGGGCGGCGAGTGAAGCGGATCTTGCCCTGCCGCGGGGACCGGCGGTGAGTGAGAAGTTTGAGGCGGGCCGCAACTTCTCCAACAAGCTCTGGAATGCCACTCGGTTTGTGCTCATGAATCTGGAGGGCTATGTGGCCGGGCCACTGAATGCGGCTGACGTCATAGCCGAGGCGCCGCTCGAGGATCGGTGGCTTGCGAGCCGGCTGGCAAGCGTGTCACGGGAGGCCACGCGGGCGATCGCCGAGTATCGATATGCCGAGCTGGCGAGAGTGCTCTACGGCTTCGCCTGGGACGACTTCTGCAGCAGCTACCTCGAGCTCTGCAAGGCCCGGCTGGCGGATCCGGCCCTCCGCGACCGGGCCCGGGGAATGCTGCTCGTAGGGCTCGACACGATCCTGCGGCTCCTGCACCCGATCATGCCGTTTGTAACCGAAGAGATCTGGCAGCACTTGCGGGAGGCGGCCGGCGACCGCCGGATGCCTTGGGATGCGGCCGACCTTCCCGTTACGATCATGCGAGCCAGTTGGCCGGAGCCACCCGACGCTTGGAGCGATCAGCACACAGAAGAGCAATTCGGCATTTTTCTCGCGGTCGTGGGGGCTATCCGCGAGATTCGGGCCCGGCAGAATGTGCCGCCCAAAACCCGCTTGCCTGCCGTGATCCACACGGACGCCACCACAGCCGATCTGCTGAGGCCGATGCTGCCCGCGATTCAAGCTATGGCCGGCGTCGATTTGGGGGCGGTCGGGCCGACGGCGGCGGCAGCTACCGGAGCCACGACAGCCTCGGTGCGAGGCTGCGATGTGTGTGTGGATCTGGCAGAGCTTGTCGATGTGGAGGCCGAAATCACACGTCTAGAAAAAGACACGATCAAGACCCAGGGTTTTATTCAGGCCAAGCGGCAGAAACTCGGTGACGAGAAATTCACGGCCCGGGCCCCGGAGACGGTGGTGGCCAAGGAACGCGCCCAATTGGCCGAGCTCGAGGAGCGGCTGGCCAAAGACCGCGCGGCGCTGGTCGACCTGCGAGCCCGGCAGGCCAAATCCCCGGGCTGATGCAGTCGCTGCTGCTCGGGTAAACTACGAAAACCAGCGTGCGGTCAATCAGCCGCAGTGGCGAGTTAGCCTCAGGAGTGTGCGTCATGAGCGTCCAGATGGAGCTCTCGCGGATCATCATCAGCGAGATCGATGACCAGCAAATGGTCTACCTCAAGGAGGTCGAGGGGGACCGCACGTTTCCGATCCTGATCGGCCTGTTCGAGGCGACGAGCATCGATCGGCGGGTCAAGCACAACCAGTCGCCCCGGCCGCTTACCCACGATCTGCTGGTAGCGGCCGTGGAGATGCTCGGGGGTGAGTTTCAAGACGTGGTGATCTCCGAACTCAAGGAACACACCTACTATGCCGTGATCCGCGTGCTCAAGGATGGCGAGGTCGTGGAGCTTGACGCCCGGCCCTCCGACGCGATCGCCGTGGCGGTCACGTGCGAACCGAATCTGCCGATTTACGTCTCGGAGGACGTGATCGAGAGCGTTCTAGGCTGAACGAATGACGATCCGCACCCTAGCCTGCTGCTGTCTGGCCTGGCTCGCAGTCGCTCGGGCCGACGAGGCCCCTGCGGTCCGGCCCAACATCGTCGTGGTCATGGCCGACGACCTCGGCTATGGCGACGTCTCTTGTAACGGGGCCGAGGCGATCGCGACGCCAAACATCGACGCCTTGGCCGGCCGGGGCATGCGATTTACGAGCGGCTATTGCTCTGCCTCCACCTGCACGCCCACCCGCTATTCGTTCCTGACAGGCACCTACGCCTTCCGCTACCCGGGCACCGGGATCGCCCCGCCGAACTCCCCTGCCATCATCCCTCCCGGCACGACGACGGTCGCCTCGCTCCTCCGCGACGCGGGCTACGCCACGGCCGTGATCGGCAAGTGGCACCTCGGTCTGGGCGGCCCGAAGGGCCCCGATTGGAACGGCGACCTCCAGCCGGGGCCGCTCGAGATCGGCTTCGACCACTGCTTCCTGCTCCCCACGACCAACGATCGGGTGCCGCAGGTTTTTGTTCGGGACCACCGCGTCGTGAACCTCGACCCGGCCGATCCGCTCTGGGTCGGCGATACGGTGCCGTCGCCAGATCACCCCACCGGCGTCACGGCCCGTGATACTCTGAGGATGGACTGGTCGGAAGGCCATAACCAGACGATCCACAATGGCATCAGCCGGATCGGGTTCTACACGGGTGGCCAGGCCGCCCGGTTTCGCGACGAGGATCTCGCCGACACATGGGTGCGGGAGAGCAAGGCCTTCATCACGGCGAGTCAGGCCGGCGACCGACCGTTCTTTCTCTTCTTCGCCGCGCATGAGTGCCATGTGCCCCGGGTGGTGAGCGAACGGTTTCAGGGGAAGTCGCAGTTGGGCCCGCGGGGTGATGCGATTTTGGAACTCGACTGGTGCGTCGGCGAACTCGTGCAGACGCTGGCCGACGAGGGGCTCACCGACCACACGCTGATCGTGTTCTGCAGCGACAACGGCCCCGTGCTCGACGACGGCTACAGCGATGACGCGATCGAGAAGAGCGGAGCCCACCGCGCTGCCGGACCCTACTCGGGCGGCAAATACAGCGTCTACGAAGGGGGCACCCGCACGCCCTTCATCACCTGCTGGCCGGGGAGGATCCTGCCGGGTGAATCAGATGAGATCGTCTGCACGATCGACCTGCCGGCGAGCCTGGCGGCTCTCGTCGGCCAGCCGCTCCCGGCCCACGCCTGCCGCGACAGCCTTGACGTCAGCGGTGCGCTTGTCGGAGCGGCCGGGGCCACGGGCCGCGACCACCTGATCCAGCAGGATAACGGCAGCAGTGGGGCCTTTGGCCTACGGGCAGGCGACTGGAAACTGCTGCGGCACGACAAGGGCATGGCCCGCAACCGGGTGGTCGAGGGCCCGTTGGCCAACACGAAGGTTCCCCGGTACCAGCTCTTCAACCTCGCCAGTGACCCGGGCGAGCAGAATGATCTGTTCACCGACGAGCCCGACGTCGCCCCGCGGCTGATCGCCCAGCTCGAGGCCGCCATTGCCGCCGGCCGCACCCGCCCCTGACCTCAGGGCGGTCGCTTGAGAAATCATTCAACGTACTACGAACCGGGGTTAGTCTAGCTGGTGTGGAATCGGTCTTGATAGGTTGCCCGCAGCCGTTGCGGCGGGCCGTCGCTCCGGTCCAGTCGCATGGTTTTCGCCAGATGAAGCTTGACCGCGTTTTTTCCTGGCGTTTGTTGCCCGGCTGGATGGCGGACCGCCGGCCATGCTCCGGTCCGCGGTCGAGGGGTCGCCACGCGTCGCTGGCATCGGAGTCGGTGGCAGCCTCGCGCCGCCATCTTTCGCGGCTGGATGCAATCCCGATCGGCGTACGAGATCGGAGCGAAATCGGCTACAGGCTCGACCGTCTGGCTACGGTTGCGTGGGCTTTCGCGCTCGCCGTGTGCGGCTCGACATGTCTTGCGGCGGCAGGCCTCACTGTAATCGAGGGCTGCACGCTCGTGCCAACCGACTGGGCCGACGGCGACAGCTTCCGGGTGCGGTTGCCGGATGGCGAGGAGATCACGGCGCGGCTCTACGGCGTTGACTGCCTCGAGCACCATGTGACCGATCAGACCGATGCCCGCCGGCTCCGCAGCCAGCGGCGGTATTTTGGCATCACGAAGGTGCGACCGGAGGCGGCCGCAGCCATCGCATTCGCCAAAGACCTGGGCCGGCAGGCGAGCGAGGAGACTCGGACCTTCCTCTCCAGGCCGTTTGCGATCCACACGAGCTTCGCGGACGCCCGGGGGGATGCCCGCTTCAAGCGAGTGTATGCCTTTGTGTTTGATGCCGACGGCCGCGACCTCGCAGCCCAGCTTGTGTCCCAGGGACTGGCCCGGGCGTTCGGTGTGAGTCGCAGCACGCTGGTGGGCGAGTCGGCCGACGACTACCGCGAGATGCTCGGTGACCTCGAGCTGAGGGCCGCGGCGGCAGGGGTGGGAATCTGGGAGCACACCGATTGGGACAGTCTCCCGGTTGAGCGGCAACTCGAGCGGGACGATGATCGAGAGTTGCAGTCGGCCGTGGGAAAGGCCGCGCTGCCCGCCGGCGCTACAATCGACATCAACTCGGCTCCGCTGGCCGAACTCATGCGGCTGCCCGGCATCGGTGAAACATTCGCCAACCGGATCATCGAGCAGCGGCCCTATGCCCGGCTGACAGACCTCCTCGAGGTGGAGGGCATCGGGCCAGCCACGTACCGGCGACTCAAACCCATGCTTCGGATCGGGGGACCAGAATTGGAGGGGAGTCCCTGACTCTGCCGGTTCGCGTGCTGGCGGTGGAAAACCCCCTCCTGGCTGATCCAGGCTGGAACCTCGCTGGGACCCGGCTGGCGAAGAGAGCCCGGTCAATGGCACTTCCGCAACGGTCCTCGGGCTGACGAGCGGCTCGTGAATCGCGTGCTCGCGTTGTCGGGCCCGAAGCAGCGGATCCCGGCACGACTGCCTTCCCTCCTTGGGTGGCATTTTTCAGGCGTCGGTGCGGAGTCTCTCCGAGTCGGGCCGCCTGGCGGCTTCTTTGGTGCCTCGCGTCTAGTTCGCTGCAGTTGGTCGCCGTGCCGCCGTGCGAGCGCGAATCGCCTTCGCCCAGAAAACCTGCGACCGGGGCAGAAAAAGGGGACGCAGCTCTTTTCCAGGGACTCGATCGGCGGCAAGGAGCCATCCGAGGAAAAGAGCTGCGTCCCCTTTTTTCCCGTCCCAGGCGAGCATGTCGGCGGCGGCAGCGGCGTCGAGCAGACGGCTGAGCTTGCACCAGCGGATCACGCGGCGGCGGACGCGATCATAGGTAGACCGGGGTGCGGGCAGGTGGCAGGAACGCCAGTACACTACTTGTCCGCCCCGCCCGATGCGACGTGGCCGCGTGTCATCCCCTCGGGCCAGTTGGCGATGCGTTTCCGGTGCCCCCGGTTTCGGTTGGCGGCGCCGCCGGGGCTGCGGGTAACAAAACCATCGAGATCACCGTCAGCCCAGGTGCTGCGAAATGGCCACCACCCAAAAAGCGGAGAAAGATGACCCGATCAGCGGCACTTCGTCGACCAATCTCTTTGCGAACGGGCGGCATGTGACCTGACGACGTGTGTTTACCGGCCTGAGTGGTCGGAGCATGGGGCGCACCGCATTGAAGCCCGCGCCATTCGCCGCGTATACTCCAGCGAAGATGCTTGGGTTGGATCGGTTCACGCCACCAAGTCCGAGGTCACCCGGGCCATCTGTCCGGACGCTCGCTACAGTCCCTCGTTTGTCACTTGTCATGCCCGGCACCGCGCCCTATCCGCCTCGCGATGAGCACGAAGAGTTTGCCAACACGCTCACGCATGGCGCGGGAGTGGTGCTCAGCGTGGCCGGCGGGGCCGCCTTGCTGTCGAGCTGTACCCACTGGACCGTCGCGGTGGCCTGCGGCCTGTACGCCCTCACGCTCGTGGCGACGTACGCGGCGTCTGCCCTCTCCCACGGCGTGCGGAGGCCTGATTGGAAGCATCTGCTCAGTGTTTGGGATCAGGGGGTGATTTTTCTGCTCATTATCGGCACGTACACCCCGTTTCTCGTGGCGTACCTCCCTTCGGCATGGACGATGCCCGTGCTCGTGCTCCTGTGGGGAGCGGCACTTCTTGGCTTCGCCTCGAAGGTGCTCGCGAAGCATCGCATCGACCACACGTTCTCTCCGCTTCCGTACGTGGCGCTCGGCTGGCTGCCGGCGATGATCCTCACCCCGTTCGTGCCGCTGGCATGCCTCGCGTGGATGGCCGTTGGGGGTGTGCTCTACACGGTGGGCGTGATCTTTCTTGTGCTCGATCGCCGGGTGCGATACTTCCACGCCGCCTGGCACCTGTTTGTGCTGGGGGGCAGCACCTGCCACTACGTCGCGATTCTCTCGTTCGTCGTGCTGCCACGCGGGATCGCGTAGAGAAGTCAGGGAGAGCCCGTGAACCGCCATCCCTAAGGCTCTCGATCTGAGACGACATAGGTCGTGGGTGTCGGCCGGGGCGGTTGGCCGGTGGGCAGGGCGATACCAGTCGCCTCACAGCCAGTCGACGATGAGGCCGATCTGTGCCGGGGCGAGCAGCGGCATGCGCTCCTCGGCCGCCCTGCCGAAGCTTGGCATTCGGTCGTTCGAGCTCGTCGCGGTGGCCTTGGGGCACGTCGTCGTAGCCACGGCACCCGCGTCATCCCGTTCCCGCTCGGCGAGCAATGGCCCCGGATCTGCTCGTGGATCAAGGGGGGCGGCAACGACGGCTAGAGCGCCTCCACGATCAAGCCAGGCACCGCGTCGAAGTGGCTGTCGTACGCAACCATGCGGCCGCCATTTTCGAGCGCGGCCGCCGCGATCCAGATGTCATTGGTTGGGATCGGGGTGCCTTGCCGCTTGAGGTGAGCGGCGCCGCCCCGAGAAGACGCCGCTCCACAGAGTCGTCTCGGGGAACCTCGAGAGCTGGCTCGCGTGGCAGGAAGCCGCCGAGCGGCCCGTGTCGGGCTCCGTCGAGGAGGAGTTCCGCGGCTCTCTCGAGTGCGGCATCCTCTGCTTCGAATTCGCCCGTGCTCTGTGCACAGGCTGTGGCCAGGGGTTTGTCGTGGCGTTTTTGTGCAAGGGACGGGGCATCTGCCCGTCCTGTAATGGCAGGCACATGGGCAAAGAGACCGCGACCCATCTCACCGATCACGTCATCCCGCCGGTGCCCGTGCGGCAGTGGATGATTTCCGTGCCCAAGCGAGTGCGATGCGTTCTTACTGATCGGCCTGCGGCCGTCAGGGTAGGCCGGGTCGAGCGCCTCGTGCCGGTCGTCGAGCGGCTGCGGCTGGCAGGGAAGGCGGTGCGGGCGAAAGCCTATGAAATCGTCGGAGCCTGGCTGCGACGGCGTTTGTCCGGCAACAACATTGCGTTGGCGCGGCACGACTTCGAGTGGATCAACGGCTTCGACGAGCGGTTCGTCGGCTGGGGCTCGGCGGTCAAGAATCGGCGAAAGCGCTCATAGGTGACGAAGCCCTGCGCGGCCCGGTCGTCGGCGGGAACGCCGGCAGGGCATCCGGGCAGGCACGCCGCCGCTTCAGAGAAGTCTTCATGCAGGTCAAGAATAGCCATCCCCGAGTCAAGAATCACCATTCAACCTCAGAACCTGACCGGTTACAATCAAGTTAGTTTCCGAAAAATGAATAGCGAGGCTGCCCATGCCCCAAGAGCCGGCGTAGGTGACCAGCGAAGGCAGGATGCCGAAGCGCAGTCATTTCCGAGCGAGCGAAGGGCAGGATGCCCGCAGCGAGCGTCCGGCGATGGGGGCATGGGCAGCCCGCGACCCCGCCACAAGACGTATGCTTCTGATCGACATGCCAACAAAGCACGTACTACCCAACCCACTCCCCCGGCTCTCCTTCGGTGTCGGTGATCGCTTCGCCCACGAGGCCGAAGCCCAGCTCGCGGCCTTCGAGCGGCTCGCGGCCGAAGGTGTCGTCGTAGCCCCCGTGTGGAACAAGTCGCATCGCGAGCACACGTTCATCGGCAGCGAGCCGGAGAACGTGCGGGCCGCGGCGGCGGCGGCGGTGGCGGCCCGGCGGTGGCCGCATCCCTGGTTCGTCGATGCCGACCATGTCCGCCTCGAGACGGTGGAGCGGTTTCTGGAGGCGAGTGACTTTTTCACGATCGACGTTGCTGATGCGATCGGCGCGCCGGCCGATGAGGCCGACGTAAAAGCCTTCGTGGGCCGCCATCCCGAGCTCGCCAAGCCGCTCGCGATCCCCGGCATTACGACGGCGATCCGGCTCTCCGAGGACAGCCTGGCCACGATCGCCCGCACCTATCTCCGCGCCTGCCGCCAGGCAGGGGAGCTCTGCCGGCAGATCGTCGCCCGCAAGAAAGGCGACGTGGTGATCGAGGTGAGCATGGACGAGACCGACGAGCCGCAGACGCCGCCAGTGCTCCTCGTCATCCTCGCACTGTTGGCCGAGGAGGGCGTGCCGCTCCAGACGATCGCCCCAAAATTCACCGGCCGGTTCAACAAGGGCGTCGACTACGTCGGCGACCTCACCCGCTTCGAGCAGGAGTTCTCCGACGACGTGGCCGTGCTCGCCTTCGCGGCCGAGCGGTTCGGGCTGCCGGAGTTGCTCAAGCTCTCGGTGCACTCCGGCAGCGACAAGTTCTCGCTCTATCCCGTGATCCGCCGCACGCTCGCCCGCACCGGCGCGGGCGTGCACCTGAAGACGGCAGGCACGACCTGGCTCGAGGAACTGATCGGCCTGGCCGAGGCGGAGGGAGAGGGGCTGGCACTCGCCCGCGAGATCTACGCCTACGCGCTCGACCACGTGGACGAGCTCTGCGGTCCGTATGCCACGGTGATCGACATCGACCGCACGCAGCTACCGCCCATGACCGAGGTGGAGGCGTGGAGCGGGCCGCGGCTGGCCGCTGCCCTGCGGCATGTCCCGGGGCATCCGCACTTCAATCCCCACATGCGGCAGCTGTTGCATGTGTCGTTCAAGGTGGCGGCGCGGCAGGGCTCACGCTACACCGATCTGCTCGTGGCCAACCGGGAGATCGTGGCCCGGCAAGTCACGGTGAACATCTATGAGCGGCACCTGCGGCCGCTGTTTCTCGGATGATGGAGATAACACCTGCGGCATCCGTTCGGACGGCTGTTACCGTCTGCCTCGTGGCGGAGGCCCGGCGAGGGCCGTTCGTATTCCACACCAGTGAGATGCCGGGGGGCCTGGCAGCCGCCTGCCGCGCGGGGGCCGACGCGGGGTTTGCGGCGATCGAACTGTTTCCCGCCGACGGGGCGGCGGCGTTTCCCACGTCCGAGTTGCGGGCCTTGCTGCCGTCGCATGGTCTCGCGCTGGCGGCGGTCGGCACCGGGGGCGGCTGGGTACAGCATGGCTTCCACCTCTGCCATCCCGACTCGGCTGAGCGGGCGCGGGCGCGGGAGTTCATCGCCGGAATTATCGACTCGGCCGGCGAGTTCGGGGCCCCGGCAATCATCGGCTCGATGCAGGGCCGCACGAGCCCGGCCGTGCCACGAGCGGCCGCCCTCGATCTGCTGGCCGACGCCCTCGATGAACTCGGCCGGCGGGCGGCCCGCCATGCGCAGCCGCTTCTCTACGAGCCGCTCAATCGCTACGAGACCGATCTCTTCAACCAGCAGGTAGTGGCGGCCGAGTGGCTCGACAGCCGGGGCCTCGCGCATGCGCGGCTGCTCTGCGACCTTTTTCACATGAGCATCGAGGAGGCCGACCTGGCGGCCACCCTCACGGCCCTGGGCGACCGCCTCGGCCATGTGCACTGGGCCGACTCGAATCGGCAGGCCATCGGCTTTGGCCACACGGCCGTCGAGCCGGTGGTGGCGGCGCTCGGGCGGATCGGCTATGCCGGCTATCTGTCGGCCGAAGTGTTTCCGCTGCCCACGGCTGCCGCCGCCGCTCGGCAGACGATCACAAGCCTCGGCCGGCAGCCTGAATAAGCCTCGTCATGAAGGAGTGAAGCGTCATGCTCAACGGTTCCCTGCTCCATCCCGACATCCTCCGCGTGCTCGCGCAGGCTGGCCACCACTCGACGGTGCTCATCGCCGATGGCAACTATCCAGCCGTGAACAAACGCGGACCCCGGGCGGAGCTCGTCTCGCTGCAGCTCGTGCCGGGCGTGCCAACCGTGGCGCAGGTGTTCGCGGCGGTGCTCGCCGCGGTACAGATCGACGAGGTGCGGACGATGGGCGTGGATCGCACCGACTCCTACGCCGCCGCCACTCCCGGCGATCCGCCAGTCTGGGACGAGTATCGCCGGATCCTCGCGGCCGCCGGCTCGGCGTGCCGGCTCGAGCCGATCGTGAAGTGGGATTTTTACGCGGCGGTCGCGTCTCCCGACCACGTGCTCACGATCCAGACCGCCGACACCGCGCCCTGGGCCAACCTGCTTCTGTTCCTCGGTTGTCGCACGTTTTGAGGTTCCCATGCAAACCCGACCCCTTGGCCGCACGGGTCTCGACGTCCCGATCAACGCCTTTGGCGCGAGTTCCCTCGGCCAGGAATTTCGCGCAGTGCGGCTCGACGAGGCGCTCGCGAGCGTGCGGGCCGCGCTCGAGTGCGGCATGAACCTGTTCGACACGAGCCCCTTCTACGGTCGTGGTATGAGCGAGGTGCTCCTCGGGATCGCGCTGGAGGGCGTGCCCCGCGACGACTATCTCCTCTGCACGAAGCTCGGCCGCTACGACCTCGCCCATTTTGATTTTTCGGCCCGGCGGGTGGCCGAGAGCGTGGACGTGTCGCTCCACCGGCTCCGTGCCGACCACCTCGACATCGTGCTCTGCCACGACATCGAGTTCGTGCCGATGCAGCAGATCGTCGACGAGACGCTGCCGGCCCTGCGGCGGATCCAGCAGGCGGGCAAGGTGCGGTTCATCGGCTTCTCAGGCTACCCACAGAAGATTTTTCGGTTCATCTGCGACCAGGCCGACGTCGACTGCGTGCTCAGCTACAACCAGTACACGCTGCAGAACACCCGCTTCGCCGACGAGACGCTGCCCTACCTCGAGGCCCGCGGCATCGGCGTTATGAATGCCGGCCCGTTCAGCGCCCGGCTCTTGACCGACGCGCCGCTGCCGGCCTGGCTCAAGGAGCCGGAGGAGGTGAAGGCCGCCGCCCGCCGGGCGGCCGAGCTCTGCCGGTCGCGGGGCAGTTCGATCGCGAAACTCGCCCTGCAGTTCGCGATCGCCAATCCAGCGATCGCCACGACGGTGGCCGGCAGCGCGAATCCCGCAAACGTCCGGGCCTGGGCCGAGTGGGCGGCGGCCCCGCTCGACCAAGATCTGCTCCGTGACGTGACGGCGATCTTCGCACCGGTGAAAAACATTGGCCACACCGAAGGCCTGCCTGAAAACAACTGATCGGCCCACACCATGGCCGGCGACCTTCCCGCCTCCAGAGCGACCAGCATGAACATCGACGCGCATCAGCATTTCTGGCGGTATTTGCCCGAGGAATATCCGTGGATTGGTGCCGGCATGGAGCGGATCGCTCGGGATTGTCTCGTGGCCGATCTCGAGGCAGTCGCGCGGCCCGAGGGTTTTACCGGGAGCGTCGCGGTGCAGGCGAGGCAGTCGCTCGCCGAGACCCGCTGGCTCCTCGAACTCGCTGCCGCTCACCCGTTCATCTGGGGTGTGGTCGGGTGGGTCGATCTGCGGAGTGAACAGGTCGAGGAACAGCTCGCGGAGTTCGCCGACCGCCGCGTGTATCCGACCTTCGTGGGCGTGCGGCACGTGGTGCAGGACGAGGCCGACCCGCGGTTTCTCCTGGGCGCGGCGTTCGTCCGTGGCCTGCGGCACCTGCCTGCCTTCGGTCTCACCTACGATCTGCTCCTCTACCCGCCCCAGCTGCCGGCGGCCAGCGAACTGGCCGGCATGCTGCCCGAGCAGCCCTTCATCCTCGATCACCTGGCGAAGCCGCGGGTGAAGACGGGTGAGATCGCCGAGTGGCGGCGGGACATCGAGGCGCTCGCCCGGCATCCCAACGTCTCGTGCAAGGTGTCAGGGCTCGTGACGGAGGCGGCCTGGCAGGGCTGGAAGGCGACCGACTTCCGGCCCTATCTCGACGTCGTGCTCGCGGCGTTCGGTCCGGAGCGGCTCATGCTCGGCAGCGATTGGCCGGTCTGTCTCGTGGCCGGTTCCTACGCCGACGTGGCCAGCATCGCCCGCGATTTTTTCTCCGCCCTCACGCCCTCCGAGCAGGCGGAGGTCGCGGGTGGCACGGCCCGCAGGATATACGGTCTCGCATCATCCTGACGCACCGCCCTGCTCTCAAACCCTTCTCGCACCCTCCCCACGACTTTCTCACCAGCGGAGTCCATTCCATGCAGGCGCTCCTTCTCGAAGAGCCGAAACACTTTCGCTTCATCGACCTGCCCGAGCCGCCGCCGCCGGGGCCCGGGGAAGCGGTCGTCCGCGTGCATGCCGTGGGCATCTGCGGCACCGACTATGGCGGCTACCTGGGAAAGATGCCGTTCTTCAGCTATCCGCGGATTCCGGGGCACGAACTGGGCGTGGAGGTTATGGCCGTGGGGAGCGACGTCACGCACGTCCAGCCTGGCGACCGCTGCTGCGTCGAGCCCTATATCAACTGCCAGCAGTGCCACTCCTGTCGGCGGGGGCTTACCAACTGCTGCATGAACCACCAGACGCTCGGCGTGCACTGCGACGGGGGCCTGCGGCCGCTGTTCACGCTGCCCGCTCGCAAGCTCCATCCGTCGCCTCGGCTCACCCACGCCCAAAATGCGCTGGTGGAGACCCTCGCGATCGGCTGCCATGCGATCGACCGCGGCGCGCCCGGGCCGGACGACACGGTGCTCGTGATCGGCGCGGGGCCGATCGGCCTCTCGGCAGTGGAGTTTGCCCGGCTCTCCGGGGCCCGAGTGATCGTGATGGACCGGGTGCCCGAGCGGCTTGAGTTCGTCCGCACCCGCTTGGGCGTGGCCGACACGCTTGGTGCCACCGACCCGGCAGCCAATGAGACGGCGCTCCGCGGCCTTACCAGCGGTGAGCTCTGCACCGTGGTCGTCGATGCGACCGGGAGCGCCGCAAGCATGGCCGAAGCGCTGGCTTTTTGCAGCTTCGGCGGCCGGCTCGTCTACGTGGGGATCACACAGGCCGACCTCGTGTTTCCGCATGCGCGGGTGATGCATCGTCGCGAGCTCTCGATCATCGCCAGCCGCAATGCCCTGTCCCGCGACTTCACGCGGATCATCGGTCTCATTGAGGAGGGGCGGATCGACACCCGTCCCTGGATCACCCACGAGCTCCCCTTCGCCGACACGATCGAGGCCTTCCCGTCGCTCCTTGACCCGGCCCGCGGCGTGATCAAGGCGGTCGTGACCTTGTGATGCCCGGTCGCCGCGCCGGATGATTTCTGATGGCCGCCTGTTACGAGTCTTCGGGAGCAGCGACTATCAATCTTCCGCCACGCTCACGCTAAAGTCATCCACCAGGGTGGAGCCGCGATCACCCTTGTTGACCACGTGCGTCTGGAGCGAGAGCCGAGGCCGGGTCGGGAGGGAGCAGGGGTAGTCGCTCGTGACGCATAATCCGGTGACAAACACGTCGACGACCATGCTTCCGTGGCGGACGCGGGCTTCCGGAGTGTCGTCGATCGAAATCATGACCAGATAGGGCCCGACGGCGTCTTCGCTGCGGGCGAAGCCCCTGCGTTTTCTGCGCGGGCTCGCCACCGACGCGTACGCCCGCGTGCCAATGCGGCGACGTGAGCACGGCTAGCACCGCTTCGGCTCAACGCTCAACCACCGCGTGCACCTGCGGGCCTTGAGTGACCGCCGGCGTCTTCATGTCGGCTGCTGACCAAGCAGGTGGCGACGCCCCGCCGGCGTTCCTGCCCGCTCGACCGATCGCGCCGGCCGATCTGGCCGCGGTCACCGAGCGGGGGCGCCGCCGCGTGATCCGCTGGTTCAGACTCTCTCGCCTGCTCGCCGATCTTGTGCCGCCGCCGCGGAAGCACCGGCATCGCTACCACGGAGTGTTCGCCCCGAATCACAAGCTCAGGCGAGCCGTCACGGCGCTGGCGAAAAGGCAGCGTCGGCAAGCGGCGCGAGGCCGCGACGGGCGGGCATGAGGGCGACGGTCACGGCCCGGGAGGCTGCTATGACGCGCATCAAAAGCCCCGCTCGCACGACACCTCGCGCACAAGCCTGGGCCAAGCTGATGGCCCGGGTGGGGGAGGAGTTTCTGCTCGAGTGCCCGAACGGCGGCGGCGACATCCGGCTGATCGCGTTCAGACTGCTTGGAGATAAAAAGGTGTCAGGAACCCTTTTCGGCACGCACGGTTTGGGTTTTCTTTGGAGAAAAGGTTCCTGACACCTTTTTATCTTTTTATCACCCCGGCCGGGCCCGACCCAGCTGGTGGCTTTATGTCTGGGCAGCACGTAGCGAACGCGGGCGATGCGGTTGTCTGCACTGCGCCTCACGGAAAGTCGCTTGAGGACGAAGGGGGGCCGGGCGCAATACCGCAGCAGGTGTTCGAGAGGGTGACATTAGACACGCAGATGGGGACGAAAGAGTGTGATCCGGACTCTGGCGTCGATCGAGAATCCGCTGTTCTCCTACGTCAGCATGTCGGCGGAGGTAGCGGCGTCGAGCAGGCGAGAGCGACTGAACTAGCGGATCACCCGGCGGCGGACCCGCTCGGTGACGGCGGCCAGATGGAGCTGGACCTTGAAAACAGCGGGCTACCGGACGGGTATGTTCGGTAAGTGGCATTTGGGCAAAGACCCCACGGCGCAGGGCTTCGACGTCGTCGTGTAATACCAGAAACTCACCCGCAAGGGACACCACCTACCTGATCGCAACTACCTCGCCGACGCTCTCACTGATCTCACGGTGAAGTTCATCGAGGAAAGTAAAGACGGCCCGTGGGCCGCCTACCTCGCCCATTTCGGAGTGCACACCCCTCTCGATCCGAAGAAGGATCTCCTTCCTCAGTACGAGGCAAAGGCACCCGGCAGACTCCACAGCCATGTCGTGATGGCCACCATGATTTAGGCTATCGATGACAGCGTGGGAAGACTTGTGTCGGAACTCGACCGCCTCGGCGAGCGTGAGAACACGGTGATTGTCTTTTCCTCCGAAAACTGCGGCTACGGCCCCGCCACCGACATGGATCCGCTCTATGGATACAAGGGGACCTATTTCGAAGGCGGCATCCGCGCCCCGCTGTTCGTGAACTGGCCGGGCGTTGTTGCACCGGGAAAAATCTCAGGCGAACCGGTGGTTGGAGTCGATTTCCCCCCCACCTTTTGCGCCATCGCCGGCGCGCCGCTGCCCATGCAGCCGGTAGATGGCCGCAGCCTGCTGCCCTTGTTGAGAGGCGAAACCGAAACCTTCGGGAAGCGTCCGATCTACTGGTATGTTTCCGCTTACCTAGAAAGTTATGGCAATACCGAGGAGCAGCGAGATCCGCTCTTCCGCGCCCGTCCGGTCGAAGCGAATTGCATCAGCGTTTTCAAGCTCAAGGAATACTACGAGAACGGCCACCTCGCGCTCTACAACCTCAGGGACGACACCCGTGAAAGGAAAAACCTCGCCGATGAGATGCCGGAGAAACACGACGAACTCCTAAGTGAACTCCACCGCTGGCAGGACGGAATTCGCGCGAAACGACCTTTCGACAAGAACCCGGCCTTCGAGGAACAGGCCGAGCGGAAAGCCATCAAGAAAGCCGGGACGAATTGAATCAAACGGACAACAAATCATGACGAATCGACTCACCTCCCTATCCACCATCCTGCTCGCCCTCACCTGCTTTTCGCCGCCCTGCCATGCCGAAACGGCGGGAAACGCCTTGTATTACTATCGGCCGGTGGTGGTTGGAAAACCGGTGACGCTCGAATGCGAGGTCGCCGTTTACGGAGGCACCTCCGCCGGGACTATCGCCGCCATCCAGGCCGCGCGAATGGGTAGGAAGACAACCCTGATTTCCTTTAACCAACATGTCGGCGGACTCACCTCCGGCGGACTCACCGCCAGCGATCTCGGCAAGAAGGAAACCATCGGTGGCCTCGCGCTGGAGTTCTACGATCGCCTCGGCGGCAAGACGAATTTCAAAGCCTCGGCCGCCGAAACACTCTACCGCGAGATGCTGGAGGAAGCCGGTGTCACGGTGCTCCTCGGCCGCCCACTGGAGGCGGTGAACATGGACGGCAACCGCATCGCCTCCGCTAAATTCGAGACGGGCGAGACGGTGAAGGCCACGATGTTCATCGACGCCACTTACGAGGGCGACCTGCTCGCCTCCGCGAACGTTTCCTATCGCGTAGGCCGCGAGCCGGCCTCCACCTACGGCGAAAGCCTGGGCGGGCAATGGCAGACGGTTTCGTGGAAAGACGTCTATCAGTTCTGCCGACTGCCGATCAGCCCCTACGTGGTGGCGGGCGAGCCGTCGTCCGGGCTGCTCCCAGAAATCTCGCCGCACAAGGCGGGCGCGAAGGGTGAGGGCGATTACCGGGTGCAGGCCTACAATTTCCGCATGATCCTCTCCGACAAGGCAGGCCACATCCCTTTCCCGAAACCCCACGGTTACGATCCCGCCCGCTACGGCCTGCTGGCGCGATTCCTGAACTTCGATCCGGCGGTCAAATGGAGGTTGGACTACACCACCAAGCCCATGACCGACGGCCCGGTGCAGATGCGCAACGGCGATTCGAACAACGCCGGCAGCTTCTCCTCGGATCTCGTGGATGGCAGCCATCGCTGGCCGGACGGCACCTTCGAGCCGGTGAATTTCTCGGAACTCCCGCCGCCCCGCTGCGGACTCCCCGGGCCTCTCCGCAAGCTCTATGAAATGCGCGAGGAAATCTTCCAGGATCACGTCACCTACCAGCAGGGTCTGCTGTATTTCCTCGCGAACGACCCGCAGGTGCCGAAGGAGCTTCAGGAACGCTGCCGGAAATTCGGATTGGATCCCGACGAGTTCAGGGAAACCGGCCACTGGCCGCACCAGCTCTACATCCGCGAAGGCCGTCGCATGGTTTCCGATTATGTGATAACGCAGGCCGATTGTGAGGCGAAGCGGCTCGCGGAGGATTCCGTCGGCCTCGCCTCCTACCCAATGGATTCCCATTTCTGCCAGCGTGTGCCAGACGAGGAAAACGGGGTGATGACCGTGCGCAACGAGGGCGGCTTCGGGCACTCATGTGCCAAGCCTTATCCGGTTTCCTACCGATCCATCGTCCCGAAAATGGAGGAGTGCGAGAACCTGCTGGTGCCCGTGAGCCTGTCGGCCTCGCATGTCGCCTTTGGGTCGATCCGCATGGAACCCGTCTTCATGATCCTTGGCCAAAGTGCCGGAACCGCCTCCTCCTTCGCCATCGAAAATAGGATTCCCATCCAGAAGGTGGACTATGTGAAACTGAAGGAGCGCCTGCTTGCCGACGGACAACGCCTGAGTTTTCCCTGAGCATGAGGAAGGATAGCCCGGTCAATGGCACCTCCTCAATCACCTTCCGGCTGATGAGCTGCTCGTACGCGGTGTGCCCCGTTTCCGAGGGTGGAACAGGCAGTATCCGGAATGGCAGCCTTCCCTCCCAGAGTGGGGTTTTTTTGGCGTCGGCGCTGAGAAAAAGGGCTGAGAAAAATGGTGCCAGCCACGAATGGCACTGTCGTGCGGAAATGAGCGCGGAGATTGGCCTTGGGCT
>ERZ889217.314-NODE-314-length-31176-cov-12.789210_pt1 | contig 31176 bp, 22 predicted proteins | sample MGYA00521098_ERZ889217 | MGnify/ENA primary metagenome ERZ889217 (study PRJEB32303, sample SAMEA104408613) | aquatic metagenome | biome: Brackish water; feature: Pelagic; material: water | place: Baltic Sea | collected 2014-06-10T22:04:00 | depth 2,362 m ... | reverse complement strand
AGGTCATTGGATTTGACGCCGCTGACCAGCCCCCTCGAGAGAACGCCCGAAACCGCCACGGGTTTATGCTTGAGCGCTTGGGTGACGAGTTTCGGGTATTTGGCACCAAGAGCCGCAAGGTCCTTGGCGGGTATCACGGATTGCTCCACAAGCGCAGCAACTTCGTGCTCGGGAGATGTTGCGGTCGGAGGTGCCGGTGATGCCGTGAAATGCCTCCAACCAAAAAAACAAAGCAAGGAGAGGATCGAAAGAAGCAGCAGTTTTTTAAGCACGGGGCGAACGATATTTCTCAAAAAACCAAAAGCTCCCCAAGTCGGGCAAGACAATCTTTCTATGCGCCTGAAAACCCGTCCGGGCTTTTGTGATTATTCAAAGCGGATGGCGCGGGCGGGGGGGATGCGCGAGGCGCGGGAGGCGGGGAGCCACGCGGCGAGGAGCGCGGCAGGGAGAATCCATAAGGGCGTTGAGGCAATCACACCCCACGGATAGCGGAGGTCGATGGTCCACCCGAAAAACGCTTTGTTGATGACCCAAGTGAGAATCATCGCCATCGCAGCGCCGCAGAGGATGCCGACGGCGGACGACAGCAGCCCAACCATCGAGGCCTCGGTGAGGACGAGGCTGCGGATTTGCGCACTGGAAGCGCCTTGGGAGCGGAGGACGCCGATTTCGCGTTCCCGCTCGAGCACGAGCGTGGAGAGGGAAAGCAAAACACCCGCCACAGCCACGACCACGGCGATGGTTCTCAATACGGAAGTCACGGCAAAGGTTTGGTCGAAAATCTCGAGCACGCGACGGCGTAGGTCGGAATTCGTATAAATCGCAAACTCCCCCTCGCGTCCGAGCGCCTGCCGGAAATCCTCGGCCAGCAGGGTGGACTCCTCAGGATTTCTTAGCGTGATCGAGAGAGAGTGCAGGCGGTCGTCGCTCCAATAATTCGAAAAATTCGAGCGCTCGATCATCACAAGTCCGCTGTCGCGTGTGAAATCGCGGATCACGCCCACCACCTCGAAGCGGGCGGAGCCTTTGGGCGACGCAAATTCCAAAACCTCGCCGAGCTTGGTCCCATGGCGATTCGAGAAACTTTCAGAGACAACCACCTTTCCCTTTTTAAAAAAATCGGCCGCCGCGTTTGGTCCACCACTCAGAAATTCCAACTCGCCGCGCGCTTGGCCATCGACCACGGCGAGAGTCGCTGTGCGCTCTCCCCAAGGAACCACCATCTCGCGGAAGGTGCCGACTTCGGCAACTCGCGGATCCTGACGAATCCAATCCAAGGCCGCAGCCGGGAGGAAACTTTGAAGGCCGGCCGTTTCATTGGCTGCGGGCGCGATGAAAAGATCCGCCGCGAGGGTGTTTCCAAGCCAACGCTCCACGCTCGCGCGGAAGGAATGGATCATCACCGAGACGCTCACCGTCATAGCCGCAGCCACGGCGAGAGCGGCGATCGTTACGGCGTTGCGATGCAGGGAGCGGACCAGGTGTTGGGAAGCCAACCGCACCATCCAGCCGGGTCCATTGGCGAGTCGTGCGAAAAGTCGGACGACGAATGGGACAAGAAGAGAAAAGCCCGCGATGAGAAATCCAACCGCTGCAAAGCCGAGAAGCCGCCCGCCTTGGCGGAGTGCCAGCCAAGAAAGGACAAATGCCAGAAGAAGGCACGCGACTCCCCAAGGAGCCCAGCCTCGCGCGGAATCCGCCCCGTCTCCCATGGAGCCTTGGCGCAAAACCACGGCCGGATCACAAGAAGCCGCCTCGCGGGCGGGCCTCCATGCGGCGAGGAGCGAGGCCCCCAATCCGCAGGCAAAGGCAAGAGCGACCTGCAGGGGAGTGATCTCGATCCGGTCGATGCTCACCAGCGCGTAGAGAGAGGACACCGTCTGGCCCACCGGAGCGGACAGCACGGCGGCGAGCGGACCTGCCAGCAGGATTCCAAGAATGGTTCCTAGGAATCCGCAGACGAAACTCTCGCCAAGAAAAAGGGCGGTGACCTCCAACTTCGTGGCACCACAGGCGCGGAGGATTCCAATCTCGTGACGCCGCCGAACCACAGCGGCGGAGAGGCTGTTGTAGATCAGATAAACGCCGACCACCATCGAGACGAGGCTCAAGGCGGTGAGGTTGAGCTGAAACGCGGCGAGCATCCGCTCGGTTTCTCCTCCGCGGCGGGAGGGCGGGCCGATCACGGCATCTGGCGGGGCGAAGAGGCGAAGTTTTTCGATGAGCGGGTCGAGATCAAGGGGATTGTCCGCAAGCAACTGGATCGAGGTGAGGCGTCCCGGCAGGCCGAGGAGTTGCTGGGCCCAGCCGATATCCATGGCTGCCAAGCGGGGATCGGAGGCCACGCCGACATCGTCGGTTTTTAATTCAAACACTGGGCGGAGAGTTTTCGAAGCGCCGCCTGCGAGGACGCGGAAGGGTTCAGTTTTTTTCCCTGCGACCGCGAGCACATCGGAATCTCGGAGCCATTGCTCGAGATCGGGATCGCCCCCACCGCGAGCGGAGAGTTCGAAAACACGCATGTCCGAGCCAGTGAAGGGATCGATACCCAGAATCCGCAAATACTCGCCGGGCTCCTCCGGCAGCGTGGCGATACCCTCCACGAGAGGTGTGGCGGAGGCGACGCCTTCGGTGTTTTGGACTGCCGGGAAAATTCCCTCGGGCAGATCGCCGCGGATTTCGAGGTGGGCGTGGCCCGCGACGAGGCCGACGGCGTTTTGGAAGCTTGCGAGAGCCCCTCGATTCGCCATCTGAATCGCCAGAAAAACCGTCACTCCCGCCGCGATGCCTAGGATATTGAGCGTCGGAAACAGGGGATGGGCCAAGCCGGGCCGGACGATCTGGCGCCAGAACAGACGCAAAAAACCAGGGGTCATTCGGAGGTTTTCACCGCCGCGCTATGCAGGACTTGCTGAAGGTTCCTGATCGCGGTGCGTGAGGAGATTTTTCCGCCGTCGCGGCCGTAAACATAAAAGGAATCCATCGCCACATCCATCTCCGTGGTGATGCGGGAAATCTCGATCAATACGCCCTCGCCGCTCATGGCGCGGAGCAGGTCGTAGAGCAGGCCGAGGCGGTCGGGGGTTTGAATCTCGATGAGCGTGTAAACAGGGTGCGAATCGTTATCGATCGTGATGCGCGTGGGGAGGTCGAACTCCTGGGAAAGTTTGTAGCTCCGGAGCCGGCTGTCCTTATCCATGAGCGGAGTGAAATCGAATTCCTCGACGGAGAGCGCCTCAGCGAGGCGTTTTTCAATGGAGGCTATCTCGCGCGGAGATGGCACGGGCTCCAAATTCCCGCCGCAGACCCGGAAGATATCGAGGGCCAGGCTGTCAGTGCGGGTGAAAATGTCGGCGCCAAGGATATTGAGTCGGGCGGAGACGAACGCGCCCGCGATGCGCTCAAGGAGTCGCGGACGGTCCCAGCTCGAGACCCAGACCTCGGTGTGGCCTTTGTCGGGCTTCGGAATCCAGCGCAGGGCTGGCGCAGCGGCGAGCGAGTCGCTGGTGAGGCGACTCAGGAAGAATTCACGGAAATGGCGAAGGTGCTGGGCGATTTCCTCCGGCTCGAACATCTGGAAATAACGATCCGGCATGAATTGAAAATGCGCCTCGCACTCGTCCCCAAAAGAGTCGTCGAGTTTCTCAAGAACGAGTTTTTTCTGGAGCTGGCGGTTGCGGCGAGTTTCCTCCATCGCATCCACGCCGCCCTCGAGATAGCGGGCGCAACGGCGATAGAGAGTCCACACAAGGCCTTCTTTCCAATCCGACCAATTTTCATCACTGGTTCCCATGCCATCGGCGAGCGTGAGGAGCATGAGAGCGTCGAGGTTTTTCCTGTTCCCAACAATGCGGGCGAATTCCTCGGTGGTTGAGTGGTCCTCGAGGTTGCGCGTCTGCGACATCTTCGAGAGCGTGTAGTGCGAATCGACGAGCGTGATGAGCATTCGGCGCCGCTCGGGTGGGAGTTGCAGGCGGCGGGCGACCTTGTGGGCAATCAAGGCACCGGCCTCCTCGTGGTGACGCGAATTCGCAGCCTTGCCGGTGTCGTGGAGAAGAACGGAGAGATAGAGGATGGAGGGGTCTTCGAGTTTTTGGAAAATCGGCCGGTAGCCTTGGAGGCGGCGCTGGTCGGATAAAAGAACCGAATCGAGTTTTTCGATGCACACGAGGGTGTGTTCGTCGGCCGTGTAGCGGTGATAAAATTCGTGTTGAACGAGGCAATCCAGCGCGCCGAACTCGGGAATGTATCGACCGAGCACGCCCAGGTTGTGCATGAGACGAAGGATGCGGCCCACCTCGCCCTTGCGCGAAAGAATCGCGAAGAAGGTCTCCCGGGCGGATGCGGCGTATTGGAAGGTGCGGTCGATCAGGTGCAGGCGCCGAGCTATGAGATCCATCAACTCGGGGTGGAATTCGAGTTGGCGCACTTGGGCGTAGTGGAAGGCGCGGAGAAGTCGGTAGGGATCGTCATTAAAAATCTCGCGGGACTCGGGAATCAATTGCCCGCCGCGGGCGATGAAGCTGTCGAATTTCTCGGATTTCGGGCGGGAACCAAGCAGACGCATCAGGCGCGACGGCTCTGGCGCGGAGCGGGCTTCCATCTTTCCAAGGGCGGCTTCGGTGACGAGATAGATGGTGCGCGCATGGCCATAGTAGTCGCGCATGAAGGCTTCGACTTTGCGGAGGATGTTTTTCTGCGGGTAGTCGAAGGCTTGAGCGACGCGGCCTTGGAGTTGGAGGGTGAGTTGATCGGCCGAGCGGCCGTTGAGATATTGCATCTCGGCGCGGGTGCGCAGGAGGAAGTCGTAGCTTTTATCGAGACGCTTGCGATCGGCATCGCGGAGAACTTTTGCCTCCACCAGTTTCGCGGTGGAATTGAGGCCAAGTTTGAATTGGGAAATCCACAGGAGGCTCTGGTAGTCGCGCAGGCTGCCGGTGCCATTCTTGATATTCGGCTCCTGCATGAAAACGCTCATGCCGTATTTGGCCCGCATCTCGCCTTGGTTGGTGAGGCGCCAGCCGATGTATTCCTGCTCGCGCCCGACGATGCACTCACGCTGAAAGCGCTCCTTGAAGCGGTTAAAAATCTCCCGGTCTCCGACGAGGTATCGCGACTCGAGCATCGAGGTTTTTGTCACCATGTCCTCGTTCGATTTCTGGATCGCTTCGGAGATGTTTCGAGTGGCTTGCCCGACCTTGAATCCGATGTCCCAGAGGGCGACGATCGTGCGGCGAATGATCTCCTCGGCTTCCTTGTCGCGGGTGCTCTTGTCCTGCAGAAAAAGCACATCGATATCGCTCATCGGAGTGAGTTCGCGACGGCCATAGCCACCGAAGGCTGTCACGCAGAGGCGACCGGCGAGTGGGGCGGTGGCAACCTCCCGCACAATTCCATCGAAAAGCTCGCGGAGCAAAATATCCACCGTGTCGGCGCGTTGGCGGGCGATTTCTCGGCCTCCACCTCCGGCACGATGCCACTCGCGAAGGCGCTCCTCCTCGACTTGCAGGAAATTTTTAAACAGCGCAATCGGAGAGCCGTTTTCCGACCGAGCTTTTTTGGAAAGTTCGATGGCGGAGGTCTCGAGGGCCCTTGGCTCTGTGAGCAGACTCATGGCGGTCCGTCCTTGATCAGGATCTCCACGCGGCGGTTGATTTTCTGTTCTTCGATCGTGCCAGTTGCGGGAGCGGCCAGACGGGATTTTCCATGGCCAATTGTGGAAATCGACTCAGCGGGAATGCCGACCATGTCGATGAGCCAAATTCGCACCGAGTCCGCACGGAGTCGGCTGAGTGTAATGTTGTATTCGTCGGTGCCGAAGGAATCGGAGTGGCCTTCGATGACGAACCGGGCCTTCGGATTGCGCTTCAGGAGTTGGCCGAGTTTTTCAAGACTCGCCAAGGCGCCGGGCTGAAGGCGGTGGTCATCATATTCAAAAAGCAAATCACCGGGGAGCAAGATGGGGGCTGTGTCCTGGGTGAGCGGGCCGGTCTGAGCGAGAAGTTCGTCGAGATTGGAAAATCCGGCTCCGCCGCCTGGTTGGCCGGGTGTGGCCTCTGGGGCGCGCAGGGCCAGGATCGGATCTGTGGTCGTGGTTTCAGAAACCAATGGCATGTCGCGCGTGAGATCCTTGACGAGCGCGTCGTCCACGGGAATGAGGTGGCTCGAAGGCGAGGTGGCGTTGGATTTCGGAAGATCGGGGATTTGGGGCTTCTCATTCACGATCACTTGGTCGAGGGGCGGCGTGGTTTTTTGATCCGGCGCCTTGGCAGTCTGGCGGTCGAGGGAGATTTTCTCCTCGGGAATTTTGAAGTCCACGGGGTCGGGCTTTTTTTCTTCCGGCTCGGGCTCGAGCAAACGCGGGTCGATATCGGCGCGCTCGATGTTGAAAGTGCGGGGGACAATTTTGTCGTAGAACGCATCGCTCATCCGGTCGATGGGCACATGGCGGCTCCAATTCCAGAGAAGGAGGTGGATGAGGATCGATGCGATCAAGGCAGGAAGAATCCATCTCGCCCAAGCGTCTCGATGGCGCGGCATAGGTTGGTCTAGGATTCTGCCCCGGCGGCTCATGATTGAAAAACTAGTGTCGGGCCTGACAAAACTCCATCACAGAAAAGGCGGAGGTCAGCTGCGAAGCTTCGCAAACCGGTAATGGCTCACGAGCCATTCGTTGCCACCGCGGAAGCCCCAGAGTTCCGCGCAGGACATGAAGAAGACGCGCCAGTAGGCACGCCACTTCGCGGTGTTCTCGCCGCCGTAAGTTTTTTCAAGGATCGGAGTGATCGCTGGCTCGTTCGCATCCATTTTTTCCAGCCAAGCCTCGGAGGTTCGTTGGTAATGGGTGCCGGAGACGCGCCAGTGTTTTTCGATCGAGAGATCGTCCTGGAAGTAGAGCAGGAGGTCGTCGGAGGGCATCGTCCCGCCATCGAAAAAATAGCGTGTGATCCAGTCCGAGGGATCCTTGCCCTCAAAGTGGTAGGCGAATTCGCGGTGGGTGAAGATGTGGACAAATAATTTGCCGCCTAGGCGAAGCCAGCGGGCGACCTTCGCCATGAGGCGCTGGTAGTTTTTCATGTGCTCGAACATTTCCACGGAGACGACTCGGTCGAATGCCGAGTCGCCGGCCTCGAAGTCGTTCATGTCAGCCGTAACGATGCGGACATTGCCCAACCCGCGCCGCGCGGCTTCGGCTTCGATGTGGAGTTTTTGGGTCGAAGAATTCGAGACGCCAGTGATGCGAGCAGCGGGGAATTTCTCGGCCATCCAAAGCGTGAGACTACCCCAGCCACAACCGAGCTCGAGGATGTCGAGGCCGTCGGAGAGTTCCGCACGTTCGCAGGTGAGCGCGAGCATCGCCTCTTCGGATTCGGCGAAAGTCGTGTCCTCGCGCGGCCAGTAGCCGGAGCTGTATTTCATGCGGGGGCCGAGGACGAGTTTGAAGAAATCAGTGGGAACTTCGTAGTGCTGCTCATTCGCGGCGGCGGTCTTGATGGCGATCGGGCTGCGTTTGAGTTCTTCCACAAATGCAACCAGCGCCTCGGACTGGGCGATGGCATTTTCACGCGTTTCCTCGCGGAGTTTTTTGGAGAGGAGATTGCGGATCCCAAGCCGGATGGCAGCATCAGGCAGGAGATTTCGGGCGAGAAGGTCGTCGAGTTGGATCATGTGGTGAAAAGGATTATCCCGCAGAGGCGCTGGGACGCAGAGGAGATTCTTCAAGGCCGTTGACACATCGGGTAATGCCGGTTTTCAGAATAGCCTCGCCGAAGTTAAGCAAGTAGCCGAGCTTCAATCCAGTCAGCCGCAGATAGGTCTGCACTTGTTTCTTATGGGCTGGATTCACGGCCTCCACGGATTTGAGTTCCAGAAGAACTTTGTTTTCGGCGATGAGATCGGCGCGAAATCCCTCATCAAATTTGATGCCCCGATAATGGATTGGCACGGGCACTTGTCTGCGCACATCCAAGCCGCGTTTTTTGAGAGAATCCGCAAGGATGACTTCATAAACGGACTCGAGCAAACCCGGGCCAAGCTCCCGGTGAAGTTGTATGGCTTCCTCAATCACGATTGTCCCAACCTCGTTTTCGCTCATTTCAAAACTCTCTGCGTCCCTGCGCCTCTGCGCGAGATCATGATTTTGGAAACCAAGGGATGAAGGCACTGGTGCGGCGTTGGTAGTCGCGGTAGGCATCGCCGCGGGTGGCGAGGGCGCGGGCTTCGGCGGGAGGGATGCCGGTCATTCGGGTCAGGAAAAATAACATCAGAAGCGGGCTTGCCAGTCCAACCCATGACCAAGGAGAGCCGAGTGCGAAGACGAAATAGGCAATCCAGACGACCCACTCGAAAAAGTAATTCGGGTGGCGCGAGTATTTCCAGAGGCCAAAATCGCACACGCGGCCTTTCGACGCAGGCTGAGCCTTGAAGAGTGCGAGTTGCATGTCGGCGATTGACTCTCCTCCGATTGCAACGAGCCAGAGCAGGACGCCTGCGATTTCGAAAAAACCGATGCCTGGTGAGGGGTTCGCACAGGCAAAGGCGATGGGCAGGGACAACAAGCCGATCAGCAATCCCTGGAGCTGAAAGAATCCAAAAAACATCAACCAGGTGCGTTTGGGATATTGCTTCCGGAGATCAGCGTAGCGGGGATCCTCCTCCGGGTGGTGGGACATCACGCGTTTGTAGAGATGCATTCCGAGTCGCAGGCTCCACGCGCAGACCATCGCCGCGATGAGGCCGTTTCGAATCATGTGTCCGCTGCCGAAGACCCCATAAAAAAGTGCCACTGGTGTGAATCCGAACGACCACCAGATATCAACGATCCCCGCGTTATCCATCCGCCTGGCGAAAAACCAAACGACCACCATCATCGCCATGGCGAGAGTGGTTCCAGCGATCACGAGCGGCAACGGATTCATGCGGCGCGGAGTATGCCGCGTCCGAGACGGCATGGAATCCAATTTCCTCAATGCCAGCGAAACCAAATCCGACTATGGCGCCTGGGTCGCCAAAATTTTCTGGATTCGGCCGTGAAGCTCCCGCGCGGCGGAAAGGATTTTTTGAAGGTCGGCCAAATCCTCGGGTCGGGCTTGGGGACGCTCGGAGAGGATTTCGGTATAACCAATAATGGCGTTGAGCGGGGTGAGGAGATCGTGGCTCAAACTTGCGGGTGATGGCTTTTCAGGCGCGGGCGGCAATCCCCCGAGAAGCGCCTCGATTTTTCCGATCAACCGCTCGAGATCGACCGGCTTGGTGTCGTAATCATCGCAACCTGCCGAGAGGCATTTTTCGCGGTCGCCTTCCATCGTCTCGGCGGTCAGCGCCACCACAGGAATTCGCGCCGTGGCGGGGTCGGCCTTGATGTGGCGCGTCGCGGTCCAGCCGTCCATCACAGGCAGGCCCATGTCCATGAGCACAAGGTCGGGCGATTCCGAGCGTGCCATGGTCACTCCCTCCGCGCCGTCGACTGCCATGACCACCGCATACCCCCGCTTCGCCAGGCGGCGCGAGAGCATGTCGCGGTTCATTTCGTTGTCCTCGACGAGAAGGATTTTCTTCACGGACCCAAGCAAGCAAATCGCCCATGGCCCGGCGAGGTTCTTTTGAAAAAGGGGAGGGGAGTTTTCTCGCCAATGAGTTCCATTCTTGGCGCGTCGCGCGGGGCGGTGCTAGGTTTTTAGCCCATGCAACCACCGCCCGTCACGAAATACCGGCCGTTCCCTCAGGTCGATCTGCCTCAGCGCGAATGGCCGAGCCGCGTGCTGAGCCGCGCGCCGATTTGGTGCAGCGTGGATTTGCGCGATGGCAACCAGGCTCTCGCCCAGCCGATGAGCGTCGAGGAGAAGCTCGAGTATTTCGAAATGCTCGTCGGGATCGGCTTCAAACAAATCGAGATCGGGTTCCCCTCCGCATCGCAGATCGAGTTCGATTTTTGCCGACGCCTGATCGAAGAGAATCGCATCCCCGCCGATGTCTCGATCCAAATCCTCTGCCAGTGCCGTGAGGATTTGATCACCCGCTCGCTCGAGGCCCTGAGTGGCGCGCGGAACATCATTTTCCACCTCTACAACTCCACCTCGCCGAAACAGCGCGACTATGTCTTCGCATCCACCCGCGAGCAAATCGTCGGCATCGCCACACACGCCGTTTCGTTTTTGAAAAAATCGATGCAGCCGCTCGTGGACTCCGGCTCGCGCATCCAGCTCGAATACTCGCCGGAGAGCTTCACGAGCACGGAACTCGATTTCGCCCTGCAAATCTGCGAGGCCGTCACCGATGTCTGGAAGCCGACGCCCGACAACAAAATCATCCTCAACCTCCCCGCCACCGTCGAATACGCCACGCCAAACATCCACGCCGACCAGATCGAGTGGATGTCGCGCCAACTCACCCGCCGCGACCTGACGACCCTCTCGCTCCACACCCACAATGACCGCGGCACCGGCACAGCCGCCACGGAGCTCGGCCTGCTCGCCGGAGCCGACCGCGTCGAAGGAACCCTCTTCGGCGTCGGCGAGCGCACCGGCAATCTCGACATCGTCACCGTTGCGCTGAACCTCTACACGCACGGCATCCACCCCGGCCTGGATTTTGGAAAGCTCAACGCCATCCGCGAAATTTACGAGCGCTGCACCCGCATGGAGGTCCACCCCCGCCATCCCTACGCCGGCGACCTCGCGTTCACGGCCTTCAGCGGATCGCACCAAGACGCCATCAAAAAATCCTGGGCCCGCCAGAGCCCCGGCCAGCCTTGGGATGTGCTCTACATTCCGATCGATCCCGCCGATGTCGGCCGCAGCTACAAGGCAATCGTCCGCATCAACTCCCAATCTGGCAAAGGTGGCGTCGCCTATGTGCTCGAGAAGGAATTCGGCTACCAGCTCCCCAAAGGGCTCCAAAAGGACCTCGGCCGCCTCGTCAACACCGTCTCCGACGAAAAAGGCACCGAGCTCGAGCCGGAGGAGATTTTCGAGTTGTTCCAAAAAACCTTCGTCGTCCGTTCCGGCGCCGTCCGCCTCCAGGAATTCCGCGCCATCGAGCGCAGCGAGCAGGTCACGGTCGAAGCCGACCTCGAGATCTTTGGAAAAACCCAAACCGTCCGCGGCTCTGGCAACGGCCCGATCGCCGCATTCGTCGATTGCCTCGCAAAAACCGAACTCCCGCGTGTCGAAATCCTCAACTACTCCGAGCACTCCCTCGGAGCCGGCGCCGACGCCCGCGCGGTTAGCTACATCGAAATCAAGGCCGCCGGCAACCGCGTCCTCTACGGCGTCGGAAGCGACACGAACATCGAACTCGCCTCGATCCACGCCATCATCAGCGCCCTCAACCGCGCTCTTGCTTGACCGAATGATTCTCATCGTCGGTGCAGGCTTGGCCGGGTTGTCCTGCGCGCTGGAGCTCCAACGCGCCGGTCGGGATTTTCTTTTACTCGAGGCCGCGCCGCAGGTTGGCGGACGCCAACGCTCCACGCACCGCGACGGCTTCACGCTCGACCATGGCTTTCAGGTCGTGCTCAGCTCCTACCGCGCGGTCGGGGAGGTTGTGGATGTTGCGGCGCTGCAACCCCGCTGGTTCGAGTCCGGCGCGCTGATCCACCACTCCGGCAAATTCTCCCGACTCGCCAGCCCACTGGAAAATCCCCTCGTCGCCATCGCGGGCGATGCCTTGTCGTTCGTTGACAAACTTCGCCTCGCGCGATTGGGAGCGGAGGTTTTGCTCTCCCCGGATCGCGCGCTCCTCGATGCCTGCGCTTCCACAAACGATCTCTCGACCCGAGAGTTTCTCCTCCGGCGTGGATTTTCTGACGAATTTCTCTCCCGCTTCGCCGAACCGTTTTTCGGTGGCGTGCTGCTCGACAACGATCTCTCCACCAGTTCCTCGCTCTTTCGTTATTACCTCAAAAAATTTGCCACCGGCCGCGCTTGGATTCCCGCCGGCGGCATCCAAGCGCTCCCCGAGGCCATCGGCGCGCAACTCCCCCCGCAAAAAATCCGGCTGAATACCAAAGTTATCGCGATCGAGGGTGACCGCGTGATTCTCGAGTCCGGCGAAATCCTCCCTTTCTCGCGGCTCGTGCTGGCGCTCGATGAATCCTCGCTTCACCAACTCCTCCACCTCCCACCGCCCCCTGCGCCGCGTGGCGTGGCGGTTGTTTATTTCAAATCCAAAATCTCCCTCTACGACCGCCCGTGCCTGATTCTTCCCGCTGGCGCCCACCGCCTCGTTCGGCACTTCGTCCAGATCACCAACATTGCGCCGGAATTAGCCCCGGCCGGCTGGCATCTTGTCTCGGCTTCCATTCTGAATTTTGAGGGATTGGAACGCGCCGAACTTGTCTCCGGCGCCGCAGAGGAAATCGCCGCTATTTTTCCCCATGCGCGAGAATCTCTCATTCCCCTTGAGACCATTTTTGCTCCAAACGCTGTCCCTGACCAACCGCCCGGCTTCGCCTCAAAACCCAAGCCTCATTTGCCAAACGGCGTTCTCGCGTGCGGGGATTGGAAAAATGGCGCGAGCATTCAAGCCGCGATTCAGTCCGGTTTCGAAGCAGCCCGCGTCGTCTTTGGGGGTTGATTTGCTGTTGTGGGTTACCAAATGCTCGGGGGCGGGATATGCGCGGCTGCGCCGCGAGAATGGGATGGCACGGAGACCATCCCTCCATTTTGGTTTACGCATTTTTTTATTTTTTCAGCCTTTCGCCGAGGGGCAGAAATCGTTCAGCTCGCAATTCGCGCAATCCGGCTTGCGAGCGGCACAACGCCGGCGGCCGTGGAAGATCAGCCAGTGGCTGAGGTCAGTCCAACAGGCCTGAGGAAAGAGTTTCATCAAGTCCTGCTCGATGCGAATCGGGTCACTGAATTTGGTGAGGCCGAGCCGTTGGGAGAGGCGGCCGACATGTGTATCCACGACGACGCCTTCATTTTTAGAAAAGGCATTTCCGAGGACGACATTGGCCGTTTTGCGTCCCGCGCCGGGAATGGCGGCGAGTTCTGCCAGGCTATCGGGAACCTCGCCCGAATGCCGCTCGACGAGCACTTGGCCCATGGCGCGAATGTTCTTCGCCTTGTTCCGATAGAATCCTGTGGAGCGGACGAGCCCCTCGAGCTCCTCCTGCGAAATCGCGGCGTAATCTTGCGCTGTGCGACAACGCTGGAATAGCTCGCGCGTCACGAGATTCACGCGCTTGTCGGTGCATTGCGCGCTGAGGATCGTGGCGACCAAAAGCTCGAGCGGATTCGAGTGGATGAGCTCGCAATGCGCATCGGGATAAATTTTCGGCAGCCGTTTCAGCAATTCCTTCGCGCGGTCGGAGCGGTTCATGCGCGGCAGAATCTCACAACCCCGCCAGCTCATCCACGCGATTATTAAGGGTCGGACTGATCCCCAAGCTTTGGAGGGCGGTGCTCCGTCGGCGCCCTAGCTTCAGGCGCTGAAAGCGCCGTCTCTGGGACATTGTGCATTAGCTGAAAACCGCTACGAATCCGAGCGCGGTTCCAAACAATGGCGGCTCCGCCGCAAAAATGGGCGCAGACGGAGCATCGCCCTCCAGAAGATCGAAAGGCGCTGCCTCGCCACTCGCGCGTTGGGCGCCCAAAAAAGGGTCCCACACATTGAGATATTTGAACCTGAATGCAGCACCCGCAGACATGGCGGTGAGGAGGTTCTGGTTTCTGCAAAAACCCCAAAATCTCGGATGTCATGATTTACGATATGGTCGTCCTTTGGATTCTTGACGCTCTGGTGCGGCAATAGGAGGGTGATCTTTTCCGAATCCCGGTTTCCTTGTGGACCATCACTCGATTTTTATGAGCAAAGACCCAGTGGCAATTGCTGCTAAAAAGCCGCTTGTGGCATTCCAACAACCTCCTCCACACCCGCCAGAGGTTCGCGGGTTTTGAACTCCACCGGATTCCAGGTTCCGTTCGCTCCCTTGAATTTGCCGGATCTCTGGCAGCAGGATGCGGTGCGTCATCTCAAGAGCGGCGCGGATGTGATCATTGATGCACCGACAGGGGCCGGCAAGACGCGGGTCTTTGAGCTTTTTCTGAAAACACCCGAAGCCGCCCGCCTCGGACAGGCCGTTTACACCGTGCCAACGCGCGCTCTGGCTAACGACAAATGGCGGGAGTGGAAATCCCTCGGGTGGAATGTCGGCATTGCCACCGGCGATCTCGCGGAGAATCTCCACGCCCCCGTCTTGGTGGCGACACTCGAGACCCAGCGTGAGCGCATTCTCAGCGGAAATGCCCCAGGTTTCCTCATTCTCGACGAATACCAGATGCTCGCGGATGCCCAGCGCGGGTTGAACTACGAGATGGCCATGGCTCTCCCTCCGGCATCCACCCGCTTCCTGCTCCTGAGTGGCAGCGTGAGGAACCCTGTGGATATCGTGGAGTGGCTCAAAAGGCTCGGAAGGCGCGTGGAGTTGATCCAAGTGCAGGATCGTCCGGTCCCCTTGGATCAAGTGCCTATCGAGAATCTGCCGCGCGTGCCGGATTCGGTGCATGGTTTCTGGCCTCGGGTGGCTGTAGCGGCACTCCAGGCCGGGCTCACGCCGCTTCTGCTTTTTGCCCCGCGACGGCGCGATGCGGAAAAAATGGCCACTCAGATTGCAGCCGCCCTGCCTGTGGACAGCCCACGGCCCATGACTCCGGAAGATCAAAGCCTCCTCGGCCGCGATCTGGCACGACTCCTGCAGCACCGCGTGGCCTTTCATCACAGCGGCCTTCCCTATTCCGCCCGGGCGGATTGGATCGAGCCGCTTGGCAAAGCCGGGAAACTTCATGTCATCGTCGCCACCACCGGCCTCGCGGCGGGGATCAATTTTTCTGTGCGCTCCGTGATGGTCACTTCGACCAGCTACGGAGACGCCCGCTTCCAACGCGAACTCCGCGCCGACGAGTTGCTGCAGATGTTTGGCCGAGCCGGACGAAGAGGGCTTGATGAACGGGGATTTGTTCTGACGGCCCAAAATCTCCCCAGCCTTCTGGACGCCTCCCCGCGCCAACTCCGGCGGGTGAACCAAATGGATTGGCCAACCCTGCTGCGCGTCATGGAAGGGGATTCCTCCGATGGCAAAAGCCCCCTCGCCAGGGCGGCTCTCGTCTGCGAAAGGCTTTTCAGCCGCCAGAAGATCGCCCCCGATTTGGCAAACGCCCTGGAAATCTCGAAATCCAGCGAGCGTCATGGTCCGACGAGAGTCGAGTTTCTCGGACTCGCCGATTGCTGGCATCCACTCAAAACCGCCGTGGAGGAAATCCGACCGCTCGGACAGTGTCTTGCCCGGCACAAGGAACGCTGGATTCCCGCGCTTCGCGCCCCTCGCAGCCTCGATCGGCTACCCCACGGCAGAGCCTGCAAAATCCGCGATGGGCGGAGTTTTGCCTATGGAAAGGAAGTGTCCATCGCGCGTCTCGCGGGCACTCATTTCCAGCCACTGCCTTGGATTCAAAAACTCTTCGGGCTGCGCAAAACCGAGACATTTTCCGAAGACGAATTGATCCGCGATATCATCCCGCTTCTGGAGTCCCATTGGTCGCCCGGAGTTTTTCATTCCACCGCGTGCCATGGCCCGAACCTCATGGCGCGCCTTTCATTGGCAACTATTCCCGTCAGCGCGCTCCTCCTTCCCGACGGCACCGCGCTCCTTGATCCTCCCAGGCGACGGGTGAGTTCGTCCTTCGAGGTCGGCAAGTCGCCGGTGTTCAACCCGCCCCCGGGATCGGCAGCCTACGCTTGGCGAAAACTCGGTCTGGTCGATCACTGCGGCGCACCAACTCCACGCGGCCGACTCTTCAGCCGTTTTCAAGGAGGCGAGGGACTCATGGTCGCCGCCGCTCTGGAGGACTCGACCTATCCGATCGAGGATATCGTCGCCCACCTTGCTAACCTCCGGGGCGGCCCGCGTTTCATCGATTTCGCGGATGGTCCGAGCCATCGTCTGGCGGCCGCGGCTCGGGAAATTTACGGCCATGTCGACCATGAAGGCTATCTCGAGGGCGGACTTTGTCCGGGATTCGGCGAGGGCACCTGCGAAGCCTTGTCGCTCCATCGGAGCGGCGGAATGCGCGCTCTGGAAAAAGAAACCGACTCGATCCGCCGAGGGGATATCGAGCGGGCCATCTTGGAGTGGAAAAGCCTACTCCGACACATTCTTCACGCAGCCGATCCGCTCTTTCCAAGATGGAACGAGCTTCAGGCCGCAGCGAGGCAAGTTCTTGATAAAACTAGCTTGTAGACTGCTTCGCCGTAGGGCTGGCGTCTTGCCTGCCATCGAATGACAGACTCTCTCCGGCGAACCAACCGCGAGTCATTCAAAAGTCCCAAATCAGGTTGCTCTGGGTTTGATTCCGAAAGCGACGAACCCCACATAACGATCCAATGGGATTCACTAAAATTCATTCACCCTCTGTGTTCTCTGATTCGCTCGCTCCCGCTCGTCTCACCCCTTCGGGGCCAACCTTAGGTTGCTCTTCCTCCAAGGTTCCCACCTTTCCGGTTGTGGTTAATGCTGCTGGATTCGGTTTGATCTCTACCCCAAGCGGCTGGTCAACCCCTCGAGCACATCGGCCAGAGGGATGATGGCGATGCGGGAGGAAGTGTCGGAGCGGGCGTAGGGGAGGACGAGGTTTGGGCCGTGGATCATGGCGCCGCAACTGTAGACGACATTCGGCACATAGCCTTCGCGCTCGTCCGGGGCAGGGCGGAGGAGGGGTTCACGCAGGCGGCCAATGACGCGCGAGGGATCGTGGAGGTCGAGGAGGACGGCGCCGAGGCAGTATTTTCGCATGGGCCCCACGCCGTGGGTGATCACAAGCCAGCCGGCTTCGGTTTCAATCGGCGAGCCGCAGTTGCCGAGTTGCACAAATTCCCACGGGTGCTTGGGCCGGATCAACACCTGGGACTCATGCCAAAAGTGTAGGTGGTCCGAGAACATGAGGTGGATGTTTTCGCCGTCCTGTCGGCCGAGCATGGCGTATTGGCCGTGGATTTTTCTTGGGAAAAGCGCGAGGCCTTTGTTGCGAATGGCCGGGCCGTTGAGCGTGCAGATGGAAAACTCCCGGAAGTCGCGCGTGTGGACCATCTGCGGCAGGACGACATTGCCGTCGTAGGCCGTGTAGGTGGCCATGTAGGTGGTCGAACCGTCGTCCTCGATGAAGGGCACGAAGCGGGCGTCCTCGATGCCGTTCATCTCGCCTTGCGAGTAGGGGAAGAGGATTTTCTCGGAAATATCCAGCCCCTCGGGAAAAACCACGGTGTAGTTCGACTGTGCGAGCAGCAACGCCCGCTCGGCGGCGCGTTTCACGCCGGGCTCGTCGGCGCCGGAGCGAATGCGGCGGACGAGATTCACGAGATCACTCATCAAAAACCCCGGAGCCAGACCCTGCGTGGCCAGGCCCACGGCCTCGAACTCCACGCCAAGCTCTTGGAGTTTCCGTCGGAAGGTCGCGAGATCGTAGCGCGCGGCGGGCTGGGGGCGGGGTTGCTGGACATACCGCGAGACGGGATCCAGCTGCAGGTTCGCCTCGGAATCCAGGATGCCGGCGCGGAAGGTGATCGAGGAAATGTGGCCCTCACCGGTGGCGCGGAGGCTCAGAATCACGCGGCGCTCGCCAGGCTGGAGGCCGCTTTGGTCGGGGGAGGGGAAGATGCCGGGATTGAAGAGCGCGGTGGATTCCAGTGAGTATTCGTTCGTGAAATACGAACCGAGCAAAATACGGCGTGGCTCGGTGAGCTCCTGGTCGGTGGGTAGCAAGTGGCGGACTTGCTCGAAGCGCTCGGCGAAGATGTCGTGGAGCCGCCCGTGACGGCCGAGGAAGTCGGAAAAAACCTCGTCGAGCTTGGCTACCACCGAGGCCTCGTCCATGTGCATGACCCGCGAAAAGAGGCTGACCACGCGAGGATTTGGTTCGGGAACGGAGAAGGGTTTGACGATGAGCGAGGGGATGAACGGGCGGAGCAGAACGCGGCGAGGGTCAGGATCGATGGTGATGGGGAGGCGGCGGATTTTGGATTCGAGCGACATGATTTTTTACAAGAGGCACGCGGCGGGCGCGGCGGTGTGGAGGGTTTGGATTTCGGCGCGGGCGAGGAGGAACGACAGGGTGGATTCCGCGCCTTGGTTGCGGTTCGCGCGGCTTTCGTGGAGGCCATCGCGGCAACCGCCGGTCTCGTGGTCGTAGAGCGAAAGCCGAAGATCGTTGGCGCCGAGGAACCACTCGAAAGCGCGTTGCGCGGAGTCTTTCCAGCGCAGGTCACCCGTGGCGTTGAACGCCTCGATGCAGGCTCCCACGGAGGCGGCGGCCTCGAGCGGTTGCTGGTCGTGGAGTGCGGGCTGGCCGCCGCGGAGCAGAAATCCATTCGATCCCACGGGTCGGAAGTGACCCGAGCCGGCGGATTGGATTTCCATGAGCCAATCGAGCGCCTCGAGGCCGATAGTCTTCATCCGGTCGTTCCCCGTGAAGCGGCCGGCGAGGATCAACGCCTGCGGCAGGCGCGCGTTGTCGTAGGCCACGATGTCCTCCCCCCATGGCCAGTCCGGGGCCGCGTTGCCCTCAAACAACGCGAGAAGTTTTCCCGACAAATCCTCCCTTTGGCGGTCGGCGAGAAGGTCTCCGTGGAGCGTGCGGAAATATTCGTGCAGGCCGAGCAGGGTAAACGCCCAGGCGCGTGGCGAGGTGAAGTCGCTGACAGCGGGGAGCGCGCGTTCCATCAACGAGGCCGCCCAGGTGCGGAGGTCTGGGTTCGCGGCGCGGCCGACCATCGTGCCGAGCGCCCAGAGAGCGCGGCCGTGGCTGTCCTCGGAGCCGCTCTCCTCGATCCAGCGCCGGTCGAATCCCATGAAATTCCGGAAACGGCCTAGCTCCGGCGAGAAGGCGTGCTGGAGAAACGCGGCGGCGGCGGTTTGTAGGTGCTTGATTTCCTCCCCGCCCTCGCCGAGTTCCTCAAGGTGCGTTGCGAGGATCAGCGCGCGCGCGTTGTCATCGGTGCAATACCCGTGATCGAACCACGGCACGGTGTGGATGGCGTGCTGGAAAATCCCGGTGGAATCGCTCATTCGAAAGAGGTGCCCGAAGCTCCACGGCGGGAGGCTTTCTCCGGAAGCGCGAGGATTTGGGGTGCGCCCGCGCGGGCGGCTGCGGATTTGGAAAAGCTGGCGCGCCTCCTCGAAAACCCGCGCGTAGGCCCGGCCGACCTCCGGCCAAACCATTTCGCGCCCGGCGAGGTAGGCTTGTTTCCTCATCGCGTGGAGGCGTGGCTGGTCCTCGAAAATCCCTAGCACCGCGGTGGCGATCGCCTCCGCGTCGCGGAATGGCACCAGCTCGCCGCGGCCGTCGCGCAGGAGTTCGGCGGCGTGCCAATACGGCGTCGAGACCACGGCCTTGCCCGCGCCGAAGCAGTAGGAGAGCGTGCCCGAGGTGATTTGCGATTCGTTCAGGTAGGGCGTCAGGTAGATGTCCGCCGCGCCGATGAACTCGCACAACTCCGCCGACTCCACATAGCGGTTCACGAACATCACATTTTCCTCCACTCCGAGTTCGCGGGCGAGGTCCTCGAGCGAATGCCGGTAGCGCTCGCCCTCGCGCCGCAGGAGGTTCGGATGCGTGGCGCCGAGGATGATGTAAACCACCTCGGGATGCTCCATGGCGATGCGCGGAAGGGCTCGGATGCCGTATTCGATGCCCTTTCCGGGCGAGAGCAGGCCGAAGGTCAGCAAAACAGGCCGCCCGGCCACGCCGAACTGGTCCTTGTAAAAATTCGGATCGACGAAGGGGATGTCGGGAATGCCGTGCGGGATGACGGAGATTTTTTCCTCTGAAATGCCGTGGACCTCGCGAAGCAGCGACGCCCCTTTTTCCGTCATCACCACCAGCTTGCTCGAGCAATCCACCAATTCGTCAAACGCCCGCTTCTGATCGGGCTCCGGCTTTGCGAGCACCGTGTGGAGCGTGGTGACCGTGGGAATCCCCGCACGGCGCAGGAGGGTGTTGATATAACTTCCGGCGGGTCCGCCAAAAATGCCGAACTCGTGTTGCAGGCAAATCACATCGGCGTGAGAGACTTTCAAAAACTCCGCCGCGCGCAGGTAGGAGGGCGCGTCGGCCTCGGGAATCTCGAACCGCACCTCGGGCGGGTAGGCGTAGTTGCCGCCGGGCTCGGTGACGGCCACCACCGGGCAGGGCCAGCCATTCTCCATTCCCTCGAGCGCGCTGCGCAGGTCGCTGGTGAAGGTGGCGATGCCGCACTTCCGCGGTGGGTAGTTGCCAACGATGGCGACCTTACTGGTTTGGTATTCCGACATGCCGAGGTTTTCGCAAGCCGTGCGAGTTTTTCCTATGGGGTGAAGACCCCATACGCTCTGAAGGGACTTCTCGAAAAACCGCTTTGCTTTTTTAAAAGTGTCCATCCACCCTGCGCGCGCAATGCCGGTCGCTTTAGATTTTCAAATGGTTTTCGTGATGCTCCTGGCGCTAGGGGTTTTTATCGCTTTCATGCGCGAGTGGGGGTCGCCCGACCTGATTGCGCTGGGAGCGCTGGCGGCGGTTTTGGTGGCCGGCATCCTGCCCGCCGACAAGATGCTGAATCTTTTCAGCAACTCGGCTCCGATCACGATTGGCGCGATGTTTGTGTTGAGTGCGGCTCTGGAGCGGACGGGTGTGATGGATTGGCTGGCGGAAAATTTCACGCGGCTTGCGGGCCGCAGCGTCTTCCGGGCCATCGCGCTGCTGGCGTTGATTGTCGTGCCCATGTCGGCCTTCACAAACAACACGCCGGTAGTGGTGGTGTTTCTTCCGATCCTGATGGCCTACGCTCGGAAAACCGGCGTGGGAGCCTCGAAACTCCTCATCCCGCTGTCATTTTTCTCCATTCTCGGTGGCACGGTGACCCTCATCGGCACCTCCACGAACATTCTGGTGTCCGGCATGGCGGCCAAGCTCGGGCAACCGGCGTTCAGCATTTTTGAAATTTCGGGCATGGGACTCGTCTATGCCGCGATTGGTTCGGTTTACCTGATCTTTTTCGGCCAAAAGCTTCTTCCCGACCGGCCGACGCTTTCTTCGCTGCTTTCGAGTGAGGACACCCGGAGTTTTTGCAGTCAGGCCGTAGTGGCACCCCGCTCCACTTTGATCGGGAAATGCCTTCCCGACACGGTGCTGGGAAAAGCCCGCACGGTGCGGATTTTTGAAATCATCCGCGACGGCTTGCGCGTGTCCGATGTCCCGCTGGACCAACTCCCGCTCCAGGCCGGCGATACGCTCGTGCTCAAGGGCCTCGCCCGGGATGTTGCCTCAATCCGCGAGAGCGGCGACCTGCTTTTCGAGACCGGACAGGAGCCGGCCGATTCGACCCGCCGCGAGGTGCGCATGGTCGAGGCGATCATTGGCCCGGACTCCCCGATGCTCGGGAAGACCATCGCAGACCTCGGCCTCCGTCGGAATTTCGGCGTGATGGCTGTCGCGCTCCACCGCCAGGGCCACAACCTCCTGGATCAATTTGCCACGATCCCGCTGGAGTTCGGCGACACCGTGCTGTTCGAGGGGCCCGAGGCGAACCTCGCCCGCCTGCGCGAGGAGGACGACTTCCTGAGCCTGAATGAATCCACCCACAAGCCGTTCCGGACCTCCAAGGCCGCGATTGCGATTGGGGTCATGGCGGGAGTGGTTCTGCTGTCCAGTTTCGAGGTGATGCCCATCGTGTCGGTGGCGTTGATAGCGGCGGTGCTCGTCGTATTAACAGGTTGCCTCGACTCGGCGGAGGCCTACGAGAGCATCGATTGGTCGATCCTGCTGATGATTGTGGGCATGCTGGGGCTAGGTGAGGCTCTCGGGGAAACCGGCGCGATCACAATGATCACTAAGCATATCATTGATGTTTTTGGAAACATGGGTCCGCACATTTTGTTGGCATCGGTTTATCTCTTCGCTGCGGTGCTTACAGAGTTTGTGACCAACAATGCCGTGGCGGTGATTCTCACGCCGATCGTTATCGTGCTGGCCGAATCGCTGGGGCTTTCGCCGCGTCCTTTTTTGGTGGCCGTGATGTTCGCCGCCAGCGCGAGTTTCTCGACCCCCATTGGCTACCAGACGAACACCTATGTCTTCGGCGCGGGCGGCTATAAGTTCACCGATTTCGTTCGAATCGGGCTGCCATTGAATGTCATTCTCTTCTTTGCTGCCACCTGGCTGATCCCGCATTTCTGGCCATTCTGGCCGAAGTGATTCCAAAGATGTCGTTGCGGGTCGGGGCGAATTCTGGAAAAACCGCACCGATGAACAGTGTGCGCGTGCGGGTGCCGGCGACTTCGGCAAATCTGGGTCCGGGCTTTGACAGCCTTGGCGTCGCCCTGCGTCTCTATAATACCACTACTGTCGCGCGGGGTCGTGGCCCTGCGCTTGGCGACATGGCTCGCGAGGCGGCGGATTTGTTTTTCAGAAAAACCCAAACGAAACCTTTTGCGTTCCACTGGAGCGTCGAGGGGGATGTTCCCCGCTCGCGCGGCCTCGGCAGCAGCGTCACCGTGCGGCTCGGTGTTTTGCACGGACTCAACGAGCTCGCCGGACGACCCCTGAAACGCCACGGGGTTTTCGAGCTTTGCTCCGAACTCGAGGGCCACCCTGATAACGCCGCGCCCGGAGCCTTTGGTGGATTCTGCGTTGCGCCCGCGAAGGGACCCGTCCAGTGCTACGCGGTCGGGGAGGATTTGGCGTTTGTCTTTCTGATCCCCGCGCACGAACTCGAGACCGAAAAAGCCCGCAACCTCCTGCCAAAAACCATCCCGCTCGCCGACGCCGTTTTTTCTGCCGGCAACGCCGCCGCCATCGCGGGAGCCTTTGCAAGCGGCGACTACAAAAAACTCGCCGGCTGCTTCGGTGATCGCCTCCACCAGCCCTACCGCGCGAAGGTCCTGCCATTCCTCGACCGTGTCATCGAGGCGGGCTGCGCCGCCGGGGCGCTGGGCGGTTGGCTCAGCGGTGCCGGTTCCGCCGTGGCCTGCGCCACGCTTTCCCGTCCCGACCGCGTGGCGAATGCCATGGCCTCCGCCTGCGACCTCGACGCCGCCTGTGCGATCGTCCTCCGCGCCGACAACCAAGGCGTGCGAATCCTAAAATGAGACGCTGGATCGAGGGCCTCGAAACCTTCGCCATCGATGTCATTCTCGAGCGTCGCGCGGGCAAGCGTGCGGGCATCCTGCGGTTCTTCCTCGCAGGTCTCGCCAAAATCTACCGCGCCATCGTCCAAGCCCGCCTCTCGCTTTACCGCAACCGCATTTTCCGCAGCCACTCCCACGGCGTGCTTGTCATCAGCGTGGGTAACCTAACCGTCGGCGGCACGGGAAAAACTCCCGTTGTCGAAATGCTCGCCCGTGCTCTCCAGCAAGGCGGTCGCCGGGTGGCCATCCTCAGCCGTGGCTACAAAAGCGTTCCCAAGCCGCTCCTGCTCCGAATCCTCGACCGCCTCACGGGCCGGAAGAAAATCTTCACCCCCCGCGTGGTCTCCGATGGCGTCTCGCTCCTTCTCGATTCGCGCACGGCGGGCGATGAGCCGTTCATGCTGGCGAACAACCTGCGCGGCGTTGTCGTTCTGGTGGACCGCGACCGCGTTCGCAGCGGCATCCACGCGATCGAGGAATTCGGCTCCGATGTTCTGATTCTCGATGACGGCTTTCAGTATGTGAAAATGCGCCACGGCCTCGAGGTCACGCTCATCGACCGTCAGGCGCCCTTCGGCAACGAGCACATGCTCCCGCGCGGCACCCTCCGCGAACCACCCGAAAACCTCCACCGCGCCACCCACATTTTCCTCACGAAGTGCGACGGCTCGGACAACTCCGCAATCATCCAGCGAATCCGCCGCTACAACCGCACCGCCGACATCATCGAGTGCACGCACCGCCCGAAGCACCTCAAGGATTTCGTCACCGGCGAAGTCCGCCCGTTGGATTATCTCAAGGGCCTGAAAATCGGCGCACTGAGCGGCATCGCGGTTCCCGAGAGTTTCGAGCAAGCCCTCGCCGCGCTCGGCGCCGAGCTGGAACTCACGCAGAGCTACGCCGACCACCACCGTTACTCCCTCAAGGAAATCGAACGCTTCGTTCGCCGCTGCGCCCGCCGCAATGTCGATGCCGTCATCACCACCGAGAAGGACGCCGTCCGCATCCCGCGCATCATGAATCCCGAGGTGCCGATCCTCTACATGCGTGTGGAGATCGAAATCCTCGCCGGCCAGGAAACCTGGCTCCGCCTCGTCGAACGCCTCACGCAGCCAAGGGCCTACGAAATCCCGGCGCGGCTTTACTGAAAAACAGCGCGCTTGACTTGGAATCTCATCCATCTGGAGGAAACCGCTTCGACGAATGACATCTGCCGCGCCATGCCGCCGTGGACCGCCGTGCGCGCCGATTCGCAAACAAGCGGGCGCGGGCGCTTCGGCCGCGCGTTCGTTTCGCAAAAAGGCGGGCTTTGGCTTTCAGCCTCGCTTCCGGCAACCGGTCCCGCGGAGGTTTGGGCGGGTTTCTCGCTGCGCGTGGGGGCCTCACTCCTCGCACATTTAAAATCCATCGGCCTCGCTGCTGCGCGCCTTCGCTGGCCAAACGACATCCTGTGTGGATCCCGCAAACTCGCGGGCCTGATCATCGAGCAACCCGCCTCCGGCCAACTCATCGTCGGCTTCGGCATGAATGTCCTCAACGAGCCGTGGACCGACTCACCAGAACTGCGCGACACAGCCACACGCGTGGCTGATTGGATTTCGCCCGTGCCAGATCTGGAAACGCTCACCGCTGGAATTCTTGGCGCCCTCGCCGAGGCCCATACCCAAATGCTCGCCACCGGAATGCGCGGCGCGATTGAAGAACTCAACACCCATTGGACCGATCCCATGCCCGTCGAAATCTCCCTCTCTGGCGGAGGAACGGTGAGGGGATCCTTTCTAGGCCTCGCCCCGAACGGCCACCTGCAACTCCTCGACCCCACCGGCTCGATTTTCCTCGTCGAGCACCCGACCGTCGAGCGACTCCGCGAACTCGAGGGCTGACCCGCCGTTTCCCTTGCCCTAGCCCGCCACTCGTAGCGGAAGCCGGAACGGCTTTCGATGCATCCGTTTCGTTGACTATGGCATCGAGGAGGGTATCGAGCGGTTCAAGTTGTGGCTGAAATCGTGATCGTTTAGAATACAGGCCATGTATCCGCCCCGCCGTGTGGTCGTCGCCTGCGACAAGTTCAAAGGCTCGCTCGATGCCAGCGAGGCCTGCGCCGCAGTCACTCATGGAATCTCCAATGTGTGGCCCGAGACGGAGGTAATCACCCGTCCGATCGCGGATGGCGGCGAGGGCTTCGCCGAAACACTCGCCCCAGCCATGACCGGCCGCTGGGTGGAGACGGTTTCATGCGATGCCTTGGGCCGACCAGTATCGGCACGCTACTGGCTAGCCGACGATGGCCCTGTGGCGCTGGTCGGCATGGCCGAATCATCCGGTATGTGGCGGATCCAGCCATTGGAACGCGACATCCTTAGCGCACACACGGTAGGCACGGGCCTGCTCATGCGCCACGCTGCCGAAGCATCCCACGCACGACGCATTATCGTCGGCCTCGGCGGTAGCGCGACCAACGATGGAGGGGCCGGCATGGCCACCGCACTGGGCGTCCGCTTCTTCGACGACAATGGCAGGGAACTCGATCCATCACCTGCATCACTCTCAAGGCTCGCCCGATGCGAGACATCCGCACGCATCGCACTGCCGCCAGTCACCGCAGCCTGCGATGTCGACATTCCACTGCTTGGCCCGCGCGGTGCATCCCGCGTCTTCGGCCCGCAGAAGGGAGCGGATGAGAACAACATGCCCATCCTCGAGGAGGCACTGCGCCGGCTTTGCGCCACCAGTGATGGACGAGCTGAGGCGGATCAACCGGGAGCCGGTGCCGCGGGAGGACTTGGTTTCGGACTGCTCCGCTTCGCCGGAGCGAAACTCGTTCCCGGGTTTCCGCTCGTCGCCAGACTCACCCGCCTTGAGGAAACGATCCGCGCGGCCGACCTCGTGATCACCGGCGAGGGATCGCTCGATCACCAGAGCCTTTCGGGCAAGGGGCCCGTCGGCATCGCGCGCCTCGCGGCCGGCCATGGCGTGCCGGTGTGGGGCGTCTGCGGCCGGACCGACGAACAACTCCGCAGCAGTGGCTCCTTCACCCGCATCGGGGCGCTCGCCGACACCGGCCTGCCCCTTGAAACCCTCATCGCCGATGCCGCGCGCCTCGTCAGCGAGACGATCCGACGAATGGCATCCGGCGACTCCTGTTAGTCGACCCTCTTGTTAGTCGCGGGATCGATGGTGACCAGCCAGCCTGGATACGGCTTGTCGTCCGGGGCCTTCTGGTAGGGCGAGGCCCAATACGGGCAGTTCGCGAGCGCCACACAGTCGGCGCCGTTTTCTGAAAACCAATCCGTGTCTTGGTGCCTCCGTGAGAGAAAATCCCTTCGCGCCCTACTTTACCGCTGTTGCATAGCTGTCACTTGACGCTAAGATGACCCGCCATGGATCCAATGTCTTCGAATCTCGCCAAGTTTCTCGCTCCTCTTGTCATCTTGCTGGTCGCCGCGTTTGCGCTCCTTTCCAGCATGACCGTGATCGTGGAAAGCGGCCATGTGGGCGTGGTCCGAACCCTTGGAGCCGTTCAGCCAGAGGCGCTGCCGGAGGGATTCCATTTCAAAAAGCCCTTCATCGACCAAGTCGAGCAAATGGACATTCGTCTCACGGCCAGCCGCGAGGAGTCCACCGCCGCGTCGAAGGACCTCCAAACCGTCACCACTCAGGTGACCACCCAATTTTCACTGAATGGCGCCCTTGCCCCGCAAATCTACCAAAAAGTCGGCACGCTTCCAAAGGTGGCCACCACCCTCGTGCAGCCAGCCATTCAGGAATGTGTGAAAGGCGTCACCGCCAAATTCACCGCCGAGGAATTGGTCACCAAGCGCGAGTTTGTGAAACAGCAAATTCAGGAGGCTTTGATGAACTTTCTCAACAATACTCTCCGCGAAAAAGAACTCCTGAACTCCATCAACATCGCCAACCTTGCGATCACCGATTTCAACTTTTCCGATGAGTTCAACCGCGCCATTGAGGCCAAGGTGAAGGCCGAGCAAATGGCCCTCCAGGCCAAGAATGAAAAAATCATGCGCGTCACTCAGGCCGAAGCCGCGGCCGAGGAACGCAAGCTCTCCGCCTCCGCCGAGGCCTTTTCCACGGAGGTCCAATCCAAAGCCCGCGCGGACGCCATTCAACGCGAGTCGGCCGCCCTCCAGCAAAGCCCCCAAATCATCCGTCTCCGAGCCATCGAGAAATGGGATGGCACGCTCCCCCGCATCACCGGCCAATCTGCCGTTCCCTTCCTGAATATCGAGGAATTCTCCCGCGACACGCCGCAGAGCCCGGCTCCTTAAGCACGCGGTCCAAACACAGCCAGCGCCTCGTCGTTTTCCTGGAGGGCGACGCTCCGTCGGCGCCCAAACTTCAGGCGCCCCTTCCGCGCGGGAACGCCAACGTTCCCGTTGGCTTGGTTCGGCATGCCACAGGGCCGAGGAGGACCTCGGCGTTCCTAAAAGGCGGTTCTGACCAAGGGAGCCTCGCCCCCGCGCTCGGCCAGCTTAACGCGAACAGCTTCCGCACGAATCTTGGCGCTCGCCTAGCCTAGTGCGCCTATCGCAACAGCGTCTTCGGCGGAGCCGGCATCAGCGCGAAGTTTGCCGACCGTTGGAGCGCGTCGGTGTTCTACAATGTGAACTTCGGAGCCGAGGGCTACACCAACAACATCATCAGCACCTCGCTCGGCTTCGCGTTTTAAAACCAATCCCGACCCGAAGTCGGACGGGAGGATTTGCCTTGGGCGAAGCGTCCCGCCGTCGATGGGGATGTCGGCGGGATTTGGTAACCGGATTTTTTGGACAAACGCCCCGGCAACTTCTACCAATACCCGCCGCATGAGCAGTCCCAATCTTGATGTCCGCGATGTCGCCCGCCTGGCCCGCATCGAACTCACCGACGAAGAGGTCGCCACTTTCCAATCCCAGCTCGGCAAAGTGCTGGAATATGTCGAGCAGTTGAAGTCGCTCGATGTCTCGTCCGTCGAGCCGACCGCCCACGCGAACCCCATCTTCAATGTCTTCCGCGAAGATGTCGCGAAGCCCGGCCTCGACCGCAAGGACGCCCTCGCCAACGCGCCCCACTCGGCCAACAACCTCGTCGTCGTGACCAAAGTCATCGAATAAAACATGAGCGACCTCACCACCCTCTCCATTTCCGAACTCCAAGCCGGCTACCGCCAAGGCGATTTCACGCCCGTCGATGCCGTCCGCGCGCTGGAGGACAAAATCTCAAAAGTCGATTCCGCCATCGGTGCCTACCTTTCCCGTGATGTCCAAACCGCGCTCACGGCGGCCGAAAAAGCCGACATCGGACTCCCGCTCGGCGGCGTGCCCATCGGCATCAAGGATGCCATCAATGTCCTCGGCGAACCGTGCACCTGCTCCTCGAAAATCCTCGCTGGTTTCCGCTCGCCCTACGACGCCACCGTGATCGCGAAACTCCGCGCAGCAGGTGCGATTCCGTTTGGCCGGCTGAACATGGATGAGTTCGCGATGGGTTCCTCGACCGAGAATTCCGCCTATCAAAAAACCCGAAATCCGTGGGACACCTCGCGCATTCCCGGCGGCTCCAGCGGCGGCTCGGCGGCCTCGGTTGCGGCCTGCGAAGCTTTCGCTACCCTCGGCAGCGACACCGGCGGCTCGATCCGCCAACCCGCCTCGCTCTGCGGCGTCGTCGGCCTCAAGCCCAGCTACGGCCGCGTCTCGCGCTACGGCCTCGTGGCGTTTGCCTCCTCGCTCGACCAGATCGGCCCCATTGGTCGCAGCACGCGCGATTGCGCCGCGATCCTCAACGCCATTTCCGGAAAAGATCCTCACGACTCCACCTCGCTCGATGTCCCCGCTGAGGATTTCACCGCGAATCTCGGCCGCGACCTCAAAGGCGTAAAACTCGGCATCCCCGCCGAGTATTTCGTCGATGGCATGGACCAGCGCGTCCGCGAAAAAGTCGAGTCCTCCATCAAGCTCTGCGAACAGCTCGGCGCGGAACTCATCCCCGTCTCGCTGCCCCACACGCAATACGCGGTCGGAGTTTACTACATCATCGCCACGGCCGAGGCCTCCGCGAACCTCGCCCGCTTCGACGGCGTGCGCTACGGCCACCGCGCCAAAAATCCCCGCGACCTCCTCGACCACTACATGCGCACCCGCGAGGAGGGATTCGGCAGCGAGGTGAAACGCCGCATCATCCTCGGCACCTATGTGCTCTCCAGCGGTTACTACGACGCCTACTACCTCCGCGCCCAAAAAGTCCGCACCCTCATCCGCCAGGATTTCACGAAGGCCTTCGAAAAAGTGGACGCCATCATCTGCCCGACCTCGCCCGACCTTGCCTTCAAAATCGGCGAGCGCGTGGACGACCCGCTCCGCATGTATCTCGCCGACATTTTCACCATCGCCACGAACCTCGCCGGCATCTGCGGCATCAGCGTCCCCTGCGGCCTCGTGGAAGAGGACGGAAAAAACCTCCCCGTCGGCCTGCAATTCCTCGGCAAAGCCATGGACGAAACCCGCCTCCTCGGCATCGCCGACGCCTTCGAACGCACCGGCTCCCAACAAGTCCTCACCGCCCTTCCGAAAAATTGACCACAGAGGACACAGAGAGCACGGAGGAGGGGCTTCATCGCGAGTTGACGGAGTCCATCATCGGCGCGGCTATCACTCTGCATCGAGAGCTAGGGCCGGGACTGCTCGAATCGGTTTATGAAAAGTGCCTCGCCTTCGAGTTGGCCGACCGAGGTCTCTCTGTCTCCACACAAAAAGAAATCCCCGTCCGCTACAAAAACCTGACCTTCGATTGTAGCTTCCGCGCCGACCTCATCGTCGAAAACAAAGTCCTCCTTGAGCTAAAATCGATCGACCAACTCACCGCCATCCACACCTCCCAAGTCATCACCTACCTCAAGCTCACTGGCCTCCGAACAGCCCTCCTCATCAATTTCAACGTCCCAACCCTAAAAACCGGCCTGAAACGAATCTCCCTCTAACCTCTAAATTCTTCCACTCCGTGTCCTCTGTGTCCTCTGTGGTCAATCATCCGAATATGCCCGCCATCACACCCGAAATCATCGCCAAACACGGCATCACGCCCGACGAATACGAACGCATCCTCAAAATCCTCGGACGCGAGCCCAACCTCACCGAACTCGGCGTTTTCTCCGTCATGTGGAGTGAGCATTGCTCCTACAAAAATTCAAAGCTCGAGCTGAAAAAATTCCCTGTCACCGGCCCGCGCGTGCTCGTGAAGGCAGGCGAGGAAAATGCCGGCGTCATCGATATCGGCGATGGATGGGCCATCGCATTCAAGATGGAGAGCCACAACCACCCGAGCGCCATCGAGCCCTTCCAAGGCGCGGCCACGGGCGTTGGCGGAATCATCCGCGACATCTTCACCATGGGCGCTCGCCCAGTGTTCTCGATGAATTCCCTGCGCTTCGGCGACATTCGAGGCGACTCCCAACAATCTGCCACCAACCGCCGCCTCTTCGCTGGCGTGGTGAATGGCATCGCCCACTACGGAAATTGCATCGGCATCCCGACCATCGGCGGCGAGGTCTATTTCGACGACAGCTACTCGGGCAACCCGCTCGTCAATGTCTTCTGCCTCGGCATCCTCAAGCACGAGCAAATCGCCCGCGGAGCCGCCAAGGGTGTGGGCAATCCCGTTTTCTATGTCGGGGCCGAAACCGGCCGTGACGGCCTCGCCGGCGCCGCCTTCGCCTCGCGCGAACTCACCGAGGAATCCAAGGAAGACCGCCCCGCCGTGCAAGTCGGCGACCCTTTCCGCGAAAAACTCCTCCTCGAAGCCTGCCTCGAACTCCTCGCCAGCGGCTGCGTCGCAGGCATCCAAGACATGGGCGCCGCCGGCCTCACCTGCTCGACCTGCGAAACCGCCAGCCGTGGCGGCACAGGCGTCGAGATCGATGTCAACCTCGTGCCAAAACGCGAAACCGGCATGACCCCCTACGAAATCCTGCTCTCCGAGTCCCAGGAACGCATGCTCGTCATCGTCAAAAAAGGCGAGGAAGACAAAGT
>ERZ889217.313-NODE-313-length-31188-cov-11.001028_pt1 | contig 31188 bp, 34 predicted proteins | sample MGYA00521098_ERZ889217 | MGnify/ENA primary metagenome ERZ889217 (study PRJEB32303, sample SAMEA104408613) | aquatic metagenome | biome: Brackish water; feature: Pelagic; material: water | place: Baltic Sea | collected 2014-06-10T22:04:00 | depth 2,362 m ... | reverse complement strand
TGTTGTGGTAGCTCTTGCTCATCTTCGCGCCATCGAGACCGGGAACGACAGCGGTTGATTCCTGGATCGCCGGTTCCGGAAGTTTAAAAATCGACCCGAAGATTTCATTCATCTTGATCGCGATGTCGCGGGTGACTTCGAGGTGCTGCTTTTGATCGCGCCCGACGGGCACGATATCGCTATCGTAAATCAAGATATCCGCGGCCATCAGCACCGGATAAGCGAAAAGGCCGTGAGAGGGAGCGATTCCGCGAGCGGTCTTGTCCTTGAAAGAATGACAACGCTCGAGCAACCCCATCGGCGTCACGGTGCTGAGGATCCACGCCAATTCCGCGACTTGCGGGACATCGGACTGGCGAAAAAAAACGGAGCGGGCCGGATCCAGTCCACAAGCAAGGAAATCCAAAGCCAGTTCGTGGACATTGGCTCGAAGCGCAGCGGCATTGTGAACGGTCGTGAGAGCGTGGAGATCGGCGATAAAATAATACGCCTCACCCCGCTCCTGAAGCTCGATGGCAGGCTTCATCATGCCAAAATAGTTGCCGAGGTGCGGCGTGCCGGACGGCTGGATGCCGGAAAGAATTCGCATCCGCGAGGACTATCATTTCTACGCGAGCAGGAACGAACTTTTTTACTCAAGGCGTGCACGCCGGACCTTGCGGAGCCTGAATAGGATTGAACTCAGCGGGGGCGTCGGTATCGTCCCGAGCAATGAAAATCCGCGAAAGCCGTTCGCTGCAAACCTTGTTGGCGCTCCTCCTCGGGGCCGTATTCCTGGGCCAAGTCCAAGCGCAGGAAAGTTACATCATCTTCGACAACCAAACCGGGCAAATCCTCGAATCCGAAAAACCCAAGGAGAAACTCCAAGTCGCCAGCCTTACGAAGATCGCCACCTGCATGGTGGTTCTCGATTGGGCGAACCTCCAGAAAGTCGATCTTTCCATCGCCGTGCCGTTGTCCAACGCCGCTTTCTCGAATGGCGCGAGCAGTTCCGCCGGTCTCCAGCCTGGGGACTCCGTGAGCCTCCGCGACCTGATGTATTGTGCCCTGCTCGCCTCCGACAATGTCGCCGCCAATGCGCTGGCCGACCATGTGGGCTCCCGCATTCCGAATCCCCAAGGCTTGGACTCGATTGGAAATTTCGTCGCCCAGATGAACGCCCTCGCCCGTTCCTTATTCATGAAGCGGACTTTGTTTCTGAACCCCTCCGGCATGGATAACCTCCCCAAAGGCCGAGCCCTCCCCTACTCCACGGCTGAGGATTTCGCCCGCCTCACGCGCCACGCCTACAACGACGCCGCCTTCAAATTCTATGTCGCCCAGAATTCCCGCGTGATTCATCTCTTCCGCAACGGACTCGACAACCCCATCGAAATCAAAAACACGAACGAGCTTCTGGGTCAGAACAACATTGATGGAGTCAAAACCGGCCGCACTCGTCGTGCCGGAGATTGCTTGATCGTCTCTGCCGACCGCGCTCCAGAGGCGCACCGAGAGGGTGAGACCGTGATGGTGACCCCTCGCCGCATCAGCGTGGTCCTTCTCGGATCTCCCGATCGATTCCGTGATGGATTGCAACTCCTCCGCCGAGGCTGGGCAATCTACGACTCCTGGGCCTCGGAAGGTCGCCCAACTGAAAAAGGATCCACCCTTTGAGTCCCGCTCCCTTGGATCGCAAACGGATCGGCATTCTCACGAGCGGCGGGGATTGTCCCGGCCTGAATGCCGTGCTTCGCGCGGCCAGCCGTGCCGCTGAGAATCTGGGTTGGGAATTGATTGGTTTCCACGACGGCTTCGAGGGCTTGCTGGCTCCGGACGAATTCACCGTGCTCGACCGCAAGGCGACCTCTGGAATCATGCACCTCGGCGGCACGATGATTGGCACCGTGAATCGCGGGCAATTTGTAAAGCGCGGCGGAGCGCGCCAACCGTCTTTCATCCCTGCCGAAATCCTCGGCAAGACTCGCCAGACCTTCCAAAACCTCGGACTCCACGCCTTGATCGTTGTTGGCGGTGACGGTTCGCTGAATACCGCTCTGCAACTTCACAAAGCCGGACTTCCCGTAGTCGGCGTTCCCAAAACCATCGACAACGACCTCGAGGCCACGGCCATGACATTTGGCTTCGACTCGGCGGTGGAGTGCGTGGCGAGCTCGCTCGACCGACTCCATACCACAGCCTCCAGCCACAAACGCGTCATGGTTCTCGAAGTGATGGGCCGCCATGCCGGCTGGATCGCGCTGCACGGTGGCCTCGCAGGTGGTGCAGATATTATTTTGATTCCAGAAATTCCTTTCGACTTCGAAAAAATCACCCAAGAAATTCTCCGCCGCGACCGCGTCGGAGCGAAATGCACGATGGTCGTCGTCGCCGAAGGAGCCACGCCGAAAAGTGGACGCCAAAGCCGCCACCACACCGCCAGCGGCGAAAATCGACTTGGCGGCATCGGGGAAATTGTCGGCCGCGAAATCGGAGAGCGCACCGGCAAGGAAGTCCGCACCTGCGTGCTCGGTCACCTTCAGCGAGGCGGCGCCCCGACCATGCTGGATCGCATTTTAGGAACGACTTTCGGCGTCAAGGCGGTGCAATTGATTGCCGAGGGGAAATTCGGCTCGATGGTGAGCTTCAATAACTACGAGACTCACGATGTGCCGATCGCCCAGGCGGTTCACAAACCCCGCCGAGTCGATCCCAACTCGCAAATCGTGAAAATGGCACGGGCGGTGGAGATTGTCTTTGGCGACTGATTTTTAATCCACCGAGCCGCAGTAGATCGACACCGCGCCGAACGCCAACTTGCGCGGTGGAGCGCAATGGAAACCGCAGGATTTCAGGAGTGCATTCATGACGAGGCCGCTTGGGAAGGTTTCGATCGTTTTACCAAGATACTCGTAGGCATCGCGCCGGCGGGTAGCCCAATGGGCGACACGCGGCAAGAGATGGTGCAGGTAGACGCGATAAAATTTCAGCACGAATTCCGAATCCGGAAGCGAAAAATCCATGATAAACAAAGCCCCGCCTCCACGCAGGACACGGTGCGCCTCCCGAATCGCCAAGCCCCAATCCGCCATATTGCGCAACCCAAAGGCCATGGTGACGACATCGAAGGTTTCGTTCTGAAACGGGAGGGATAACCCATCCGCCTGAATCAGATTCGGGACATGCTTGCGCCGCGCCATTTCGAGCATGGGCAGGCAAAAATCCGCCGCCACGACCTTCGCTTTGGGACAGGATTTCGACAGCGAAAGCGCCAAATCCCCGCTTCCAGTAGCCAAATCAAGAATATCCACCGGCTTCCTCTGCGCGACCAAACGCGCCAATTTTCGGCGCCACAGAAAATCCATGCCGCCGCTGAGCAGGTGATTGGCAAAATCATAGCGGCCGGCAATCGCCGCGAATGTTTTTTTTACAAACTCCGGATCAGACTGGGCGAGGGTTTGATTCACAATATGTTTTGTCCGGAAAGAATTGCTCACGAGAGGATTCGAACCTCCAAGGGTTGCCCCACACGGTCCTGAGCCGTGCGCGTCTGCCAGTTCCGCCACATGAGCGATGGGTCTGTAGCATCCCTCGAATCGTGCGCTCTGACAACCTGAAAAACGGGCGAAAATCATTGCGCTGCCAGTAGCCTCCCCGAGGCGACCTCTTGCTGGGGGCAAAAATAAGGGCTGGACAGAGATAGGTCAAAGCGGTATGCGTAACCCCTCATGCTTATGCAAAGAAAAAGTGCTTTCTCTAGACGCGGTCCCGATTTGGTGACGGAAGAGTTGGTGGCTGTTCTGACAAAAAAGACCTCCTTCGAGTTCAAACAATTGTTCGACCAAGTCCACGAACGCCTCCGGGCACGGAACGCGGCCAGCGGCGGGGAGGAAATGCTCCGTCTCCGCGCCTACGAGAAACTTCAAAACCTTGTCTCGCGCGGCATGGTGAAGAAAACCGGAAAGAAATACAAAGGCTTGGCCTCGCTCGCCAAGGCCCTCACTCCGGACGTCATTCCCATCCCGGTTGCCAAGTAAAACCTCCCGTCGATTCACAAAAAAACCCCGCTCGTCAATGAGCGGGGTTTTTTTTGTTTTCAGCGCCGGATATTTTAGATGCCGACTGGGTGCCAGGTGGTTTTGGGCTCAAGAAAGTGGCGGATTTGATAGAGGCCCTGAGCGTCGTCTGCGAACCAGTCGATGGTTTTTTCCGATGGGAGAAAAACGGTTCGCTTCACATGCTCGGCGGCCCCTTGCTGGATTTCGGTTCGCTCGGATTTGTTGGCGGCGGCGTAGACGGCACGCAAGTGCGCGTGGGTGGCCATCGTGGGGAGGATGTCGGTGCGGGTGCCGGTGAGGAGATTCACCACGCTGCCGGGGAGGTCGCTGACGGCGAGGATTTCGCCGAGGAGGATGGAGGGATAGGGCTGGCTGTGAGAAGCGAGGGCGATGACGGTATTGCCGCTGGTGATGGCGGGGAGGATCATCGAGAGCAGGCTGAGAAGCGGGGCTTCTTCAGGGGCGAGGATGCCGATGACGCCCATGGGTTCCATGACGGTGAAATTGAAGTGAGGCGTGGAGACGGGGTTCACGCTGCCGAGGAGGGACTCGTATTTATCGGTCCAACCGGCGTAGTGGACCGTTCGGTCGATCGCGGCGCGGACTTCGCGCGAGGCAGCGGCGGAATTTGGGTTGGTAAGTGAGAGGGCCGCGGCGAGTTCGTCAGCTCTGGATTCGAGCATTTCCGCGATGCGGTAGAGGATTTGGCCGCGGTTGTAGGCACTGCGTTTCGCCCAACCGGGGCCGGCCTTGGCGGCGGCTTCGACGGCATTACGGAGGTCCTTGCGGGTGCACAGCGGGATATTGCAAACGAAAGCCCCAGCGGAGTCCTTGTGCTCATAAACGCGACCACTCTCAGAGCGGATGAACGCGCCACCGACGAAGCATTTCGGGGTTTTGGTAATGGGCAAACGGGTCATGGGAGTCGGACAATGAGGTTAACCACGGAGCACACGGAGCACTCGGAGAGCACGGAGGGGAAGAAGAGGTAATGGGAAAAGCTTTCTATGGTTTTTTCTCCGTGTCCTCCGTGTTCTCCGTGGTGAAAATTCATAGCGCGGGTTTTCAAACAATTTGAGCGTAGTCGAGGAGGCCTTGTTTGCCGCCTTCGCGGCCGAAGCCGGATTCCTTGTAGCCGCCAAACGGCGAGGCGGGGTCGAATTTGTTGTAGGTGTTTGCCCAGACGACGCCGGCTTTGAGTTCGGTGGACATCTTCAAAATGCGGGAGCCTTTGTCGGTCCAGACACCGGCGCTGAGGCCGTAGGGGGTGTTGTTGGCTTTTTCCACAGCTTCCTCGGGCGTGCGGAATGTGAGGATCGAAAGGACGGGGCCGAAGATTTCCTCGCGGGCGATGCGGTGGCTGAGGGAGACATTCGAGAAGAGGGTCGGTGCAAAATAGAAGCCTCGTTTGGGGAGTTTGCAGGCGGGCTGGTGGATTTCCGCGCCTTCCTGGACGCCGCTTTTCACAAGTTCTTGGATTTTTTCGAGCTGCTTACGGGAGTTGATCGCGCCGATGTCGGTGTTCTTGTCGAGCGGGTCGCCGACGCGGAGGTGGCGGAGGCGCATTTTCAATTTGCGGAGGACTTCGTCGGCGACGCTTTCCTGAACGAGCAGGCGCGAACCGGCGCAGCAGACATGGCCTTGGTTGAAGAAAATGCCGTTGACGATGCCTTCGACGGCTTGGTCGATCGGGGCGTCCTCAAAGACGATGTTCGCGGCTTTTCCGCCCAGCTCGAGGGTGAGTCTTTTGTCGGTTCCGGCGAGGGTGCGCTGGATGAATTTGCCGATGGCGGTCGAACCAGTGAAGGCGATCTTCGCGGCGGCGGGATGGTGAATGATGTTCGTGCCGGTGTCGCCCGCGCCGGTGACGATGTTGACCACTCCCGGCGGGAGGCCGGCGTCCTGCAGGATCGAGCAGAATTTCATCGCCGTGACGGATGTGGTCTCGGCGGGCTTGAGGATGACGGTATTTCCGCAGGCGAGGGCGGGGGCGATTTTCCACGCCAGCATCAGGAGCGGGAAATTCCAGGGGATGATTTGGCCGACAACGCCGAGCGGGGCGAGCGTGCGGCCTGGCGCGGCATAGGCGAGTTTGTCGGCCCATCCGGCGTGGTAGAAGAAGTGGGCAGCGGCGACGGGGACATCGAAGTCGCGGGATTCGCGGATGGGCTTGCCGCCATCGATCGTCTCGGCGACCGCAAATTCGCGGGCGCGGTCTTGGAGGAGACGGGCGATGCGGTAGAGGTATTTCCCACGCTCGGCGCCGGAGGTTTTGCTCCATTTCGAGAACGCGGCGGTGGCTGCGGCGAAGGCGGCGTTCACATCGGCCTCATTGGCAAGGGCGATCTCGGAGACCTTTTGCTCGTTGCCCGGGGAGATGGAGTCGAACCACTTCTTCGACTTCGGCGCGGTGAATTGGCCGTTGATGAAAAGATCGTAGCGCGGCGCGATGTGGGCGGGGGCGGTTTCGGGAGCGGGGTCGTATTCCCAGAGGTCGCCGAAAAGGAGTTCGCGGGCGGGGTTATTTGGGCGTTTGGCGGGCATGGTTAGTAGCTACCGGAGGCTTCGCTTAAGGTGTAGGGGGCCTGGTAGGCGCCGGTTTTTTCCTTGGCGAGTTGGCGGACGAGATCGTTGAGGAGGGCGGAGGCGCCGAAGCGGTAGCGGGCGTTATTGAGCCACGCGTCGCCGAGGGTTTCTTTGACGGCGATGAGGAATTGGATGGCTTGCTTCGCCGTGCGGATGCCGCCGGCGGGCTTCATCGCGATCTCGGTTCCAGTCTCGAGGTAAAAATCCCGGATCGCCTCAAGCATGACCTGATTGTTTCCAAGGGTGGCGTTGGATGAGGTTTTGCCGGTGCTGGTCTTGATGAAATCACCGGGACGAAGGACGCGCATGGCGAGGAATGAGGCGGCACGGATGTTGTCGTAGGTTTCGAGTTCACTCGTTTCGAGGATGACTTTGAGCGTGGTCTTGCCGCAGGCGTCGCGGACGGCGGCGATTTCGTCCTGCACGAGGGCGAGTTCCCCGGCGAGGAAGGCACCGCGACTGATAACCATATCAATCTCATCGGCGCCATCGGAAACGGCAGCACGAACCTCAGCGAGGCGGGTGGCAAGCGGAGCCTGACCAGATGGAAATGCGGTTGCGACGGAGGCGATTTTCACGGATGAGCCGCGCAGGAGTTTCTTCGCGTGCTTCACAAGGCGCGGGTAAACGCAGACAGCGGCGGTGGATGGAATCGAGGGATCGTCGTGCGGGTGGAGGGCCTTGAGGCAGAGGGAGGCGACTTTGCCCGGGGTGTCTTTTCCCTCCAGAGTGGTGAGGTCGACCATCGAAACGGCGAGTTTCAGCGCTTGGACCTTCGAGGCTTTTTTGATCGAGCGGGTGGTGTATTTGGCCACGCGTTCCTCAATACCGACTTGGTCCACAGGGCCGATTTCGCTGATCAACGAACGGAGGGCGATGGGATTAGATCGTGCCATCACCGTCGATCTTGATCTGGCCCCGCCCCGTGCCAAGCCGAAAAAGGTGTCTTTTTTCTTGAGGCAAGTGACGCCAGCGATGATTTGATCATGGTGCAATGCTTTATCTGGCCTCTGCCCTTGTCGCATATTTATTGGGTTCGATCCCGTGGGGCTATCTAGCCGGCAAGATCAACGGCGTGGATCTGCACAAGGAAGGTAGCGGGAGCACTGGTGCGACGAATGCCCTCCGGGTTCTTGGCAAACCCTGGGGCTACACCGTTTTTGCTCTCGATGCACTGAAGGGTTGGCTGGCCGTGATGGCGGCTTTTGAAATAGGCATTCGATTTTTCGCCTCCTCACCATATCAATTGATTCCCGCAGGCGTGGTGGCGGCGATTTTCGCGGTCATCGGTCATAGCTATCCCGTGTGGTTGCGCTTCCAAGGTGGCAAGGGCATCGCAACCTCGGCAGGGATCATGCTGGCTCTCTTCCCATGGCCGGTCTTCGCCTCGGGATTGGCTGTCTGGCTCGTTCTCTTTTATTCAACGCGGTTTGTTTCTGTAGCATCACTCGGCGCAGCGGTGGCCCTACCGACCTCATCGGCGGTGCTGTGGTGGATGGGGGACTGCGACGCTATCCGCACCGCCATCGCGGCGAGCATGTGCGCGCTTGCCGTTTGGCGTCATAAATCGAATATCTCGCGCCTCATGGCTGGAACCGAAAAACGCTTCGAGAAAAAACCGAAGCCAGCCGCTTGATAAAAAAATGTTCGACCGGATCAGCATCATTGGCAGCGGAAGTTGGGGCACGGCTCTGGCCGTCATCCTCGCCGACCACGGCCTCCCAATCACACTCTGGAGCCACAACCCCGCTGTGGCCGAGGACATCAACTCGAACAGGATCAATTCCAGTTACCTCCCTGATGTAAAAATCCCCGCAACCGTCCGTGCGACCCCGGACTTGGCGGAGATGCTTTCCTCCCCCTTGATCATCTCGGTTCTCCCTTCCAAAGCCGTCCGTAAAACTGCCCAGCAAATCGCCGAACTGGGCCCCAAACCCGGAACCGTTCTGGTTTCCTGCACCAAAGGCATCGAACACGACAGCGGCAAGCTTATGAGCCAAGTCCTCGCTGACTGCCTGCCGGATTGCCGCATGGCCGTTCTTTCGGGACCGAACCTCGCCGTGGAAATCGCTCGTCGCATTCCCGCTGCGAGCGTGATTGGATCAGACCAGACCGATCTCTTGGAACCTCTCCAGCGGATTTTTTCGGTGAAAGGTTTTCGCGCCTACACGAGCGACGACATTCTCGGCATCCAACTCGGCGGAGCGTTGAAAAATGTCTACGCCATCGCCGCCGGAGTTTGCGACGGCTTCGGCATGGGCGACAATTCCAAGGCCGCCCTCGTCACCCGCTCGCTTGCCGAGATGACGCGCCTCGGCGTTTCGCTTGGCGGCCGCAAGGAAACTTTCTTCGGCCTCAGCGGCATCGGCGACTTGATGGTCACCTGCTTCAGCGCCCAAAGCCGCAACCGAAAATTCGGTGAGCGACTTGGCCGGGGAGAAACTCCCGCTGCCATTATCGACTCGATGAAAATGGTTGCGGAAGGCGTTCCCACCTCGCTCGGCGCTTGGCAATGCGCGCAACGCGCCGGCATCGAAGCGCCTATCACTGCGGAAATTTATTCCGCTCTCCACGAAGCCAAACCCCCGCGCGAATCAATCTCCGAACTTCTCGGTCGTCCGCCGAAACCCGAAAACGAAACCAGCAACTCGCGCCGGGCATGAAAATTGGATTTGTCCGCCGAGGCCACTCCGCCACCGGCGGTGCCGAGGCTTATCTCCTTCGACTCGCTGCGGCGCTCCGAGGACTTGGCCAGGAAACCTCCCTCATCACCTCGCCGGACTGGCCCGCTGATCGATGGCCCTTTGGCGAAATCCTCCGCTTGGAGGCCTCTTCTCCACGCGAATTCGCCGACGCATTTTTTAAAAAAAACACCGGTTGCGACATCCACCTGAGCTTGGAACGAGTCCCGGGCAGCGAAGTCTACCGGGCCGGCGACGGAGTCCATGCCGCTTGGCTGGATAGACGAAATGCCTTCGAGCCCCTCTGGAAGCGCCTCACGCGCGGCCTCAATCGAAAGCATGCCCAAATCCTCGAACTCGAGCGCCGCGTCTTCGATCCCCAAAATACCCGTGCGATCATTGCCAACTCCGCGATGGTCCGCGACGAAATCCTTGCCCGATTCCCCTACCCTGCCGAACGAATCCACATCGTCCGAAACGGCATTCAGCCTTGGAGAGATTTACCAGAACGCGAGGCATCCAGGAAAAAATTCCAGATCGACCCAGAGGTTTTGTGCCTCCTTTTCCTCGGCACTGGCTGGGAACGCAAAGGCCTTGCCACCGCGATCGGTGCGTTGGACAACCTCGACTCCACGACGCTCCTCGTCGCAGGACGCGGCCCCGCCGATCTCTATCGCCACGACAAGGCGCGATTCCTCGGTCCGGTCTCCGACATCGCCTCGCTCTTCTCCGCTGCAGATTTGCTCGTTGCTCCAACATGGTATGACCCTTTTTCGAATGCCTGTCTCGAGGCCCTCGCCGCCGGATTGCCTGTGATCACTACCTCGGCGAATGGCTTTTCCGAAATCCTCACGCCGGGCGTCCATGGCGACATCACGCCCGCCGGCGACAGCCTCGCTCTCACCGAAGCGGTGGGAAAATGGCGCAACCCCGAAAAACGAATCGCCGCCCGCGAAGCATGCCGCCGCCTGGCTTCCGAGTATTCCATCGAACGCAATGCCCGCGAGACTCTGCAAATCCTCACTCGCGCTGCGTCCTCCTCGTCGTAGTGGCTCTTGATTGCCGGAGTGGAAATCTTGCCATTGCCCACTCCACCTCGCCGCGTTAGTTTCCGATTCGTCAGGGGCCATGGACTGCGGACCGGCGAACCCCGCCAGGGCAGGAATGCAGCAACGGTAGCCAGCTCCTCTTTGCCGTGGACCTCTGACACTTTCCCCTGTCTTGACTCGTTTTCGGGGAATTATAGCCTCCGGCGAATGGCCAAAGTCTCGCGCGAAAGTGTTCGCGAAATCCTACATGCCCATCTAACCGGCAAAGGTCTTCGGAAGACCTCCCAGCGCGATGCCATTATCGAGGCGGCCTTTGGCACGAACGATCACTACACCGCCGAGGAACTTCTCGTGATGGCGCGCAACATCGACCGTTCGGTCTCCCGCGCCACGGTTTACCGCACCCTGCCGATCCTTGTGGAGAGCGGGCTCCTGCGCGAACTCGACCTCGGCGGCGATACGAAAATCTACGATCCCAATTTCCTCGAGCACCCAACGCACAACCACCTCGTTTGTGTGGATTGCAAAAAAATCATCGAATTCGAGGATCCGAACATGGAACTGCTCGAAAACTGCATCTCGCGCCGGCTGGGATTTTCTCCCACCAACAAGCGCCTCACCATCGAAGCCCGCTGCGACGAGTTCCAGCAGCGCGGCACTTGCAAAAAAGCCAATCTGGAGGGTGCGAAAGCCTAAACGCCGATGTGGAAGGGACGATTTAAAGAGGAGCAATCCGATCTCCTCAAAAGCTACGGCGAGTCGGTCTCAACGGATTGGCAACTTTACCGGCATGACATCGCGGGCAGCATCGCCCACGCCCGTGCGCTGAACTCCGCAGGCATTCTCAGCGGGGAGGAATTTCAAAAAATCGAGTCCGGCCTGCGCCAAATCCTCGCCGAGATCGAGGAGGGCCGCTTCGAGTTCCTGATGGACCTCGAGGATGTCCACATGAACATCGAATCGGAGCTCACCAAGCGCATCGGACCGGCCGGCGCGAAGCTCCATACTGCCCGCAGCCGCAACGACCAGGTCGCCCTTGATTTTCGACTCTGGCTGCGCGAAGCCTGCGATGCCCTCGCTCAAAAGCTCCAAGGCCTGCAACGCGAACTCGTCGGTCTCGCCGAGCGTCACCGCGGCGCCATCATGCCGGGCTACACGCACCTCCAGCGTGCCCAGCCGGTCTTTTTCGCCCACCACCTTCTGGCCTATGTGGAAATGCTCGACCGCGACGCCGGCCGACTCCGCGACGCCCGCACCCGGATGGACGCGATGCCTCTCGGCTCTGGCGCCATCGCAGGATCGACGATTCTTTTGGACCGCGAGGCTGTGGCGAAGGAGTTGGGATTTCCTCGTGTTACCACCAACAGCATGGATGCCGTGGCAGACCGAGATTTCGCGTGCGAGGTTTTGGCGGCGATTGCGATTGCCGGCATGCACCTCTCGCGCCTGAGCGAGGATGTGATCCTCTGGGCCTCGACGGAGTTTGGCTTTCTCGAATTGAGCGACCGCCACACGACCGGCTCGAGCCTCATGCCTCAGAAAAAAAATCCCGACATCGCCGAACTCGCCCGCGGCAAAACAGGTCGACTCTACGGCAATCTCATGACCCTGCTGACCGTGATGAAAGGCCTCCCCCTCACCTACAATCGTGACATGCAGGAGGACAAAGAGGCGGTGTTTGATTCCGTGAAAACTCTCTCCGAGACCCTCTTGATCCTCGCCGAGATGTTTTCTGCAGCCTCCCTGCGCGAGGCCCGCGCGCTCGAAGCCGCTGGTGACCCACTTTTGCTTGCGACCGATCTCGCCGACCGCCTCGTCGAAGGCGGTGTTCCCTTCCGCAAGGCCCATGAAATCGTCGGGGGGCTCGTCGCCCGTGCGCGCGAATTAAATACCCCGCTCGACCAACTCGACTCCTCCGAGTTTCTCCAAGCCTCGACCATGCTCACTCCCGACGTCGTTAAAGCCACCTTCCAACTCCAATCCGCCCTGGCCGCCCGTAAAACCATCGGGGCCCCCTCGCCTGAAAACATCTCCCGCGAACTCTCACGCTGGCGGAGCCTCCTCGGCTAGCCGCCATGTTACTCGAGCGCCTGTTTGAATTTCGCAATCGCGGCGATGTGGAGAAACCATTTCTCTCTCACATTGAGGACCTCCGTTTCACGATCATCAAAGTCGCCTCCGCGCTGGTATCGGCGATGGTCCTCTGCTTCGCCTTTCGCGACAAATTGGCGGCGGCCGTCCAACATCCCCTCATCGCCGTGGATCCTCAGCGCGCCGCCAATATTCAATCCCTTGGCGTCGCCGATTCGTTCACGATTTCCCTCGAGCTCTCGTTCTACGGCGGCCTGGTGCTGGCATTTCCCTTCCTCGTCTATTTCCTCGCCGAGTTCATTCTGCCCGCTCTCACTCCGAAGGAAAAACGGATGCTCATCCCGGCCTCTCTCATCGGCGGCGGGCTCTTCCTCACCGGCGCGGCATTCAGCTATCTCATCGTCCTCCCGCAGACGCTCGAATTCTTTTTTAACGACGCTCGCTCCATGAATTGGCAGCCGACTTGGACCGTTCGGGAATACTATTCTTTCACCACGCAATTCGTGATTTCCTTCGGCCTGGCATTCGAACTTCCCCTCATCGTCCTAATGCTTGTGAAGCTCGGCATGGTGGACCACGCCCAACTCCGCAGCGCCCGCGCTTTCGCTGTCGTCATCATTTTTGTGGTGGCCGCCATCATCACCCCCACATCCGACATGGTGACCCTTCTCTTGATGGGAGGCCCGATGTGCGTCCTCTACGAAATCTGTATCGGCATCGCGTGGATGATGCGCGACCGCTCTAAAAAAACCGAGCCAGCCCCATGAAATTCTCCGCCTTCGGCCAACGCGCCTCCCGTGGCAGCGGGATTGAAAATCTCATGGATGACCTCGGGAAGGCGCTCTCAGGAACCGGCCCCGCCCCTCTCATGCTCGGCGGCGGAAACCCCGCGCACATCCCGGAGATGGAGGCGGTCTGGAATAAACGCCTCCACGAAATCCTCGCAGATCCCGCCACTCTCCGCCGCACGCTGGCGATCTACGATCCCCCACAAGGCAACGCCGCCGTCCTCTCCGCTCTGGCCGAACTCCTGCGCACCGAACTCGGCTGGTCCGTCGGACCCGAGAACATTGCCGTCACGCCCGGTGGGCAAACCGCGTTTCATTTTCTTTTCAATCTTTTCGGCGGAAAACGCCCCGACGGCTCACCAGCACGGATTCTTTTGCCCCTCATGCCGGAATACATCGGCTACGCGAACCAAGGCCTCGAGGAGGGAATGTTCGCCTCGCAGCGGCCTAGTATCAGCCGCACCGCACCGCATCACTTCAAATACCACATCGATTTTTCCAATCTCCAAGTTGGCCCCGACATCAGCGCGATCTGCATTTCCCGTCCAACCAACCCTAGCGGAAACCTCGTCACCGATGAGGAACTCACCCGGTTGGAACGCCTCGCCGCAGGTCGCGACATCCCGCTCATCATCGACAACGCCTACGGTTGGCCATTTCCCGGCATCGTCTTCTCCGCTGCCAAGCCGCTTTGGACTCCGCACACGATCCATGTCATGAGCCTCTCGAAGCTCGGCCTGCCCGGAACCCGCACGGCATTTGTCGTTGGCCCACCCGAGGTCGCCTCCGCCGTGTCGTCGATGATGGCAGTCACCGGCCTTGCGAATGGTAATTTCGGCCAATCAATCATTGGCCCGCTTTTTGCCAGCGGCGAGATCACAAGACTCGCCCGCGAAATCATCCAGCCCTACTACCGCCGCAAACGCGACGCCGCACTGGAAGCCGTCGCGGAATTTTTCCCAGTCGATGCCCCCTACGCCCTGCATAAAAGCGAGGGCGCGCTCTTCCTCTGGCTGTGGCTGGAAAATTCCAAAAAAACCTCGCGCGAACTTTACCGGAACCTCAAGGAACGCGGCGTGCTGGTCGTGCCGGGCGAGTATTTCTTCTTTGGCGACCTCTCCGAGGATTGGCGACACCGCCACGAGTGCCTGCGAATTTCCTTCGCGATGGACGACCGCGATGTCCGCGAGGGCCTGCGAATCATCGGTTCGGAAGTCGCCGGAGCATTTTAGCCCGCCCGCGCTCGCCGTTTGGCAAACCTCACCCGAATGCTACTCTCTCAAACCATGCGTTGGTTTTTAAAAATCTTCGGAGTCGCCGTCTTTGCCAGCACCGTTCTCGCGCAAGAAGCATCCGATACTCCCGAAAAAGCGGAAGACTCCCCCTACGAGCAGCTCCAACTCCTCGCCCGCACCATGCAACTCATCCGCCAGGACTATGTGGACGAATCCAAAACGGGCTACACCGATCTAGCCCAAAACGCTCTCCGGGGGCTGCTCGACCAACTCGATCCGCACAGCCAGTTCATGGATGCGAAAAATTTCAAAAACATGCAGGAGGACACGCGCAGCGAATTCGGCGGACTCGGCGTGGTGGTCACGGAGCGCGGCGGAGTGCTCACCGTTCTGAATCCCATGGAGGACACCCCAGGCTTCCGAGCCGGCCTCCTTCCTGGCGACCAGATTCTGAAAATCAACGGCGAATCCACCGAGCAACTCAATGTGAACTCGGCAGTCGAAAAACTCCGAGGACAAGCCGGGGAATCCGTCACCATCACCATCAAGCGCCCCTCCACTGGCGAAATTAAAGACCACGAACTCGTCCGCGAGATCATCAAGGTGCCGAGCGTGAAAGACGCCCAAATCCTCCCTCCCCGACCTCCTTCGAGCACCCGCGTTGGCTATGTCCGCATCACGCAATTCAACGAACCCACCGCCACCGAACTATCCGCCGCCCTAGACAAACTCGAAAAGCAAGGGATGGATGCCCTCGTGCTCGACCTTCGCCACAATCCCGGCGGACTCCTCGGCAGCGCGGTGGATGTGGCCGGTCAATTCCTCCCTCCAAACACCCTCGTGGTCTTCACCGAAGGCCGCACCCCTTCACGCGAATACCGAACCTCCAGCAAGCCTGCGCCGATCCGAAAATACCCACTCGTGGTTTTAACGAATTACGCCAGTGCCAGCGGTTCGGAGATCGTCGCCGGTGCGCTCAAGGACCTCGACCGCGCCCTCGTCGTGGGCGAAACCACCTTCGGCAAAGGCTCGGTGCAAAGCGTCATCGCTCTCCCCGACGGCTCCGCCGCACGACTCACCACCGCCAAGTATTTCACCCCCGGCCGCAAACTCATCCACGAACACGGCGTCGCCCCCCACATCCGCGCCACGCTCACCGACAAGGAGGAGGCCAACCTCCTACGCTCCCGCCGGGAACGCGAGGATCCTTCCAAACCCGGCTCGTTCATTTGGGATCCGCAACTCGAGCGTGCCGTGGATGCGCTTCAAGGTTCGCTTCTCCACGCGAAAAATAACTGACCGCCGTGCCCAGCATTCTCGCCATCGAAACCTCCTGCGACGAAACCGCCGCCGCCGTGCTGTCCGGCTTCAACGGCTTGCTCGCGCATGAAATTTTCAGCCAGGCGGAAATCCACTCCGAGTTCGGCGGCGTGGTTCCCGAGGTCGCTTCGCGCAACCACCTCGCCAGCGCCCCGCTCATCATCGACTGCGCCATGCAAAAAGCGGGCCTCGATTTTCCCCAACTCGATGCCATCGCCGCCACCACCGGCCCCGGCCTCGCCTCCGCCCTTCTCGTAGGAGCCTCGGTGGCCAAAGGCCTGGCCCTCGGCGCCGCAAAAACCTTCCTCGCGGTAAACCACATCGAGGGCCACTTGCTCTCGCCGTTCTTCGGACGCGACACCATCCCGCCTCACACCGCGCTCGTTGTCAGCGGTGGGCACACTTTGCTCCTCGATGTCGAAGGCTTCGGAAAATACCAACTCCTCGGCCGCACCCTCGACGACGCCGCCGGAGAGGCATTCGATAAAACCGCCAAACTCCTCGGCCTCGGCTACCCCGGCGGCATCCTCATCGACCGCCTCGCTGCAGACGGCGATTCCACCCGCTTCGATTTCCCGCGAGGCATGATCAACTCCGGCGATTTCGATTTCAGCTTCAGCGGCCTCAAAACCTCAGTCCGCATCTTTCTCGAAAAACACGGCCCGCCTTCGCCAGAAGATCTCCCCGACCTCTGCGCCTCCTTCCAAGCCGCCGTCGTCGATGTGCTGACCAGCAAACTCCTCAAAGCCGCCCGCCAATCCGACCACCGCACCATCGCCGTCAGCGGCGGCGTCAGCGCCAACTCAGCCCTCCGCCAAAACCTCCGCGCCAAAGCCGAGCATGCCGGCCTCGAACTCCTCTTCCCTCCCCCCGACCTCCTCACCGACAACGCCCTCATGATCGCCTACGCCGCCGCCCACCACCTCGCGGCCGGCCACACCTCCCCAATCACCGAGGAAATCTCCCCAAACTTCCAAGCCTCCACATTCGCAAAACCCCGCGCCTAGTTTTCCCTCACCCCCCCCAGAAGCGCCCTGGGTTTAGAGCCTCTCCAAATTCAACCCAGCAACCCGCTTTTGAATTCTCAGAACCTCCTGCGCCATCCGCCAGGAGTCCCGCAACAAGCTCACCTTGCTCCCCGGAACATCCCGCCAATCCACAGGAAACTCCACAACGCGGCACCCGAACTTTATGAGCAAAAGCAATAACTCCACATCAAACGCAAAACCCTCCGTCTGCAAAAACGGGGCCACCTTTCGATAGGCAGAGGAGCGCACGAGCTTGAGCCCACATTGCGAATCATAAACAGGCACTTGGCCTAATTCCGAAACCAAGGTGGCAAAAATTCGACCACTCAAATGCCGCTTCCACAAACGCTCCACCCGGCGCCCTAGCATCTTCACCCTGCTTCCAAATAAGGCATCGAGATCGGACTGCCCCCGCACCCACTCCACCGCCCGAAGAATCTCGGGCAGACCTACGGCCCCATCCGCATCAACAAATCCCACCCAATCCTCATCCCCGTGCTTGGTCCACCCCCTCATGACGGCCCCACCCTTTCCCGTGTTTCTCTCTGTAAAAACAACCTCCACAGTGCATCCAAGCGTTCTCTTTTCCCTCACCCTGTCCACCAACATTAGCAAATCCTCCCTCTCCTGGACCTCCGAACCATCATCCGACACCACAATGCGGAAATTTGCGGTCAAACCACTCGCCAGCTGCGGAAGAAACTCCGACAACCTCGCCACATCATTGTAGCATGGCACCACCAGTAGTATTCGTTCGTTCTCGATCACTTATGCAGGAAAGTTTCAATAAAGGCGGCGGACGATTTCCTCGGCGATGGCCAGCGAGGCAGTGGCTGCGGGGCTTGGGGCATTGATGACATGCAGGGCGCGGGGTTTTTGGACCAAGTGGAAATCCTGAAGGAGTGTGCCATCACGCGACATGGCTTGGGCGCGGACTCCTGATCCGCCCGGAGCGAGGTGCTCGGGGCGGATTTCGGGAACGAGTTTTTGGAGGGAGGCGGCGAAAAGGTTTTTGCTAAACGAGCGGCGGCCTTCATCCCAAACCATTGATGGGTAGCGGTGTAGAAAATTCCAGAGGCCGGGGAAGGCGAGGGTTTCGGCAGCTTCGAGCGGGTGGATTTCGGATTTGAGGTAGCCTTCGCGGGCGAGGGCAAGGACGGCGTTCGGGCCGGCTTCGATGCCGCCGTGGATGAGGCGGGTGAAGTGGACGCCGAGAAATGGGAACGCCGGGTCAGGCACGGGGTAGATGAGGTGTCGGACGAGGTGGCGCGCTTCGGGGGCGAGTTCGAAATACTCGCCTCGGAAGGGGACGATGCGGATGTCGTTTTTGGTTCCAGCAAGTGCGGCGATGCGGTCACTGAAAAGCCCGGCGCAGTTGATGAGATAGCGGGCTTCGAATTCCCCGGCGCTGGTTTCGAGGACCCAGCCGCCAAGGTTGTCGTGGATGGCGACGACGCGGGCGTTTTTTTTGAAGGTGCCGCCGAGGCTTTCGATCTCGCGGACAAGGGCGGTGCAGACAGCCTGATAATCAACGATCCCTTCCTGCGGAACGCGCAGGGCTGCGAGGCCAGCGGCATGGGGTTCAATCTCGCGGAGTTGGGCGGCGTCGAGCCATTGGAGGCCATCAAGGCCGTTTTGCTGGCCGCGGGTTTCGAGATCGCGGAGGCGCTCGACTTCGGCTTCGTCCGTGGCGACAACGACTTTTCCGCAGATTTCGTGGGCGACCCCGTTTTTGCGGCAGAAATCGGTCATCAGGCGGATTCCGCGCACGGCAAGCCGGGCTTTCAGCGAACCCGGCTTGTAATAGAGGCCGCAGTGGAGGACGCCGCTGTTGTGCGTGCTCTGATGGCGGCCGGGGCCATCCTCTTTTTCAAGGACGCCAACTGAAGCATCGGGTTTGCGGAGCAGCAACTCGCGGGCGACGGCGAGGCCCACAATGCCGCCGCCAATGACGAGATGGTCTTGTTTTTTCAGCATTCTTCCCCCAGATAACCAGTCGCAAAAATCCGGCGCACCCGAGCCAAGACTTGCTCTTCGGACCAATCGGAATGCTTTTGTGGCAAAGCCGCCCGTTTAATTTCACTCTGGATGCGTTCCGCCTCGGCGATATGGGGTTTCATGGAATCTGGCGCTGATACCGGGCAAGGGCTCGTCCGAAAGAGACGAGTTCGCGGATGAGCGAATTGTAGCGCCCATAGGCATTGCCACCTTCCTTGAGCAGGAGATCGTAGAGGACGAGCTCGGCTTCGCGGATCGGCGATTCGCCCTCGACGAGACCAGCGGCGCGGAACTTTCCAAAGGCGATCAAGACAATGCAGGAGGAGATCGTCGTCCGCCCTGCGCGCCAGTCGCGAAGACCTTCGAGCATCCGCTCGCCCCCAGGAAGAGTGCGGATTTGGTCAGGAGTCGGCGTCATGGCTTGCAGCAGAAATCCTCGACGATTTTTGTAAAGGATAGCTCGTCGATGGCAGGAAATTTTTTCAACTGAGGGCGGATTTGCGTGAAGAGTTCGAGGAGTTTTTTGGGATCCACGAGGCGTTGCTTTTTGAATTCGAGAACATCGTTCATGTCGCGCTCATGACCGCGTTCCAGCTTCGCAAGGACTTGGCTGTAAAAATCAAAATGCCGGAAATCCAACGGCCCAGAGCGTTGGATGAGTGGGCTACGATCGCGCCATCCCGGCAATTCAGGAATGAAAAGGTCAGGGCTCGCCAATTCGACATTTGTGTCGAGCGTGTCCTTCAACTCGGTGATTGCCTCGAAAAATCTGGAAGGTTCGGGATCGGCCTTGATGTCGATATCGATGGTTTTTTCACGCCAACCATAGAGGAGTGCCGTGGCTCCCCCGGTAAGGTAAATCGTTCCCGAGCTGCCTACCCGATTTCCAAGGGCCTCCATGAACGCCAAGAGCTTGGCTTTGTCGGCATCGAGCCTCATGCGTATTTCTCACACTCTGCAAAGCTCGCCGCCTCGACATCCTTCGGTGAAACAAGCGGCTCGATCCCCACCGGCAGCGGCCACTCGATACCGATGGCGGGATCGTTCCACAGTAACGCGCGCTCGGTTTCAGGGCGGTAGGTGTTCGTGCACTTGTAGTGAAAATCCGCCAACTCGCTGAGCACCAGAAACCCGTGCGCGCAGCCGGGCGGCACCCAGAGCCGCTCGTGGGCTTCACTGGTGAGCATGTAGCCATCCCAATTACTAAAGGTCGGGGAGCTTTCACGAAGATCGACGAGCACATCGAAGACGGTGCCGGAGGTCACCCAGACGAGCTTACCTTGGGCCGCAGAGCCGCTCTGATAGTGTAAGCCGCGGAGGACATACTTCGAGGATCGGCTGTGGTTGTCCTGCACGAAATCCGCGCCGATGCCGAGCTTGGCGAAGGTTTCCTTGTTCCAGGATTCGAGGAAAAAACCACGCGCATCGCCGAAAACACGCGGCCGAAGCAGGAACGCCCCGTCGATTTTTGTGGGATAGCTAGTCATGGGAAAATGCGAAATGGGTGCTGATCTTTGGAATTTAATGACTGATTCTCTTGGCGAAGCCGTTTGGTGCGGCTTTCTGCGAACCGCTCGTGGTGCTTTTGCATCTCCTCCATCCAAATAATTTTCTCTCGGAGCTTTGTCTTTAAACCTAAGAGCAAGGAATACAATTCCGCACCTTCAAATGAGGACCATTTCCAAGGGGGATGGTTTGCCAATTCTGGGTTCATGTTTCGTATGGAGCGATTTTTTAAGATACTCCAAATCACGCTTATTCTTCAGAAGATTCTAGGTCCTCTACATTTCCAAAAGCACTTTAAGTCCTATGATACGCGCATTGATCCCCGGAGCAACCGGCTCCTCGATAGCTCGACCTACAGCTCCGATAAGGCGGAGGTTTCGAGGGCGGTTTCTTTCAATCCGGAGGGCATCTCCACAGCATCCAAACAAGGCACTTCATCTATTTCAATAAAAAATGAAATCGAGTCGCCGAGAATTTTCCCAACCGCATTCCTTTGACGAACCTCTCTTGTTGCCTTTTATGTTTCGGCCATGAAATCCATCACGCCATCCGAGCTGAATGCCATTCGTCAATCCGGCACCGCCTGCGCGCTTCTCGATGTTCGAACCCCCGCCGAGCACGAAAAAATCCATGTGCCCGGGGTGCATTTGGTTTCGGTGGACGACCTCGACCCCGAGAGCCTAGCCCAGACGAATGGCTTTTCGAAGGACAAGACGATTTACATCCTCTGCCATTCTGGGGCCCGGGCCGAACGCGCGGCTCGCAAGATGGAAGGCAAGGGCTTCCAAGATTGCGTGGTGGTCTCTGGCGGAACATCGGCTTGGGCAGCAGCGGGCCTCCCGGTGAATCAAACCGAGCGCCATGCTCTCCCACTCAACCGTCAAGTCCAGCTTGTTGCAGGCGCGATGGCGCTCGGAGGTGCGGCGCTTGCCGTCACCGTAAATCCCGCGTGGGTTTTTCTTTCTGGCTTCGTAGGGTTCGGATTGATGCTCGCGGGTGCCACGGATTTCTGCCCCATGGCGATCCTGCTGGCGAAGATGCCCTGGAACCAAGGTTCCAAAAAAACAAGCTGCTGCTCGGCTTGAGAGGCGATTTCAGCAGCTGAGGCGGAAAAATGACTCCGCCGTGCGTGTGGTTGCGGCGGCGATTTCTTCGAGCGTGGCACCGCGGACTTCGGCGATTTTTTCGGCAACGAGTCGGGTGTGGGCGGGTTCGCAACGCTTGCCGCGATGCGGCACCGGGGCGAGGTAGGGGCAATCGGTTTCAACCATGAAGGCATCCACTGGGATAGCCGCCACGACCTCGCGAACGAGTTCGGCGTTTTTGAAGGTGACGATGCCGGTGAAAGAAACCAGATGTCCGAGGGCGAGTATTTCTCGGGCTTGGTCGGGCGTGTTGCCGAAGCAGTGAAAGACGCCGCGCAGCTTGCCAGTAAAGTCTTTCAAAATCGCCAGCGTATCGTCCCATGCATCGCGTTGGTGGATGACGACATTCAGCCCGAGTTCGGCGGCGAGATCGAGTTGGGCCGCGAAAGCCTCGGCCTGGGCGGACTTGTAGGCGCCATCAATGATCGCCGCCTCGGCATCCTGAGCCATCTCGGCCTGGAGCGCGCTGATGGCGGGAGCGGAGGAAAGTTTTTCGGAGGGCAGGCGGTGGTAGTCGAGGCCGGTCTCGCCGATCGCGGCGACCTTGGGATGCGCAGCGAGGGCGCGAATCTCGGCCAGCCAGTCACCTTTTTCGTCGTCCACATTGGTGGGGTGAAGACCCACGACGGCGTGGATGTTTTCAAATTTCTCGGCGAGAGCCACGGCGCGGCGACTACTTTCCACGCCGGTTCCGATTGTGATGATACGGGTGACGCCTGCCGCCCGCGCCGCTTCGAGGATGGCAGGGAAATCGTTGGCGAAATCGGGATAGTCGAGGTGCGCGTGGGTATCGATGATCATGACGGGAGCTTGGCGGAATCAAGGTCGCATGGCGAGCGGCGGGTTCGTCAGGCGCGCGGGTGAAATTTTTTAATCACGGCTTTGAGGCCGCTGTTCTCGACATGCGTGTAGATTTGCGTGGTCGAAATATCGGCATGCCCGAGGAGTTCCTGAATAATGCGAAGGTCGGCGCCACCGCCGAGCAGGTGCGTGGCAAAACTGTGCCGCATCAGGTGCGGGTAGACATTCACATCGAGGCCGGCGCGGGCGGCGTATTGCTTGATGAGTTGCCGAATGCGCGGGGTGGTGAGTTTTTTTCCTCGGACGGAAAGGAAAATCTCGGCGCCGGTTTTCTTGGTGACGAGTTCCGGACGCTCACGATCGAGGTAGGCGCGGATGGCGACGGAAGCGGGCTTGCCTACTGGGACAAGGCGGGTCTTGTTGCCTTTTCCGGTGACGCGAATGAAGCCCGAGTCGAGATCGATATTTTCGAGCCGCGCATCGCACAACTCCGAAACGCGCAGGCCGCTCGAGTAGAGAAGTTCCATCATCGCCCGGTCGCGCAGGCCCAGCGGGTCGTTCGGCCCGATACTCTCGAGGAGTTTTTGCACCTGCTCGGGGCGGAGGGTTTCGGGAAGATGCTTTTCCGGACGCGGCAGCACCAGGGTGGCCGCAGGATTCGAAGGCCAAGCGCGGCGGGCTGTCAGAAAACGAAAGAAAATTCGGATCGCAACCGCATCGAGTCGCACGGACGAGGCCTGCAATCCTGAGCGTTTTCGGAAAATCAGAAAGTCGGTGATCTGTGTCTGCTCGACGGACTGCCACTCACGCACTGGCGTGTTTTTTTCCACCCAACCCAAAAAAATATCCAGCGAGTATTGGACAAGAAGTTGGTATCGCTCGGAGAGGCCGCGCTCGGTGGCCAGATGCATGAGGAATTCTTCAATGTCGGACTTCATTGCCTCATCGAGCTTCCTTCATCCCCGACAGGCGTGGCGAATAATTTCGCCCGGTTTTTGCGTTGAGGATCGGAAGGGCATGCTCCATGTTTTCCGCTAGTCATGAAAACCCTCTCGATCGCATCGGCCATTCTCATCGCATCCGCCTTGGCGGCTTTTTCGCAATCCACGCTCACTCCCCTCCCCCCCGACGGGTTCGTAACGCTTCAGCAAATCGTGCAGGATTTCACCAACCAGCCCGATGATGCCCTCCAAAAATACAACGGCATGCGGATCTGCGTTTACGGACGAATCGGCAAAGTCGAGCAGTCGGATGATGATGACGCTGATCCATTGGCCGTCTCCATGCAGCTTCAAAATCAGACCACGCCCGATGTGAAGGCTTATTTCGATCAGGATGACATTCCCGGAGTGGTCGATGTCGTGGACGATCAAAACAAAGCCACCGTTTACCACCGCGACTGGGCGGGCAACCTCTCGCAGCAAAAATCGTTTCTCGTCGGAGGCGAGAATGCCGCCATTCGCGGCACCTTCTATAGCTTCGTGGCAGGCGACATCATTCTGAAAAACAGCTTCAAACTCTCCCCTGAAGCCCTTGCGCAGAAGCTCTCCGAGCACGGCATCTCGACCGAGTAATTTGAGCGATTTCATTTATCCAAAAAATTACGATGTCATCGTCATCGGGGCCGGGCACGCGGGCATCGAGGCGGCGATGGCGGCCTCGCGTCTGGGTTGCGAGACGCTTCTCCTAACCCAAAACGCCGACACCGTCGGTCAGATGTCCTGCAACCCCGCGATCGGCGGTCTGGCAAAAGGCCACATGGTTCGTGAAATCGATGCCCTCGGCGGAGCCATGGGCCTCAACACTGACGCCACAGGCATCCAATTCCGAATGCTCAATGCCACCAAAGGCCCGAGCGTCCGAGCCCCCCGCGCCCAGTGCGATAAAAAAGCCTACCAATTTCGCATGAAGGCGATCCTCGAGCGCGAACCCCGCCTCGATATCAAGCAGGCGAATGTCACACGCCTCGTTGTTGGCGATAACGGCGTCGAGGGCGTGGAAACCAATCTGGGCCTGCGTTTCAATGCCCCCTCGGTGGTCGTGACGACCGGCACCTTCATGCGCGGCCTACTGCATGTCGGCTTGCGAAACCAAGCTGGCGGCCGGCTCGGCGATACCGTCTCGACCTTCAGCGATTGCCTGCGCGAACTCGGCTTCGAGGTGGCGCGCTTCAAGACAGGAACGCCCTGCCGCCTTCTTGCCAAGAGCATCGATTTTTCCAAGTGCGAGCGTCAACCCGGCGACACCCCTCCCCCGCTTTTTAGCTACATCGCGGATACGATCCGGCGCGGCGAGGACGATGTCCACACGCTCAACGAATGGCGCGACGGAGAATTCCATGCCCGGCAGATCGATTGCTGGATCACCTACACGAACGAAACGACCCACGAAATCATCCGATCGAACCTCGACAAATCCCCCCTCTACTCCGGAAAAATCGAAGGTGTCGGCCCTCGCTACTGCCCGAGCATTGAGGACAAAGTCGTGAAATTTGCCGAAAAGCCCCAGCACCAACTTTTCCTCGAACCCGAGGGGCGTCACACCGACGAGATTTATGTGAATGGCATTTCGACAAGCCTTCCATTTGAGGTCCAATACGCCTTCATCCGCAGCGTGCGCGGCCTCGAGAATGCCGAAATCCTCCGTCCCGGCTACGCTGTGGAATACGATTACTGCCCCCCCACACAGCTCCACACGACCCTCGAGACGAAGCGCCTGCCGGGCCTCTATTTTGCCGGCCAAATCAATGGCACCTCGGGCTACGAGGAAGCCGCCGCGCAGGGCCTTGTCGCTGGCGCGAACGCCGCTTTGAAGCGCCTCGGCAAGCCACCGCTCACCATCGCCCGACACGAGGCCTATATCGGCGTCATGCTTGATGACCTCGTGACTCGAGGCACTCCGGAGCCCTACCGGATGTTCACCAGCCGGGCCGAATACCGACTCCTCCTCCGGCAGGACAACGCCGACCTCCGCCTCACCGGCAAGGCTATCGAACTCGGCCTCGTCGAGGGCGAACGCGCCACTCGCTTCGAAGCGAAAAAAAACCAGCTAGCCCAGTTGCGGGCCCGCCTGGGCGAATTTCGCATCGACTCCCTGCCACTCGAACGCTGGCTCAAGCGCTCTGAAAATACCTACGACACCCTCCCCGCCGACATCCGCTCAAAATTTCCCGATCCCGTCTGGGAACAACTCGAGACCGATCTCAAATACGCGGGCTACATCCAGCGCCAAGAAGACCAGATCGCCCGCACGGCCCGCCACGAAAGCAAGCCGATCCCCGACTGGGTGGACTTTTCCAAAATCAACGGCCTCCGCTTCGAAGCGATCCAGACGCTTTCCAATGTCCGCCCCGAAACGCTGGGCCAGGCCGCACGACTCAGCGGAGTCACTCCCGCCGACATCGCCCTCCTCGGCATCTGGATCACCCGAGGCCTCGAAAAATCATCCAAACCATGAACCGCATCGACGAAAAATTCCAAGCCCTCCGCACCGCCAAAAAAACCGGCTTCATCGCCTACATCACCGCCGGAGACCCCAACCTCCAATCCACCCCCGCCCTTGTCGCCGCGCTCGAAAAATCCGGTGTGGATATCGTGGAACTCGGCATCCCGTTTTCCGATCCCCTCGCCGACGGCGCCACCATCCAAGCCGCCTCCGGACGCGCCATAGCGGCTGGTGCCACCGTTTCCGGAGTGCTCGATGCCATTCGCGAAATCCGAAAAACCTCGCAGATTCCCATCGTCCTCTTCACCTACCTGAATCCAATCTACATCTATGGATTCGACCGCTTCCATGCCGACGCCTCGGCAGCCGGAGCCGATGGCCTGCTCATTCTCGACCTCCCGCCCGATGAAGCCGCGCGCAACGCGGAGTTGATGAAATCCCACGGTCTCCTCTCGATTCGCCTCATCGCGCCCACGACCCCGCCCGAGCGCATGGAACTCATCGCGAAGTCCGCCGAGGGCTTCATTTACTATGTCTCGCGCGAAGGCGTCACCGGCGAACAAGCCAACCTCTCGGTCGGCATCGCATCGCAAGTCGCCGAGATCAAAAAATACACCACGCTCCCCGTGGCAGTCGGCTTCGGCATTTCCACTCCCGACCAAGCCGCCGAAGTCGCCCGCGAATCCGATGCCGTGGTCGTCGGGAGCGCCATTGTCCGCCGCATCGGCGAGCACGGATCCGCCCAAAACCTCCCCGAAAAAATCATCGAATTCGTCAAACCAATCGCCGAAGCGATTCGCAACGCCACATAGCAATCGGAATTCATTCGCCGCCTTGCGAGGAGGGCGCTGCTTGTCAGCGCCGGGGCGATTCCTGAAAACAAGCCGAGGCGGCTCTGACAAGCAGAGCCCTCCTGGGCGTCCTATGGTTGCGTTATACCAACTGGTGGCTTTCGGGCTGCATCACCACTTCGCTCAAGACCAGGTGCGGCGGGGCATCGATCGCTTGCTGGATGAGGTCGGCGGCGGTTGAGACCGGAATCATTTTGTCGCGCTGGACCGCCATTTGGATTTTGTCCCAGAACGGCGTGTCCACCCCGCCAAGATGGAAAAGACAGAAGCGCAGACCGGAGCGTTGATATTCCTGGGCGAAACATTTCACCATTCCCGTGACCGCGTATTTGCTGGCGACATAGGCCGAGGCGTTGCGCATCGGGGCCTTGCCGAGGATGCCGGGGATCGTGATGAAGAGGCCCTTTTTCGCGGCGGACATCACCTTGCAGGCTTCGCGCATCAGAAGAAAGGTGGCGCGTGTGTTGACATTCATCACTTGGGTAAATTCGGCATCGGTCGTGTCGGCAGCGGGCTTGATCAAGCCGATCCCCGCGCAGTGGACGACCACATCGATCGATCCGAGTTTTTCGACAGTGTCAGCGACAATTTTTTCGGCAGAGCCGGGGGCGGTGATGTCGGCGGCGAGATGCGAGCCACAGGCAAGGGCAGCGAGTTTTTCCTCCGAGCGTCCGGTGAGAAATACCGAGTCTCCTCGGGAGGAGAGGCGTTGGGCGAGTTCCGCCCCGATTCCACTCGAGGCGCCAGTGATGAGAATATTGGCCATGATCAACCCTACGAATCAGCGGCGCGGGGGGTTGTCAAAATCGCACCTTGCTCCCGACACGATCGGGTTTAGTTTTTGCGGCGATGGCGGACGGTCGCTCTGTTTGTGCCGCGAGGCGCGGGCGGAGAGGAAAGTCCGGACACCACAAGGCAGCATGCCGCGTAGAACGCGCGGGAGGCCGGCGTGAAAGCCCCGGTCGACGGATAGTGTCACAGAAAACAGACCGCCCTCTGGCGCAAGCCGGCGGGTAAGGGTGAAAAGGCGGGGTAAGAGCCCACCGCCCCGAGCGCAAGCGAGGGGGCACGAAAAACCCCATGCGGTGCAAGACAGAACAGGAGGGACCGGGTCGCCTGCCCGATCTCCGCGCAAGCGGTGAACCCTCCGGGTATTGGTCGCCGTTCCGCAAGGAACCGCCGCCGGCGCGTGAGCCCCGGCGTCGAGACAAATGACCGTCCAGACCAGCGGCGTGAGTCGCGGGTTGGACAGAATCCGGCTTACAGCCATCACTCAGCGGGGGCGCTTCGGCAACGGGGCGCCCCCGGCCTTTTTGAAAAAAACAATCGGGCCGTTAAAGCTTGCGAGATCGAATGGGTGTGATTTTTTTAGCGAATCTTTAGGTTTTGAATTTCTCGTGAATCTTCCCCCCCCTTCCCGCCATGGACACGCTAGGGAACTTTGGCTTCAAATCAGCCACTCCCCTCGCTCCGCATGTCGAGGCGTTTCAGAAAAAACTGTTGAAAAAAACACCCCTTGATGACTGAAGAAAATTACCAATCAAAAAACCTGTTGGAATCCCTGCCTCCCGACCAACTGGCACATCTATCATCCCTTCTTGAACCCCGATCCATACCTGCCGGAACCCGCCTGATGGAGGAGGGCGAGCAGGGGGATGGCTGTTATTTCATAGATTCCGGGAAGGTCCGTGTGCAGTTGGAGAAAAATCGTGATAATGGCCCTCTCCTCCTGGGGTATATCTCTCCAGGGGGAGTCGTCGGAGAGATGAATCTCATGGGGATGCCCACTCGTTCCGCGAGCGTCTACGCAGAGACGGATGTCACACTGCGCTGGCTCTCCTTGGAAAAGTTTACATCGCTCAAGAACTCACATCCCGAGCTGCAAAGCTCATTGATAAGTCTATTTTCAGAAGACATTACCAGAAAAGTCCGGAGCACTGAAAAAAGCCTCAGCGAGAACAATCATTCCAGCGGTGCATCCAGCAAATCCGATGCGATTTCATCAGATACGATTTCCGAATCCGAACGGCAATTTATCGCGAATGGTCGCTACGCTCTCGATCGACTTCTAGGCAAAGGTGGCGCTGGAGCCGTTTATCTCGCCTACGATACGAGGCTGGACCGATGGGTTGCGATCAAACGCATGCCGTCCTCCGATTCGACGATATCGGGGGAAGCGAAGCTCATGGCTAGCTTTCAGCACCCTAATATCGTGACGATGCACGACATTCTTCAGGAGGGAGATGAAACGATTTTTGTGATGGAATTGGTGTTGGGGCAGACGCTCGAGGATTTGGCCGAGCCGCTGACCGAGGACACCTTTCGGAATTTGGCGGCGCAATGCCTTGAGGGGCTCTCCGCCGCACACGAGAAAAATATCGTCCATCGCGACATCAAGCCCAGCAACATCATGCTAGCCGCCGAGCAGGACGGCCAATATTGCGTGAAAATCCTCGATTTCGGCCAATCCCGCACGATGGAAGCTCCCTCGCTTCAGACCATGGATCATTCAGGCGCAGTCGTCGGGTCGATTTACATGATATCACCCGAGCAATTGAGCCGCGAGGCCCTTGACGCCCGCACGGATCTCTACTCTTTGGGGTGCGTTTTTTATCAAGCCCTCACTCTGCAAAGACCATTCAGCGGCTCAAGTTTTCCAGAGGTGATTGCCGCCCATTTGCGGCACCAATTCAAGCCCCTGGGTGACCTGCGCCCCGACCTTCCAAAATCGCTGACGGATTGGGTGGAAAAATTGTTCTCGTTAGATCGCCAGGATCGGCCGGCTAATTCGCAGACGGCGCTGGAAGACCTCAAGTCCACAACCGCTCCGGAGAAGGTTCACATTGTTTCGAGTGTCACAAAAAACATCTCGGTGGTGCCCGCGCCGGTTCTGAAGCGTGTATCAGTTTTGCAGATTCCGCTAGACCCGATTGCCGTCGTGACGAAGGCGCCCACTCCTTCTGCACTGGTTCGCGTTAATGCGATCGCCAAACCCACTTTGGTGGTTGCATCAGCGCCGCCGGAACAGCTTCTCAAACCTAAACCAGAGCCGGTGGTAGCGCCGATTTATGTGGAGCCGATCGCTGACGTAGTTCCAGTCATTGCAGCGGTTCCCACACCAGTTGCTAAACCAGTCCCAACCCAGCCGGTAACGGTTGCCGTTTCCAAGCCTCTTTCCACCCAGCAAAATGTGTTTTTGGCGCGGACTCCTCAACCTCAGCCCGTGGACCCTTCCTTTTGGAACTCCACACCGCAGCCCACATCGAAAATCTCTCTTGCCAAAGTGGGGATTGCGATTGGGGCTGCTGTTGTTCTTCTGGCGGCAGGTGGCTTTGTGGGATTCACGATATTTGGCTCCAAGTTGCCACCAGGGTTCGAGTCGCTCGTTAAGCCGGATTTATCCAATATGGTGTTGAATCCCAAAGCATGGTCCTTGGATGGCGATACTTTGGAATATTCAGGTAAAGGCGATGCCTGCTGGACCAAAGAGCAATACAGGAATTTCCAAATGGAATTTGAAGTCCAACTCCCCAAGGGTGGAAATTCTGGCGTTTTCTTTCGTGGCAAAAACCCAAAAACAAACATAGCAGACTTGGCTACCTTGGAACTGGAACTCATCGACGGCGGTGCCGCCGGCGAGCTGATTAAACAGAAAAACCTGAAACAACCGCTCGCTATCGCCGACGGGAAGTGGCACCGATTTTCCATTCTGGCCAAAGACAACTCGATCACCGTCTCCCACAATGGCAAGGAACTCTACACAGCCAAGCTTGCCAACCCGAAGCTGAACAAGGAGGGACACATAGGTTTTCAAGGATGGTTGGGAGCTGTGAAATATCGGAACATCGCCATCAAAAAACTTTAAGTTCAGTCCTTAAACCCAACTCTTACGACTCCCATGAGCCCAGAAAATACCACTAAAAAAACGAGCCTCTTGATCACGGGCATTATAATCGCACTCTTTCTCATCGGTGGAGGCATCGGCGTGTTTCTTGCCACCACCGGCCAAAGCGAGCCACCTGAAACCATTGACTTGGATCAAGAGATCTTGCCGGATGTGAACTCCGTGCCAAAGGACAAACCCCTCCCGCCTGCTCCGAAAGAGGTGGTCTTGAAGCAAATGAAGTATTACGAGATAGGACCTAAAGACCTTCTAATATTTGATAACGAAAAAGATGGAAATATCACGCGCATTGAGTTCCGCACATACTGGGAGAATAATTTCCGTCAACTAGATCGTAACAAAGATGGAAAACTCGTTCCTAAAGAATGGGGGCACCGTGCATTCAAAGGAGTGGATCTCGACAAGAATGGCAACTTGGAAAGTCAGGAGTGGATGCGTTTCCGCGGTTGGTGCTTCGACACATTCTACGACTCGGATAAGGACGGAATCGCTGTTCCCGGGGAGTGGAAAAAATAGTCGCCAAAATCAGGCTTTGGCGACCCTAACGGGATTGATTTCGGCTTCGCCTCAACCCTGCGGGCTGCTCCTGCGTCGCAGTCTGTCTCGCTTCGCTCGGCTCAAACGGCGTTCGAATTTTTCGCAGACGCGAAAATCACCAAAAACTTAGTTTTTGGCGACCCTAACGGGATTGATTTCGGCTTCGCCTCAACCCTGCGGGCTGCTC
>ERZ889217.312-NODE-312-length-31209-cov-18.678789_pt1 | contig 31209 bp, 23 predicted proteins | sample MGYA00521098_ERZ889217 | MGnify/ENA primary metagenome ERZ889217 (study PRJEB32303, sample SAMEA104408613) | aquatic metagenome | biome: Brackish water; feature: Pelagic; material: water | place: Baltic Sea | collected 2014-06-10T22:04:00 | depth 2,362 m ... | reverse complement strand
CAGGCATCCAGCCAGCAACAGGCATCGAAAAAGTCGACGAGCCCGCGGCAGAACGGAACCGGTCAAAACCCGCCCCGAGACTCAAACCGCACGCCGGCTGGCAGCCGTAGTCAAGCCACCGGCAGCACAGTCACGGCGAAGCAGCCGCCACAGAATCAGCAGCCCCGCTCAGCCGATCGAGCCGCGACCGAATCTCGAACCTGGGGAGGCATGTTCCCCAACGTCTCGGCCGGCCTGGATGCCATCAACAGCTGGCGATCCCGCGGTCGCGAGGCGGTCGCCGACGAAAGTCCCGCCGCAGCGCCCCGGCGGTAGCGAAAGCACGTGACCGGCTGATCGGCTGGCCTCGAGCGCACTGAGATAGCTGGAGCGACGATTGGGCAAACTGCGAGAGGAGGCGCGGGGTCGGCGAACGCTCGAGGAGCCTTCGGGCGGATCCTCGCCCGCGACAATCCGAAGGAGTCGTTCCTGCGACTGCCTTTTGCCGCCCCCGAGCCGGCGATACACGTACGTCGAATGCGGACTAGGGCTCGACAACGATCTTACCGGCGAGTCCGCCGGAGCCTCCCACCGTGGCTGCCTCCTGGAGGGCGTGGGCCTCGGCGACGTGAGCTAACGTGATGACCCGATCTACGGGAGCCCGTAACTGGCCGCGAACGAGCCAGCGATTGATATCAGCCGCTGCAGCTGCCTGGTCCTGATCGCTGGCCTTGAACATCACGAAGCCGTGCAGGCTGCAACCTCGGACGTAAAACGGTCCGACCGGAAATGGTGGGCGGGACTCGCGGCCTGCCATGATCACCATCCGGCCACGCTCCGCAAGCATGGCCAGGGCGGTGTCGAAGTCGGGCTCCCGCCGGGTTTCCCAATAGACCTGCACGCCCTCTGGCTCCCTGTCGAGCACCGCGGCCACAAGATCGTCCTGCCGGTAGTCGAGCGCTCCATCGGCTCCGAAGCCGAGCACCGCCTGCCGTTTGGCCGGTGTGCCCGCCGTAGCGATCACGTGGCCACCGAGCGCCTTGGCGATTTGGATCACTGCCGACCCCACACCGCCGGAGCCGCCGCTGACGAAGATCGTCTCTCCTGGGCAAAGCCGGGCGTGGCTGACGAGCCCTAGATGCGCTGTGATTGACACCAGCGCCGCAGCGGCTGCCTCACGGTCGGTGACCCCGTCGGGCGTCGGATAGAGCCATCGTTCGTCGACGGCAGCGAGTTCGGCGCAGGTGCCTTGGCGGCCCATGAGCCCCTGGTTTGAGCCCCACACCCGCATTCCGGGCCGCAGGCGATCGACTTCGGCCCCAACTGCCACCACCTCGCCTGCCAAATCACAGCCGACGACATAAGGAAACCGCAGGGGCATCGCCACCGCCCCCGACCGCACATAGGTGTCGATGGGATTGATCGCCGCCGCCCGAACCCGCACGAGGGCCTGCTGGGGTCCAGGGACGGGATCGGGCAGATCACCCCATTCAATCACGTCTGGATCGCCCGTGCGGCCGATGAACGCCGCCTTCATCGCGCGACTCCATTCGCCGACGATGGTGCCGTCAGACCAAGCACTAGCCCAGCGGCAGCCAGCAGCCCAGCCCCCGCCGCCACGGTCCAGAGAAACCGGGCAATCCGATCGGTCGAGGCGGCGGTCTGTTGGGCGTGGACTTCCTCGGGGAGTGGTCCTCGATCAACGCGGGCCTGTCGCATCATTTTTGAAACGTCGTAGATCGTCTTGGAGTCGACCTGCCCCACCCCTTCCCGAATCATGGCCTCATCCGGCAGCCGCGCGGCAACGGAAGCCCCATAGCGGTTGACAGCAATCGCGGTGCCTGCCGACAGGATGGCCACGGCCGCGCCCAGGATGAGCCAGCCCCGGCCTCGGCGCGGGCGATATTCAACTGAAGGGCCCTCGACCAGCGCGTAGGGTTCGAGGTCGCGGAGACGAGGCACATCGACCGGGCTGCCACAGGCCGCGCAGTCGACCACTCCCCCCGCCTGACCGGGGCCAACGAGCACCTGTGCCGAACACTGGCAAGGAATGCGATAGCTTTTCACCACTCCGGACATGGCTCACTGCTCCAGCCGAGCACGGACTCGTTTGAGATGCTGTCCAAAGCGAACCTAACCCCAGCAGGACTCACCCAAAAGGACCGGCTGAGCCCGCATTTTCGCCTGGGTTGCCGACCGGCCGCCGCGGCTGCCTGCCAGCAGAGGTTCTCCGGACGGAATCTTTTACCATCCGCCGGTTTCCAGATGCCGAAAAACCTGGAAATCCTGAAAAAAAAAGTGGCCTTCCAGACCCGGCAGCGGCATAATGTTTCGTCCCCCCGGAGCCCCCCTTCATGCCGGCATCTTGCCCGCATTCTGCCTGGCTTGCCCAGTCTTTGAATACGAATGGCTACCGGGCCTGCCAGGTCTCCATCGGTTACCCGGTTTTTGCAGACTCCCGTGCGGTGACCGGCGTTGCCGCCCGCCGCTGGACTTGCCTGCCCCTTGAATCACACTGTCGACACCCCGAATGATGGTTGGGTGTCGGAAACCCGCATGCCGGCTTGGAGCCGGCTGTTTGATGCTGTTTGATCGAAGGCATTGCCAAGGAGCCCCGTTTTGTACGACTCGCTGCTAGATGAACTCGAGGATGACGTCGTCTCCAATCCCCAGGAGGTCGAGGAACTCACCGGGAAGGTCGTCGATGCCGAAGAGGCCGACGCCGAACTGCTGGCCGACGAGGGTGATGTGACGGCACTCCCCGACGGGGAACTCGAGGCCGAAGCGGAAGGTGAAATCGATGGTGATTCGTCGGGGGACGGCGACGACATGCTCCCCGAGCAGGTGGAGAATTGGTCAGACGACCCGGTGCGAATGTACCTGACGCAGATGGGTGAGATCCCCCTGCTCACCCGCGCCCAAGAGATCTTTCTCGCCAGGCAAATCGAAACGACCCGGGCACAGTTCCGGGCCAAATTGCTCGAGTGCGAGTATGTCGCCCAGCAGTCGTTTCGCGTGCTCTGCCGGGTGCATCGCGGCGAACTTCCCTTCGATCGCACCGTACAGGTGTCGGTGACCGACCGCTTGGAGAAGGACCAGATCCTCGGCCGCCTACCCCACAACCTTAAGACGCTCGAGGTGCTGCTCAAGCAAAACAAGTCCGACTACCGGATCGCCCTATCCAAAAAGCGGCGGATGGCCGAGCGACGGGAGGCCTGGGCCCGGCTGGGCCGGCGGCGAAAGCGAGTGGTGCGGCTGATCGAGGAACTCGGTCTTCGGACCCAGCGGATCGAGACGATGATCCCGCAGCTCTTTGAATTCGTGGGGCGGCTGAGGGAACTGAAGACGAAGATCGACGCCCACAAACGCACAAAGCAGCCGCCGTCAGCACGATTCAAGCTCGTTGATGAATACCGCAACATCCTCAAGGGCTGCCAGGAGACCCCCCGCAGCCTGAAGCGGCGGATGGACGAAATTCGGTTGATCTTCGCCAAATACCAGCAGGCCAAGCGGGGCCTCTCGGAGGGCAACCTCCGGCTCGTCGTGTCGATCGCGAAGAAGTATCGCAACCGCGGTCTCTCCTTCCTCGATCTGATCCAAGAGGGGAATGCCGGACTGATGCGGGCGGTGGACAAGTTCGAATACCGCCGTGGGTTCAAGTTTTGCACCTATGCAACATGGTGGATCCGGCAGGCCATCACCCGCGCGGTGGCCGACCAGAGTCGCACGATCCGGATTCCGGTACACATGGTTGAGACCATGAGCCGGGTGCGGAACGTGGCCCGTCAATTGCTTCAGGAATACGGCCGCGAGCCGACAATCGAGGAAATCGCCGCCCGGGCTGGCACGCCGGTAGACGAGACGCGACGGGTGACGGCCATGAGCCGCTATCCCATCAGTCTCGACCGCCCGGTGGGCAACAGCGAGGACAGCCACTTCGGCGACCTTCTGCCCGACACGGGGGCCGAAAACCCAGCCGTGGGCGCTGCCCAGGAAATGCTCCGCAACCGGATCGCAAAGGTTCTCAAGAGCCTCTCGTACCGCGAGCGGGAGATCATCAAACTCCGCTACGGCCTGGGCGACGGCTACAGCTACACGCTGGAGGAAGTGGGCCACATTTTCAAGGTGACCCGCGAGCGAATTCGGCAGATCGAGGCCAAGGCCGTCCGCAAACTGCAGGCCCCCGCCCGCAGCGAGGAGCTCAGCGGGTTTATCGACTAGCGCAGCGTCCGGCGGGCCATCCCTGGCCCCGCCGGGCTGGCCGGGCGGCCGATGGCGTACGGCCTGCGCGGTGTGGTGGCCTCGTCTGCGCAGATCAGCGTCGAGGCGGGGCGACCCGGATGGCACGCAGCGCGGGCTGGGCTCGCTGCGTGCCTTGGTATGCACTTCGAAAACGGAATGCCTGGTCCGGGTTGCCCGTGCCCCGAGAGCCGGCCTAGAGAACGAGCGCAGCCCGGAGGGCGAAAGCGAAGTTCTCTCGGAGCGAGCGGAGGCCATGGATGGCCGAAGCGAGCGTCCGGCGACGGGGCACGGGCAACCCGGACCCACCAGCGGACGTTGCATCCGCCCCTGCATACGCCAGCGAGCGTCCGGTGGGGAAAAGCGGGAAAAGAGCGGGAAAAGTGCCTGTCCTTTTTCGGAATGGGACGCCGGGAAAAGTGCCTGTCCTTTTTCGGGGAAAAGCGGGGAAAAGTGCCTGTCCTTTTTCGGAATGGGACGCCGGGGAAAGTGCCTGTCCTTTTTCGGGGGGGAATGGGACGCCGGGAAAAGTGCCTGTCCTTTTTCGGGGGACGCTTTTTCGGGGCACGTGCCTGGGGATGCACTTCGAAAACGGAATGCCTGGTCCGGGTTGCCCGTGCCGCGAGAGCCGGCCTAGAGAACGAGCGCAGCCCGGAGGGCGAAAGCGAAGTTCTCTCGGAGCGAGCGGAGGCCATGGATGGCCGAAGCGAGCGTCCGGCGACGGGGCACGGGCAACCCGGACCCACCAGCGGACGTTGCATCCGCCCCTGCATACGCCAGCGAGCGTCCGGTGGGGAAAAGTGCCTGTCCTTTTTCGCTTTTTGAAAAGTGCCTGTCCTTTTTCGTTTTTTTTCGTTTTTCGGGAGATTTTTCGGGAAAGCGGGTGGCAGGGCAACCCGGACGAGGGTGAGTTATTCTGGAAATCTCGTTACCCGGTCCCGCTTCGTCTCTTTGAATAGGACTCTCGCAATGCGACTCTTCCTGCTTTCGTCCTGCCTCGCTCTGACCTCCTGGATCGCCGCGGCGGAGGAGGCCGTGCCGTTTCCACGAACAACGATCGATCTGGGCTGCGTGGTCACAGACCTCGACAAGAGTGTCCGCTTTTACACGGAGGGGATCGGGTTTCGGGAGGTGCAGGGGTTTGAGGTGGCCACGCCCCTGGCCAGCGACGCGGGGCTAACCGACTTACGGCCACTGTCGATTCGGGTGCTCGTCTTGGGTGATGGGCCAGAGGCCACGAAGCTCAAGTTGATGCAGGTGGCCGGAACGCTCCCGCGAACCGGTGACAACGAGTTTATCCACTCCCACACCGGCTTCCGCTACCTCACGATCATGGTGCCAGACACCGACGCAGCCCTGGCCCGGCTGGAGCAACTCGGCGTCAAGCCGATCGCCAAGAGCCCAGTCGCCCTACCCAACAACCTCGAAGCAGGCATGTTTCTGACCTGTGTTCGAGATCCCGACGGCAATCTCGTGGAACTGATCGGCCCGCGGAAGGACTGATTCAACCCGGGGCAATCTTGCCGGCCCGCTCGAGCCAGCCAACCACCTCGGTCGCAAGTTCAGCGGGCGATCTGGCGGCCGAGTCGACCACGATCTCCGGTGAAGCGGGGGGCTCATAGGGGTCATCGATACCGGTGAAGCCCTTGATTTGCCCAGCCCGGGCCCGCTTGTAGAGCCCCTTCGGGTCGCGGCCCTCACAGACCTCGAGCGAGGCGTTGACGAAGATCTCCACGAAGTCGCCCGGTGCTAGCATCGCCCTGACGGCATCTCGGTCGCGGCGGTAAGGACTCACGAAGGCAGCCAGCGCGATGATCCCGGCCTGGGTGAAGAGTTCCGCCACCGCGCCGATCCGGCGGATGTTTTCCGCTCGGTCGGCGGCCCCGAAGCCGAGGCCGAATCGCGTGGCTGTCTCTTCGCCGTAATGGTCCCGAAGCAGTGCGGGGGCCGCATTGAGGCCCATCCGAACATTGTCACCGTCAAGCACGAAACTGCGGCAGCCGCGGCTGTGGAGCAGACGGTCGACGGCATTGGCCAGCGTGCTTTTGCCGCAGCCAGATAGGCCGGTGAACCAGAGCACGCAGCCTGCATGGCCGGCCGCCCGCTCCCGGTCGGCCCGATTCACCGCATGGTCGTGCCAGCGAACATCCACGAGTTCGTCGGCTTCCTTGCCATCCGTCATGCGCTGCTCCTCGTCATCAGTGCCCACGATCTGATCGGCTGACTGTCTATGTTCACCAGGCATCGAGCCTGACTTCGAACTCGAGCCGGTCTCGCTCGCCCGCGGCCCTTCCCTCCCGGGAAATCGAAAGCCGCAGCCGTTCGCCGGGCCGGCGACCGGACACTCTGGCCGTGAGACCATCGAAATCGGTGATCGGCGAATCGTCAACGGCCAGGATCACATCCCCAGGCCGAACACCTGCCTGATCGGCGGCAGACCCGGGCTCCACGGTCCGAACCTCGCAGGGGCCGCCGAAGGCCAGTGCCCCCACGCCCAACTTGCCTCCCTGCCGTACGTCGATTCGGGCCGCGGGGAGCCGGGCGGTGAGCGCGGCCACAGCCTGTTGATCGACGCCGGTGCCAAATAGCTCCACCCGTTGCAGCCGTTCGAGTCGGCCAATCACTGCCAGAGCCTGCTCGTCGAGTGGGACCCCGTGAAAGCAGACTGCCACGAGGCCGCGAAGCCGAGCCAATTGCCGTAGATCGGTGGCGGTTCCGGTCCAGCCCTCGTCGAACACCACTTCCAGCCCCGCCTGCTCCATGAGCGGTCGCTCTTCAAACACCGCCCCGATCGCTTCGAGCTGGCCGCGGGCCACCGCCGCGGTGCCCTCGGCATGAAAATCCAGCGTGGTGGTGGCGAGCCGAGCGGCTACCGATCCGCCATCTTCCGCACACCGCTCCAAGATCCTCTCTGCCTCGGCGGCGAGTTCCGGCTCGCCCGCGAGCAGTTCTCGAACCACTTCGATCCCGCGGCTGGCAACCTCCAGGTCGCCCTGCCGGATCGCTACCTCCAGGGCGGGCAAGGCTGGCTGGCCGGCTGCCACCAGGCTTCTCGTGGCAGCCTCCCGGCGAGCGAAGTGCGGCGAGCCGAGCTCGCCGATCCAGCGGGCGATCGCCGTGGTATCCGCCTCAAGTTCGCTCGCCCGCGCGGAGCCGGCCATGAGGACAGCCATGAGCACCGCCACGGTCACGCAGGAATTGCCGGTCACAGAAACCTCCGCCGAAGTTGCCGAATATAGCAGCCGCCGCCCCGGTCCTCAGACCCGAGATACACTTGTCCGGTAGCTTCTTCCACCAACTGCCGCCGAGGTCTGTCCTCGGTGGGGTCGCGCTCGGCTCTTTCCATGTCACTTTCCCTGACCACCACCGGCAGCCCTGCCCTGCCGCTGCCGATGTCCCGGAGCGAGATGCTCGCCCGCGGCTGGGAGTCCGTCGACGTGGTGCTCGTCAGTGGAGATGCCTACGTCGATCATCCAAGTTTTGCCAACGGGCTCCTGGGGCGGCTGCTTGAGGCTGCGGGGTTTCGCGTGGCAGTGCTTGCCCAGCCTGAATGGCGAACCTGCGAGGCCTGGCGGGAGTTCGGCCGGCCTCGGCTGTGCTTTGGCATCTCGGCTGGCAACATGGACTCGATGATCAACCACTACACGGCCAATCGGAAGGTGCGAAACGACGATGCCTACTCGCCAAATGGCACGATTGGCCAACGGCCCGACCGAGCCACACTCGCCTACTGCCAGCGATCACGGGAGGCATTTCCGGGCGTGCCCGTCGTCGCCGGGGGCGTGGAGGCGAGCCTTCGCAGGATCGCACATTACGACTACTGGAGCGATACCGTGCGGCGGTCGATCCTGCTGGACTCCAAGGCCGATCTGGTGGGCTTCGGGATGGGAGAGCGAACGCTCCTGGAGATTGTCCGCGGGCTGAATGCGGGTAAGACCGTTCGCGAACTGCGCGGCCTGCGCGGCGTGGCCTATCGGCTCGGAGCGAGCGAGCCGCCCCCGGCGGGTGACGACACCCTCGAACTCCCGGCCTTCGAGGCGGTCGTGTCCGACCCTCTCGCGTTTTGTGAGATGACGCGGATCGCGCATCTCGAAACCAATCCCCACAACGCCCGCCGGCTCGTCCAGCGGCACGGCCGTGAAGCCGTGGTCGTGAATCCGCCCGCCCTGCCGCTCGAGCAGGACGAGATGGACGAAGTGTATGGATTGCCCTTCTCCCGCCGGCCCCATCCCGCCTATGGCCAGGCCCGAATTCCGGCCTTCGAGGTGGTCGAGAACAGCGTGCAGATCATGCGGGGCTGTTTCGGCGGCTGCACCTTCTGCTCGATCACGGCCCACGAGGGGCGAATCATCCAGAGCCGCTCGCAGGAATCGATCATCACCGAGATCAAACTGCTCGCCCAACAGCCCGGCTTCAAGGGCACCGTCTCCGATATCGGTGGCCCCACGGCCAACATGTACCAAATGCGGTGCACACGGCCCGAGGTGGAGGCAAAATGCCGCCGGCTCTCCTGCGTGCACCCCACGGTCTGCAAACTGCTCGGCACCGACCACGGGCCACTCAAGGAGGTGATGCGGGAGGCGCGAAGCGTGGCGGGAGTGAAGCGGGTGCTGGTGGCCAGCGGTGTGCGGATGGACCTGGCCCGTCGGGACCCAGAATATCTTCAGGAACTCGCCGCCCACCACGTCGGCGGCCACCTCAAGGTCGCTCCGGAACATGTCGATCCTGAGGTGTTGCGGCTGATGAAAAAGCCCTCGGCCGATGACTACGTCGAGTTTGACCGCGAGTTTCAGGCGGCCAGTCAGCGGGTGGGCAAGAAGCAATTTACCGTCCCCTACTTCATCGCATCCCACCCCGGCAGTGACGTTGCGGAGATGATCGAACTGGCTGTGTTTCTCAAGCAAAACAGTTACCGGCCCGATCAGGTGCAAGACTTCATTCCCAGCCCGTTCGACATCGCCGCCTGCATGTATCACACCGGCCTTGATCCGATGACGAAGCAGCCGGTCAAGGTGACCAAGGGGCTGAAGAACCGGCGAATGCAGCGGGCCCTGCTCCAGTTTTTCAAACCAGAGAATTGGTTTGAGGTTCGCCGCGCACTCGAACAGGCCGGACGGCAGGATCTGATTGGCAGTGGCTGCGATTGCCTGATTCCTGTCCACCCGCCCCGCGAGGCCCTCGACCGGAAGCGCCGGGAGGCCACGCAGGCTTTCACCGAGGCGACCTCGGGAGACCACATCCGCGGCGACCGCCGACCCCGCACCAGCCAGAAGCAAGGCCGCGCCCGCAAAACCGTTGGCTACCGTCCAAAACGACAGTCTTGAGCGCTCGCGGTATCCAGCTGAAGAATTTCAGATGCCATCTCGTTTTTTCCAGCTCGTGACCCTTCTCGCCCGCACCGCTCTGCTGCTCGGAGCAGGTCTTGTGCTCGCGGAGCCGGCCTGTGGCCAACGGCCTGAGCGTCCAAACCCAACGGTCGGCTCAGTCGAACGACTCGATCCTCGGTTCGACGCCATCGTGCCACCCGGCGCCGAGATCGAGGTCTTGGCGATGGGCTTCGCTTGGAGTGAGGGGCCGGTCTGGGTGGCAACTGACGAGGGAGGGCTCCCGGCAAACTGCCTGCTGTTTTCTGACATCCCGCGGAACCGGGTCAATCGTTGGCAGGCCGGGAAGGGCATCGAGGTTTTTCTGGAGCCGGCGGGGTTCACCGGCCCGGTGGGCTACGGTCGTGAATCGGGGTCTAATGGCCTCGCACTCGATCAGGAGGGCCGGCTGATTCTTTGCGAACATGGGGATCGGCGGGTCTCCCGGCTCGAGCGGGGCGGTGGGAGGCGAACGCTTGCCGATGCTTACCAAGGTAAGCGGCTCAACAGCCCAAATGATCTCGTCGTCCACTCGACCGGGACAATTTACTTCACCGACCCGCCCTACGGTCTGCCAAAGAACTGGGACGACCCGCTGCGTGAACTCGACATCTGCGGCATCTACCGGTTGGGCCCCGACGGCGGCCTCTCGCTGGAGTGCGGCACGATGACCAGACCCAACGGGATCGGCCTCTCGCCCGATGAAAAAACGCTCTACGTAGCCCAGTCTGACCCAGCCGCCCCGATCTGGCGGGAGTTCAAGGTTCGGGATGACGGCAGCCTTGACGACGGGCGGGTGTTCTTCGATGCCAAGACCCTGCCGCCAGACCGGCCGGGCCTGCCCGATGGCCTGGCAGTGGGCCGGGCGGGCACGATTTTCGCCACCGGCCCCGGCGGGGTGCTTGTGTTCACGCCCGACGGCACTCACCTCGGCACACTGCTCACCGGCCGCCCCACCGCCAACTGCACCCTGGGCGAGGACGGCAAGACGCTGTTCATTACGGCTGAGTCCCTGCTCTGCCGCGTTCGACTCGGCAACTGACGTTGGAGGCCACGCCGATGCAACTGGGATTCGTGTCGGCGATCCTGCCGGAATACTCGCTTGCTGAATTGCTCCGCTTCGCCGCGGCCGAGGGCTTTGCCTGTGTGGAAGCAATGTGTTGGCCGATAGGGAAAGCAGACCGAAAGTATGCCGGCGTCACGCATGTGGATGTGGCCGACTTCACCCCGGCCAAGGCCGATGACCTACTCGCCCTCTGCGACCGGCATGGCGTGTCGCTGAGTGGACTTGGCTACTATCCCAACCCGCTCGATCCCGACCCGGCAGTCGCCGGGCCAGCCATCGCCCACCTGCAACGGGTGATTGCCGCGGCTCCACTCCTTGGCCTCGATACCGTCAACAGCTTCGCCGGCCGCGACTGGCGGCGCTCGGTCGATGACAACTGGCCGAGGTTCCTCGAGGTCTGGCGGCCGCTCCTGACCCTGGCCGAGGAACACGGCGTGCGGATTGCCATCGAGAACTGCCCGATGCTGTTCACCGCGGACGAGTGGCCCGGCGGGAAAAACCTGTTTACCACGCCGGCAATCTGGCGGCGGGCCTTCGCCGAGTTCGAGTCGCCGGCCCTCGGCCTCAACTACGATCCCTCGCACTTCGTGCTCCAGGGCATGGATCCACTCGCGCCGCTGGCCGAGTTTCGCGACCGGCTCTTCCACCTCCACATGAAGGATGTGCGACTCGATCCCGCCGCTATTGCCGAAGTAGGCCGGTTTGACCTGCCGAATCGCTGGCACCAGCCTCGAATCCCGGGCTTCGGCGAGATCGACTGCGGCCGGTTCTTGGCTGAGGTTCGCCGGGTGGGCTACGACGGGCCGGTCTGCATCGAGGTGGAAGACGAAACCTTCGGCAGATCTCTGGAGGGCCGGATTGAGGCGCTTCGTACGGCCCGCAATCAACTCCGCCCTTTCTTCAGCTAAGAGCCATGCGACCGAGCGGACACCGGGAGAGCCAAAGTCGACGTTCTGCGGCAGGATCTTGGCAGCCTCGACTCAACACTGACAAGTGTTTCCGTGTGATTGCTCCCGGCAGTGTCGCAGGTGACCGGGGCGGCATGGCGGCCGGATTCCCCTACCCAGCAGTTCGCTACCGCCACTCATCGATGAGATTGGCCACCAGTGCCGTCCAGCCGGTTTGGTGACTGGCGCCGATGCCGGCTCCGTTGTCACCGTGGAAATATTCGTAGAAGAGCGGGTTGTCCCGCCAGAGCGGGTCGTCTCGAAACTTCTTCGCCCCACCGAACACCGGACGTTCGCCACGCGGATCGAGCAGAAAGATCGAGATCAGCCGCCGGGCTATGTCGCGGGCCATGGCGTTGAGCGGGATCGGCTGGTCGTGAGAGCCTGAGGTGGAGACGGTGAAGCTGTCACCAAAGGCCGTACCCAACTTTCGCAGCGACTCGATCAGGAGAAACGATGCAGGAAACCAGATTGGCCCCCGCCAGTTGGAGTTGCCTCCCTTGAGCTTGCTTGATGACTCCGCTGGTTCATACGACACGGCCTGACCGTCGTAGATGAATGGCTGGTGCTGATGGCACTTCGACAGCGATCGGATGCCGAAGCGGGAGAGAAATTCATCGCGGCCATGCAGTCGCTCCAGCAGCCGACGGAGTTGCTCGAGATCCACGATCGTAAGCAGGTGGGTGGTCTTTCCCGCATCGGGCTCGATGGTGTGAATCACATGCTCGACGAGTTCTCGACGATTGGTGAGAAACCAGTCGAGATTCGCCCGAAACTCCTCAAACGGCTCAAGCCACTCCATTTCCAACCGTTCCACCGCGAACAGAGGAATCAGGCCCACCAACGAACGGACCCGAAACTTCTCGTAATGACCGTCCGGGTAACGCAGCACGTCGTAAAAGAAACCGTCTGCGGAATCGAACAGCGAGCCGCCGTTCGAACCCATATGCTTCATGGCCGAACTGATATAGACGTAGTGCTGGAGAAACTTCGAGGCCAGCGGCTCGTAGGCAGGATTTTCCCGGGCCAGTTCCAGGGCCATCCGCATCATGTTCAGGCAGTACATGCCCATCCAGCCGGTGGCGTCGGATTGCTCCAAGCGAATTCCGCCGGGCAACGGCTCACTTCGGTCGATGACCGAGATGTTGTCGAGGCCGAGAAATCCTCCCTCGAAGACATTGTTGCCCTCGCGATCGACCCGGTTGACCCATGCTGTGAAGTTGAGCAGTAATTTGTGGAAGCACCGCTCCAGCCACGAGCGATCACCGGAGCCACCACCGTGATTGCGGAAGCGGTCCATGTTGTAGACCCGCCACACGGCCCAGGCATGCACGGGCGGATTCAGATCGCCGAAGTCCCATTCGTAGGCCGGCAACTGACCACTGGGGTGCTGAAACTGCTCGAATAACAGAAACCAAAGCTGGTCCTTTGCGAATCCCGCATCGACTAGGGCGAATGTCACGCAGTGAAAGGCAAGATCCCAGGCGGCGAACCAGGGATACTCCCAGGTGTCGGGCATTGCCATCACCCGCATCGAGTTGAGATGCCGCCAGTGGTGATTGCGAATCCGTTCCCGACCAGCAGGGGGCGGGGAGGTCGGATTGTCACCGTCAAGCCATTTCGCCACGTCGAAGAGATAGGTCTGCTTCGTCCATAACAACCCGGCCAACGCCCGCCGCTGCACGAACTGTTCGTCTGGCGGTGCTGCCGGTGGACTGATCGCGGCATAAAACGCATCAGCCTCGGCCTGCCGCGTAGTGATCACGGCATCGACTTCGTCGAGTGGCCGCTCGAGCGGGCGGGGCGACAGCCGGAGCCGAAGCGTTGCCGTGCCCCCGGCAGGCACGTCGAATCGATAGTGAAACCCAGCCTTCGTCCCCGGCGCATTCAGCTTGAGGTGGGCCGACTCGCCACGACAGACAGCATGGTGGAATGCGTCCTTCGCATGCCACCGGCCACCGGCTGCCGTCTCATTGTCGGTAATGAGCAGCTCGGCCTCGGCCGTCGGGGATTGGGCCGGACCGTAGAGCCACCGGCGTCCCAGCCGGTAGGAAGAGGGAATGGCGGGGTTGTGGCAGGTCGGGCCATCATCGGCCACGAAAGCCACCAGCCCGGCAGCCGCTGCCGCCGTGTCGATCACAGGCTCCGGCAGGCGCTCCGGGCCCCAGGCCCAGGTGTTGCGAAACCAGAGCGTCGGCAGGATGTGAAGCGGGGCCGGTTCGGGGCCGCGATTATTCGCCGTGATCCGGATCGCGATGTCGTCCTCGTTGAACTTCGCATACTCCACCTTGATGTCGAAGAAGCGGTCATCATCGAAGATTCCCGTGTCGATCAGTTCGTATTCCGGACCCTGCCCGTTCCGCTGGCGGTTCTCGGCCACGAGACCCGCATACGGAAAAGCAGCCTGCGGATACTTGTAGAGCAGGCTCATCCAGGCGTGCGACGGCAGGTTATCGACATGAAAATAATAGTCTTTTACATCTTCGCCATGATTGCCTTCCAGGGGCGTGACGCCGAAAAATCGCTCCTTCAAATGATCGTCCTGACCATTCCAAAACGCGGGAGCGAAGCAGAGGAACTGGTAGCGGTCGCACAGACCTGCGATCCCATCCTCCCCCCAGCGATAGGCACGACTGCGGGAGGCGTCGTAGGAGAGAGACGCCCAGGCATTGCCGTCGGCGGAATAATCCTCCCGCACGGTGCCCCAACTTCGGTCGGCCATGTAGGGCCCCCAGCGCCGCCAGCCATTGGCGTCACCGTCGAACGACTCAATGCGTTTTTGTTCGGCCGTCCCCGCCAAGGGAGAGATGGCGTCGGGGGATGACATGGGTGGCGAATGAGGGGAAAGACCGGGCTGACGTTGGTCCTGATCCAGGATTCTTCCTCGCCGCCAGGCCGGTTGCAACCACGGCGGCTCCGGCGGTGGCCGGCAGATTGAGCTGCCGAAATTCGCAGAAGTAGCTGGCTGGGTTTCGGTGGGCTTTTCAAGGGTCGAGCTGCCAGCGCTGGTTGCGATTACCGTTTCCGCTGTTCAGTCTGAAATAGTCGGTCCTTTCCCTGGTCGCTATAGTCCGTCGGGATCCAGTCCTTGTCAGGGATACGGGTTGATGCGGGCAGCGGGACCGGTTGATGCCGGCAGTTCCCGCTCAAAGCCTGTCGAGCGAGGTCCTGTTCTATCGAGGCACTGCTCCATGTTGATCAACGCTCTGCGATCTTGCTCCCTGATCTGGGCCCTGATCTGGTCCTTGTTGTGGGTCCCGTTGTTTGCGGCATGTGTCGTCTCAGCTGCCCCCGTGCAGACGGCTGACTCCTGGCCCGGTTTCCGCGGTCCCGGGGCACGCGGAATCGCGGCCGATGATTCCCGCCTGCCCACGACGTGGAGTTCGCGGAAGAACGTCCGTTGGGTGGCTGAACTGGAAGGTCGGGGCTGGTCGTCGCCGATCGTTGACGGCGGCCGGGTGTTCGTCACGACGGCCGTCAGCGAGACACCGCTGGAAGACGCCCGCAAGGGCCTGTTTTTTGGCGGGGACCGCACCGAGTTACCCGTTGAACACGTTCGCTGGCTGGTCACATGCCTCGAGGCCGATAGCGGGCTCACTCGGTGGGAGGTGCAGGTCGCCGCCGGTCCGCCGCCAGGTCCGATCCACGTCAAAAATAGCCTGGCTTCCGAGACCCCCGTCACCGACGGCCACCGGGTCTACGTGGTCATCGGCAACGTGGGAGTGTTTTGTCTTGACGCCGGCACGGGCGACCGGGTCTGGGAGTACCGGCGGATCCCACGGACCATGCGGTCGGGCTGGGGGCCGGCCGCCTCCCCCGTGCTCCACGGGGGCAGGGTCTATCTGGTCAACGACAACGAGACTGATTCATCGGTGGTCGCGCTCGACGCCCGGACTGGTGCTGAGCTTTGGCGGGTTGGCCGTGATGAGAAGAGCAACTGGTCGACGCCCTTCGTTTGGCAACACCCCTTGGGCTCGGAACTCGTCACCCCGGGCACCATCAAGACCCGATCATACGGCCTCGACGGCCGACTGCTCTGGGAGCTCGCGGGCGCGTCTGAGATCACGATCGCGACGCCCTACGCAGCGCACGGGCTGCTGTATGTGAGTTCTGGCTTCGTGCTTGACCGCCAGCAACCGATCTGGGCAATCAAGCCCGGTGCTCGGGGCGACATCACGCTCGCCAAGAATGCGACCGAAAACGCTTTCATCGCCTGGAGTCTGCCTGATTCGGCGCCTTACAACCCGTCCACGCTTGTCTATGGCGATGAACTGTATGTGCTTTCAGACCGGGGACTGTTGGCCTGCTACGACGCCCACACGGGCCGACAGCACTACCGCAAGGCCCGGCTCTCCGGCGGCCGAGCCTTCACGGCATCACCCTGGGCCTACAACGGACACGTATTCTGCGCCAGCGAATACGGCGAGACCTTTGCGGTCCGGGCCGGCCGTAATTTTGAAGTCGTCGCCCTCAACCCACTCGGCGAGGATGAAATGCTGATGGCTTCACCCGCGATCGCCGCTGGTCGCCTCTTCATCCGCACCGACCGGCGGCTCTACTGCCTAGAACAGCCACCGCAGCTTGAAGACTAGTGCTCTGCCTGAAAAGGCTTCCGTTGGCCCGAGCGCGAGCTGCGTTGGTCTCTGGCAAGGATGGAAAAGGAGCCAGAGGCGCCACATCAGCCTCGACTCTTCACGGACGAGTGTCGCCGAAAGGGCCGCATGAAGTCGTAGGTAGATTGCCGATCTCAGATTCTTGTTCACAGGCCGACGGCTCAGCGCTGGAGCTGGATCTCCCAGCCGCCCGGCTTGATCGGTGGGATCGTGCCGTCGGGTGGATAGGTGGCGGCGGCGGCCACGCGAACGAGCGCGGAGAGTTCGGCAGCCGTGCTGGCATGACTGGGCACCTCGGCCAGGTTCGTGAGTTCACGGGGGTCGGCATCGTGATCGTAGAGCTCGCGGCCGGCCCTGCCCTCGTCCCACTCGGTGTATCGCCAGCGAGGCGTACGGAGTGAGTAGCCGAAGAATCGCTCGTTGTTCCGGGTGCGGCTCACCTGCGTCAGTGCCCAGCCGCGGCCCGGGGCGGTCGGATCGGCGAGCAACGGCACGAGGCTCTGCCCCTGGAGGTTTTCCGGCGGCGTGACACCACAGAGTTGGGCCAGCGTGGGAAACAGATCGACCTGCGAGACCGGGGCCGCCGCGACACTCCCCCGCTGCTTCACGCCCGGCCCGGCGATCACCAGCGGCACCCGAGCGCTCTCCTCAAACAGGCTTCGCTTCTGCCACAGGCCGTGCTCGCCCATGTGATACCCATGGTCGCTCGTAAACACGATGATCGTGTCATCGGCGAGTCCGAGTCTGTCAACCGCGGCGAGCACCCGGCCCACCTGAGCGTCCATGAAGCTGATGCTCGCGTTGTAGGCCTGGCGACACTGCCGTCGCAGGTCATCGGTGAGCTTGTCCTCAGCCTTGTGCCTGCTGCCGAGCGCCGCGTCCGGGAGGTCGGCCTGGTCCTCAGCCACCCCGCTGACCACAGGCATCTCATCCTCTGGATGCCAGTCGAAGTAGGGTGCGGCTGGTGCGACAAAAGGCGTGTGCGGTCGAAAAAAACCGACGGCCAGGAAGAATGGTCGAGTGCGGTCCCGGGCGCACCGTTCCAGCACCCACTCGGCATCAGCACCAATCATGCCGTCGGTGTGCCGGGCATCGGGTTCGGGCGAGGCGTACCAGCTCAGCGTGCCCCCGAACTGTCCCGGCGTGAGCGTGAAGATCCTGGGCTCCTCCTCCAGCCGGTCCACACCGGCTGGGTTGAGCTGGAGTTCCCACGAAGCCGGGTCGTCATGGCCGTCGGTGCCGACCGAGCGGGGAACGTTGTAGTGGTAGAGCTTGCCGATCCGGCCGGCAAAATAGCCAGCCAGCCGGAAGGCCTGCGGCATGCTCACCTGGGATGGAATCGTTTGCCGAAAGATCTGGGTATTTTCCAGGATTCCGGTGGCATTGGGATACAGGCCGGTAAGAAAGGAATTGCGACTTGGGCCGCAGAGTGGAAAGCTGCAGTACGCCCGGTCAAATCGCACGCCCCGCTCTGCCAACCGATCGATCGCAGGCGTCTTGGCGAGCGGATCGCCATAGCAGCCGAGCATCGTGTTGAGGTCATCGGAGACGATCAACAACACGTTGGGCCGCCGCGGGCCGTCGGCAGCCGACACCGACTGCACGCCTGCCAGCACGGCCACCAGGAACAGCAGACCTACCGAGCCCACCGATTTTCCGTCTCTGGTCGCCATCTCAGCCTCCCACATCCAAGCCACCACCTACGATCACTGATCCTGCGATCACCGATCCTGATAGATCCGGTATTTCTTGGTCACCAGAGCCCCACCGCGTTCGAGCGTTCGCTTCGAGAGATGGTTGCTCTCGAGCACCCAGGAGAATTCAGCTTCCTCCATCCCCCAGTCGAGCACCGGCCGCACAAGGGCCGCTGTAAGCACGAGACCCACGCCCCAGGCCTGATACTCGGGAACGACGTTGGTACTGATGACCCGCATGCGCTTGATGCCCCGCTTGTTCCAAAGCAGCCGAATGAACCCGAAGGGAAACAGCCGGCCGCTGATCGCCTTGATCCGAGGATTGTAATCGAGCAGGCAAAAAACGGTGCCTACCGGCTTGCCATTGACCTCTGCGACCAGCGCGAGTTCGGGGACGATCAGGTGCTTCAGGCTAGCCGCCAGGTGCTTCACCTCGCCCGGCGTCAGCGGCACAAAGCCCCAAGTGCCACTGAGACTCGAGTTGTAAATCTCGAGAAACATCCGCACCTCATCATCGAATCGGCTCCGGTCCAACGGCCGGACGGTCACGCCGAATCGCTCCTTGACCCCCGCCACCATCACGCCGAGCTTGGAATCGAGCGAGGCGAGCATCGAGATCTGCCCCCAGAAGGCGTAGAGATCCTCAATCTTGGAAAATCCGATGGCCTCCACCAGTTCCGCGTAATAGGGCCGGGCATGGGTCATCATGAAAAAGGGAGGCGTGTCGAAGCCCTCGATCAACAGGCCGCACTCGTAGTTGAGTGAGGGGTTCACCGGGCCGCGGATCGTCACCATGCCCTGGGACTGCAGCCAGTCGGTGGCAGTTCCGAACAGGGCCTGGGCCGCCGCCGGGTCATCCTCGGATTCGAAGAACCCGAAGAATCCCCGCTGCTCGCCATACCGCTCGTTGTGCCCCGCGTTGATGATCGCCGTGATCCGCCCCACGTCTCGGTCACCCCGACGAGCCAGGAACGAACGACACTTCGACTTTTCGTAAAAGGGATGAGGGCGGAAGCCGAGCAGCTCCTCCTGGGAGTGAAGCAGCGGCGGCATCCAGCAGGGGTCGGCGGCGTAGATTCGCCAGGGTAGCCGCAGGAACCGCTTCTGCTGGCTCCGCGACTCAACCGGCTCGACGACAACATCCGCCACCACTTCCTCCCTCTAGCCCTCGACCGCCAGGCTCTAGCTTGCGACCGCCAGGGCTTTACGGCCTTCTGTCTGCCACGCTTGTCGCAAGGCAACTTCCACGTGAATCCAGGCCATCTTGGGGGGATTATGTCAGGTCCGTCAACCTCGGCGGGGCCGCGTCAGTCCACCAAAGTCGCCCCGCCCCCCTGTCCGAAATAGAATAAGGCCGGGTCTGCGCGATGGATCGATCGACCCGGCGTGGCATTGCAGACACCCAGCCCGAGGTTGGTCCCATGATCGCACCACAGCGATTCGAGTTTTCCGGCGGCTGCCTCGTAACCGGTGCAACCGGTCTCGTCGGCAACAACGTCGTCCGCCAACTCCTGGGCAGAAACATCGACGTCAGGGTGCTCGTTCGAGCGGAGAGCCCCGTTGGCGACAAGGCCCTGACAGGTCTGGCGGTGGACTGTATCAGTGGCGGGCTTGGTGACGAGGCGGCCCTCGATCGGGCACTCGACGGGGTCTCCTGTGTCATCCATTCCGCGGCGTTCGTGCATTGCGGCTGGCGGCATGGCGCGGAAATGCGGGAGGTGAACGTTGAGGGAACCAGGCGGCTGGCCCGGGCCGCTCGCAGAGCCGGGGCCCGGCTGGTGTACGTCTCCAGCGTCGACGCCATCGGCCTGCGGGCGGACGGCCGGCCCGCCGATGAAGAGACCCCACCCGGCGGCATGCCGGAGTGCCCATATGTGGTCACCAAGCGGGAATCCGAGGTGGCCCTCCGAGGAGAGATCGATCGAGGCCTCGATGCCACCATCGTCAATCCTGTGTTCATGCTCGGCCCCTGGGACTGGAAGCCGTCGAGCGGCCGGATGCTCCTGGAGGTTGGGGCTGGCAAAGGGCTGTTCGCCCCTCCGGGAAGCAATGATTTCGTCGACGTCCGCGACGTGGCGGCCGGAATCCTGGCGGCGGCCGAGCGGGGGCAGACGGGCCGTCGCTACATCCTCGGTGGCCAGAGGTTCTCGTATCTCGAGGCCTGGCGGGTGATGGCGCGGGTCACCGGCCGGATGCAGCCACTCGGCATCGCGCCGCGGCCGTTCGTCCACCTGGCCGGATGGTGCGGGGATCTGACGGCGGTGTTCCGCAACCGGGAACCCGCCGTCAATTCGGCCGCCACCGGCATGTCGATGCTCGATCACAACTTCTCCTGCCAGCGGGCCACGGAGGAACTCGGCTACCGGTTTCGGCCGCTCGACGACACCGTCCAAGACGCCTGGAATTGGTTCATGGCCCGCGGCTACTCCAAGGGGGTCAGGGAACGCCCGGCGCTGGCGCGGTAGGCTTTCGGCTTTCGCCCCGTCGTTATCCGGCCCGTCCTATGCCGCACATTCTCGTCGTCGAAGACGAGCATCACCTCGCTTTCGGCATCAAGTTTAATCTCGAGGCGGACGGCCACACCGTCACGGTCGTGAGCGACGGCCAGACGGCTCTGGCGCAGGTCGATGCGAAAGCACCCCCGGTCGATCTCGTGCTGCTCGATCTGATGCTGCCAGGCATGAGCGGCTACGCGGTCTGTGAGTCGATCCGTGCCTCGGGCAACAGCCTGCCAGTGGTGATGCTGACCGCCCGTACGCTCGTGGAGGACCGGATTCGGGGATTCGACGCCGGCACTGACGTCTACCTCCAAAAGCCGTTCGACCTCGATGAACTCCTGTCGGTAGTCCGCAACCTCCTGGCTCGTCGCAGCCGCAACGAACGGCCGGCCGGAGGAAGCGACCGCGGGGCCGACCTGACCTATCGATTCGGATCGGCCGAGGTCAATTTCAACACCTGGGAGGCCACGGCCCAGGGTGCCTCGGTGCGGCTCACGAATCTGGAGATGAAACTGCTCCGCTATCTCGTGGAGCACGAGGGCAAGGTCGTCTCCCGCGACGAGCTGCTCAAGAATGTGTGGGGGCTGAGCCGCGCTCCCGCCACCCGCACCGTCGACACCTTCATGCTCGCTCTCCGAAAATACTTCGAAGTCGATCCGTCGAAGCCGATTCACCTGCTCTCCGTCCGCGGCACCGGCTACCGGTTTGTCCGCACTCCGGGTGGAGATTCAACGGCCTAACAATGCGGCGGCAGCAGCGCGGGGATCAGACTGCACGAGCAGCGATTCCCCCACGAGCATCGCGCCGATCCCGGCGGCTTCGAGCTGCTCGACGTCGGCCCGAGATCGAATGCCACTCTCGGCCACCAGCACCACATTGGCCGGCACCCGCTCCCGCAGTCTGAGCGCATGGCCAAGGTCGGTGGTCATGGTGGCCAGGTTACGGTTATTGATGCCCACGAGGGTGGCACCCAGGTCGAGCACCCGCTCGAGATTGGCCTCGTCATGAAGCTCCACCAACGGCGTCATGCCGAGGTCGAGAATCTCACGGTAGAGGCTTCTGAGGTGGCAATCATCGAGGCATTCCGCGATCAGGAGCACGGCATCGGCACCAGCAGCCCTGGCCTCCACAACCTGGTAGAAATCGATCACGAATTCCTTCCGGAGGATCGGCAAATCGACGGCGGCCCGGGCCGCCTCCAGATCGGCCAACGATCCACCGAAGCCGGCATGGTCGGTGAGAATTGAGAGCGCTGCCGCCCCGGCCGCAGCGTAGGCCTCGACCACCTCGACCACGGTCGCGCCGGGCCGGATGGCTCCTGCCGACGGACTCTGCCGTTTGAACTCCGCGATCAGCCGGATCGGAGGCCCGCTCGACACCGCGGCGAAGAAATCCCGTACCGGCGGCGCGACGGCCAGTTCGGCCTCTAGGACCGCCAAAGGGACCACGTCCCGCACCACAGCCACTTCCCGCCGCTTGCGGGTCACGATCTCGTCGAGGATGCTCTTGCTCGCCATCGCCTGCTCTTCCGGGGGGTCGCCGCGGGCAGCCGCGGCCGGAAGGGCGAAGTCTATCGCAGCGGCACTCCACGGTCTGGAGATCTGGCGGTTGTGCGGCGGACACGGCGATTGGGGGACGATGGTCCCCCTGTGGACAAAAGCCATAAACAGCTGCACCGCTGAATCGTTGTATGGCTTCTACCAGGGACTCTTCCGGCGGTATCCGAACTGACCGGATGTCCAATCCGCAGCCTGCCCGCCCTTTTCTTGCGGGGCGGGGTTTGTCTTGTCCGTGCGGCAAGCGGTGTTCCACCTCTGAAGGGCCTGTTTGGGGCTGGTTCTGTCTTGCCGCTATCCCGGTTTCGGAGGGTGACACGAGTGATGCGAAACGAACGGATTGCAGTCTCAAAGCAAGGGTTCCGCCGAGTGGGCATTGCCACCCTGGTCAGCCTGGCAGGATTGGCGGCCAGTCCGGCCGACACCCTCCTCCAGTGGGACATCGCCACGAGCCTTCCAACGGCTCCTGGTACGACCAATGGCAGCCTCCCGATCAATGGGCCGGGGGTGATTGGGATCTCCGGCACCCAGATCACGGTGCTGGGCACCACCACCACAGGCACCGCATCGTCAGCCGGCTGGCGCTGGTACGACGGCGCGCCGCGTTCGACCGATCTCGCCGGGGCACTCGGGAACTCCAACTATTTCCAATGGAGTGTCACCACCAATGCCTTCACCACGGCTACGATCAGCGGCCTGGGCAGCACCTCATTGAGCAGGGGTGCTGCGGCACCCAACACGCTGGGCCTCGTGTACAGCACCGACTCCGCGTTCACCAGTTATCGGATCGTCAGTCCGTCCACCGCCATTTCCACGACCGCCGCCAACCTGGCTCCCAGCCTCGTCGGTGACTTGGCGACCGATGCCATCGTGCTCACCCCCGACTCCACCGGCTATTTCCGGCTGGCCTACTGGGGCGCGACGTCCGGCACCAGTGGCGCGACCTGGATCGGCAATGCTTCCGACGGCAACGATTTCTCACTCACCGGCACCTTCGAGTCGTCGATCGTCCAGCGAACTCTCACCTGGAATGGTGTGGCAGAAACACCCGGTTCGACCTGGAACACCTCGCCGGCAAACACCGTCTGGCTCGACGGTGCCACTGCCACTGGCTTCAATCCTTCCGACAACGCGATCTTCAGCGGAGCTACCGACGTGGTGGTCGATCCGACGGGCGTGACCGCCGGAGCAGTGAGCGCGAACGCCGAGACTGGCATCATCTCGATTGGCGGCGGGGCGATCACCGCCTCAGCGCTGACGAAAACTGGCGGCGGCACGCTCGTGCTCTCGGGCGCGAACAGTTTCACCAGCGGAGCGACGGTTTCCGCCGGCATTCTCCGGCTCGAATCCAACACCGGCCTCGGGGAATCTGCCGCGGCGTTTGCCGGCGCGACCCTCGTCGCGGGCAGCGGCGCCACCGCGATCCCCACCCCGCTGGCCGCCGGCACTGGCGGCCTGACGGTGAGCAACGCCGCTGATGTCACCCTGTCCGGAGCAGTCACCGCTCGAGGACCGGCTGCCGAGACACGATTCACGAAGGTTGGGGCCGGCACGCTCGTGATTGGGGGCGGTTTCGGGGTGCAAAACACGGCGCCGCTCGAACTCGACATCACCGAAGGCGCCGTGACACTTCAAGGTATTCAGAAGAATGTCGGCGGCATCAGCGAATGGGACGGCACCGTGTCGCTCAACGGCGCAATTCTCATGCTGCACGGTGGCAGCGTCGTCGGTACGGGCGTGGTCACCAACAACAGTGCCGCTTCGGCGATTCACGCGCGGCTCAATCTGGGCGACGCTGTGTTTGCCAATTCCTTGGTGCTCGACCAGACGCTCACGATCAACTCCCCAAACGGCCGGAATCTGCTCCGATTCGATGGCCCGATCAGCGGGTCGGGCGGGCTGGAGGCTGCCGGCAACGGGGCGAAGCACTTGTTCGGAATCAACACCTACGCCGGCCCGACCACGATCACGGGCAATGGTGCCCTGCTGTTCGGCGGCCGAACGTCTCTTTACAACGGCGACGCCGCCCAGTGGACGGATACGAATCTCGTGGTCAACGCCGGAGCAGGCGTGGGCTTCAGGGTTGGCGGCGAAGGGCAATTCACCGCGGCCGATCTTGATCTCATTCTCCCGCTTGGCACCGCAACCGGTGGCTTCCTGTCCGGCTCCCGAGTGGTGCTCGACACGACCGATGGCAACTTCTCGTACAGCGGAGCGATCGCCGACCCTCACTCCGGCAGCAACGCCCGCGGCCTGGCCAAGGGGGGGCTCAACACGCTCACGCTTTCCGGCTCGAACTCCTACACCGGCCCCACGACCGTCGGGGGCGGTACCCTCACCTTCGTCTTCCCGGCCTCGCTGTACGGCGGCACCATCGGCAGCTGGACCGAAACAAATCTGATTGTCGACGCCGGCGCCACAGCCGGCTTCCGCGTGGGCGGGGTTGATGGATTTACGGCTGGTGATATTTCTCTGCTGGCAAGTCTGGGCACCGGCACAACCGCCACCGGCTTCCGGAGCGGCTCGCGAATCGGGATCGACACCACCGCCGCCGGCCTTGGGTACACGCTCTCTGATCCGCTTGTCGACCCGGATGGCGGCAGTCGCTCGCTAGGGCTGGCCAAGCTCGGGCCCGGAACGCTTGTGCTGGCTGCCGCAAACACCTACACCGGTGGCACCTTTGTGGCCGAGGGCGAGCTGGTGGTGGCGAATCCGTCGGCGCTCGGCGGTGGCCCCCTCCAGGTCGACGGTGGCAGCCTTGATCTGGCCGGCTATTCCGTCTCAACCGGCAGCCTGACCGGCCTGGCCGGCTCGATCACCAATTCGTCTGCGGGAACCACCTCGACTCTGACGGTGACTGTTTCCAGCGGGACTATCGGCTACGGCGGCTCGTTTGCCGATGGAGCGGGAGCCGTGGCCCTCGTGAAGGCTGGTGGAGGCGACCTGCTCCTCTTCGGCGCGAGCAGCTACACCGGCGGGACCCAACTCGACGGCGATATCCGGATCGAGCAGGCTACCGGTCTCGGAGTGGGACCGATCGTCTCGACCGGGCCGGCGGCCCGCATCTACTGGGACGGGGCTGATGCCTCGGTGACAATCGCCAACCCGCTTCAGACAGGCACAGACATCTCGCTGGCGTTGGCCTTCGTCCCCGGAGCCGACCGCACGGTCGTGCTCTCCGGCCCGATTTCAGGCAGCGGCCAGATCAAGATCAGTGCTGCCGCCACCGGCACGCTCGACCTGACCAGCCAAACCGCGGCCACCAATACCAACGCGGGTGGTGTCGAAGTCGGCACCGGGCGGGTGCTGATCGACGCCGGTGAAAATCTCGGCTTCGGCACCGTCAACTTCGGTACGGCCACTCACAGCACGCTTGTGGTCGGCGGCCCGGCCGTGAGCGTAGCCAATCCGATCACGCTGGGCAGCACGAGCAGCACCGGGCCAGGCACGGCCATCATCGACACGGCCGGCAATGTCCTCACGCTCTCCGGCGGCATCACCAATCGCCCAGGAAACGATCCCGGCAGCCTGGAGAAGCGGGGGGCCGGCAGGCTCACACTCTCAGCTCCGGGCTCATACGGCGGAACGACGCGGGTTTCGGCCGGCACGCTGGACGTAGCCGATGCCGCGGCCCTCGGCGTGTCTGCTCTCACGGTCGCGGGAGGCACGCTCTCACTTCCCCAAAACCTCCGATTCATCGTCGCCGCACCGGCTCTGGACGTAGAGACGGCCACAGGCGGCGGCCGGCTCGATCTCGGTAGTGGGCAGGTGTCGATCGCAGCCGGCGGCATCGCGGCTGCCGATCTCCGCGCGGATATTATCGCTGGTCGCAACGGCGGGGCCTGGAACGGCTTGACTGGCATCACCTCGAGCGCCGCCGCCGCGGCAGGCGGCACCCGGGTGGTCGGCTATGTGGTGGCAGGCGATGGGTCTGCAGCAGTGTCGTTTGCGGCTGCAGGTGACGTCGATCTCAGCGGCCAGGTGAATGTATTCGATTTGGTGGGCATCAACAGCGCGGGCAAATATGGCACCGGTGCGGCAAGTGTCTGGAACCAAGGCGACTTCAACTACGATGGGGTGACGAATGTCTTCGACCTCGTCGGTATCAATACTGCAGCCATCTATGGCCAGGGCAACTATTTCCCGGCCGGGACCACGGCGGCAGGCCTCGGCAGCGTGGCAGCGGTGCCCGAGCCGGCTAGTTTGAGCCTCTTGGCCCTGATGGGCGGACTCGCAACTTGGGTTGGCCGGCGACTTGTCCAGCGAAATGGCCTGCAACCATGAGCATCGACGAATCCCGGCGGCAATTCGTCCGGCTGCTCACTCAGCACCAACGCCGGGTTTACGGCTACATCCTCAAACTGGTCGTCAACTGGAACGATGCGGATGAAATTCTTCAGGAGACAAACCTCCGTCTCTGGGAGGAGTTCGATCGCTTCGAGCCTGGCACCGATTTCGCTGCCTGGGGGATCCGAGTCGCGCATTATCAAATTCTCACCTGGCGAAAGAAACGGGACCGCTCGCGACTGGTGTTCGACGAGCAGGCGATCCAAGCAATCAGCGTCGAGCACGGCGGTTGTGTCTCTCCGCTCGCTTCGCGGGAGACCGCGTTGCTGGCCTGCCTGGAGCAACTGACCACCCGCAACCGTGACCTGATCAACCGCTGCTATGCCGGCAAACACACGATCCGCCGCGTCGCCGAGGAACTCAACCGCTCCGCGGTGTCGGTCTATAAGTCGGTGCAGCGGATCCGGCTCACGCTCCATCGCTGCATCGAGCAGCGGCTATCCCTGGAGGAGGCCTAGATGGCGACGCCAGACGACGCCCTGTTCGAGCAGATCCACGACCTGGTGGCCCGGTGCCTGGAGGGTTCGGCGACTGATGCCGACCGCACCGCTCTCAACATCCTGATCGCCGAGTCGGCCGAGGCTCGCGAGGTGTTTGCCCGGTACATGGACGAGACGGCCCTGCTCCGGTGGCACTCGGCGGCACCACCCAGCGAGCTGCTGCGAGATCTCCGTGACTCCGGGTTCAATGGTTTGCCTACCACCTGGCAGCGGCTGGTGCTGGCGGCCGTCGTTGGCGGGGCCCTGGCGGCGGGACTCCTGCTTGCGACCACGATCGGTGCCCGGAATTCCTCCCAGTCTGCCGGCGTCCGGTCGCCCGGCGTCGCCACGATCACGCGGCTGGCAAATGTCGGCTGGACGTCCGGTCGACGGGCCTGGCGGGAACTCTCTCGGGTGACGCCAGGTGACGAACTCCGGTTTGATTTCGGCGAGGTGGAACTGGTATTCGACCACGGTGTTGAGGTGGTGATTCGGGGCCCTGCCCATTTCGAGATTCGGGCTCCCGATCGGGCCTACAGCAGCCTGGGAAGGATCGCAGCCCGCGTCGGCAAGGATGGTGAAGGATTCACGATCGAGACCCCTGTGGCGAAGGTCGTCGATCTGGGCACTGAATTTGCGATCGAGGTCTCGCACACCGGGCTGACCGATGTGGCCGTGTTCGACGGTCTTGTCGACCTCTCCGTCAACAGTGAACGCCCGAGCAAACCGGCTCGCCGACTCACCCAGGGCGAGGCCCTCCGGATCGATCCCAATGGTCGACTCGATCGGCTGATGACCATTCCTAGCGACCGGTTTCCCGTCCCCCGCGGCCGACCGACGACTGGCCGACCTGATCCGCTCATCGTCGATGTCCGTGACAACTCGCCAGCCGGTCAGGCGACGAAGTTCTACAAGATCGTCCGCACCGGACTTGACGAAGACGTGCAGGCCTATGTGGACCGCAACCACGAGTGGAACGGCGTGGATGCCTCGGGGATACCCGGCTTTCTTCGGGGCATCGAATACGTCATGCCCTTCAATGACGACAAGTTTGCCACCGTCTTCGAATTGTCGGTGCAGCTCGCCCGACCGGCGATGCTGTATGTCTTTCTCAGCGACACCGTGCCCGTGCCCGACTGGCTGAGACGTGACTTCATCGACACCGGCTTCGACATTGGCCTCGACGAGGGTCGCAACCGATTCATCCCGTCCCGCCAGACTATGACCGGGCCCGGCCAGAGCATCGACACGATCTGCTCCATCTGGAGCCGGCGGGTCGATACCCCCGGCGTGATTCCGCTCGGGAGCATCCAGCGGCCGGCTGAGCCGCCCGGTTTCAACATGTACGGAATCGCCGTGGCCGAACTGAAAGCCGATGAGTTGGTGCCACAGCCACCAAACCAGTTCCTTGAAGGAGGTTTCGTCATCCCATGATTCTCGAACCAGATGCCGTGCCAACTGCCCGTGCGCCCCACACGGGCCGCATGCTGAGCCGCCCACTCCCTGGGTTTACGCTGGTGGAACTGCTGGTCGTGATCGCGATCATCGCCACGCTGATCGGGCTACTTCTGCCGGCCGTGCAGAGCGCGCGCGAGGCGGCCCGCCGGTCGGCCTGCTCCAACAATCTCAAGCAAATCGGACTGGCGATCCTCGTGCACGAGAGTGCCACCAAACGGCTGCCTGCCGGCTTCGAATACAACAATCCCAACCGAGCCGCCTGGGGCTGGGGCGTGTTCATTCTTCCGTTTGCCGAGGAAGCGGGTCGCTATGAGAGCCTCGATCCCACCCGTTTTGAACTGGACAGCTACCTGCCGAATCCGCCCACCATTGGCGTGCGGCAGGCGCTCCAGGCGAAGATCCCGCTCTACCGCTGCCCGTCAGACATGAGCAAGGATCTCAACGAACTCTGGGACTTCGGCACCAAGGCGACGCTTTCATCGGGTTTTCTGCTTTCGACATCGAACTATGTCGGGAGTGCCGCCGACGGCTCCATCAACACCGCCCGCAACGGGTCCAATGGGCCGATCAATGCGAACGACTCGGGCGGAGCCCTGTTCGGTGCACGCCAGTCGTCCTTGGGGCTGCCACTGCGAAAGCTCACCGACGGCCTGAGCAAGACGTTTCTGGTGGGCGAGCGGGCGGGCGCTCCATCGGCCGATGCCGTCCCGACCGGGAATGGCGGTCCCGCTGCCGTCTGGGCAGGCAATGGTCGGCCAGGAGGGGGCACGAGCGTGAATGGTGCCGGTCGCTGCCTCGGACGAACATCTGGCCCTCAGTATCCTGACGTCAGTGTTCCGGGCTTCCCCTATCCCAGTGCCAGCGAATGGTATCTCAACGCCTTTGCGACCAACAGCAACAGCAACACGAAAGGCTTCAGCAGTTGGCACCCCGGCGGCGTCCACTTTCTCAACTGTGATGGGTCGGTGGCCTACGTCAGCGAGCAGGTGACGGGTGAGTTTCTCTGCAAGAAAGCCCACCGGGCAGACGGCGGCTCGATTTCCTCACCATGAACAGAATCGGCATGCCGAATCACGATCCAGATCGACTGACTCGTCAGGTGGCCCCAGCTGCCCCAAAAAATACCGCCTTCCGGCCTGTTGCCAGGCAGTCGACGGGGGAAGGCACCCAGGTTTTCTTACATAAAATTTTCCCGCTTCCCGGAGCCGCAGACTGGTTCCACAGTCTGCAAGGCGGTGTTGTCCGCCAAACCACGCTGCCCTTCGTGGTCTTGATCGTGGGACTCGTCTTCACCGCGGGCTGCGGCTGGTGGCTGCGGATCACGGAGGTATCCGGAACGGTCACGGTCGACGGGCAGCCGGCGGCGGGCGTGCAGCTGGTCTTCGATCCGCTCGACAAGTCGCGGCCCCGCGCGCTCGCGCGGACCGGCCCAGACGGAAGTTTCCACCTGGGCCGTCAGGGCCCCGGCGACAAGAGCGGCGCAGCGGCGGGAAAATACCTCGTTCGTGTGATGTCGGACAACGACGGGGGCGAGGGCTTCACGATCCCAGCCCGGTACAATGTGCAGTCGACGCTCGAATTCGAAGTGATGCCCGGCCAGGCCAATGTGTTTGAGATCGACGTCGACTCCAAGATTCCCAGCAGTGAACGCCAAGGCCTGTAACGCCATGGCATGACCAGCCGAGGGCTCGCTCGGCCGCGGCTAGTCCAGCCGTCGTGCCCTAAAGGCAACTCGATCTCCCGGAGACTGAACATGCCTGCCATGGCCGTTTCGATCCAGCAATACGTTCGACCCCGGCGAGTTTCATCCGGCCGAAATTCTGCGTTGAAGCTGCTTTCTGCCCTGATCGCCCTCGGCATGCCGCTCGCGTTGGCCGGTGGGGAACTCGCCGCCACCGCAGACCCCATCCCCCCATCACGAGCCGATGTGCCCTACGGGCCGCATCCCAAGCAGGTGCTGCACTTTTGGAAGTCGCCCACTGCCACGGCCGACAGGCCCGCGCCGGTGGTTTTTTTCATCCACGGTGGAGGCTGGCGGAGCGGCAGCCGCCTCTCCCGATTGGCCGACTTCCTGCCGGAACTGCTCGCAGGTGGGCTCTCCGTGGTGAGCATCGAATACCGGTTTATCCAGGAGGCAATTCCCGCGGGTGTGGAGCCACCGGTGCGGGCACCGCTCCACGATGCGGCCCGGGCTCTGCAGTTCGTCCGCAGCAAGGCAGAGGCTTGGGAAATTGACAAAGAACGAATCGCCGCCTGCGGTAGTTCGGCGGGCGCATGCTCCAGCCTTTGGCTCGCCTTCCACGATGACCTAGCCGATCCGGCGAGTTCCGATCCCGTCGCTCGCGAATCAACTCGCCTTGCCACCGTAGCGGTTTTCAACGCCCAGACCACCCTTGATCCGGCCCAGATGCGGGCCTGGACGCCCAACAGCTACTACGGCGGCCATGCCTTTGGCTTCGTGGACAAAGCTCAAACCCGCGATGAACAATTCGCCGCCTTTCTCGCCGCCCGCGACACACTCCTGCCGTGGATTGCCGAGTATTCACCCTATGCACTGGTGACGGCCGACGACCCCCCGGTGTATCTCTTCTACAAGAACGTCCCTGTGCTCGGGCAGCCCGCCAAGGATCCCACCCACTCGGCCAACTTCGGCGTCATGTTGGCCGAGCGACTGACCGAGGCTGGCGTGGGCTGCGAACTCGTCTACCCGGGAGCTTCAAACGTCCGTCACTCGACTGTCGCCGACTATCTCGTAGATGCCCTTTCGCGTGAACCGTGACGCGGAACAGCACCGAGCCACATTCGGCGTTGCGTGCTGAAACCGTGGTGGTCCTTCTGGAAACTTTGTGGGTCGGAGGGGTTGCCAGTGCGATTCGAGCCGCGTAGAAAACCGGTCACGCGTCAGGCTGATGAAGCCCGGTTTCATCCACCCGGTTTCATCCACCCGGTTTCATCCACCCGGTTTCATCC